>Ga0081538_10000246_pt1 | contig 61307 bp, 60 predicted proteins | sample TabmetS5T2R1_FD_71022 | JGI IMG/M metagenome (GOLD analysis project Ga0081538, IMG submission 71022) | Tabebuia heterophylla rhizosphere microbial communities from the University of Puerto Rico - S5T2R1 | ecosystem: Host-associated > Plants > Roots > Rhizosphere ...
AATGGAGGCGCAAGTTTTAGTTGTTCTGAATTAGTTCCCGGGGACAGTGTACTTCTGTGGAATTCTGACACTCATCCTATATTGTTTTCATAAGAAACCCCTTAAGTTACTACTTTATCCAACTTGCCCTTTTTCTTTGCTATCTTTACTTCGCGTGCTATTCTTCTCCCCATGCTCATGGGCTCGTCATATAATAGTCCAGAGTAAGGCGAACCGTCAAGGTAGAGGTTCGTCCCTGCCACAATCCTTGCAGAAAATTCAAAGGTTGTGAATTTGCCTTCGCTGTCATATACTCCCTCAAGGCAGAATGGTCCAGGCATCCCTGGTGGCACTAGCTGCTCTGCAGCATGCACAAAGTTTTCCCCTATCTTGTATACTTCTTCGAGCAAAGATTCACGCAGAACAAGCGGTATGTTTCCAATGACAGTGTACGACGGCTCGATACTGCCAGCGCCAAGCTGCTGCTTTGCAGGGATCCGGCCAATGCCATCAATGTCTGATTCATATCGCCGGTCTATTCCCAGCAACTCAAGTTCTTCAGTTATCGGTGAATAGAAATACTGCAAATAGACTGGCACACCTCTGATGAATTCCTGAATGTATAGATCGCTTTCTCCTCTGATTATCTTTTGATCAATGAGCCGTCTCGCGCCTTCCTCAAAGCTCTCGCGATTCCATGCAAGGAAATAGCCACGCCCACCAGCGGCCCCATGCAACTTCACAATACATAATCCTGTGATCTCATCTTTCGATCTGATAGCCGGGGGAGTATTCAAGCCTGCCTCTTTCATCAGCTTTTCTTTGAGATCTCTGTCCGCCTCCCACCTTAATATCCACTTGTTGCCAAATACAGGTGTATCTATCTTCTCAATTTCTTCGCTTTTCATCTGAGATATCAGAGTACCATGGGGAATCAGCACGGAGCCTGCTTGCTTGAGACGCTTGCGACAGGCATTTCCAAGGATCTCTGCAAAACTGGCAACCTCGACAATTTCATCAATAAACTCAAACCTTGAGTATAGCCCCAGCCGACGTTTCTCGCACACAAGCAATGTCCTAAAACCTTCATCCTTCGCACCCTTGAGAACTTGTAATGAACAATGGGAGCCAAGCGTTGCAATCGTAAGTTTACTGCCAGTAGCAGCCTTTCTAGCCAATAGTCCCCAGTTAACTAGAGGAGATTAAAATTCCTTCTCAATAGCATTTATAACTGAAGCTAGGACTATATCCCATTGTTTCACAAGTGACACTAGGCTAGCTCACACTGCAGAGCACGCGTTTATTGGATCGCTACAAAAACTGCTTGGCCAGACCCTGAAGGTCAGAAAAGTGGAACACAAAGTCTCCGGCCACAATACTGCCTTCATTCTGATCTCCCAGCTTGATCTTGATGCGGTTATCAATGCAGAAGTAGAAGTGAATTCACTTATTGCCAAAGGTCGTAGAGTAACGACACATATATTTTCGTCGCTTGAAGAAGCCAAGCGTGAGATACCTGATTTGCGTGCAAACGAGGAAAGGATAGCAGCAGCAGCACCATCTGAGATTAAAGTGGTAGAGATCGAAAATCATGATGTGGCGGCTTGTGCTATGGAACATGTCAGCAACCTGCAAGAATGTGACTTTTTCCTAGTCACACGCTTGTCCAAAAGTGGAAGTGAATACGAAGTTGACTTTGTAGTTGGCCGCCAAGCCAAGGATACAGCTGTCGCTTTGTCGTCTAAGCTATTACGAGTCTGCAATGAACTTAGAGCCAACATTAACACTGTTGAAAATACTGCACAAAAGATCAGATCTGAAAATGAGATTAATGCTAGAAAGTTAAAAGCGCTTAGCCGAGAAAAGCTAACACGTATACAGCCGGTCACGAGTGGTAGCTTAACGCTTCTAAAAGAGATACTTGAAAACCTGTCAGATGAACAAATTCAAGAATTTGCAGGTGAAATAATTATCAATCCAAACACTATAGTCCTTCTTGCGAATATCTCTGATGAAAGAGCAAACATAGTTTTCGCTTGCAATGAAAAAATACAAGGGATCGACTTGAACAAAATGTTTAAGCAATTTGCTGGCGCAGATGGCCGTGGCGGAGGCAAGCCTCACTTTGTGACTGGCTTTGTCAAAAAGCAAGCCGTCAGTAGAGTACTTGACAGCATTGCAAAAGAAATCCTAGGCTAGTCGCCCAATCCATCACTGCTAGCCAACACTACCACGATTACACATAAAATACACATAGAATGTTGCTGGTAAGGTTAAATTAACCTCTTCGATATATCCCTGTTTAATTGAACGAATTGCTGCACGAAGAAGATCTTAGAAATTGGCGAAGAACTCACTATTCCAAGGAGATAGCACTCTCTATAGGAGGCGACAGCGAAGTCATCATCATGGGATGGGTTGCCAGTATAAGGGATCATGGCAATATCCAGTTTATCATTTTAAGGGATATGTACGGTGAAATTCAGATCACAGTAAAAAAGCATGAATGCAGTGATTCTCTTTTCCAACTGGCTAAAGAAGTCAAGGAACACAGCTCTATCGGTGTACGCGGCAGGGTGAGGCCGCAGGAAAAGGTTCCAAATGGCGCTGAAATAGTGCCAATTGAGATCAGGATATTTTCAATAGCAAGAAAGGCAGCGCCTTTCCTTGTTCAGAGTAGAACATCAACTGTAGGCATTGATACTAGGCTTGATCTTCGTGCAGTTGATCTGCGGCGAAACTATCTTGGATCGATATTTAGGATACGTCAGACCGTGCTCAATTCTGTCAGAGAATTTCTCTCAGGGCAGAAATTCATTGAAGTGAATACGCCTAAGATGATAGCTACTGCAACAGAAGGAGGCGCAGCACTTTTTCCGATATTCTATTACGACAGAGAAGCGTTCCTTGCCCAGAGCCCACAATTATACAAAGAACAGTTAACAATGGCATTTGAAAGCGTATTTGAGATAGGGCCTATTTTTCGTGCAGAGCCTTCCCGCACCAACAGACATTTATCAGAGGCAATTTCAATCGATGTCGAGCGTGCATTTGTTGATTATAATGACATCATGTCGCTGCTTGAGAGGATGATATTAATGATTGTTGATACACTAAAAGAAAACAATCAAGATGATCTGGAGTATTTGCAGCTTCAGCTACCATCCATGAAGCTGCCATTTTCAAAATATAGTTATTCTGACATCATTAATCGACTGCAAGAGGCTGGCGAGCGCATACAATGGGGAGACGACATTTCACCACAGATTATGAAGAGCATACAACGGGAACATCTCGATGAATTCTACTTCATAATTGACTGGCCAACTTCAACTAAGCCATTCTATATCAAGCCAAGCGCTGCAGACAACAAGATATGCGAGTCATTTGACCTTATGTGCGGAGGACTTGAGGTTTCATCAGGCAGCACTAGAATAAACCACAAAGATCAGCTGATGGAGCGCATGACAAAGCAGGGTCTGAAGCCTGAGGCGTTTGACTACCATCTACGGGTGTTTGATTACGGAGTTCCACCTCACGCTGGCTTTGGTCTTGGCCTAGAGAGGCTGATAATGGCGTTAACAAAAGTCGAAAATATCCGTGATGTCACGCTTTATCCAAGGGACATAGATAGGCTGGCGCCATGATAATAATATGGTAGTTACAAGAGAAGAAGTAAAGCACATTGGGGAGCTTGCAAAGCTCGAGATGTCAGACGCAGAGCTACAGCGCTATACCACACAGATAGAAGAGATAATCAATTACTTAAACAAGCTGGACACAATACCACTTGAGCAGGTCAAACCAATAGCAATGAAAAAGAAATTTTCAGAGCTTCGGAAAGATGCTCCAGAGAATTTCGAAGACGCTGTGCTTGGAACAGGATACAGGAAGGATGGCTTTGTGAAGGGTCCAAGGATGGTCTGAATTGCCGGTCTACACCCTTGAGGTTGAGCAGGTAGTCCAAGGTATCAAGAACAGGGAATTTTCTGCTGAGGAATATATCTCTCAGCTCTTTGAAAGGATTGAAAAAGTAGAACGCAAGTTAAACGCCTTTGTCACACTCAACAAAAAAGGAGGACTTGAGAGAGCGCGCAGGTTGGATAAAAAGATCAGGGACGGCGAGCAAAGTGGCCCACTTGCAGGGATCGCATTGAGCATTAAGGACAATATTTGCACAAAAGGAATGAAAACTACATGCGCCTCAAAGATGCTTGAAAGTTTTGTCCCGGCATACGATGCAACAGTGATTAAGCGACTGATGGCTGCCGGTGCAATCATAATTGGCAAGGCAAACCTTGATGAGTTTGCAATGGGTTCTACTACAGAGTTTAGCCGACACGGCCCCACTAGAAACCCATGGGATATCAGCAGGGTCTCAGGTGGCTCGTCAGGCGGAAGTGCAGCAAGCGTGGCTGCCCTTGAATGCGCGGCATCGCTTGGTTCAGACACTGGAGGATCAGTCAGATGTCCTGCCAGTTTTTGCTCAGTAGTTGGGCTCAAGCCCACATACGGCCTTGTGAGCAGATTTGGGCTTGTATCCTATGCAAACAGCCTAGAGCAAATAGGACCTATTGGCAGGACAGTATCAGACGTAGTTTCGATTCTAAATGTGATTGTCGGATTCGATGAAAACGATCACACTACGACGAATAGCAGTAAACTTACATATTCACTACGAGAAAGAAACGGGTTACGTGTGGGTCTTATCAGGGAGTTCACTGAAGGTGCAGACCCTAGGGTAATCAAGATTATCTACAAAGCCGCAGACACATTGGAGAAGCAGGGCTGCAAGTGCGAAGAGGTGTCTCTTCCGTCAGTACAGTATGCGCTTGCCTCCTACTATACAATCGCAACCGCAGAAGCAAGTAGCAATCTTGCACGTTACGATAACATCCGCTACGGCTTTGATATGAATCCCGAAGGCTACGAATGGAACAGTTATTTTGCTAGGGCGCGCAGCAACTTTGGGGATGAGGCAAAAAGGAGGATAATTGTGGGATCATATGTGCTTTCTTCAGGATATTATGGTAAGTATTATTTGAAGGCGCACCAGGCGCGCTCGCTTCTAAAGCATGAGATGGAGACCCTTTTCAAGAAGTATGACGTCTTGATAGGACCTACTATGCCGATACTTCCCTTCAAACTAGGCGAGAAGATAGACGATCCACTTAAGATGTATCTTGTCGACATTGACACAGTTGTAGCAAACCTCACTGCCATGCCTGCAATATCAGTTCCTGCTGGTTTTGCTGATGGTTTGCCTGTGGGCTTGCAGATAATGGCTGATCAATTTGCTGAACAGACTATGCTTGATGTGGCGTATTTGTTTGAACAAGCTGCAAAAGTGCAAAGGAGCCCTGAGCTGTGATGACTACTACAAAGATAGGGCTTGAAATTCATTGTCAGCTCACAGGTGCCAAGAGCAAGCTATTCTGCAGATGCAGTTCTGATTACAGGGGAAAAGCTCCAAACACAAACATCTGTCCTATATGTGCGGGGCTGCCTGGAACATTACCACTTTTGAATCAAAAGACTGTTGAGTTTGCTGCAATGATCACTCTTGCGCTTGGCTGCAAATTCCCAGATGAAATAGCATTCTATCGCAAGAACTACTTTTACCCTGATTTGCCCAAAAACTTTCAGCTGACACAATACAACGCATACGGTATAACGAGCATTGGTGTAGACGGCAAACTCGAGTACGGCAATGGTAAGGATGCAAGAATAAGACGCATACAGCTGGAAGAAGATCCTGGCAGACTTGTCTATGCAAGCGGTAGTATGGATAGCAGCGCCTATGTCTTGATAGACTACAACAGAGCCGGCGTTCCACTAGTTGAGATAGTGACAGAGCCAGACTTTGCAGAACCAAAGAATGTGCGAATGTTTCTTGACAAGATAACTTCGATAATAGAGCACCTTGGTGTATGCGACACAAAGCTTGAAGGATCTGTGCGCTGCGATGCCAATGTATCGATTGAGGGTGGAAATAAGGTGGAGATAAAGAACATCAGCTCGTTTGCTGATGTGGAAAAGGCGTTACGCTATGAAATCACAAGACAGAGAACGATGGCGTCCCGCGAGATTCAAGTCAGGTCAGAGACTCGCCACTGGGACGATGCAAGAAAAGTAACAAAAGAATCGAGGACAAAAGAAGAAGAACAAGATTACCGCTACTTCCCAGAGCCGGACATCCCCATGGTAATGCTTGGAAGTGAGTTTATTTCATTTATCAAGCAATCAATACCAGAGCTTCCAGATACCCGTAAGGAGCGCTTCATGTCACAATATGGCTTATCAGCCCACATTGCACAAGTACTAATAGGAAACAAGGAGCTTGCTGATTTTTTTGAGTCCACTCTTATGATATACTTGTCACCAAAAGAGATAGCCAATTGGATAGTGACTGATCTTATGAGCTTTATAGACGAACGACAGAGAGAAGAAGAACATTCCCTGTTTGCAGGCCTCAAGATAGGGCCAGAGCATATCGCTGATCTCGCAAGATTGGTCGATCAAGATATGATAAACAGAGCCACTGCGAAGCAAATCCTTAGTCAAATAGTAAGGACAGGCGAGATGCCTTCTGCATTGGCGAAAAGGATGCATGTCAGCAGAATTGATGATGCAAGTGTGCTGGCTCAGGCAGTTCAGTCAGTTTTCCAGATGGAGCAGGTAGCTGTTCAGGATGCAAGACGCAATGCCAATGTTGCGAACTTTTTGCTTGGCAAGGTCATGAAGATCACAAAAGGCAAGGCAGACCCGAAGATTGCATTAGAGATGATACAGAAAAAGCTGAAAGAGGATTAGATACTATTCACGATTCATGTCATCCCTACTCCTCTTCTTCATCAGCAGCATCCTCTTCTTCATCAGCAGCATCCTCTTCTTCATCAGCAGCATCCTCTTCTTCGCTGCTTGATTCACTTGGCTCTGTGGTATCAGATGGGTTGCCAGGGTTGGGTTCATTTGGGCTAACGTTAACAATTGGACAACCTTGAACAACAAGCCTATCTATCTCCTGTTGCAGCTGGTTGGTGCCTCCTTCGCTTTCGCTAAACATGTTTTGTATTACATTGCCAATAACCATATACAGCCTGCCTGCATCCTGTGCATCAAAGCAATTGTCTTGGTCTACAATATCGGCAAACCTCTGTATGATGATGGTACGTGAATCTATTGTAGCATTAGCAGATGTTGATTCAACATCTAGGTATGCTGTAATGGTAGTATCGCCTTGGTCGAGAATTACGGATCTTGTTCTATCTGTAACTCCATTATCCCACCGGTCAAATTCCATATTGCCTAGAACAGGTACCGTAACAGTGTACGTAGACCCAGCAGCTCCAGCAAATGTCAGTGGAGCGTGTCCTTCCATCAGGGTAGTCCCGTTGGTTGCTTCAATGACAATATATACTCCTGTTATTGTATCGCCTGAGAGGTCTGCCGCTCGGATAGTCAGGTCTGCAGTACCTCCTGCTAATATTGCATCCGGTCGTAGCGCAACAGCAGGAACTACTCTGAAGAGTGTGCCATCTACAAACGACAGGACGTATAGGTAGCCATCAGGGCCTGTCTTAATGTCAGTTATGCCTCCGAAGCCGGTACCAAAGATAATATCTTCTGCTTCTTCAGGCGTGTTTGCTACTGCGTCATCCAGCGCGCCTTCAAGGGCAAATGCAGACCTGTTTTCATTCAGCTCAAAGCGATAGATTGCACCATTGCTGATGTCTCCTACAAACATATTGTTCTCATACTGTTGTCCTAGTGCATTTGAATTGAGGAATTCAAGGGCTGTTGGGTTAACTGGTTCTGTCCATGTAAACTCAGGATTGCTGTAGTGACTCTCTTCATTAAACATCACAAGGTCTGTCAGGTTGTAGTCTGATGGCACCATTCCTTGCACTATTTTCCAGCCGCTATTAAAGCCGGCATTGACCAAGTTGATCTCATCCACAAACGGTGTACCGTTCTCAGTATCCCACAGTGCTCCTGTTATTGGATCAAAGTCCATACCATAGCTACTGCGCATACCATATGCAAAATAGTATTTGGCAAAGGCATCAGTTCCGATGATAGGCTCAGGAACCTCTCCATTTTTACCAACCCTCAGTATCCCACTTGTTCCATCTGCTCCCGGACCGTTTTCAAAATTCTGCGTCAAGGTGGTATGACCTCCGACATCGCCTATGATGAGATAGACATAGTTATCGGGACCAATAAGTACGGGTCCGCCATTGTAGCGCGGTCCTGGTAGGGCGGGCAGGTCAAGCAAGAGCTTTGGATTCACAAGTTGATTTCCCTGCAGCTCATACCTGTATAGGCGATTGCCTGCAGGGGGCACTCCGTTCATATCATCACCGTCAACCCCTCCACCAGATTCAGTGAAATACAAAAAGACGTAAGTAGTTGTATCATTTTCCCTTGAGACAGCAGTGCCCAGCATTCCTCTTTCGCCATCATTTGCAACTGCGACATCAAGGAGTGGCTCCGGCTGAAGCTCTCCGTCTTCGATCACCCTTACTCTGCCATTGTCTTTTTCAAGTACCAGTATGGTGTCTTCATCTAAGAAAGCAAGCGTGGTTGGAGACACCAGTCCACTGGCGACTTGCTCAACTGTAAGGCCGGTGTCATTTATAGAGGGCCTTAGCCCGGTAATCTCGGCTTCTTGGGCAATTGCAAAATTATGTCCTAATCCAAAAAAAATCATCAATGCTAGACCTATTGATAGAATTGGATTGAGCATACTCCGCTACTGCACATGCACTCTAATAATAATGAATTGTCGATTGAACCTCTACTAGAGAGTTCTTGATGACCGTTATAGCGCTTTCTAACCTTCTGTAAAGAGGAGGAAGAGTGAAAAGCACACAAATTTAGCCCTATTGCCAAATGTATTCTTGGACTAGCTACAGCAGACAGCTGTTGTACAATACTTTCAAACTTTGAAAAAATCTTTGTATCGCCTATTCATTCAGTCGCATTGTTCTTGCTCTTGATTTCCTTTTACGTTACAAGAGACAGAGAATTGATGCAGTAGCGCATACGACATGGGTACATTGTCAAATAGATGTCCTAAATGGGGACTAGACCTAGCAAATATAACCTCAGTTCTTATCATACTCTAGCTCTTGTCTATCTCCTCTTTCAAACTTATTCCATTTATTGGAGTCAAAAAATGCGACAGCCGGCGCCAGAATCAAATTTGGATTTGGAGGTAAAAGATTATTGCCACAACAGACACACTTGTAGATGTCCTTGTCCTTGCAGTCGAGGTACTTGCCTGAAAATGAGGTTCAGTGCCTTTATTCCAGCATACTTCGTATTGCTCAGGCGCCAAGTCATTTTTAATTAGGCTTGTCCACCATGCAATAAATTTTTCATTTATGCACATTACTTATTTTGGTTGTTACTTTTTTCTTCGGCTGCAGCAATCTCCTCTAGGTGCTCTACAACTATAGGCAGGAATGCTCCCACATCTGTTACAATACCAATTGCCTGAGCAGTTCCTCTATCGATGAGCTTAGTCACCACAGGCTGGCTAATATCGACTGCTACTACCTTGACTGAAGCAGATAGCATGTTTCCTACTGCGATAGAATGCAGCATCGTAGATAACATCAATACCAGCTTGGCTCCCTTAATTACTTCCTTGTACTTGTGTTGTGCCTCAACAACGTCTGTAACTACGTCAGGTATGGGACCATCGTCACGTATAGAGCCTGCAAGTACAAAGGGCACATGGTTCTTCACACATTCATACATCACGCCACTTTTCAAGACTCTTTTTTCAACTAGTTCCTTGAGTCCTCCAGCTTTGAAAACCTCATTGATAGCCTGCATATGGTTGCGGTGTCCTCTAACTGCAAGTGTGCCGTCGTTCACGCGCATGCCAAGCGAAGTACCAAGCAACGCATTTTCAACATCATGCACCGCCAGTGCATTGCCTGTAAGAAGGCCGTCAATGTATCCCATCCTGATCAACGAGGCGAGTGCTTCAGCTGCACCAGAGTGCACAAGCACTGGCCCTGACACTATAATTATCTTACCACCTTCCTTCCTTGTATTGTAAATATCGCTTGCAACTTTTCGGGCAATATGTTGTGTAGGGCGCTCGCTAGAACTTGCGCTGCTCATGAACTGAAAAATGTCAATGCCTTCTCGGGGGCGCTCCTGCGGAATTATCTTGACACCCTGCTCGCCTACAACTATCATGTCACCTTTGACAATCTCGCGCACCATCTTACACTCAGCTGTTTTGCGCCGGGTGTCCACGGCAATGCACTTGTCCATCATCATATTATGGACATCTATCCATTGGTTGCGATAGTAAACCTGTGTTGTGTTGTTTGTGGTGCTATAAAAGTCGTCCGGCATCACCATATCCTTGGGAGCAGGCACCAGCTTCACTTCCTGCACTGACACAGGCTGAGCGCCTTCTCTGTATACTTGTTCAAGTATGCTTTCAAGGTGTTCCTTACTTTCCCCCTTTACCAGCAGCCGGGCGTAACTTGGATCGCTTTTTCTCTTACCTACGGTAAACTCAAGCACCTGAAAATCGCCCCGAAGATCCATGATGCCATCAAATATCCTCGTCAATATCATAGAATCGATAAGATGTCCCCTTGCCTCTATTTCCTGCTCGAACCTGTCTGCCAAGATAAACTTGTAAGCTTATTTCGGTATAAAAGCCATATCTGCATATATATAAAAAATCTTGTCACAGCGAGTATTATTATTGACGATCTATTATGTACTAAAAATAATAATCGCATCTCATTGATTGTGACCGTCATAGGCAGCCAGCATTATTGTGCTTTTTATATATTCTCAAATAGAGGAAATTTAACTTAGCCTAACTAACTTTCCTGATTGGTTTGCATATTCTTTTTAGAACCCAAGATAGATACGGAATAATTCTGCAATCAATTGCATTTCTTGCGATCGGATCCGATATTATTCATTATCGGTTTGGCTGCACTCAAGTTATTTTTACTACCTGATCGGCGCCCACCTCATTTACCCTTACATAGTGTTGTATGGCAACAGACAGAAGCAACAACAAAAATTGGCGTGATGAACTGGGCTAGATAGGGAGTGATAACTTCCCAAAATATTCCTGCATGTTTTGCTCCGCCTTAATCTTAGTGATAATCTCGTTCTTTACATCTTCTGAAAACCACTGCGCAATTGATTTTGCAATGCCCTTGCTGTCGCAGAAGGCAATCATATAACCAGTGTCTTCCTTGACCACAGCGTAAAGCATCTCTTCTCCTACAGGCTCCCAGATATTGTTTTTATTGTCTTTGAGAGCAAGGGCAGGCATGGCATGGCCTGCATAGCGTGTAAGCATCTCTTGTGCAGCTTTTACACGTTTTTCTCCTATCTTGAGAGCCACGAAATACTGCATATACTATTTCTTGGCAGATACCGGCCTTAAAGATTTTAGAATATCACTCACAATATCGCCTGCATCACCAACGGCTGTCTTTGCAGATTCAAAGAAAGGAGCCAGCAGTTTGTCTGCGTATCCCTGTTTTGCATATTGATTAGCCTGTAACGCCATCTCCAGCTTATCCATCCTGTGGACAAATCTAGCAATTTCGGTCCTATTATGCAGATATTCAAGCCAAATCTCTTCATACTCTTCTCCTATCTCTTTGGGAAGACCAGACAAAATGAATTTCATTGCTTTTTTCTCTTTGGCTAATTTTTTCTGAGCGGTTACATCGCCGGGCATGTAGTCGCCGACTATTGACTCTGCAAGATCATGCATGAGGACCATTTTGATTACTTTATGCGTATCAAAGCCTAGCATATCTGACAAAAGCATCGACATGGCTGCCATTGAAAATGTATGATCTGCAACTGACTCTGCATCTTCAACTTGAACCTTTGAGAGCCAGCCAGCGCGCTTGATAGATTTAAGTTCCAAAACAGAATGAAAAAAAAGAGACAGGTCATCTACTACTACCATTTTCTCGTGTCGCCTTCAAGAAGACCTGAGCCATGATGTATCCTGTCTATATGTTTTGAAAGCTCTTCTTTGCTGTCGAACTTTGATGCACAGTAGGGGCAACTAACGCTATCCTTTTCACTGGCCATACTTAACGCATGAGAATGCGATACCTAACTTTAAAGCTAATTGTCGTGAGCTGACTCACTACTGCTGATTGAGGTATTATTAGATGATATCAGCGCCACATTGTCATCAACCACCTGCGGCAACATGTCGACAAAATATGCAAGCACTGTTGTCGTCACAGCCATCAACAGAGTAATGGCCAATATTATCAATACATTATAGATTTGGCCCACAGGCTATAAGATGGCACTTAAGCTTTAGTTATTTTAATGTTAGTATTTTATTGCAATTGCTGACAGAATAATGATAAATTACTTTCTCCAAGGGAGATCTTGTACGCCAAGCCGCTTGTTGGCAAGCCTAGCTGTCACAAAGAGAAGATCAGATAGCCGGTTAAGGTAGACTATTATTGCAGGGTTTAGTGGCTGGCTCTTTGAGAGTGATACGACAGCTCTCTCTGCCCGGCGTGCAACTCCCCTACTAAGATGCAAAAGTGAGGCTTCTATGCTTCCTCCAGGCAGGATAAAAAATGTAATCGGTTCAAGCTCCGACTCAATCCTATCTATGATTGGCTCTAACGCAGAGGCCATTTTTTCACTAGTGCGCGGCGTCTGGCTATTGTCCTGTGGCCAAGAAGGGTCGGCAAGATCTGAGCCGAGAACAAAAAGGTCATTCTGAACTTGCGCTAAGATACCGACTACATCCAAAAGTAGATCCTGTCTTGAACGTAGAAATGAAATTGCAAGACCAATACTAGAATTCAGCTCGTCAACCTCTCCATAGGCAGTTATGCGCAGATCGGCTTTGTTTACATGCTTGCCACCGATAAGCCTAGTCTCACCCTTGTCGCCTGTCCTGGTGTAGATCTTCACTCTCCTTTACAGCAAAGAGGAGACATTTTAAGAATATATCTGTTCGAAAAAAAGAGATCCATTGAATTAAAATAGTGCCTCCAAAAATTTTATGTGTTCATGAAAAGGATAGCCGTAGTGGACGACGAACCTGACATTACAAACGTCCTTAAGAAGGCCCTTGAGCGCCATGGCTTCACAGTCGATACCTTCAACGATCCGCAGGCCGTGCTTGCAAGCTTTCAACCTATGTATTATGACCTTATGATAATTGATATCCGAATGCCTAAGATAAATGGTTTTGACTTGTACAGACAATTGAAGAAAAGGGACACAGGTGTTAAAGTCTGCTTTCTGACAGCGTTTCAGATCTATTATGAAGAGTTCAGAAAGATGTTTCCCACAATAGATGTCAAGGCATTTATCAGAAAGCCTGTCAGCATCTCAAACCTCGTTGATCAGATAAATGCAGCTATCGAGTCGAAATAGTATTGGCAGAGTCATAATGCTCCTTAAGGTATTTTACAAGTCTTATTGCATCCATTTCCTTGAGGCTCTTTCTATTTGACCTAATATAGTTGCCAAAAGAGTTGATCTCGTTTTCAAGCATAGGATATCTGTTCTTTGCTTCCTCGATAATGTATGTATATTTTCGGTGGGGAAAGTAAATCTCTTTTGCCAGTTTGACGATCATGCTTTTTGCCTTTTCGCTGATGACTCCTTTTTTGTATGCAAGATAGAGGTTATACCGTATGTCTATCATAGCCTCTGATTGTAGCTGGTAGTCACCCTCCTCTGAGGCAAATGTGACTGCCACTTCGTCGTCTGCATTAAGCTTGCCCGTCTTGTAGAGTTGAAATATCTTACCAATTCCCACCATGCCAAACTTTTCAAGTTCAACTGCCCTCAATGCGCCTAGGCTTGCTGCACCGGCTAATAGCACACCATTCTTTCTTGCCAGATGATACACTTCAATCGGAGTGGGGGGATAGTCCTGCAGGAACACACCATCGACAAACCCAATCGCCATCTCTACTGCATCAAAATCTGCAGCTAGCTGCATAAAGTCTCCTTTTCTTGCAGGTGGTCGGTAGTCTGCGACAAAGATTTTCCTTGCCTTTTCACGGCTCAGCGAAGGTCCTAGAAATATTATCGGCTTGTCCATTGCTTAAAACACGCTCTTGCTCGCATGCCCATAACCGACTTTGTTATCTTGAAAGTCTCAAGACCGGGCACTATAGCCCTGACCACTGGAATTCCAATATCCGGATTTGTTAAGTTGACGATTATTACCTGATTCAATCCTACGCTCTTTAGTCGTAAGAGGATCAAATTGATATCGTCGAGAATATCTTCGTTAAAGAATGTCTGTACTTCTGGGAACTTGATCTTTTTTGTTGAGGGCATAAACTGCCAAGCGCGTCTATCATCAGTATTCTCATCACTATACTTGATCTTTCGCAAGTCATCTCTTGCCCCCTGAATATTTGCAGCCCTTGTCTGTGACACTTCAGTGATTGCGCGGAGGAGGGCTACCCTCGCATCAGGATGTGTACCATGTCCCTCTGCAAGGTAGCCGTAGTCGTGGCTGACCCACTCTACGCTGCTTGCATTAAATGTCGGAATACCAATGTCTGAGGTAATATCCTTTACCATAAGCGATATGCTTGCCTGTTTGAACTTTTGGACTAAGTTCTTGACAGGTCCAAAGTCAATTTCTGAAATATCGACATCAGGAAATATGCTCGGGTCATCTACAAATTTGTCGGCTAAAATAGGGGACACTGGAAATGCTGCAGCATTTAGAGAATGTACAATTGTACGCAAGATGTGGAACGGGATAGCACTTGCTCGTAGCTCTGCTAGGCTCATTGCATCTCGCTCTATTACTTCGCATAGGGCATGGCAGACTGCCTCTTCCATTACATTGCCGGATGCAAGTCCATTTGTATGAAAGTATGCAAACGGATTGACAGCAGGAGAAGGTGGCGTGTATCGAAATAATGCAATGGATGCAGGCACCATTATTTCCTCGTCATTCACAAAGTCATAGCCGGGTAGCCAGTCCATTATCATGTCGGCGCGGTACAGAAACCTTACTGGCTCTACTATATTGTCAGGATGCAACACCTTATAGGTTTGAGACAGTTCAGAATAGCTTGACCTGACAAAGTTGCCTCGCCAGCCTGACGGCAGTGAAGAATAGCGTTCAATACTTTCCATTAGTGCGCTTGCTATTGCGTGCTCTTTTGTTGGGCCCTTGCCGCTGTACACCCAAATATAATCCTCAGTGCCGGGTACTACTGCGGAATAATTTGGGATACGCAGGACATCCATATCAGTAATGTCGGCTAGTCTGGTGACGCCTATCTTTTTTGATATGGGCATAACCTCCTTCAAAGTATCTCGGGCTGGCTTAATTCTTGATGTGCCATTGACTGTCCACTTTTTCCGGCTTTGCATCTGCACTACACTTAGAGTGCTTTGTCAAAGTTCATATCAAGCTTTCTAGACCATTACACCCTTTCTCATACGAATAAATAATCAAAGGCAAATACTTGGTAAGAACTGTAAACCAAAACATCCTAAACAGAATTTAGATTCAATTATTTCTTACTGCGACATACTCAGCTTATTTATTTGTACACCCAAGTTTAGCTGCAGCAAAAGGCAGTGATTACTGAAATCGAGATGTTTATGTCGCCTTCTTCTTTTGAAAGTCTTGTAATTCACTGTGCTGACAGCGAAGGCACATCCTAGGCTCAACTTCTGTCAAGTAATTGACATAGAAACATTTTGCACATTGCAGTCGTCTCATCCTGCCTAGTAGCTTCAGGTCATTTCTATCCTGCCTCACAACCTTTCTTGTAGTTAGGATTTCAACAACAGAGGTCATGATGTTTGATAACTGATCAGGATCGGAGTTTCTGTATCGTAAATAAAGGGCCATCATTTCCTGTGGCAATAATTCCTTTCTAAATAGGATCCTGCCAGCGTTTGATTGCCTAAATAGATGGTCACGCAAATACCACTCTAGCTCCCTCACTGCAGGATTAGATGACACACTACAAAAACATTGCAAAAATATAATATTTAAGAGAATATCCGTAGTTACTCTCTTTTTGAATTAGAGAGACTACCTTCTCCAAGCGACCTTGAGGAGATGTCTAACAGAGTTTTTACAGCTACTCGCAACATAGATTTTGTTGACAGGGCTAGCAAGTACGGTATATGCTGACAGCTCATAGTAGTGACAGTTTGCAAACTGGAGTTAAAGCCAGTTGAGGAAGAGAAGACGAAGGTGTAAAGCTGTATCCAAAAATTTGATCGAGGTACAGCGCATCAGAATTTGAAGTAGACTATAGCAAGTCTTCTTTGCATCAAGTTGCACTAAAAAAGTAGTATCATTTCTACATTGTGGTTAGTCTTCCAAAAGATTCACATGACAAGATCTAAAATAAATCTTAACTGGGAGGTTTTGCTGCTTAATTGACAATTAAATACTTGAGGCTCACATACTTGAGCATAATAGTAGATGTCAAACAAGAGGAAAGGTCATCGCCGAGAGCATGGCGCTAACGGTGACGACTTGATAGAACCAAAAAAGGTAACGGGCAAGAATCTTAATGAAATTGAAGAGATAAGCGCCAGACTTACAACTCTTGTAGAGATGCTGCATGAAAAGGGTATACTCGATATGAAAGAGTACAGAAGGATGGTCGCCATGCGTCTTCACGAGATATCTAAAGCCGGCGCCTTCGAAGAGCTAGATGAAGAGCTATGACGAAAACCTTTCAGTTAGGCAGTCTTTTTTGAGCTTTTTATTTTGGCAGGGCTAAGGACATAGATAATGACAACCAATAATAGGTTCTACAAACGAAATACTAGCAGAAAAGGCTAATCTATAAAAAACAAATCAATCATAACGAGCCAGTGCTAATGCTATGAAGCCATATAATGGCTAGTTGTTGAATTTTTCTAGCATATTCCGTCAGGAAGGGCTTTCCCACAACTATTTTGAAGATATTCATTCATTGATATATGAATTGGTATCCCATCTGCATTACTAACATCAACAGCATGGTTGAGGATATTGTTAGAGGATATCGTATTATTGAAGCTACTTACATCTAAGAACATGCCAATATTGCCATTTCCAATTAAACTATTAGTACCTATTATGAAGTTATTAGAATCCATAAGCACAATTCCTTCACCAGTATTTTGTGATACCTGATTACTTACGATCAAAGCATCCTTGCTTGATTGAGATGCTATGCCAATTGTATTTCCTTCAATAAAGCTTCTATATATTGTAATTTTATCGGAGGCTTTTAATGAGAGACCTATGTTGTTATCTGTTAACTTAAGGCCCAGTACATAACCTCTTTCACTCCCTGCAAATTCAATCGCCTTATCAAAACCCGCGATAACACCAGGCCCACTGATTGTAATATTCTTTTGACCCGGAACCAGTATTCCGATCTCTTCTACTTTTGGAATGCCTAAGGTGTCTGTGTTATTAGCCAAAGATAATCTACGATTATTGAGGTTTATGGTTATTCCATCTGTACCTACAATCATTCCAACTCCAGGACATTCAATGTCTTTTAACAGTATAGCATCTTTAGTTATTACCTGACCGCAAGATGCAATAGTCGTCGGATTATTTTTAGAATTTACAAAAATATTTGGATCGGCCCCCACAGTAACCTCATTATTCTTCTTATGTTCTTCTCCTCTGCGGACATCGCGATTATTAGAATTACCATTAGCATTAGCCTTGTTGTTATTGTTGTCGTTGTTATTTGTAACACTGTTGGCAGGAGCTGTAGTAAATGTAGCATTAGCTTTGCTGTCCTTGTTATTTGTAAGAGGAATGATTCGATGCTCTATAGGATTCAGAATGCCGACTCCAAAATGAGCTGTACCTTTAGTATCTGTGCTCGCAATTAATTGATTATCATCCTGCAAGCTTGTTTCTTCTTGTGGTATTAGTGGTGCTTCTTCTTGTAGAAGCGGTACTTCTTCCTGTTGTCCCATAGTAATTAACATCATTAATGTGGATGATAATGCAACTAATACTACTAATATTACTGCAAGCATAGAGCGCCTATGCTTGACCAGCCGTTGCATGCTCCCAAAGAAAACTATACTTTTGGCGGGATATATGAAATAGGTATTTCCGTTCCTACGATATTTCTTTCATAAAATTAAGGATACCTTTTATACGCATAAGTGACCAACAGACGAGATTAGAAATGATAAACAAAGAGGTCTCATAATAGTTTTGTCCTTCTATATAGATCATAAGTGAATTATATTGGGCTACTTTTCTTGCACACAAAATTTTTGTATGCTTACAAGGGTTATTGATGACCTCAAGTCTTAATTGAATGATGGGCTTACAGGTATCTGAATTGTCCAAAAAATTTTTGCTCAGTTTCTAGCGCTTTTAAGGATTAGCGTCAAAAGCCAATTCGAATTTTTATTGATCAAGATATACCTACTACTTATCTCAGTCTCTTGGTCTCTTATCTCGAACTCTCTCTCAAGATTCAGATTCTTTCTTTTTATCGCTTCGATCTTCTCACTTTTTCTGCATGTTGTGCCACATAGGAATGCTGGATCTATAGTCTATGAACCAATTGTTAGCTGCAGTATCTGGTGATAGTAGCTCCCTAATACGTTGATATACACGCAAAAGAGCAATTCCTTTGCCTGTAGTTCTATAGATTGCGGTTCCTTTACTCCTCTCCTGAATTTCCATCCTGATATAGTCGTTCTCTATTAACATAGAAAGGTACCTTTTGAATTGATTGCTGGAAAGACCGGATACGAGTAATATTCTTCTTCTAGTTGCCCCACCGTTTGCGGCATCAAGAATGGATGTGATAATATCAATTCTATCACGATTAGAAGTACTTTTTGAAACGCTAACGTTATTGGCCATTGATTTTCTCTACTTCCGAACGACAAATCCTAGTACAATGATAACTGCCATACTGTTAAAGATTCGAATATTTTGTCAATTTTCATTTATACTACGCTTCCTAATGTCTCCACATATAGATCTTTATTTCGACAATATCATATATAGGAACGTTCAGAGATCTGTCCTAGAAGCATATTCAAAATTACTGACAAAAAGTCAGGGTATGGCATTACCCATTCTATAAATACTTTATTATAAGTTTCCCTCTCAATGGAGCCCAAATCCATAGCGTTCTACACTGCAGTAGCGGTGAGCATACTTGCAGTGCTAAGTGCAACAACATTTCCTACGATGACGCAGGCACAAGAAACAGACACACAAGGCCAAGAACAGTCATCATCGCAGGAAGACAGTGAAGCTCAGGAATCCAATCAAGAGAGAGAACAAACCGACCCTCAAGGAGCTAATGAAGACGGGACAGAAGGAACCGAGGAAGAAGACGGTAATTCAGCTAACAGCAATGATAATGGTGCTGCAAGTCAACGCCTAGGTCTACAACCAAACAGTGGAATAGCATCATGCGGACAGGTCGTAACGGAGGACGTGACATTAACATCAGATCTTAATTGTAGTAACGGAGATGGACTTATTGTAGGTGCAAGCGATATAACTATCAACCTGAATGGCTATTCAATAACCTCTGGCAATGGGGCAGGTTCACAAGATCCAACAACAACCTCGGATACTGAGACAGGTTCACCAGATCTAACAACAGATTATGATGGCAGTAGCGGAATACTAGTTGCAAATGCAGACAATGTTGCCATATCAGGTCTTGGAGAAATATCTGGCTTTAGCAGAGGAGTCACATTCCTAGGAAGTTCAGGAGGAATGCTCACAGATGTACAATTGGCAAACAACGACATAGGTGCAGTGGTGGCTAGTTCAGCAGGAACCGAAATCAGTAGAAATACGTTCACCAACAACGGAATTGCAGTAGTGTCAGACGCAAGTAACGGAGGAGTCACAGCATTTAATCAGATAGTTGCGAACCTGAGGGAAGGAATTCTCCTTCTAGGCAGTTCTGAGAATGTTGTAGCTGCAAACAACATGTATGGCAACGGAGCTAACGGCATATACCTAGACCCAATGAGCGAAGGTAACAACATAGACTACAACACGGTATTCGGCCATGAGACAGCTGATCTGAACAACGCCGATGGAATGCCTACAAACGTGAATCAAAACAGCTTCGGAGACAACAATAACTGTGGAACTAGTCTTCCAGGTGGACTCTGCAGATAATGCCTGAGCACACAAGGACAAGTTAAGTCTACAAGAACCTCACTTTTTTATTTTTTAAAATTATATCTATTTTGTAGAGACTTAATATTATATTATTAATAGTATTGCTTTTACGAGTTGCTAGGCCATAAAGCACTATATATAGTGTGTCACACTTCGGCATTTTGTATGCTGGCAAGCAAGGTCTTTTACATAGCTATTGCAGCTGGAATAGTATTCATTGCAATCGGCATAGCGTCAAGTGTCTATTCCAATGTGCCAGTAGATGTCCCACTTGATAACACTATCAGGCCTGGAACAGCGGATGTAATTACCCCGGATATGAACGTAGGTAACACTGCAAGTATTTTAGTTAGCGGCAGTATATTCCATATCGAAATCAAAGATTCAGATGGCCAAGTGATTGAGTCACGAAGCGGCAATTCCTCCTTCAGTTATGACCTGACTGCACAAAAGACCGGCCAGCATAGAATAACGATCAACAATACAGGCACTTCAGATCTTACAATTGAGGGTCATGCACAGACAAAGTCAAGCCCGCTTGGCCTGGCCGGTGCGCTTATGCTTGTAGTAACTGGCATAATAACGATAGGCCTAGGGTTGCGCTTCAGACATCACTAGTGAAACTCAGCCTTTTTGTAAGAACCAAGTATCTTGATGTAAGATGTCTTTGGCTTTATTGACAAGAGTGCTTCATGCACAGCCTTGTTCTGGAGGTGACCTTCAAAGTCTACATAAAAGTTGTATTCCCACGGTGTCTCTTTAGTTGGCCGCGATTCTATTTTAGTCAAATTTATCTTGCGTGTTGCAAATTCGCCCAATATACCAAAAAGCGCGCCAGGGACATGCAGGACTGAAAATATGATTGAGGTCTTGTAGTTGTGGCCGCCGATATCGTGCGGATCGCTTTTTCCACTCTCTTTATTTTTTGGCGACAGCACAAAGAACCTAGTGTAATTGTTCTTCCTGTCCTCTATACCTTCATCAAGTGTCTCCATGTCATATAATTCTGCCGCTCTTTTGCTCGCTATAGCAGCAGAATCTGCCATATTGTTTTCCTTTATCATCTTTGCTGCGCCAGCTGTGTCGTAAGTCGGCACAGGTTTGAACCCTTTATTTTGAAGATATGCTCTACATTGTGCAAGTGCTTGTGGATGCGAATGTACATACCTGATCAGTTTTGTACCTCTGTTTGCAATAAGGCAGTGTCTGACGCGTTGGTAAATCTCGCCTACGATGTTCATTTTAGTCTCAAGCAATAAGTCATAGATCTCATTGATGCTTCCCTCTATCGAGTTTTCCAAAGGTACTACAATATAGTCTACTTTGCCAGCCTCTGCAGCATCAAATACGTCTTGAAACGACTTGAGCGGCAGCAGTTCAACATCGGGAAAATACTGTAGAGTAGCCATTTCGCCATAAGCTCCTCGTTCACCCTGAAAGGCAACCTTTGGTGCCATGCTGGTATCGATATTGATATTATTATTGCATTATTAGTAGTAATATAACACTCTCTACTTGCCTGCTTTGTGTATCAGGTGGAATGTTTCCTTGCCATAGTCATGCGTCAGCTTGCGCTCTTCAAATGCACCACACTCAACGCATTTTATGGTATTTTCATTGATGCGCACTGTATCTCCGCCGCACATGAAGCACAAGGTATAGAGTACTCCATATTCTTTTTCTGCAAGCGTAAGGTGTACCGTTGAATTGAGCAGGCTGACGACTCTACCTCTTACGATGTCACCTGTGCGAAAAGTGGCGCGCCTATCACCGCCCCTTCTGTCCCTGTCTCCGCGGCCTCCAACCCTTGTTGATGCAATGGCAGAAAACCCTGCATCAGATCTCTTGTCATTTATGTATAGGATCTTGATAGAGACCATGCTACTAAACAGCATATCGACATACCCGACAATGCTATCGCCCACCTTTGGTAGCATCGGCGAATTCTTTTGATCAACCTTGACAATCCTGCGTTTTAGATCATACACTCCCGTTCCTACAGCTGCAGACCGCACTATTCCATCGGAAGCAATGTAAGTATTCTTGCCTCCCTCAAATTCCTCGATGGATGCAATGTGCTCGCCTGGCAGCATCGGCTTGTTGTTCTCTTTAATCATGATTTCAATAACGGGAGCTTGGAGGAAAGTTATAATTCTTTAGAGGTTTGGATTTTTAGAATTATTTGTATAGGATTAATTCAAAAGTTGCATTTGTAATCACAGATAGGGCGAAAGATAACAAAGGTATAAAGAGCGGTATTTCCAAGGTGTTGGTGTGAGCCAGAATAGCCTATCCCTAAAGGTACTTGAGGCGTATACCAGAGACGTGGGTCGAGGAGTAGCAAGAATCGACTACGATTCAATGGATTCGCTAGGCGCATCAACTGGAGATGTTATTGAAATCAGAGGCAAGCGCAGGACGGTTGCCAAGTGTCTACCGCTTTATCCTTCTGATGAGGGCAAGGGCATCATTAGGGTGGATGGTCTTGTCAGGAATAATGCGGGCATTGCGATAGGCGATACCGTAATTGTCAAGAAGATAAAGGCAGTCCCGGCCGAAAAAGTGATTGTGGCACCTCTTGAGGCCATACCTCCAATAGACGAGCGCTATCTGGCAGATGCTCTTGAAAGCGTGCCGTTAATCAAGGGAGACAACGTAATGGTTCCATACTTTGGAGGCAGACTTACATTTCAAGTAATTGGTGTCACGCCTGCTGCAGATGCTGTTCTAGTCACACAGAAGACGATATTCCACATAGCAGAAAAGGGCGAGACTCTCAGAGGTGTCCCGCAGGTAACATACGAGGACATCGGTGGCCTAAAAGAAGAGATCCAAAAAGTTCGAGAAATGATCGAGCTCCCGCTCAGGCACCCGGAGATATTTGAGAAATTAGGCATAGAGGCGCCAAAAGGAGTATTGTTGTATGGCCCTCCAGGCACAGGTAAGACACTTCTGGCTAAGGCTGTTGCAAATGAAAGTAACGCCCACTTTATCAGCATCTCGGGACCTGAAATCATGAGCAAATTCTATGGAGAATCAGAAGCTAGACTGAGAGAGATATTCAAAGAAGCAAAGGAAAAGGCGCCATCGATTATATTTATAGACGAGATCGACTCTATTGCTCCAAAACGCGAAGAGGTCACAGGTGAAGTAGAAAGGAGAGTCGTGTCGCAGTTACTGTCGCTAATGGACGGCCTTGAAGCTAGGGGAAAAGTCATTGTCATTGCAGCCACAAACAGACCAAATGCAATCGACCCTGCTCTGAGAAGACCCGGCAGATTTGATAGAGAAATTGAGATTAAAGTTCCAGATAAGCGCGGTAGGCTAGAGATACTGCAGATACATACACGCAACATGCCACTTGACACCGACGTAGATCAAGACAGGGTCGCAGGAGTAACGCATGGGTTTGTTGGCGCTGATCTAGAATATCTCTGCAAAGAGGCAGCAATGAAGTGTTTGAGGAGGGTACTACCAGAGCTCAATCTTGAAGACGAAAAGCTATCGCCGGAGGTGCTCAACAAGCTAATAGTCACAATGAGCGACTTTGAAAATGCAATCAAAGAAGTGATGCCATCTGCTATGAGAGAAGTATACCTTGAGTCGCCAGACATTCCATGGTCTGCAATTGGAGGCTTAGAAGAGGTGAAGCGTGAGCTTCAGGAGGCAGTTGAGTGGCCACTGAGATATCCTGATCTCTATGCAAAGCTTGGACACACCATGCCAAAAGGTGTCCTTATGCATGGACCATCAGGAACTGGCAAGACATTACTTGCAAAGGCAGTAGCAACAGAATCTGAAGCTAACTTTATCAGTGTAAGAGGACCTGAGCTACTGAGTAAGTGGGTCGGCGAGTCAGAGCGCGGCATCAGAGAGATATTTAGAAGAGCAAGGCAGGCAGCTCCGTGTGTTGTGTTCTTTGACGAAGTAGACTCAATTGCCCCAACAAGGGGCATGGGAGGCGACAGCATGGTGACAGAACGGGTTGTGTCACAGCTTCTGACAGAACTTGACGGCATACAGGCGCTTTCAGGCGTAGTAGTGATCGCTGCAACCAATAGAGCAGATATGATTGACCCGGCGCTTTTGCGTCCTGGCAGGTTCGACAAGATAGTGTTTGTACCTATGCCAGACAAAGTAGCAAGACAAAGAATACTAGAGATACATGCAAAGGGTAAACCTATGGGCTCAGATGTGGACTTTGCTAAGATCTCTGAGATGACTGAAGGTTTTAGTGGAGCAGACACAAGTGCAGTAGCAAATACTGCAGTCTCACTTGTGCTACATGAATATCTAGCAAAGTACCCCACGCCAGAAGAAGCAGCTAAACACGCGTCAGAAGCACACGTGATGTTGCGCCATTTTGAAGAAGCTGTGAGGAAGATCAAGACACAGAGAGAAGGCAAGCCTACAGAAAAAGCAGTCCCATACTACCGTTAAGTACGCCTAAACATCTTCTTTTTTCTTCTTTCTCTTTTTTGTTGTACATTTCTAGAATTTTTTTGAACATGCACACAAAAAGAACTCTCTTTCTAGGGGAAAATGTTTTTAAGTTATTGGTTTTATGATACACGTAACTAAAAGAAATTGGTTGAAAATTCTCAAATCCAACTCGTAGAAAAACCAACAACAGTTAGTCTGAATCGCTTTGTTAAGCCCATTGATATTAACAAATTGGTCGCACAGTATGGCACACCACTTTACCTGATTGACGAGGATACACTTCATGTTAAAGCAAAAGAGCTGCACAAGGCATATTCAAAGTTCAAGGGTCAGGTCAAAGTAGCATACTCGATCAAGGCTAACTTTACGCCTGCTGTAATCAAAGCATTTATGAAGGACGGCATAGCATTTGACCTGACATCTCTTGGCGAGCTCTACTTCATCAAGCAGTGCAAGGCAGATCCAGAGAATGTAATCTATACAAGTGTCACAGAAGAGTTAGAAGAGTATATTGAAGTGCTACAAAGCGGCGTTAGAAGGATTGTTGTCAGTTCTTTTAACGGGATGGCAAACTTATCCAAGGCTGCAAGCAAGGTAGGGGGAGGATCAGCAGCAGCACCACTGACAATGGTACGTGTGAACCCGGAGGTGGGGGTCAAGGCCGAAGTTCGTGCTTCATATAGAAACAGCAAGTTTGGAGTGCCATTCAACGGCGGAACTATAGATAGTGCCGCTAAGATGATCAAGCATTTGATGGGAAGCGATCTCTTGAAGTTCGAAGGCTTTCATTTTCACCTAGGATCTCAAATCACTGACTTTTCATGTTATACGCATGCGCTGGACAAAATGGATACATTCATAATCAAAATGAAGAAAGAGAACCCTGCTTTCCAGGTCAATACATTTGACATTGGTGGTGGAACGCCAATATTCTACAATGATCCTGTGCCAACTCCAGCGCAGATGGCTGAAAACCATATCAGCAGGCTCAATCAGCTGGCAGAAACGCACGGTACATCTACTCTCATGATCGAAAGTGGCCGGTTTCTAGTTGCAGAATCGTCAATCCTTGTTTCGAGGATAGTGAACACCAAAGAATATAACGAGCACAAGATAGTGATTGTGGACGCAGGCTACCATATCCTACTTGATGCTGCGTTATTAAAGCAAGAATACCCACAGGAAGTAGTGCCAGTAGTGTCAGACAGCAAAGATAAGGCAAGTTCACTTGCTACTGTAAAGAATACCCATCTGGCAGGAAGACTCTGTGATACGTACGACGTTTTCCCGCTTTCAAAAGTGTCCAACCTAAGCGAGTCCGAAGTTGGGCGATATGTATCGTTCTACAATGTAGGCGCATACTCTGTAGTATTCAACATGCCATTCCACTGTCAGACTAAGCCTCCCATAGTAATGAAAGATAGTGATGGCAAGTTCAGGCTGGTAAGGAAGGGGACAACATATGATCAGTTGTTCCTAGAAGAAGGCGGAGAGCTAGAGTAAAGGACAGTTTTCATGGCTGCAAATATTTTTTGTGTGTGGGAATATTTTTTATATCAACAATTGCAATGAATGCAAGTGAATGATATCAAGAAAAAGATCCGCGCACATATATTTATCAGAGGAAAAGTGCAGGGAGTTTATTTCAGACAAAATACAAAACAAATAGCAACTAAACATGGAGTCACCGGTTGGGTATGCAACTTGTGGGATGGTCGAGTAGAAGCAGTCTTTGAAGGGGACAAGAGCGATGTCAGCGAAGTAATAGAGTGGTGTCATATTGGTCCTCCAAACTCCAGAGTTAATGACGTTGATATAAGATTTGAGAAGTATACGGGCGAGTTTGCAAGCTTTACTATCAAAAACAACAATTAATTACCGAATTTTCTGGTATGCTTCGGCAATCTGCTTCTTTGCACGCTCTACGTCCTCGATAGTCAAGACCATGAGAGACACAGGGGATTTGCCTCTGCCATACCTTATAGAAAGCATCAACGAATAGCCGGTAGTTGGCTCTATGTCAAGAAATGTTCTAAAGTTCATAGTCTTGGAATATACTATCCTGTGAGGCCTTACCTCTTCTATAACATCGCTACCAAGTGATAACACAAATTTTCGTAAGTCCACCATTATCGGTCTAACCGTCTCTCTTAACTTTTCCAAATGGCTTTCAAATGTAAGGTGTCCGGGTCCAGTGTCAAACATCAGATAATGATTGTAGTGTCACATGTCATTTATATAATTATTATATCCTAATCTTGATACCATTCCTCTTTAGATATTTCTTTACCTTGTCTATTGTTGACTTTTCGTAGTGGAATATGGATGCGGCAAGCGCGGCGTCAACATCTGTCTTTTCGAACACGTCGAGCATGTGGCGGGCATTTCCGCAGCCGCCAGAGGCAATTACTGGCACAGGCACTGAGTTGCATATAGACTTTGTCAGCTCGATGTCATAACCATTCTCAGTGCCATCAGCATCAATGCTTGTCAGTAATATTTCTCCAGCCCCCCGCTGCTCAACTTCTTTGGCCCACCTAATGGCATCAAGTCCTGTTCCTTCTTTGCCGCCATAGATCCTGACCTCAAACCAAAATTTCCTTCCATCCTTATCCTTAAATATCGTCTTGTCTTTTTCAAAATTGTAATTTCTCTTTGCATCTATTGCTACTACAATGCACTGCTTGCCAAAGATTGACATCAGTTCCGATATCAATTCAGGGCTCTTGACCGCTGCAGTGTTGATCGAGACCTTGTCTGCGCCAGAAAGCAGTATGTCGCGTGCGTCTTCGAGCTTTTTAATGCCGCCACCAACTGTGAACGGTATGTCAATGACTTCTGCAACCTTTCTTACGATGCTTGCTATTGTGTCCCTTCCCTGCTGCGATGCTGTGATGTCAAGGAATACAAGCTCGTCAGCTCCTTGCTTGCGATATTTTTTGCCAAGTTCGACTGGATCACCGGCATCCTTGACCTCAGTAAAATGAACTCCCTTGACGACTCTGCCATTGTCAACATCAAGACAAGGGATTATTCTTTTTGCAAGTGTCATTATGCTACTGCCTTCACCTTTTCGATGCTCACTTTGCCGTCATACATAGCTTTTCCAATTATGACAGAACTGCAGCCTGTGCTTCTGATCTTTATCACATCTTCTATACTTGAGATCCCACCACTTGCAATTATTCTTGCAGACATAGCAGCGTCTGCCAATGTTTTGATATCAGGACCTTGCAATGTCCCATCGCGATCAATACTTGTCAGCAAAAATTCATCAACACCTATTGCAAGAAATTGCGATATTGCATCTGCAACCGTTGTTCCAGCAGACTCTTTCCAACCTCTCACCATAACCATACCATCTATCTGATCTACTGAAATTGTTACTCTGTCTGCATTCTTCTTGACAAGTTTCCTTATGATCCCAGGTTCTCTATAGGCCATAGTGCCAATCACAATTCTTGACGCCATTGACAGCATTTCCTCAGCTTTTTCTAATGATCTAATGCCGCCTGCAACCTGCAGAGGGATCCTGACTGATTGAGATATTTTTGTGATGAGTTCAGAATTACTACCAGTCGAAAACGCTGCATCAAGATCAACTATATGCAGCATGTCGACGCCGACAGTCTCCCATTTTCGTGCAGTTTCAACAGGATCATTGCTATATTCTACCTTGTCATCAGGATTACCCCTAACAAGCCTGACTACCCTACCACCCATAATGTCAACTGCAGCTATGACCTTCATTTCGCTTCTTTTTTGCACAATCCGATAAAGTTCTTTATCATAAGTGCACCAACATCGCCAGACTTTTCTGGATGGAACTGGACACCGATTAGATTATCCTTTTCAATCATCGCGGGGATGCTGATACCATAGTCAGAAGTCGCTACTACTAACTTACGATCCTTAGGTACAGTTTTGTAAGAATGCACAAAATATACCCACGACTGATCCTTGACTCCTTTTAGGAGCTTGCTTTCGCCTTTTATTTGAAGATTATTCCATCCCATGTGAGGAATCTTGACCTTTCCCTTTGGGAGCATTACAACCTCGCCATCCAATATCTTCAATCCTTCCAGTCTCCCTTCTTCGCTCTTGTTAAAGAGTATCTCCATGCCAAGGCAGATTCCCAACAATGGCATACAATTGTCAATGGCTTTATCAAGATCGCTTGCACTACTTTCTATTGATCTGATTGCAGGATCAAAGTTGCCAACACCGGGAAGCACCAATCCATCAAATTTTGTCAGTTCTTTTAGATCGTAGATTATTTCAACACTTTCTGTTCCGTTGCGCTCAAGCGCAGACTTGAGGCTGAAGAGGTTGCCTGCGCCATAGTCAAAAATTGCTATTTTTGTCATTGCATAGCCCCCTTGGCACTTGGCACGCCCTTCCTTTTGCTGTCGATATTAGTGGCCATTCTAAGCGCCACTGCAAACGCCTTGAGCGCTGCTTCAACCTTATGATGATCATTTTCACCGTAGTAGACTGCCATATGAGTGCATGCATTTAGGTTCTGCAGTAATGATCTTGTAAAATGCTCAAGATCTTCTCTTGGCACTCCTTCAATACTATCGCGGGTAAGTTTCAGCTGCACGTTGTGGTATTGCCGCTTGACTAAGTCGATCGACACGTACGCCAGCGATTCGTCCATCGGGACAAGCGCATAGCCAAATCGTGTGATTCTAGTCCTATCACCCAGCGCTTTGTCTATGCTCTGCGCCAATGCAATAGCAACATCTTCTGCTAAGTGATGTACGATGCCATCGTTTGACTTGCCATTGAGGGTAATGTCAATCATGGCATGCTTGCCAATTGACATGATCAAGTGGTCGATGAAGGAAAGACGCGTCTTGATGCTGGTCTTACCAGTGCCGTCGAGATTAACGTTAACACTTACCGCCGTTTCCTTTGTGACCCTCTCAATCCTCGCTTTTCTTCCGGCAGAAACCAACTGTATTTTAAACTACAGCGGTGTACTTTATTTATTATGTTCGGTAGTTGATTGACGCTCCTTATAATTGCCTCAATGCCCTCCTGCTTGAATCTGTCTATTGTTTCGTCCGGCTCAGAGCTGTTGCCATATATGCCTACAAATGCAATTTTTGCGCCTATCTCTTTCTCAGCGCGCCTTGCCATAAGCAGGTCTTCTATAGAGTCACCCACATATACTGCACTTCTTGCACCCATTACTTTCATCGCATACTTGATGGCATAAGGATTTGGTTTGGCATACTTGCGCTTTTTGTCCTCTAAAAAGATGCAGGCATTAGAGTTGAAGTATTTCATTATGGGTTGGAGCGAATATTCTGCAGCGATCCTGCTCCTGCCAGAGACTATTGCAAGATTGCCTTTGAACATTTTATTGAGTTTTTTCATCGTTTTGGCACTTACTGCAAACCTATCGTTCTTTATCAGCGGCATGCCAGTCGTACAATATTTGGGCTCCAAGTGATTCTGCTTTCTGAACAGGTCAGGCCCGTAAAATATCTCATCAAATACCCGTGCAAGCATGCTATCGTTGACCGGTGCCGGGTAAGTCAGCACTTTTTTCCACTTGTCAATGCCATAGATAGCAAGGAACTTTTCCACCGAGATATAGCCACTTTCGTCAGAATTCTCTGCTACCTTGGCAAGGAACTTCCTTCCCTGCGAGATGCTCTTTGGCGGGTTGGCAAGGATTGCAAGAATTATAGCATAACTGGTATCTGTGTCGTTGTTAAAGCCGCCGCTCTGCCTGAACTTCAAAATGATCTGATCGGTGACTAGAGCCCGAAAAGAACGACCAGTTATAAATTTGAGCACGTATTCCACAGTCTCTTTAATTGCAGCATTGTAGGACTTGCGAATGTCAACTAACACACCGTCGATGTCAAAGAGTACACAATCATACATCAAATTATCTGTTCTATGCATTTAAGATACTTCTCATTCATTTCCCTAGTGCCTATCGTGATTCTCATGCAGCCTTTGTGGTTAGTGATATTGCCCAGCAGCTTTACTACGATTCCATTGCTGTTGAGAATTTTTGAAATTGTGTGATAGTTCTTGCCTGCCTCGATGAAGATAAAATTAGCATCTGATCTGAAAATCTTAATACCATCAATTTTTGACAATCTGGCAAACACTCTCTCCCTTTCAAGCCTCACAGATTTGATAGTCTGCTTGACCTGATCTACATCTGCAAGTATGCCTGCTGCAATTGCAAGGGAAAGTGTGCTTATAGGGTAGGGGGATTGGATTATAGATCGGAATATCTTCACAAACTTTCTGTTTGAGACTATGTAGCCAACTCTTGCGCCAGCAAGCCCAAATGCCTTTGATAGAGTACGAAGCACAATTACATTATTACGCTTTATCGCCTCGCCAGACAGTGAGTAATCCGCAAAGTCTACATATGCCTCGTCGATCAATACAAGTCTGTCCTCAAGCGAATCGACGACTTCGATCATTTCCCGTCTATCAAGTTGATTGCCGGTAGGATTGTTTGGCGAACAGATGTAAATAAGGTCTGATTTCTTTGCAGCCTTTACAAACGCCTTTTTGTCAAGCGTAAAGTCAGGCTCTAGAGGAACTTGATATACCTTTATACCATGAAGCTTGCACCGGTTAATAAAATACGAAAATGTCGGAGAAAACACTGTAGCATGTCTACCTCCAAGCGTTGACAGCAACAGCTCGATTATCTGGTCAGACCCGCTGCCAAGAGCTACACACTCTACGCTGACGCCGGCATACTTGGCAAGCAGAGCATATAGCTCATCCATCTGGCCAAGAGGGTATTCTCTGAGATCTACTTGCTTTGCAGCTTCAGCTGCTACGCCTGCGACAAAATCCCTATCAAGTGCGAAATTTTCATTTGAGTCTAGCTTAATTGCACCTTCCATTTTTTTGGGTTTTGTATAGTGGTCTAGCCAAGCAATCCGCTTGATATTTTCATTGAGCCAGCTATTCTTTTTCTTCACTCATCCTCGCCTTCACTGCTTCATAGTGGTTCAAGAGCCCCTCTGCAGATGTAATTTCCCTAATGGATCTATCCACCTTTGCCAATCCTGACTTGTTTACTTTCACCTTGTTTACTATTTTGACAAAGTCAAGCACTGACAGTGATGCACGGGACTTGCCAAATCCAAGAGTAGGAAGCACGTGATTTGAACCAAGGCTGTAGTCGCTTGCAGATGATGGTGTATACTGTCCAATCAGCACAAGTCCAGCTGAATCAATCTTCTTGGCAATAGCGTCAGCATATTTACACATTATTTCTAAGTGTTCCGGTGCAAACTCGTTTACAAATTCAATGCAAGAGCTTTCATTCCTACAAATGACTATAAAGCCATTGTTTTCTAGACTTTTTTTTACAATATCTGACCGTGTGATTTTTCTAACTATAGACTCTACTTGCTTCTGTACTTCTGATGCTAGCTTGTCAGATGTAGTAACAAGGCCGCAGACAGTGTCAGTGCTGTGCTCGGCCTGTGAGATCAGATCTACAGCAATAAGATGCGGATCAGCAGTTACATCGGCATATATCAGCAGCTCTGTTGGGCCGGCTACCATGTCTGTTGACACCTTGGCAGAAGCGACTAGCTTTGCAGCAGTAACAAACATCCCTCCAGGACCCACTATCTTACTGACTGGCCTAATCGATTGTGTGCCATAGACAAGGGCAGCTATTCCCTGCGCGCCGCCTATTTTGTAGAATTCGTCGACTCTGCAAATGTCTGCAGCTACCAATGTTAATGGGTCAATGGTACCGTCCCTTCTTGGAGGAGATAGTGCCACGATCCTTTTCACGTTAGCTACCTTGGCAGGAACCGCGCACATGACAACTGTGCTTGGATATCGCGCCCTACCGCCTGGAATATAGCATCCAACGCTTGTAACCGGCTTGACCATACGATCTATCCTAACACCATCAGATGACACTATCATTCCTTTTAGCCGCTTAAGGATTGCTAGCTCACTCTTGACAAGCCTTTGTTTCATCAACTTGACTGCCATAATCTCATCCTTTGTGACCTGCGTATATGCTTGCTTCATCTCTTGTTCGCTAATTCGCAGCGAATCAATCGTTGCGCCGTCAAACTTTGACGTGTAATTGAGAACTGCAGGGTCGCCGTACTCTGCTACATCCCTCATTATTGCCTTTGCGTATTCCAAGAGCGAATCTTGGATCATAGTTGCCTTGCGAAGCTGTGCAGCTTCGCCAGCCGGGTCGACGACATGTATTATCTTCATCAGGAATATCCGTCCAAGTTTATTTCGTCAAGGGGCAGTATTTGTCTTGGCTCTAATACAACTAGACCCTGTGCCAGCTTTCTCAGCTTTGGTACTATCATGATAAACTCATTCTTATCGATGACAGTGTTGACGCCGAACCAGCCTTCCTCAGAAAGCGGGCTGACAGTGGGTCTTTTAAGTGCAGGCAGTTCCTTTAACAGGCTTTCCAACTTCTCCTTCCGGACATTGACAAATATGTGGAGCTTTTTCCGGCCCTCTACTACACCCCTGAGGAGTGCCATCATATCAGCTATTTTTTCGCGCTTGGCAGGATCCCTGAGTGACCTTCTATTTGCCATCAACACTGCAGTAGATTCGGCGACAGTATCTATTATTTTGAGTTTGTTCTGGGCAAGCGTGGTGCCAGTCTCAGTTATATCGAAAATAGCGTCTACATCTTCTGGTGGCTTGGCCTCTGTAGCTCCAAATGAGAGGAAGATTTCGACCTTTTTGTTTTCACCTATCCTCATCCATGGCGTAATTATCATAGGATCGACATTACCATAGTATTTCTTATACACTACATTTGCCTTGATATGAGCAGAAGTAGTGGTTAGGTACTCTGAGGATATTCTTAATGTTTTGTTATTCTTGGCAAAGTCGGCTATCAGGTCGCTTAGGTTGTTGAATGGAAAGCTGTTGGGAGCTGCGATCACCTGTTTGACACGTCCAATCTCAAGGTCCAACAAAACTTCAACGTCTGCCTTTGCCTCAAGTATCCAGTCCCTGCCGGTGATGCCCACATCATAAAAGCCCTCCTGAACATATGTTGGGATCTCTTGCGGCCTCAGGATCTTGACATCAATATCAGGATCACCCAATTTCACTCGATAAGTGCGACCTCGGCCGCTCACATGCTGCCACGCCTGCTCAAGTAGATTGAATGTGACCTCCTCAATGCTCCCTTTTGGGATCGCAAATTTTACAGTGGGCATTATATGATGTGACAGTCTGAGAAAGGTGCTTTTACTGGATATATATCTACTTACTGAACTTCCTTGCATGCAGCTTCATATGACCTGCTTGAATGCCCTCTGAAGATAGTGCTCTTATTGCAGCCAGATTCTGCGCAAGGCCGACAGCAGCCATCACCATTGCGAGATCCTTTGCGCTTTTGACGCCCAAAATTTGAAGTGCAAACTTGGCAGTAGGATGGGCACTGACTATTCCTCCAACCACGCCTACTGCCAAGGGTAACTCAATTTCACCAGCCAAGTCGCCTTCTTTTGTTCTGCGCCAACTAGTCAGCGATCGATAAGTTCCATCCCTTGCAGCATAGGCATGGGCGCCAGCTTCAATAGCCCGAAAGTCCTGTCCGGTGGCAAGTGCAACTGCGTCAATACCGTTCATGACGCCCTTGTTATGAGTAACTGCGCGGTAGGTGTCAGAATAAGCCAGTGCATAAGCATAGAGTATCCGCTTGACAATTGGGCTGCCGCCAAGCTGTTCCTTGTCAAAGATGGCCTTGCATCTGACCATCCTTCGGGTGGCGTAATTGGATAATATCTTTAACACTACTTCGCCACCAGTAATTGCGGCTACATGCGGCGCTATTGCTTCGCACATAGTATTTATCGCATTTGCACCCATCGCGTCCTTTGTGTCAATGACCAGCTCTACAAGCAACATATTGCCCATATTGTTTGGGCTTTTATCGCGCAGCTGTCGCACCTGTAAGTCAATTGCAGTCACAGATCTGCTATTTGAATTGGCAGCGGCAAGCAGCTGATTTTTATTTTTCAATACCTTAATCATGGCATGCCTGACATCGCCAAGCCTGACAACTTGCACCTGGCCTATCATAAGAGAATCATCGGCCTCAGAGATAAATCCGCCATTGACCTTGGCTATCTTTGCAGCCTTGCCAACAGCAGCAATAACTGATGGCTCTTCTATGGCCATTGGAATAACACACTCTCTGTCATTTATGACGAAATTGGTGGCGATGCCCATTGGGATAGACATAATGCCAATAGCATTCTCTATCATTCTGTTTGCGTCTTCATATGGAAGTGGTCTGAGCATTACTTCAACGTCATCAGATATTCTAGTAGTCTTTCTTATGTAGTCAAGACGCTCTTCCCTGCTCATTTTATAGAACTTTTTCTCCGCTGTCATTATCGTCATGCTACTGCGGACTGATGATCCTTAAAATCTTGTCATCATCTTGCGCGGGCACGGTTCTTCCATCTTTATTACTTGTAGCGACGTAAAGCGACCCATCAGAAGATTCAACAACATCGCGTATTCTTCCAAAGCCAGTCAAGATGTTGCTTTCAACATCAGATCCCAAATCAATGAGACGAATATGTTGAGCCTTCAGAGTGGCAAGCAATATGTTATTCTGATAGCCTAAGATATCTGAAGCAGCAAATGTCATTCCTGCAGGAGCTATTGCAGGGTTGAAGCATACGATCGGCTTTTCAAACTTCTCAGCATTGCAATCTTCGATGGGCCAGCCGTAGTTAGTGCCAGGTTTAATGAGATTGATCTCATCATTACCCTCAAGCCCGTGCTCGCTTGCATATAACTCACCTGTCAGGGGATGCCATGCTAACCCTTGAACGTTGCGGTGTCCGTAAGAATACACAGGCGAACCTTCAAAAGGATTGTCTTCGGGAATGCTGCCGTCAGGGTTGAGTCGCAGGATCTTGCCTGCAAGTGATCTGGCATCTTGAGCAAGCTCGGGCTGTCGTGCATCGCCTGTGGGAATATATAACTTGCCATCGGGTCCAAACTTGATCCTGCCGCCGTCATTCCTATCGGCAGCAGGGATGTTGTCAATGACGACTTTTGATTCAACTATTTTGTTGTTATTTTCTGTAAGCATTAGGACTTTGTTCAAAACAGCTGAACCATTAGAGTAAGTATGGTAGACATAAAGCAGATGGTTCTCAGTAAAGTTGGGATGGAGTACCAATCCCAAAAGTCCTGACTCTCCATTCTGCATGACATTGATGTAAGCTACGGGATCTGAAAGAAGACTGCCATTTTTCTCTATAGCCATTATCCTGCCGTTCCTTTCTGTGAAAAAGAGCCTGCCATCCTCGGCGATGTCAATGGCCCACGGCACTTCAAGATTCTCGGCAAGCACCTGAACGCCAGAGCGGGTATTGTTACCATCGCTCTGTCCCGGCTCAGGTATGGGAAGTGTGGTCTGCGATGGTGTGAAAAAAGCAGTTGCGACCGCAGCCACCGTTACAGCGGCTATTGCCAGCATTGCCAGCAACTGCTTTTTATCCATTGTCATAATTAGAAGTGGAGAAACATTATAACTATGCTGCCTACAAATGTGTAAGGTTTAAAATAACAAGCACCTAGATGTTCTATTGAATGAAAGTATCAGAAATAATGGTGACAGATGTCGTCACTCTCACCTCTGACGACACGATTGCAAGAGCATTAAATCTTATGGCAGACCGATCAATCAACCAGATACCCATAGTGGATGAAAAAGGCAAATACCTCAGTATGATATTTGCTAAGCAGATCATTAATTCTACTGCACAACCTTCTTCAAAATTAAAAGGCTATATTATCAATACGTCGACATTGAGTAGAGACCACGACATTGAAAGGGCTGCCGAACTTATAATTGGGAGTGGAAACCGCGCCGTGCCGGTAGTAGAAAATGGTGAGCTTGTCGGCATTATCAGCGAAACTGACCTTGTGTCGACAGCAGACTTTGGACATGCTATTGTAGATGAGGTTATGTCTGGCGCGATAGTAATAGAGGAGAATACCTCGCTTGCTGACGCAATCTCTAAAATGAGAAGATACAATATTTCGCGACTACCAGTGATCAATGCAAAAGGAATTCTTCGAGGGACATTGAGTATACTTGATGTAGCAAAGATAATTGCGACTCCCCGTGAGCGCACAAGCAAGTCTGCAGCAATCTCTGGGGGAACTGCGGGGATCAAAGATATCAAGGTAAAAGATATTACAAGAAGAGCCTTTTCAGTCGAGCGGAGCACCAAACTCAATGTCATGATAGACCACTTTAGGCAGAATGAAGAGGTGATTGTAGTTGGAGATGGAAGACCAATGGGCATAGTCACTCCAAAGGATGCGCTTGAGTTTATTTTGCCGAAAAAGGGCAGCGAGCCTATCATCCACATGGCACACTTTGAAGACGGACAGGACAGAATAGAAATTCAAGAGCAGCTTGTACGCTTCTTGAAAAAGATTCAAGGCAAGCTTGGAGATGTGAGATCTATAGTAGTGTATGCAGACAAGCACAAGACGCGCAAGTATTCACTCAGGACGCGGCTTATTACGTCAAATGGTGTAATAGATGCAAAAGCCGTGGGCTATGATCCACTCAGTGCGTCAAAGGAGCTCGTGGCACGGCTTGAACGCAGGATTAAGTCGGAGCATAGCCAGAGAGTAAAGGACCGACAACACCGAGAATCCCCAAGAAAAATGTGATAATAATAACAACTTAATGGCGCGGATGAGGAGATTCGAACTCCTGATCGCCCGAGGGCGAATCGGCTTACCGGCGCTTATCATCTCAAGGCCGACGCATTATTATGTTCCCTAGAAAGAAGACCACTCTGCCACATCCGCGCTACCAGTTTCTTTTAAGCTCCTACTATTATATGTTAATTATGGGGCAGAACCACTTTTTTGTACTTCCATCTCTCCTCGAAGAATATTGTGTAATTTGTGACAAATTTATGAGTAACATTCGAAAACCTCAAAATTGCATGTGATCCCTGTTTCTCTTTATTGCCTCTTAATAAAAGTCATGTAAAAAATTAGGTAGCAGGAGTGTGTTATATTGCAACTTTGAATCGATGATATGGCCAATGCCATATTTAGAACAGGATTTTAAGCTTTCATTAGCAAAGTGTAGGAAGGGCTAACCTAATAAAGGGCGACGCAAAAGTCTACTCCTTAAAATAAATCAGATAGCTCTGATCTAAGATGTGCGACAGAAAAAGAAAGGGCAGACCTACAGTAGAGAGACATGCGATAACAACTCACAATTAGCCAGAACGGATTCAAAGTAGAATCCTCGTTTGCTGCCATACTAGGTGTACCTTGCAACTCATCATCACCATGACGGAACTAAAGAAATTTATGAAATGCAGAATGAAGACATAAGTCGTTCTTCTTTTTCATGCTGAAAAAACAATATTACACAAATATTAACAATAGAGGCCTATTACACCTAACCTGCGACCAATTTTTATACTTGAAACACAAAGAAAATATCTGTGCAAGAAAAGAAAGGCGGACAAAAACTGAAGTCAATTTCTGTACTTGTACCGTTTGAGAGAGTACAGGCTAGCCTTTCTGAAATTGGATTTTTGCTAGACAGCACTGTTACGATTGTTGCTGACGGCAAGTTCTGGACTAAGATGCGGTACATCAAGGACAATGAGACCGTCAGTGTTTCAGAAGAGATTGGAGATGTCTACCCAAAGGATCCGATAATTACTATATGTGGCTCCAACATGACAATATCAAAGGTAGTCAAAGGAATTGGCGGATAAAATTGCCACTTTATGAATGTAATGAACACCAATTTGTGGAGAATATCCGGCGTCTTTTAGAATCAAAGGAAAAGTTCCTTGTGAACCGCAAAATGATGTTGCATGATGACGCTAAGTATGGCCCAGCCATTATGCCGGAATACGAGTTCAGGCGATACGAAATGATATGCACAAGAAAATCGGTCAACTCAACAGTTTATGCCAAAGTGCCGTTTGTTGATAGCTTCCACTATAACAGAATGTACAACGGAGGAGAGAGTCTCCACTCTGCCAGCACTCTGCTATTTCCAAGGATGTCAATTCCCTACTACAGAGTCGAATACTCAGTTAATGTATGGGGGGGAACTTACTTTTTCGCATTTGATGCATTATTTAACCCTGAAGTAGTGATTGAGAAGAAGAATGGGAGGAGGTTCGGGAAAGAGGGTGCTCTGATCCATGTGTTGAGATACAATCCTCCAGAAGAGCGTGTGCTAGCGATCGATTTACCAAAAGAAGTGATGGTGTTTGATGTCAAGCAGATGGTGCGGGTAATAGATCACTCTTCAAACTTTTAGCATCCATTCAAAAAAGGCATGAAGTGAGCTTTTGAATGGCAGTGACTGTATGTTCTTGACATTAAATCCGAGCAAGAGCATCCTTCTTACAAGTTTGTTTTCTAATGCTGACGGCAGTTGCTTCGCTTTAAGAGGCTGAAAGAGTTCAAAAAAGAAGTCTTGTCTGTAGTATGCTACATGTTGGGCAAAACAGTCGGATAATATTAGTGGGTCACCTACAACCCGCCTATCTACATCTGGTTGCCTACTACCAGTATCAACAACTATTTGAAGCGACCTCTTGGTATAGTTCTCACGGGTAATTTGGGCATCCATTTTCTGTGGCATAGCAATATAGAGACGGATATCACTTGCCACTTGTTTGACAGTCCTTTTTGCTAAGTCGCTTGCCGCATTGACCTCAGATTCTCCAATGACTTCACAGTCTTTGCCAAATAGATAGAATACAGCCAAGAGCTCGTCCCTTTCAAGGAACGGAAAGTCCACTTTGGCAGCCATGAACTGCTTTATCCTCACTGAAATGTCATGGGGTAGGAATATACCCATATAGGAATCGGAGATGACTGGCAATTCTACCTTCTAGTAAAGAACAAGGAGCTCAAAGATAAAAGAAGAAAGAAGAAAATGTCCACCTAGTGCGCGTGTGGCGGAGGTGCACCACTTTTAGCCAAGGCTTCATTAAACGTGCCGGCGGACTTCTCATGAAACTCTAGATTTGATTGGTCGACCTTGATTGCCTGTGGTGGGCACACTGAAACACAAGCCATACACCAAATACAATCATGCTCTCTGATGGGATCTGCCTTGTCTGTATAGTCTTTGCGTTCTTCTTTAACTGCGCTGCCTGTACCTGCGCTTGTAGCATTTGCCATCTGAACTGCAGGAACATCATTCTCTGTTCTGTACCACTGAAATACCTGTACAGGACAGGCTTCAATACAGGCGCCGTCAGCAACACAAGAGTCCCAGTCGACAGCTACCATTGTCCCATGAACGCCTAGGGGAGCCATTTCTTCTCCTCTTGTTTGATATGCAGATTTGACCTCTTCATTTTCTGCCGCCTCTGCAGTCCTTCCAGGTCCCCATACAAAATGAAAATGCTCCCCGTCTGAGTGCTGGTGCTTGCCAATTGGTTGATGATTTTTTGGAAAGTCTGGATCTATTGGCATTCTCAAATTTTATCAAATTCTATATTATATAAACTGTTTGCAGACAGTCTGCCATGGTCCCAATTACAAAGGTTCTTTCTCAAACTGCACCTTTAGCCTATGATTTAAAAGCTTTGCCTTAACAAGCTTCATCCCTGCAGTCGCAACAGGCAAAGGAACAACGTTGGCTATCTGTCCTGTAATAGTCTTAACTGTTATAGTGAGCTGGTCGCCATAACGCTCTATACTGAAGTCCTCTTTCTCTGTAAAAGGTACCTCTACAGTCATATTGATCGCATTTCCCTCCTTTACAAACATGTATGGCTCGCCGTGATAGAATATCTTGGATGGGTCGTCAATGCCAAATAGGATTTCACCATGTCTGCGCAGCATATCTATCCCACGAAGCTCGGTACCATAGAGCTCTGCCTCTCTTACAGGCAGAGGATAGAAATTTGCCTTTGCTTCTTCCACTTTTGACCTCTGGAAGGTTGCCCATCTAGCATAATATTCATCTGATGAGCTGGTCATTATTTTGTTTATTATTGCCATATCTACATTAATGCCATAGAGGCTTGTCGACATGAGCACCCGCTTGGCATTTTCGATACTGAATGTGTCTGGGTTTGCAACTAATCTAATAGAGGTGATATTGTTGTTATTAATAATGTCTGAAAGAGCATTGAGCCTGTCAAGCAGCTCCATTTCACTCTGTATGACATCCTTGGCGGGGGTCGGGAACTTGGCAAGTGGTTGGAAGATCTTGGCAAACCCACTAAATAGACCTGCAAGCCCTGTCAGCTTCCGACCGATGCTGCCTACAAGCTTAGGGAAATACAGATATCGTAGGGCTTCACCTGAGGCGGGCATATCAAGCACAACCGTATCAAATGTTTTTGCACGGTTGACTTCCTCTACCTTCAAGAGCGAAAATAATTGGGTCATACCAGGCAACATAGCAATCTCATAGGCAAGTGTCTCATCTATACCTTTAGAAGAAAATAAGGCCGCAGTATAGGAGAGTATAGTATTGTATTGCCGACTCATTTCAGCGACAGGGTCTATTTGCAATGCAGTCAAGTTCGGAAGCACTTGCTTTGGATTGTGACCGACATTGAGCATCATGAAAGCATCGCTCAGAGTATGTGCTGGATCTGCTGAAATTATAAGCGTCTTATAGTTGTGCTCTGCAATCTTGATTGCAGTTGCACACGAAGTTACTGTCTTGCCAGTACCGCCCTTGCCAGTATAGATTATCAGTCTCAACAAAAATAAAAGTGAATACAAGCTAATAAAAGATTTTAGGATATCTAATTTACAGCTGCTCATGTTTAGGATGTATAAACAGTTGGGACATATCGCCTGAATGCTTTTCATATATCTAGAGTAGTAGAGTTATTATTACAATATAAAATCAACGACTATATCATAAGTGGTGTATGAGGAGAAGATCTCGATTATGAACCTATTTTGCCAGGAAAATATTTGAAAAGTATCCTGATTACAAAAAATATACCGTTTGTCAAGAAAAACTTCTTCATAAATGAAGAAAAGAAGATAAGATAGGAGCGAAGGCTTGTCTGATAGATTGACTAATTTACCAACGTATGATTAAATAGGTGGATACTTCACCACGCGTTTAAGCATTATCAATAACACTTGAAGAATTTAGACACTAATAATTAATTGTACAGATTAGACAGGACATCAGCAAGGATTTTTAGAAGAGATGTAAGAGAAACTTATGATACTGCTGACTATGTAGCATGAGTAATCCCTCTGACATGAGCAGTTTCTATTTTGTATTTTTGCTCTTATCTCATCCAAGTCAATTTATTATCATTGTTGCAAGCAGTGCAGTGATAAGAAATTTGAATGTCGTCTTCTCCACCGTCCACATTAGCGACTGCGGTAGTATGAACATCATCAGGAGGGTTTGCGGAGTAAGCCGTACCACAATGACGACAGGAATATTGCCTCTCTCTTGGAGTAGGAGATGATAAGTTACCTTAACCTCCTTTTTCCTTAAAGTCCATGTCTTGTTGCTTTTTTAATACATTTAGTCTTCTAGGCGTATCCCAGTATGGACTCTTGCATTTGGGACATACTTTTGGTTTATCTTTTGTTTCTCCCTTGGGAAGCCACTTGTGACCACATCTTTCACACAGGTATCCCCGTAACGTAATTTGGGGCATGCATCGTGAGTAAAGCCCTCTGGTATTTATGGTCTACCATAATAGTGTAGATATGCCAAAACATGTGTTACAGTATCTTACTATTAGGTATTAATAATCGATAAATGCATGCAATGTGCTAGGGAATAGCATTAATAATATCTGAATGTTTTTATGTAAAACTCTAAAGAGGGTACAAATCAGGTAAGAAAAAAGAAGAGAACATTAGCTTACATACGCTCGCTCTGCATGCTGCGTAATGTCAAGCCCAATGTCTTCTTCCTCTTCCCTTACCTTGAGCCCTATTGTGGCGTCTATTATCTTCATAATGATTATTGTGCCGCCAAAGCCTAAAGTAGCTGCTACTGCGACGCCAAGCGCCTGTATTGCTAGCTGCATTGGGTTTCCGTACAGCAACCCATCCGGGCCAGCAGGATTGATAAGAGTACTTGCAATAAGGCCTATTGCTAGGGAGCCCACGATACCAGTTACGCCGTGAACAGAACTGACATCAAGTGCATCATCGATCTTCAAGTGCTCTTTTAGCAGAAGTATTGCATAGTATGAAGCAAATCCTAGCACAATGCCAAGCAGAAATGAGTTCTGTGCGCTAATGAAACCTGCAGCAGGGGTTACCCCTGCGAGACCAGAAATGGCACCATTGATGGCGGCTGTACTTGATGGCTTGCCTGCTCGCTTCCATGAAAGCGCTATCCAAACTAGAGCGGATGTGGATGAGCCAATTTGTGTTACAAGCAAAGTGTTTGCAGCAAGCGAGCCTGAAGCAAGTGCACTACCTGCATTAAAGCCGTACCAACCGAGCCAGAGAAATGTCGCTCCAATGACTGCAAGGGGTATATTGTGAGGTACCATAATGTCGGGACCAAAATTCTTTCTACGCCCAAGCACTAGCGCAGCTGCAAGGGATGCAAGACCTGCACTTGTATGAATGACAATACCGCCGGCAAAATCGAATACGCCCAACTCTGCAAGCCATCCTCTTCCCCATATCCAGTGTGCAAGAGGATAGTAGATGAATATGCTCCATGCCAAGATGAAGACTACAAACGCGCTCCACCTGACCCTTTCTGCAAATGCGCCTGTGATGAGGAGCGGCGTAATGACAGCAAACATCATCTGATAAGTGGCAAATGTCACACCTGGAATTGTCGGCGCATAGTCGAGAGATTCATTGGAGGGGACATTGTTATAGAATAACCAATCAAAGCCGCCAATAAAACCACCTTGTGACGGAGAGAAAACAAGAGTGAAGCCGAGAACAAACCAAAGAGTGGAAAGAATGGCAAGCCCAGAAAAAGTCTGCATTATTACGGATAGCGAATTTTTGCCTCGGATGAGGCCGGCTTCAAAAAATCCGAGCGCAGGTGTCATCATCATGACAAGGCCTGTGGAGATCAACATCCAGGTAGTATCCCCAGTGTCTATCGCCATTTCCGCCTTTTAGTTGATTGATCCTTAATATAAAAACGCATCGGCAGCTAGGATATTAACCTGATCTGCAAAATTTATGATATGTTTTGTTTATCAACTGTAGATTTTAGGCTGTTTACGATATGATCTATATCTGCTTCTGCTAGGTGCGGATGTACGGGCAGGGACAGCACGTGGTCAGCACACCATTCTGTAGTCGGCAACTTTGTTTCTGACGCAGCATGGGCATAGAATGGCATCTTGTGCACTGGGGGATTATAATATACAGTCGCGCTCACATTATTTTGTATAAGATGATTCTTTATCCTATCCCTCTCGTCCTCAAAGGCTACAGTGTAGAGATACCAATTAAACTTCTTGTCAGCAGTCTCCTGAGGAATCTTTACTCCGTATTTCTTTGAAGAAGTTAGCAGCTGCTTGCTCAAAAGCTCGGCGTTACGTCTTCTGATCTCTAACATCTTATCCAGCTTTTGCATCTGCACCTTAGCAACAGCAGCGCTTAGTTCGGGCAGTCGAAGGTTCAGACCAAGCATCCTTGTGTCATTGCCTTCAACCATGCCATGGTTCCTTATCATCTTTAGCTTGTCGGCAAGCTCGTCGCTGTCTGTTGCAATTGCGCCGCCTTCACCTGCTGTCAGTACCTTGCTTGCGTACATACTAAAGCAGCCTAAGGTGCCAAATGTGCCAGTCTGCTTCTTTTTGTAACTTGATCCTAAAGACTGGCAAGCATCCTCTATAACATCAAGTGAATGCTTCTCCGCAAGCTCGCGTATTTCGTCAATGTCGGATGGGTGACCGTAGATGTGCACAGGTATCACTATCCTGGACTTTTTGGTGATCTTGGTTTTTAGGTCAGAAACATCCATAGTGTAGTCGTCCTTCTTGATGTCCACAAACATTGGTCTGCATCCTGCTGCGACAACTGCGTTGGCAGTTGCTACAAAGGTAAATGAGGGGAGTAGAACTTCATCGCCCTGCTTTATGCCAGCGGCAAGTAACGCAGCATAGAGCGCAGCAGTGCCAGAATTAACAGATACCACATGTCTGATTTTCAGGTAGCTTTTCATCAGCGATTCAAAGTCACGCACTCGTTTGCCGCCGTCACGCGCAGCTGTGGTAAGTGCGGTTTCTTCAAGCACACTTATTACCTCATGCTTTTCTTCCTCGCCTATTGAAGGCTTGTTAATAGGAATCATGTTTGACGATACTGTATGAATAGTCAATATCTTATCATATAGTATTTTTGCTTATAATAAGTCTCATTATTGGAGCGAAGGTAATAATAGTTAAAGAAGTAGGAGAGTCGCAACTATAGATATGTAAGGGATTATGTATCTTATATATAAGATACATCGATCTTGTATGGATTGCAGTCTTAGATTTAGACTATTGAAGAATTCAGAAACGATAGGTTGACTACATAAAGTATCAGCGAGAAACTAAGTGTTCAAAACTATATAGCATGGCTGATGAAAATCTTATCCCGCTGATGCAGTTACCTGATCGTGCAAGTATTATTTTTGAAGAATTGATTATTTTGACGGTATCACATAATACCATTTCATAGCACTGAATTGAAAGTCTTGTTATGTTGTTTAAATAATAATAGGCAGCACTATCTCAAAGTCATGAAGCAGGGAACTAAGCTAGTCTATAAGCTTAATAATCACAGAGGTCTGTCGAACAGGAACCTACTTTTTCACTGTGACAATCTTGAATGCATCAATTATTTGCTAAAACAGGGCTTTGAAAACAAGATAGGCCTCGTTTATATTGATCCTCCCTTTCTCAGCGGCGAGCGTTATTCCCATCGTGCTAAAAACAATAGCAACCTGGCTTTTGAAGATGTATTGAAAGAAAGCGAATATCTCGATATAATGCAAGAGCGCTTGAGCGGAATCCGCAAGCTGATTTCAGCTTCTGGATCTATTTTTATTCATTTGGATTGGCATGCCGTCCATTACATCAAGGTGATGATGGATCAAATCTTTGGCTCTGAAAATTTCAGGAATGAAATAATAGTAAAGCGCGGCCGTAGAAAGAACCTGCAGTATCAATTTAATTCAATAGATAGAATGCACACTGCCCACGACACTATACTATGGTATTCTAAGTTGGCGGATGCTAAATTCCGGCCTCCACTTACAGAGTACAATTCACAAGCAAAGTGGATGGGTTTTTGGAGCAACGTAGATAGGCCTACAATGCGTTATAAGATCTTTGACTCAAAGCCTGCAAGGGGACAATGGAAGTGGGCAAAAGAGAGAGCACTAAAAGCAATTAAAAATTATCAGCTATATGAAGATAAATTCTCTCACATTATGCTTGAAGAATACTGGCAAGCTACTAGCAAAAAACTAGAGTTTGTCAGAAAGCTTTCACACAGGAAATACCCCGAGTATTGGATCCCTCCAAAGACACACAGGATAATTGATAATGTCTGGTTCGATATTGAAGCATACAACTATTCTACAGGCTATGGCACTGAAAAGCACATCCAACTTCTAGAACGCATAATTAGCCAGTTTTCAAAACCTGATGATCTTATTGCTGACTTTTTCTGCGGCTCGGGCACTACACTTACGGTTGCAGAGAAGCTTAAACACCAGTGGATCGGATGTGACTCATCGCTAGCAGCAATAGCAGTTACGAAAAAGAGGTTAGCAGATAATTTTATCACAGTCGATATACATTAATTAAACAGAAATACAACTCATCTATTGTGAAAGCGCAGTCTGCTAGCGACTATGAAGTCCTGCTCAAGAGGCTGCAGGACAAAGTGGGCAACACTGCCAAGAAGGCAAGGTCAAGGCTTGAAATTCCGACCCCCCAGATAATCTGGGTTGGCAAGAATACTATTTTCCGCAACTTCATGGACTTTCCTAAGGCGTTACGGAGGGATCCTGAAAAATTTCTGTTGTATCTCAACAAAGAGCTTGCTTCTGCTGGTTACATAACTGGCGAGCGCGTGATATTCTTGGGCCATAAGACACTCTCTTCATTTCAGGCGCTCATCGACCGATACATTAAGGACTATGTTCAATGCCCAGTGTGTGGTAGCCCTGATACTCATACTGAAAAGAGCAAGCCAAAGGTCGCATTTTTGATATGCGAGGCCTGTGGCGCCAAGTCATCGATAAAGGGCAACTTTGCCTAGATCTAGGTCTGACCTGTTGACAAGACAGTCGAATTGTAAAAATGGCTTTTATCCAAGCCCAAACAACAACAGGTCATTTTGGTATGATGACTTGATCTATACATTCATCTAATGAATCTTAACTGCCTTTTTCCAGACTATATGGTTACTACTTGCGACATACTTCGATGGGTAAAGAACTTTTTATATTAACTTCATCACAATTAGAAATATTATTTCCATGCATTTTAGAATTGTGAATGTATTATGTATGTAACATCGAATTTGCTTGATGATACATATATTTTGAAATAAGGTGATTTTTATCCTGAAGATATCCTTATGAAATGTATAATAAGCAAAAGTCTGTCTATAAAGTTTAAAAGATTCTTCGTCGTTTTTATGTTTTTCATAATATAGATAACAAGATACGGGTCGGCAGCTGCTATTACTTGTCACGCAAATAGCTTTTACCAAGCTACCTTGACAGGTTCTCATTAAGCATAAGGGCCAACAGCGCAGACCTTAGCTCCTTTCCATAAGATGCCTGCTTAAAATATATTGCATTTTTAGTATGATCAATTGAATGTGAAATTTCGTCCACCCTAGGCAAGGGGTGCATGACCGCAATGTCTGACTTGGACTTTGCCAATGTATTTTCATCTATTGTATAAGTCCCCTTGACCTTTTCATATTCTTGCACATCCGGGAAGCGCTCACGCTGTATCCTCGTAACGTAAATGACGTCGATCTCTGGCAAGACTTCGTCAAGTTTACTGTGCTCCTTTATCTTGAGCTTGTCTTGTATTTCATAGAGCGACTCTTTCCTTATCCGCAGGGTAGGCGGCGACACAAGATGTACCTCCACCTTATAGTTGGCAAGGCCATAGAGCAGCGAGTACACAGTTCTTCCATATTTTAGGTCGCCTACTATAGCGACTGATAGGCTATCGATCTTACCCTTCTCCTTCAATATAGTATACAAGTCAAGAAGGGCCTGTGTCGGATGTTCTTCGCTTCCACTCCCAGCGTTTATGATAGGATTTCGCGACAGCTCGGCTGCAAACCTACTAGAGCCATCCAAAGGATGACGAAGTAGTATGACGTCGGAATATAGATCAATAACTCTTATTGTATCAGCAAGACTCTCACCCTTTTCCACAGAAGACGACTTCAAATCAGAGATGCCGATCGAGCTTCCTCCAAGTGACGCCATAGCTGCTTCAAAGCTCATCCTTGTTCTTGTGGAAGGCTCATAGAAGATGTAACCAAGAGTCCTTCCCTTGCCAAGCTCACCTCGCTGGCTGTGCTTGAGGCGGCTTATACTATCGGTGGCCTCGAAGACAAACTCCAGGTCATCCTTGGCAAAATCCTTTATCGAAACAATATCTCTATCATAAAAGGGATTAGGCATGGCCTAGTACCTTACCATAAGCAGGCTATAATAAACACTATGACTTGAACCCCCTTGATTTTTGTACTCAAGGGTGGTGTCTTTTCTTCATATGATCCATTCATCACTTTTGCTCTTTCCTAGTACTACATGTTTTTACACTTTTGTGAGCTTTTGCACCAACCTTTGCTTTCTGCGAACAGTGTGCTTATGAGAAAAATATTCCATCTCTTCCTCCCCTTCTCTATAAATCGCAATCAGGGATTAAGGTCACTTCTTTATTATGACAAGAATGTAAAAACTAGAATATTGAAGGTTTGTTTGTTTGTTGGTTGGTTGCATCATATTGTCTATTGACGAGATAGTTGACGGAATATCGAAACAAGTCACAATATGATCACACTATGGGAGCATTGGAAATATGATGAAAACCAAAAGCTTAGAAGCTAGTTTTTGATATGATATAGCCTCGAGATCTATCAGAGATAATTGATCAATCGTTAGCGCTAGGTTCATATCCTTTATTTTCCGAGTTTTCTACGCACATATTGGCGATATATCGCTATACAGTATACAAGAGCCCAAATATCGGCATATTTGTCAAGGCAAATGACAGCATCATCTTAGTACCGTATGGTTTTGCTGAAACAAAGACAGAAAAGCTTGCCGATTACCTACAGGTAAGCGAAGTGTATGCTTCCATAGCAGGCACTCGTCTCCTTGGCCCTATGACGGTCATGAACAATAATGGCATGTTACTGCCCCCATTAGCGTCTGATGAGGAAGTCCAGATGCTAAAACAGTCAAGTCATCTTAATGTTGAGCGGGTAAAAAGCAAGTTCACTGCTATAGGCAATCTAATTGCAACAAACGATAATGGCGCAATAGTGTCACCGCTCTTTAAGGGGGAGACAGATCGTCAGGTGCAGGATGTACTCGGTGTACCAACCAGCTCTATGACTGTAGGGGGCTTTGTTCAAACAGGATCAATGATTGTAGCCACTAATGGCGGTGCAGGCGTCCACCCTAAGGCTACAGAGGACGAGATAATGGGAATTTCAGAAATATTGCAAGTGCCTGCAGAGCCAGTAACAGTGAATGGGGGAGTACCCTTTCTGTCATCAGGCATTGTAGCAAACATGAAGTCAGTCGTTGTAGGCAACCTTACAAGTGGGCCAGAGCTAATTATGTTGAGTAGAATCTTCAAGGCATGATCGTTGAAATCCTCTGCATAGGTGACGAGCTTCTATCAGGAATTACGCTCAACACCAACGCTTACTGGCTTTGCAACGAGATTACAAATGTCGGGGGTGTTGTGAGAAGAGTGACGGTTGTGCGCGACGATCTTTATGAAATTTCGTCTGCAACAAGAGAATCACTTGCAAGAAAACCCAATATCTTGATAACGACAGGGGGTCTTGGTGCAACCTATGACGATATGACTCTTGAAGGTCTGGCCGCAGCACTTGGTAAAAAAGTTATGCTAGATAGCAGAGCCATCGAAATGCTCAAGAAAAGCTATGCAAGGCACAAGCTTCACTACGAGCTGACGAAGCCGCGGCTAAAGATGGCCACTATACCGGAGGGTTCCACCCCAATCCAGAATCCTGTAGGTAGTGCACCTGCAATCATGGAGCAGGCCAGTGGTATATTGATCTTTTGCTTACCTGGCGTACCGTTGGAGATGAAAGCAATATTCAAGGATCATATCCTGCCACGGATAAAGAAAAGCGTAGGTAACTTTGTTGCAGAGGAGCTCAACTATAATACAAGAGGTCTCACTGAGGCCATGATCGCTCCAGTGTTGATAGAAATAGTCAAATCTCATCCCAAGAACATGATCTATCTCAAGACTCATCCACGCGGCTACTACAGGAAAAGGACGCCGCAGATAAAGATTCAGATGATATCACGTGGCGAGAATGAAAAAGAAGTGAAAGATAGGCTTTCTGCGATATCAAAAGTTATTGAAAAAGAAATCGTAAAGCTGGGTGGCACAATATGCTGATATTTTTGATTACAGGGACAGTAGGGGGAGCCACTAGTGCATTATACCTTGCCTACAACTATCACCCATTACTGGTAAATGGTGTGATACACGGCGGAATTTTTGTTTTACCGCTTGTCATTATGTATTTTATCAAGAAGTTGAATGTGCGTACTAGTAGCTTGTACCTGGCTGGTGCATTACCTGTGCATCTTGCAATACACTTTACAATAATAGGGGACCTTGCTCAGTTGATTGGGGTGAGCCATATCTTGCTAAATTTTCTGTCCCTGCCATGAACTACTGCATCGAATAACAACCTTAGTTGCTTTGTCCTCTTCCCCGTACGGCCGTCACCTATTGCTCGATTATCAATCTCAGCTACGGATTTGACTTCCGCAGCTGTGCTTGTCAAGAATACTTCAGTAGCAGTATAGAGCTCATCTCGGGAAATATTGCGTACTTCATATTTGATACCATTTTCTTTGGCAATTGCCAATATACTGCTTCTTGTTACACCTTCAAGTGCACCAGAGGTAGTAGGAGGAGTGACAAGAATGTTGTCTCTTACTACAAATATATTCTCTGCACTTGCCTCAACTACTGTCCCAGCTGAATTTAGCATTATTGCCTCATCAAAGCCAGCCTTGATAGCTTCTACTCTTGCAAGCACAGAATTAGCGTAGTTGGCAGTTGCCTTGGCGTGCATTGGCATTGCCCTATTGTCGATTCTTATCCATGATGACACCATCATACGCACACCCTTATCTACTCCATCGCTCCCTTTCAAATACTCGTCCCACTTCCAGACCGCTACGGCGACAGACACTTTGTTTGGCAGAGGATTGACTCCCATCTTGCCATAGCCATAGTATGCAATTGGCCGAATGTAACACTCTTCTTCCATGCCATTTGCCTTGACAGTTTCAATCACCGCCCTTTCCAGCTGCTGCTTGGTGTATCCAAGATCCATAAAGTAAATCCTTGCGCTATCCATCAGCCGCTGTATGTGATCGCTTAATCGGAATATTGCGCTGCCGTTCACTGTCTTGTAACAGCGGAGACCTTCAAAGACACCTGTTGCATAGTGAAGCCCGTGCGTTAACACATGAATGTTAGCATTATCCCAATCTACAAGCGATCCATTGAGCCATATTTTCCCTTGTGTCATTTCAATCCATGAATCTTTGTCCTTGTAGAATGTATCGCTCTGATTGCATCTGCAACATTCGCCCCTTTGTCCTCAACCACTATTAGGATTCTTGAAGTTTCCTCCTGAGCGTCGAGGTTGAGGATATTGAGGTCATGCTCACTTACTGTACTGCTGGCAGTCGATGCAATCTTGGGTACGCGCCACATCTCATCACCAATTAGTGTAACTACTCCTCTACCATAAACTATCTCTGTTTGAGGAGAGTAGGCGCAAATATACCTCTCATGTCTTTTGACATAATCTGCGTCAAGGAATAGCAGACGAGTCATCTCAATATCATCGATCACATAGGGCGACAATTTCACAAAATCGTGGTACTGCCTCTCAAGTTGGAGCGATGCTACAAGATGTGAGGATGCCGTGCTCTCCATCCTCACTATCGCACAGTTTCTCTTGCCGGTCACTATTTTTATCGGATTGGCATGCGCCAAAACTGGCGGCTTCTTCTTGATCATGGTGATATTGCCATTCGGCTTGACCATCTCTGTGATAACAATAGGAATGTCAAGGTTGTTATCGTCTATCTCTTTTATCGCAATTGGATCGAGGATTTTCATACCAAACATGCCTGCAAGCTTGGCTTCATTGTATGATAGGTATTGCACGTCTTCTAACTCTTCCTTCACGATCCTCGGATCTGCGCTTAAGACTGCACTATCCTTTTCAAAGTCAATCTTGACATCATAATGATCATGGAGTAGAATTGCAATATCAACAGCAGTTCTGTCTGAGCCCCCACGCTCATATGTCGTTTCTAGTCCATCCACAGTCTTGCCGATAAAACCACCCATTGACACGACATCGCTGTGTTCTATAAGATCGATAAGATGGTCGGCATGATGTTTTGATTCTTGTACCATAAAGTTGGCAGCTTCAAAGTTATCATCAGTGATTATCGGCCACTTTTCGATCAACACATGTGATGATTTAAGACCTACGTTCTGCATCACATAGTCCATCAAGTATGCCATTGTTACTTCGCCACTGTATGCAAGTGTTCTTGACCTTATCACATCAACAAAACGCCTATTCTCCGCCGCCTGCTTGAGCGAAATTATCACCTGTCTATAGAAGTTATCGAGAGTATCAAGAAATTTCTGGCGATGATGACTATCCAAGTACTTGGAGGATATTCTCTCGTAGATCTCTCTTAGTACTTCAATCTCTACGGGAGTGGAAGAAGCATAGCTTCTACCCACATGAATCGCCATATCAGTCATAGAGATGATTTTGCCATCATATTCAATTAGAGGTGCCGAGAAAACAGTGACTACCTTAGATTCTTGCTGCAGCTGTTTTATCCTGTTGACGATTTGAGGGATCATGGCACCCTCTAGTCCAAGGGCGCTGCCGCCAAACTTTGCAACTGTTATAGGAGTCATTTGATCACAGATCTCTGGGGCTAGTTGCAAGTAATTCCCTATATTAAAGATAGGAAATAGGAGAAAGGCCTCTTATGTTATTGATGGTGAACATCAAAGAAGAAGATGATGTTTTTTTCAATTTTTTGGTATAACTATGACCCTAGAAAAAAATGAGAAAAAAGTTAAAAAATCTCTTCGTCTTTTCTGATGCCGCCCAAACCTGTCTTTATGCTTTCCGCACATTCAAGGCATGCGCTGCTAGAGAATGGAAAATCCTTTGTGCATTTTTTGCACACAGGTCTCTTGCATTCAGAGCATTCCATCGAAGCTGTTCTTATACTGCAAAGATAACAGAGTGTCATGATACAATAATAATAATGTCATTGGTACCGTAAAAGGTTTTTAGAATATAATCTGCCTCCTCATCAATTGGTGATTTTCCAGTTACCTACATGATTGCAAAATCTGTTGCATAGCAAGAGCAAAGCATGTGGCAAAAAGCAGAAATAATTGCTAAAGCAGAATGTGATTCTCTTCATACTTACCCAACTATTGTCGCCTCCGATATGGTTAAATCTGCTTGCCCAGATATCTCCCCTCGTTAAAATGAAGAATGGAGGACAGGCACCAGAGGGGTATATATTCGCCTGTACCAGCAAAAGCGAGCGAGAATGCTTTGACCGGATGCTCTTTGCAACAAGCCATGTCTATGGCGAAAATGTTTTGAAAATAAAAAGAGGTGACCTTCTTTTTCTGCTCAACCTAGACACAGATACGCTCTATGGCACTTTCCTAGCAAGGTCGAATGGCGCAAAGGACATCGTGCCTGAAGCTTGGAAAGGTAGATACCCGTACCAGGTGCAGGTGTCTCATAATGGCAAGATATACTCGGTGGAAGGTGCAAAAAAAGTTCTGTCGATGATGAGGATAAGCTGGCACTACATGCTTAATGAGGAGATGACGCAGCTGCTCTCTAGATACATCGAAAACCCCAATGGCAGCTTGAAGATTGCCAGAAAGAATGCAGAGAGAAAGCTGCGGCTTGAAACCACTACACTTTGGGACTACCCCCGGCAGAACTACGGCAAAACTCAAAAGGGAAGCAACAAGTATGCGGGTGTGACGCCAGCGTTTGTGATATACAACATGATCAAGCGCTACACAGAACCAGGTGACCTTGTGCTTGACCCGATGGCAGGGAGTGGTACTACCATCGACGTATGCAAGGAGGAGGGGCGCAGATGTATAGCATATGACGTTTCGCCTACTAGGCCGGATATAACTCAGAATGATGCTCGCAAGATACCGCTTGCAGATGCAAGTGCCGAGATGATATTCATTGATTCACCGTATGGGGACAACATTAACTACAATGACCATCCTGACAACATCGGCCACATTTCTGCAGAGACTGACCAGTTCTATAAAGAGCTTGAGAAGATTATGATCGAGTGCTATCGTGTGCTCAAACCCGGCAAGGTGGTGGGCTGGCTAATAGGCGATCAGTGGGTAAAGAAAAAATTCACACCCGTTGGTTTTCGGGTCTACGAGTGTCTTTGCAAGTATTTTGATACAGTGGACATTGTATGTGTTGCAAGGAGGAGCCAAACATCCAACACGGCAATATGGCATAGCCGGGCGTTACGCTTCAACTTTTATCTTCGCGGGTTTAAGTATCTTTTTATAATGAGAAAGATGGTTGACGAGCTACCTGCAAGAAGAAAGATTAGCTGGACACAGTACTCTAGAACCTAGATGGCTCAATTTGGACCGTGGTGTTTTACATATCATCTATTGGATCAGCATGACAATTGTTAATAATAGAAAAGAAAGAAGAGGAGGAGGAAGAGATGCTGCTGATTTTATTGCTGCAGCAATGGTTGTCCCTGAAAAGTCAGCGATTCTAGAGTCTGCATGTTATGCTGGACTACGGGATCAGGGAGAGGCACATACGATAGTTCACTTGCAAATTGCTGCCCATCAGTGATCGCCCATCGTATAAAGTCAACTAGTGCTCTTGCTCTTTCCATGCTGTCAATATTGGTACTCAGATCCTGATATAGCAAGAGATATGAGAAACTTGCAATAGGATACGAATTAGCACCTGGTGCATTTAGGAGACTTACATCTCTCCATGATTCACCACCTGCAGGAAGATTGATTGAAGTCATGTTCTGAGTGCCTGTCGCATCAGTAGTACCAGTTGAATTATTGGAGGTAGTTGCATTTGTGCTTGTGCCACCACCACTACCACTTAGAACTGCAGCTTCTACAGCTGCCCGTGTCGAATCGAGTGATGGTTCTACAAAATTTCCTTCCATATTCTGGATGTATGCATAATCTGTATCAGTCGTCAATGCATAGGCAAGCTCGACATAGCCTATTGAGTTAGGAGTACTTATAATCGTATTAGCAACTCCTTCGTTACCAGGTGCTCCCAGCCCAGCAGGCCACTCTACTGATGTTCCTGCACCGACTGTATCGCTCCATCCAGGACTAACGACTGAGAGATAGCTTGTCCAGACAAAAGTAGTTCCAGATCCATCAGACCTGTGTACAACTACGATATTTTCAGAAGGCAATGTCAGCTCTGGGTTCAGTTCCTGTATCCTTGGGTCGTTCCATGTTGTGATCTCCCCAAGGAAAATGTCTGCTAGTACAGGGCCGGTTAGCTTTAATCCTCTTTCTGGAACTCCATTTATGTTATATGCTGCTACTACTGAGCCTATAGTTTCTGGTATGTGCACGGCTGGACCTGGAAGAGCTTGTGTATCATTTTCAGATAACGGGGCATCGCTTGCACCAAAGTCTACTGTCCTTTCAGTAAACTGTCTAATTCCTCCGCCACTTCCGATAGATTGATAGTTTATGTTCACATTGGGATTTACGCTCTGATATTCAACACGCCATGTATCAATTAATGGAAAAGGAAAGGTCGCACCTGCGCCATTGATAGTAACTTGGCCCTGTTGTTGAGATAGCTCGGAGGGAGGCTGAACTTGTGCGAATGTGCTTGTGCTATATGGCACCAGCAAGATAGCTACAAGAACAGCTGCCGTTACATGAATCACGTTTCTGTTCATGTTTTACAGAAGAGGCTATTCTATAAATTGGTTAAATATAGGATCTCAATAGTTCGTAGACTATATAGGGTACACACCTTAACACAACAGGACCTGCAATAAAAAGAATGTAAGAGTAATATGATTCTCACTAGCAAGAGCAGAGCTTTGTGAGTGCTAATGCCTTGTCAAAATGCCATGAAGGAAACGGTCCACCACCGTAATAGACTTTCAGGGGCATGTCATCTTGTAGGAACGCGTGATTGCAATATCATATAGAGAGATGAAATACTTACTCCGTCTTCTTCTAGTTGTTATTCACTTGCTTATACTTAACGTTCAGAAGTAACAGAAATCGCACATGACCTAGAATGATATCTTCCAGACAGTCTACAGAGCTTATTGCAAGACGGCTATATTTAGGAGGACCAATTGAACAGTATTAAGTAGTCTAAGATTATCGGCCCGCCATTATTGTAAGAATTATTGAGATTACAGCTACAGCTCCTAGACCAACACCTGCTACAACCCATCGCGCCCAGCTAGGCATGAATGGTTACATATATGACATAGATATTATATTCTACTGGTTGGCGCTGTGCTTTTCTATCACTTCGTCTATAGTCTCGTTCATGGCAGCCTCTGCAATGTCGCTTGCATACTCGGCAGTTCTTCGGATGTCTTCTAGGGCCAGCTTGATATTAGCATGGTCGCGAACCTTATCCTTTTCTATAGCCTTTAAGACTTCGTCTTCTAGTGTACGAATGTTTTTTGCATTGTCAACTGTCTTATCTGCAAGCTCATAGTCACGCCGCAGTAATGCTTCGACAGAGTCGTTCAGCACTGTAAGAGCAAGGTGGCTCATTTTATCTATCTTCTGAAGGGAGTCCTTTGGTATCTTCTCTTTTAAGGTGATTGCCTTGTCGGCTATATTGTATGCATGATCGGCAATTCTCTCGATGCTTTTGACAGCTACACGGTAACTCAAGCAATCAGAGGGTTTTTTTAATCCCATCTCGCGGAGCACCCTTCCATTCTGCATGGCCATTACAAGATTGCGGAAGACATAGAGGCTGAATCTGTCAACCTCATCGTCTGACCGGATAACCTCTTTTGCCAGCTCGTAGTTAAGCTCTGCAAGGGCCGACATAGCATCTTTGTGCATTGACGAAGCAATAAGATACATCCTCCGTATCGCAGTGTTGACAGAAAGCTCTGGCAGAGACAGCAATACCTGCAACGTAATGTTGTCTGATGCATCAGCTATCATCTCAGTCCCGACAAGGTTGCGCCTAACGAGTTCTCTAACAGCGTCACGGAGTTCAGGATTCATCCTGCCTGATTTAATTTTTAAATGGATAATATTATAACCAGCTAGATATATTGACACCACCTTGCGCCGGAGCGTATTACCACTTTCTCTTGGCGATATGAATGTAGTAACTTCATTGAGAGATTCTCGCGCCGCGGTGAAAATCGGAATTACTGACAACGAATTGTCAAGTTCTCGAACAAGCGTCACTTGATCGCCGGCCTTCAAGTGCATTTCTTCAATCCATTTTTTTGGAAGCGATAAGACATATGTTGACCTGCCTGTGAATTGCACCTTGCGAACATCCCTATGGTCTAATTGTGTTATCACTGTTGCTGTCTAAGGGAGATATGAATAAACACTTTGCGAGTATAGACTATATACTTCTATATGCTCCTTGTATTCTCCATATGCAGACATATTATCGCCTTGGGCTTGACGTGCCGGTGACGATATAATGCACAGAATCACCTATATAACAGGCATGATCTGAAATGCGTTCAAGGTACCGAAGTATAAGCAGAGCAGAGATGTAGCAGCGGGGGTCAAAAGATCTTTTGTTAGTTTTTTCGTATGGCGTGATGGCTTCTCTCAAATACTTCCTGTAAAGTGCGTCAACGGTATCGTCCATCTGATACAACTTTTCTGCTGCATTTTTGTCTTTTGATTGCAGGGCCTGAACACTTATGCGTATCATTTCCTTGACTGTGCAAGACATTTCCAAAACTGCATTCTTATCGCAATTGGCTATTGAGCCCATGGTTTCAAGCACATCGACAATATCGTAGGCATAGCGACCAAATCTGGAAAAGCCATATGCAATTTCCATGCATGATCTGATGAAGCGAAGATCAGTGGCAACTGGCTGGTAGCGGGCAATCAGCTCAATTGCAAGATCGCCTACTTCATCCTGTAGCACTCTTAGCTGCTCAGACCATTCAAAGATGACCTTTTTTGTACTCGTCCCTTTTTCATATGATTCAATGGCAGTTGTCACAGATTTCTCTGAAAGCTTAGCCATGTCCATAATGATATTCTGTATGCGATCTATTCCAAGGTCTAAGAGACGGGTCAAATTACCAAATGTCTATCTTGCTTAGCCGAACTTGCCAGATATGTATCTTTCAGTAAGCTCTTTCTGAGGGTTCTCAAATATCTGCTTGGTTGGCCCATATTCTACAAGCTCACCCAGATACATAAATGCAGTATAGTCAGAGACACGGGCAGCTTGCTGCATATTGTGTGTTACAATAATTACTGTAAGCTCCTTTCTTAGCTCGTTTATAAGCTCTTCTATTTTGGCAGACGCAATAGGATCTAGAGCCGAGGTAGGTTCATCCATAAGCAGCACTTCAGGCTGCATTGCAAGTGCTCTTGCAATGCATAAGCGCTGTTGTTGGCCGCCAGATAAGCTTAAGCCCGGCCTGCTGAGCTCATCTTTTACTTCATCCCACAGTACTGCACCCTTTAGGCTCTCTTCTACTATCTCTTTTATCAACACTTTGTCTCTGATGCCATTAAGTTTCAAGCCAGCAGCCACATTATCATAAATGCTCATTGTGGGAAAGGGATTTGGTTTCTGGAAAACCATCCCCATCCTTCTTTTGATGATCACTGGATCCACATTACTGGCATAAATGTCGATATCGTCCAGATACACACTTCCCTTTACAATTGCACCAGAAGTCATCTCATTCATGCGATTCAAACAGCGAATGAGTGTTGTTTTGCCACATCCGGAAGGACCGATTAGTGCAGTAACAGTATTCTCTTTAACGTCAAAATTAATATCTTTGAGAGCCTGTTTACTTCCAAACCACGAATTTAGGTTCTGAACAGAAACTTTGTATCTAGGTCGTTTAGTATAGGACAGTGATGAAAGCCTGTAACTACTAGTGTTAGCATATTCTTCACTACTCATCCAGTTCAGCTGCCTTCACTCGCATAATTAATGGTTATCTAAATAGATCATATAGAGGAATATAGAACCTGTTGAACTTTCTTCTCCTCACTTCTTCACTAGCGATCCCAACTTGAACTCCTTCTCAAGCACCAAGAACCTCAGCAATACACTAAGCGATAGTATCATAATTATAAGCACTAAAGCTGCGCCCCACCCAAAGGAATGGGCATGTTCGTATGGCTGCGATGCAAACCTCCATATTCTGAGGGGAAGCGCGTCTACAGGGCTCACAAAACCTTGGAAGAACAGACTAGTCCCAAGTATTGTCATTATAAGCGGCGCAGTTTCACCGGCAACTCTGGAGACTGCAAGAACAATGCCGGTTAGAATACCATTCTTGGCGCTCCTCAAGGTAATAAAGAGCGTAACTTTCCATTTTGGGATACCAAGCGAGTGTGCAGCCTCACGAATTGAGTTTGGCACAAGCTTTAGTGTTTCCTCAGTAACTGCTACTACTATAGGAATCATTATTATAGAAAGTGCAACTGCTCCTGCAGTTATGTTAAAAGAGCCAATTGTAATAACTAGAACAATATATCCTACGATGCCAATTACTATGGACGGCATTCCTGTCATCACGCTGTTAAAGAACCTAACTGCATAAGCAAATTTGCTATTGCCGGCGTATTCAGAAAGATAGACGCCTGCCAAGACTCCTATTGGAACACCAATTAGCGAAGCATACCCTACTGTGAGAAGCGTACCCTGTATTGCAGGGCCTATCCCTCCATCGCCCCGTATTATCGATCCTTGTGGTTGCGTGAGAAATTCAATACTTATGGCAGAGATGCCATTCTTTACAACTTCAAACAAAATACTGCCCAGGGGTATCATTGCAAGCATAACACATGCTATCGTTACACCAGTAAAAACTCTGTTAACCATCTTGCGCTTGTAATTTTGTCTTATTATTGCGTTTTGGATAACTTTTCTATGATCTTTGCTATGATGATAGTTTTTTTCTGTATTGTTCATTTCTTGCTATTCCTTTGCTCCTGGAGTAACTTTGACCATTCTTGAGACAAGCAACCGGGCGCCTATATTAATTCCCATTGTTACTATAAATAATACCGTTCCAAGTGCTATCAATGCAGATGAGTGAAATACAGTAATTGCCTCATTGAACTCATTAGCTATTATGCTGGATAGCGTCTGGCTTGGACTAAAAAGCGTATCAGGAATGGCATTAGCGCCAACTGCATTGCCTATCACCATAGTTACAAGTATTGTTTCGCCAACTGCTCTGCCAAGTCCAAGTATTGCAGCTCCAAGCAAGCCGGCCTTCGCATAGGGAAATAAGACTTTCCACACAGTTTCCCATCTGGTTGCACCCAAGCTGTACGCGGCTTCCCTCTGAGAATTAGGTATGGCCTTTAGTATCTCTCGGGATATGGAGGAAATTATAGGGATGATCATTATCGCAAGAACTATTCCTGCAGTAAAGATATCCAGACCAAAGGGAGTGCGTGCAAAGAGTGGTATTGTTCCTCCAAAAGCTTCGTAAAGAGGTCTCTCGATAAAATCCACTATCCAGAACCGGAAAACAAATAGTGCCCACAGACCGTAAATTATGCTTGGAATTGCAGCAAGTATCTCTATTATGAAGCCTATTGGGGTTCCAAATCTTGGTGGAGATATCTCTGAAATGAATACAGCGATTCCTAAGCTAATTGGGACGCCTATTGCCATAGCAATGGCGGAGCTCACAAGCGTTCCGACTATGTATGGAAGTGCCCCATATGATTCTCTGCCTTCTACAGGATTCCATTCTGTACTGAAAAGAAATCCTATCCCTTCAAGTGAGAAGATGGGCATAGAACCTTGGACCACGGAGGTTGCCACGAGTACCAGCATAAAGAGAGTATAGCCTGCTGCGCCTATCACAACCCATTTGAAAATTCTATCGCCCCTTCTTTTTCCACGAAGGAAGAATGACGAAAGAAAATTTTTGCGCTCTTCGCGCGACCGTACTATTATGTTAATCCCACCGGCTCAACCTAGGAAATGAAATATCTCTATTTTATTATTATCAATAATGAAAATATAGATCGCAGTGAACTATATAGTCAGGGCAGAAGTATTGGAGTCTCTCTTGCTGGTGCCCAATCACATACGTTTGACATCAGAAATATCTCATATAATCCAAATGGCC
>Ga0081538_10000247_pt1 | contig 61167 bp, 62 predicted proteins | sample TabmetS5T2R1_FD_71022 | JGI IMG/M metagenome (GOLD analysis project Ga0081538, IMG submission 71022) | Tabebuia heterophylla rhizosphere microbial communities from the University of Puerto Rico - S5T2R1 | ecosystem: Host-associated > Plants > Roots > Rhizosphere ...
TGGCTCGACAACGCCCGCAAGCTACGAGACCTCGTCAGCCAGCTGGAAGCCTTGTCAATAGACGCCATCCGCCACGCCGAAGGATGGGGCGAGAAAAGCTGACCCAGAAGTGCGGAAGGAGAGCTCAAGGGGATCTGTGGCAGAAATATGGTCTGTGCCGAGGACGCCACTTTCCGTGTTCGCAGGGCGCGACGAGCGCATGGCGGAGGCTATGCGCTCGAGGAGTTAACGCCGCGAACGGAGATGTAAGCGACCGTTAATGCCTAGGGGGCGGGCGACTAGAGTGGCGCTGGCCTACGCGGGTGGACAGAATGATGACCGTTAGTGATCTGCACGCGCGAGGGGCGGTCAGCGATCCATATCACGGCCTCGGCGACGTCATCGGAAGTCAGTAGTGGCGGTTCCGGCGATCAGAATGCGCCGTGCCGTATCATCCGTGTATCCGTGCCCGCTCGAACAACCTTCTGGCCAGCGTGATTCTCCCTTGACGGTGGATTATGCGCCTGATGCTGACGCCATCATGGTGGCACATACGCAGATCAGCCTGGTTTGGTTCCCGAGGACCATCGGCGCGCCCGCGCGTGCTCAGCAACTTGGGATCTCAGCGGTATTCGACTTGGGCTCCTCTGGCGGAGCTGACATTGCGCGGTACAAGGATGCGCACATCGGGGACGTGGTCGAGGCTGCGCAAGCCGGTGAACGGTGAGCTGTTCATCGACACGTCGAGGTGGGACGTGACCGCCGGCCGCGTGCCACCGCAGCACTGCGCGTGCGTAACAGCTCCTGGGCGAATGAGATGTGGTTGCTCCTTCGCAACATCTGAGGCAAGCGGGTAGGCGGCTCAACGGGCGCGGGCGACCAGGGTGGCGCTGGCCTGAGCGGTGGGCAGGATGATGACCTCAGCGATCTGCACGTGCGCGGGGCGGTCGGCGATCCATACCACGACCTCGGCGACGTCGTCGGGAGTCAGCGGGGCGGTGCCGTCGTAGACCTCGGCGGCGCGGTCGTGGTCGCCGTGGAAGCGGATGATGGAGAACTCGGTCTCGACCATGCCGGGGTCGACGGTGGAGACCCGGACACCGGCGCCGAGCACGTCCATCCGTAGCCCCTCGGTGATCTTGCTGACGGCGGCCTTCGTCGCGCAGTACACCGCCCCGCCTGGGTATGTCTCGTGGCCGGCGATCGAGCCGATGTTGATCACGTGCCCGCAGCCGCGCCCGACCATGCCGCGCACGACCGGGCGGGTGACGTTGAGCAGCCCCCGGACGTTCGTGTCGAGCATCCGGTCCCAGTCGTCGGCGTCGCCCTCGTGGAGCGGCTCGAGGCCGGCGGCGAGGCCCGCGTTGTTCACCAGCACGTCGATCGCCGCCCATTCCCGGGGCAGCCCACCGATTGCCGCCTCGGTGGCGCTACGGTCGCGCACGTCGAAGACAAGCGTGTGGCACTCGGCCTGCAGCTCGGCGGCGAGCGCGTCCAGCCGCTGGCCGCGCCGGGCGCAGAGCAGCAGCCGGGCGCCAGCCTCGGCGAACGCCCGGGCGCAGGAGCGGCCGATGCCGCTCGACGCCCCGGTGATAAGCACGGTCTTGTCCACGAGCACGGATCCGACCCTCCTACGAGACGCGCGGGCGGCGGGCCGCCCAATCTTGCGCGCGCTGTACCTGGCCGGCCAGCTGGAGCAGCGTGGCCTCGTCGGCGGGCCGGCCGATGACCATCACGCCGACCGGCAGCTCGTCGTCGGTCCAGTGCAGCGGCAGCGACATGGCTGGCTGCCCGGTGATGTTCGGGACGGGCGCGAGCGCCAGGTAGCCGGCCAGCGCGTCGAGCATGGCTTGCTCATGCAGGCCAGCCAGCTCACCAACCTTGAGCGGCGGCCGGGTGAGCGTGGGGCAACAGACCACATCGAACGCCATCGAGGCCCGCACGATCGCGCTGGACTGCTGCTCGAGCGACGCCTTCACCTGCAGCAGCCGCGCGGCGCTGATCTGGGCGCCGCTCCGGGCAATTTGGGCGTTGAACGGCTCGAACGTCGCGTGTTCGGCGGGATTGGCGGCCAGCCCGGCGGACCAAGCCGCCTGGAAGTCCAGAGGCAGACGCTCGGAGAGCGGCAGCGCGCATGGCTCGACGAGATGGCCAAGCTCCTCGAACAGGCTCGCCGCCCGCTGGAGCGCGGTCAACGTGGTCGCCTCGAACGTCGCCCACGGCGCGGTGTCGACAAGCCCGACCCGCAAGCGCGGCGGGTCGATGCTGGCCTGGATGGCGTACGGCTGTGGCGGGTCGGGCGCCCAGTGCGGGTCGCCGGGGTGGTAGCCGCGCAGCACGTCGAGCAGTGCAGCGGCATCGACGGTGTGCCGGGCGATCGGGCCGACAACCCCGAAGCTCATCAGCCCCTCGCCGTACAGCGGTGCCTTCGTGACCCGGCCGCGGGCCGGTTTGAGGCCAAGCACGCCGCAGTTTGACGCCGGGATGCGGATCGACCCGGCGCCGTCCGAGGCGTGCGCGACCGGGATGAGGCCCGCGGCCATCGCGGCGGCCGCGCCGCCAGAAGACCCCCCAGGCGTGTGGGCGGGATCCCACGGGCTCCGGCAGGGGCCGAGCAGCGCCGACTCGGTGAACGGGAGGGTGCCCCACTCGGGGACGTTCGTCTTGCCGAGGATGATGAAGCCAGCCCGGCGCAGCTTGGCGACGTGCTCCTCGTCGATGTCGGGGATGAAGCTGGCCATCGTCGCCGTCCCGTAGGTGGTGCGGAGCCCCTTGGTCAAGGTGAGGTCCTTGATGAGGATGGGGATCCCGAGGAAGGGCGGCGCGCCCTCGGTGCCGGCCAGCCGCTCCTGCTGGCGGGCCGTGGCCAAGGCGCGCTCGGCGTCCAGCGTGACGACGCTGTTCAGCTCGCCGTCTAACCGGTCGATCCGGTCGCAGAACAGCGTCACGGCCTCGACTGGCGAGACGGCGCGGTCAGCCACGAGCTGGGCGAGCTGAACTGCTGGGACGAAGGCGAGGTCGTCGGGCATAGCCGCTAGCATGCCCGACGATGCCGGAGGTGCAGCTGTTCGGGCTCGCGAAGTCGCAGGCGACGCGGAAGGCGCAGCGGTTCTTTAAAGAGCGGCGGATCCGGTTTCACTTCGTCGACCTGAAGGTGCGGCCCCCATCGCCAGGTGAGCTGCGCCGCTGGGTCCAGCGGTTCGGAGCCCAGGCGCTGCTCGATCCAGATTCGCGCAGCTACGTCGAGCAGGGCCTCCGGTTCGTGTCCGCCGCGGACGAGGACTGGATCCGCCGGATGGCCGCCGACCCGACCATCCTCCGCCTCCCCCTCGCCCGCTGCGGCACCGACCTCGCGGTTGGCGATGACCCCAAAGCGTGGCAGCGCTTCGCCGATACCGTCTCACGTAGGTGAGCGCATCCTGGCCGCAGCCGCCCAGCTCGACCGCTGCTTCACCGGCTGAGCCGGCCCAGATCCGGCATGAGGAGGGCAAGGCCACGGACTACATCCCCCATTTCCGCCGTGAGGTCGTGGCGTTCGAGGCCGCGGCCCGCCGGGCGGCCGGCGCCGACGAGGCGCCTTGGGTCCCGTCCTGCCCCGGCTGGTCAGTGTCCGAGCTGGTCGGGCACCTCGGCGCGGTGCACAGAGCCGTGATCAGCATCATCAGAGAACGGCTTCCGGGGCTGCCGGACAGCACGGACCTCGCCTTCCTCGCGCTCCCCGCGGACCGCGAGGGCTGGCCGACGTCGCTGGAGCACGCACCGGCGAATCGTGGACCGGTGCCGGTGGGCCTGATCGACTGGTTCGCGGACGGGGCCTTTGCGCTGGAGTCGCTGTTTCGGAGCAGCGGTCTGGACCAGCCGGTGTGGACCTGGTCGCAAGAGCAGACCACCGGGTTCTGGCTGCGGGTGCAGACCATCGAGGCGGCCGTGCACCGCTGGGACGCCGAGAGCGCGATCGGGGCGGCCCAGCCGGTCGAGGCCGGACTCGCGGCAGACGCCGTTAGCCAGACGTTCGAGGTCATGGCGCCGGCCCGGCGAGCCTGGGGGCAGGCGCCGCCCGGAGCGGGCGAGCGGTTCTGGCTCCGGCAGGCCGATGGCACAGGCAGCTGGATGGTGCGTTTCGAGGGCGACGACGTCCGGCTCGACCAGAGCGCCGGACCCTGCGACGTCGAGTTGGCTGGCACGGCGTCGGATTTGATGTTGTTCCTCTGGCACCGGATTCCCGCCGACCACCTCGACGAGGTGAAGGGGGATCGGGGTGTGCTCGACCGCTACTTCACCCTCGTTCCCCCCAGGTGACTTGGAGTGAAACAGGCTGGCAAGAGGTCACTGAGCTCAGCGAGCGAGCGGGCTTGGGGGACGGCGGGGGCGCCGGTGGGGAGATGATGCAGAAGGCCCCAAGGGCCTCGGCGTATCCATATGGCGCGCAGCCCGGCGGCGAGTGACGCGAGGACGTCGTTGTCGACGCGGTCACCGACGTAGACCACATGGCCAGGCTCGGGTGAGCCCATCAGCTCTACGGCGCGGGCGAAGAACGCGGGGTCGGGTTTGGCGACGCCGAGCGCCTCGCTCATGGCGAGCACGTCAACATCGACGCCGAGCGCGAGCAGTTGGTCGTGGCGGCAGGCGGGCTGGTTGCCCATGACCGCGACGCCGTAACCGGACGAGCGGAGCAGCGCGAGCGCCGGCAGGGCGTCGGGGTACAGGTCAGAGGGGCGGAACGCCCCGTAGGCGGCATCCACGGCCTCCCAATGGTCAACCCAGTCTGGGCGCCCGAGCAGGTCAAACGCCTCGACGTGGGTCTCGCCACGGAGAATCGCGCCACCCACGACCGCGGCCAACGTGAACCGCGGGACTCCCAGCACATCCGCCCAGGTGGACCATATCCGGGTCTCGTCGATCAGGCACTCGCCGACATCCAAGCAGACCCATCGCCTGAAGCCGCTCATCTCGGGCATCCCCCTCTGCCCTCATGTCCGTGTGGGTGTGCGCCCGGTCTCGCCTCGGCCCACGCGCGGCTGCCAGAGGCGTTGCTCACCCTGGCGCCGCCCAGGCGCAGCGGTGCCAGGATGCTCGGTGCGATACAGAATCCTTGCCATGACGCGGATTTCGGTTTGCTTTCGGGCGCGCGAGCAGGCACCCTGCCCGTTCCAACCATGATCAATTCCACCTTGGCGAAAGGAACGCAGATGAACAAGACGGAGCTCATCGATGCCGCTGCGGCGAGCACCGGCATGACGAAGACCGACATCCAAGCTGCGCTCGACGCGATCCTCGAGACGATCACGGACGAGGTTGGCCGCGGCAACAAGGTCACGCTGACCGGCTTCGGGAACTTCGAGCTCCGCGAGCGCGCTGCCCGTATTGGCCGTAACCCCCAGACCGGTGAGGAGATCCAGGTCGCCGCCTCCAGGGCCCCGGCCTTCAAGGCTGGCAAATCATTTAGGGACGCCGTCAACCGCTGACGGCGGTTGATCCCCGCCACTCCGGCTGGGTCCCGTGATGCTGCCCGAATGCCCGTTGATGGGGTACGCGTGAACCGCTCCGTCGATCCAGATGTCGCAACGGTCGCCGGGGCGGAGGCGGCCCGCCGTGCCCATACGGGCACGGACCACCCTGCCCGTATGGAGTTGAACCACGAGCATCTGGTCGTGGCCGTAGAACTCTCGGTCGAGCACGATCGCCTGGCCCTCGTCGGACTGGGTCAGCCGGACGACCTCGGGGCGCATCACCACCTCCACCGGCCCGTTGCAGGGATGAGCCAGCCGCAGCCGGCCCAGCTCGGTCTCGACGTGGTTGCCGAATGACCGGCCAGGCAAGAAGTCGGCGTCGCCGACGAACCCAGCGACGTCCCGGTCGGCGGGAGCGCGGTACAGCTCCTCGGGGCCCGCGCGCTGGGCGATCCGCCCGTGGCGCATGACCGCGACCTCGTCGGCGATCGCGAACGCCTCCTCTTGGTCGTGGGTGACAAAGACCGCGGTCGTGGAGGTGTACGCGAGGATGCGCTTCACGTCGGCGCGGACTTGGGCGCGCAGCGCGGCGTCGAGGTTGGAGAACGGCTCGTCGAGCAAGATGACCGCGGGACGGGGCGCGAGCGCTCGGGCGAGCGCGACCCGCTGCTGCTGCCCGCCGGACAGCTGGTGGGAGTACCGCTGCTCGAGGCCGGTCAAACCGACCAGCTCGAGCACCGAGGCGACTCGGCGCTCCGCGTCCTGAGCGGGCCAGTCATGCAGCCCGTAGGCGACGTTCCGCTCGACGGTCAGGTGCGGGAACAGCGCGTAGTCCTGGAACACCATCCCGACCCGGCGTTTCTCCGGCGGCACCCATACGTGCTCGCTGGCGACAGCGTGGCCCTCGATCTCGATGGCGCCGCTGTCGGGCCGCTCGAAACCGGCGATGAGCCGGAGCATCGTGGTCTTCCCGCACCCCGACGGACCGAGCAGGGCGAGGAGCTGCCCGCGGCGCACGTCCAGGTCGACTCCGTCGATCGCGCGCACCGACCCGTAGGCGCGGGTGAGGCTTCGGGTGCGGATGACGCTGGTCATTGCGATGCTCCGGCCATGCCAACCCCCTCACGGCGGCGGAGCAGGAAGGTGAGCGGGACGCTCGACAGCAGCAGGAGCAGCAGCGCATGCACGGCGGCCTTCGCGTAGAACGCCCCGTCGGTCGCGCTCCAGATCTGCGTCGCGAGTGTGGAGAAGCCTGGCGGGCTGAGCAGGAGCGTCATCGGCAGGTCTTTCATCGCGGTGAGGAAGACGAGCGCCGTGCCGGCCAGCACACCGGGCAGCACAAGCGGCGCGGTGATCGATACCAGGACCTGCGGCCCGCTGCGGCCGAGGCTGCGCGCGGCCTCCTCGATCGTTGGGGGCACTTGGAGCAGCGAGGTGCGCGTCGCGCCGACCGCCTCCGGCAGGAAACGCAGCGTGTACGCGACGACGAGCAGCCCGAGGGTTGGGTACAGCGGCCCCAGGTAGCGGGCGCCGAAGAACACAAACGCGAGCGCGATCACGATCGGGGGGAGCGCGTACCCCACGTACGTCGCGCGCTCCACCGGGATAGTGGCCCAGCTGCGGAAGCGCACGCTGAGCACCGAGACCGGCAACGCCGCGACTGCGGCGAGGCCCGCCGCCAGCGACGACGCCCACACCGAGCTGCGGGCGGCCTCAAACGCGAGCCCGAGGTCCTGGCCGGACTGGACGCCCCGCGCGAGCCAGTACCCGATCACCGCGACCGGCACCGCAAGAGCGAGCAAGACCACGCCAGCGCAGAGCGCGAATGCCGGCCACCGCCACCGCCCCAGCGCCACCACGGGCGGCTGCCGCCGGGCGCCAACCCCGGTTCGGTGATAGCGGATACGGCCCCGCGCGCGGGCCTCAGTGGCCAGGATCACGCAGGCGAGCGCGACGAGCATGAGCGCGAGCACCGCCATGCGGGTCCGGTCGAACGACGCCTGGTACTCCAGGTAGATCGCGAACGTGAAGGTCCGAAACCTCATGAGGCTCACGGCGCCGAAGTCGCTGAGCACGTACAGCGTGACGAGGAGCCCGCCAGCGCCGATGGCTGGCCGCAGGTGGGGCAGCGTGACTCGGCGGAACGTCTGGAATGGCGAGTGGCCAAGCCCGCGGCTGGCCTCCTCCAGCGAAGGGTCCATGCCGACCAGCGCGCCCCGGATGATCAGGAGCAAGTACGGGAACGTGAACATCGTGAGCGCGAGCGCCGCGCCAGGCAGCCCGTAGATCTCCGGGAGGCGCTGGACGCCCAGCGGTGAGAGCAAGTCTTGGAGCAGCCCGCGTGGGCCGAACGCCGCGACGTAGGCGAATGCCCCGACGTAGGACGGGATCACGAGCGGCATCGCGCAGAGCACCGCCCACACCGCCCGCCCGGGCAGATCCGTTCGGACCGTGAGCCATCCGAGGGGAACGGCCAGCACGACGCTCGCCCCGGTCACGATGACCGCCAGCTGGGCGCTGTTCCACAGAATACGCAGCGTGGCCGGATCAGCGAGCTCACCAGTCGCTTGCCCGCCCACCCCGACCGCTCGCACGACTAGGTAGGCGATGGGGAGGAGCATCGTGGCCGCGATCACCGCCGCTGGCGCCCACAGCCAAGCGGGCGCGCCGCGCCGCCGGGTTCTCGCCTTGTAGCGGCTGGCCCGAGTGGCACGTGGCGGCGCAATCGCACCCATGCTGAAAACGTCCTCCCGCCACAAGGTAAATCGTACTTAAACAAGGGTAGCACCGAGGATTGCCTCAATGCTTGAGTGCGCGTGATCTCAATATGGGGATATTGAAGTCACGCGCCTCAATGGTGTTGCTTTTAACGCAGGCTGAGCCGGCTTATGAGTTCCCCTGGTTTGAGGATCAGGCCCGTCACGAACGGGCCGAAGTCGGCGTAGCGGGCGCTGACCTCGTCGAAGCGCATCTCGTAGACCACGTCGGTGATCGCCTTGGGGTCGTCGGCAAGCAGGGTGACCCCCCACTCCCAGTCATCAAGCCCGATGGAGGTCGTGATGAGCTGGAGGACCCTGCCACGGTACGAGCGGCCGACACGGGCGTGGCCGCCCATCAGCCGTTTCCGCTCGGTGAATCCCAGGAGGTACCAGTTGTCCTGCTCGCCACGCCGTTTGCTCATCGGGTAGAAGCTCAGCACGCGGCGGTACGGCAGCCGTGGGTGGAGGCGATGCTCGGCGTAGGCGGCCATCCGCGCGTCAAAGGCCGCCAGGGCCTGGGCGTGCTCGGGCGAGCCAGCCTCAAGCCCCTCCTCCTCGACAAGCCGCTGCGCCTCGTCCTCACGGGTCGAGGTGTACTCGCTGAGCGCGGTAAGCGACACGTACGAGGCGGCGGGCAGCAGCGCGGCGCCGAGCGGGCTCGCCGCAAGCTCGATAGTGAACGCGTCGAGCACCCCGAGGTCTGGCCCCAGGAGCATAAGTCCGAGGTCAGCTTTCTGCCCCAGCACGCTGAACGCCAGCGCCTGGTAGTCCTCGCGGGCCTCAAACGCCTCGACCCGCTTGACGAAGTCGTCGGCGGCGTGCGCGGGATCGTCGAGCAGCTCGCGCCGGAGGTGGAAGAAGAGGTGCGTGACCCCCCAGCCCTCGCTGGCGACGACAGGCTCCGGGGGATTATGGGAGGGTGAGGGAGGATGCGGTGTTGACATGTGGGGAACAGCGTAGCGAGATCCGGCTCATGGCCCCGGGACGGCGCTGCGTCGCCCAACAACAGCCCACGGATAGGGAAACGCTCATAGACTTGGGCCACGAATTTGGAGCGCCGTCGATGGCGCCGGCGCAAGGCACGAAATGTGAGGACATCGCTTGGCTAAACCGACAAGTGTTGGCGTAGGTCGGAACGGTGGTTCGCCAGCGGAGCTGGAACGGGCGGAAAAGCGGATGGCAAGGACGCAGATGCAAGGGCCGCATCCGTTCGAGGTAGAGGCAGCGCACAATCTGACGACGCGGCTGTGGGAGCGCGCCGCGCGGCCGGGGGGCACGGACATCCTCCGCTATCCCACGAACGGCGGGTGGGCGGGGCTCTCGTGGGGAGAGCTCGGCGAGCGCGTGCTCGCCGCAGCTGCGGGGCTCATCGCGCTCGGCATTGAGCCAGGTGACCGGGTGGCGTTGATGAGCGCGACCCGCGTTGAGTGGACGATCGCCGACCTCGCGATCTTGTCGGCGGGCGCGGTGACGGTTCCGATCTACGAGACGAGCTCGACTGAGCAGTGCCGCTGGATCCTGCAGGACTCGGGCGCGAAGGCGGCGATCGCGGGGACCGCCGATCAGGCGGAGACCCTCGGCACCGCGCGTGAGGGGGCTCGGGGGGGCTCCGGCGAAAAAAGTGGGGCTCGGAGCGAGGCATGCCAGCTCGGCGAGGTGTTCGTGATCGACGACGGCGGGCTCGATGCGCTCGCCGAGCACGCCAGCGGCAGCCATCGCGACCAAGTCGCCGACCGGGCCGCCGCTCCGCGCCAGTCCGATCTGGCGACGATCATCTACACCTCGGGCACGACGGGGAAGCCGAAAGGCTGCATGCTCACGCACGGCAACCTGCTCTGGTCAGTACGCCAATCCGAGGGCAGCATGCCGCAGCTGCTGGGCCCGGAGGCGTGCACGCTGCTGTTCCTCCCGCTTGCGCACGCCTTAGCCCGGTTCCTCCAGTTCCTGTGCCTCAGCAGCGGCGTGCCGATGGGCTATGCCCGGTCGCTCAAGACCGTCGCGGAGGACGTCGCCTCGTTCCACCCGACGTTTCTTTTGACGGCCCCTAGGGTGTTCGAGAAAGTGTTCAACACCGCCCAGCGCAAGGCGTCTGGCCCCAAGGCGAAGGTGTTTGACTTCGCCGTGCGGACCTCGCAGCAGTGGGTGCTTCAGGGACGCCGTGGCCCGGTCATGCGCGTGAAGCACGCGGTCGCCGACAAGCTCGTCTACACCAAGCTCCGTCACGCGCTCGGAGGGCGCCTCACGCACTGCGTGTCGGGCAGCGCGCCGCTCGCGCCGCACCTCATCGCGTTTTTCCAGGCGGCCGGCATCACGGTCCTCGAAGGCTACGGGCTGACGGAGACGGCCGCGCCGGTCACGGGCAACACGCCCGAGCGGATGCGCATCGGGACTGTCGGACCGCCGCTGCCCGGCGTGGAGATCAAGATTGCGGGCGACGGAGAGATCCTGCTCCGCGGGGGGAACGTCTTCGCCGGCTACTACCACAACGAGGCCGCGACCCGGGAGACGTTCACCGACGACGGATGGCTGCGCACGGGCGACATCGGCGAGCTCGACGACGAGGGCTTCCTGCGTATCACCGGGCGGAAGAAGGAGCTGATCGTCACGGCGGGCGGCAAGAACGTCGCGCCAGCGGTGTTGGAGGAGCGGTTGAAGGAGCACCGGCTCGTCTCGCAGGCGTTGGTTGTCGGCGACGAGAGGCCATTCATTGGCTGCCTGATCACCCTAGAGCCTGATGAGCTTGCCGCATTTGCCGCCCAGCGGGGGCTCTCAGGGTCAGTGGCGGAGCTCGCTCAGTCCGACGCCGTCCAGGCTGAGATCGCCAAAGCGGTCGAGCACGCCAACGCCGCGGTGAGCCGGGCTGAGTCAATTCGCCAGTGGCGGGTGCTTGGCCGGGACTTCACGATTGATCATGGTGAGATGACTCCGTCGTTGAAGATCCGGCGGAATATCATCAGCGAGCATTTCGCTGACGAGATCGAGTCGCTCTACAGGCGATAATCAGCGTGTGGGAGCCTTTGCGATGAGCGGCGCTCCAATCGCAGAGCTCCGCGGGGAGCCATCGGCGCGAAGATGTATTCGGCGTGGTTGATCGCGCTCGCCGTCCCTCCCCACTCGCCGTGACCCGGCGAGTGGTCCACCGGGTGGCGCGGCGAGCAGTGAGGCGCATGCCAGCGCCGATCCGCGAGATCACGCTCGCGCTCGCGGCGCGGGCGGGCGATGGCCCAGCGTTGCTGCCCGGCCCGCCCCCTGGCCCGGTCCTGGTGGTCGCCCCGCACCCGGACGACGAGACGATCGGCGCCGGGGGCGCGCTTGCCCGTCACGCGCTGGCCGGCGACGCGGTCACGGTCATCGTCGCCACGAGCGGTGAGCGCACCAGCGGTGGGGGCCGCCGTGCCCAAGTCGTGGCTGTGGCCCGTGAGGCCGAGTGCCGGGCCGCGCTCGCCGACCTCGGCATTGGCGAGCCGATCTTTCTCCGGCTGCCGGACGGCGCGCTGGGTGACCGGGTCTCCGAGCTGGCGGCCGCTGTGAGGGAGCACAGCCGGGACGCGCGCGTGGTCTACCTCCCCTCGCTGCTTGACCCGCACCCCGACCACCAGGCCGCAAACGCGGCGGTCGCCGCCGCGCCGTTACGCCCAGATGCGGAGACGTACGGGTATGAGGTCTGGTCGCCCGGCCCAGTCGACGTGGTGCTCGACATCAGGGCGGTCTACGCGCGCAAGGAGCGGGCGCTCGGCCGTTACGCCACTGCGCTTGAGTCGGTCGACTACGTCCGCGCCGCCCGTGGCCTCGCGGTCTACCGCAGCATCGCGGGCGGCCTTGGCGGCGGCGGGCTCGGTGAGGGCTTCCTGCGATTGCCCGCGGACGAGCACGCCGCCTTCATGCTCAGGTTGTGAGGTGGCGGGCTACCCGCGCGCCAACGGCGACGGCCGTGATGGCTGAGCCTAGGCCGAGAAGGCGTAGCGTTGGCTTGAACGATCGAGCCTGCGCCATCGCCAGGGCGTCGACTGTGTCGGCGAGCATCCCTCCCTCGATCCAGCCCCGCAGCGCGTGCGGGCTCCGCCGCGCGGCGAGGAGCGCGCCAAGGGCGAGCGCGAGCTCCCGGCCCGCGAGCATGCGGAGCACGGTGACGGCCTCGTCCGAGGGGCCTGCTGGCTCGCGGAGGGCGGGGCGCAGCAAGGTCCGGGGCGCGGTGAGGAAGCCAGCGCCGAGCATGAGGCGGAGGAGGGCGATGCTCTTGCCGGCAGCCTCGGCGGGCGTGCCCTCATGCTCCTTGCCCGTGATCAGCAACCCCATCTCTTTGCCTCCTCTGCGCCGGCTCTGCGCTGGCCGGTGTGCCGGACCGGGCCCAACCTAACCGAAGACCAGTAGAGTAGGCGCGTGGCCACGGAGACTTCCCTTCCGACGTGTTATCGCCATCCCGACCGCGAGACCAGGCTCGCGTGCTCGGCGTGTGATCGCCCGGCATGCGTCGAGTGCGTCCGCGCGGCGGCGGTGGGGCAGAAGTGTGTCGACTGCGCGGCCCCGCATGGCCGGTCGCGCGTGATCACCGCTCCCCAGACCCGCCGGACCTCGGGTGCGCCGGTCGCGGTGGGCATCCTGGCGACCTGCTGCGTGGTGTACCTGCTTGAATCGCTGTATCCCGTGGGCGGCATGCTCGCGGCGCTCGGTGAGCAGCGCAACGCGGCCATCCAGGCGGGCGAGTGGTGGAGGCTGCTCACGTCGGCTTTTCTCCACGCTAACCTCATGCACCTCTTGTTCAACATGTGGGCGTTGTGGATATTCGGCCCGGACCTTGAGCGGCGGGCGGGAAGCGCCGCGTTCGCTGCGCTCTACGTGAGTTCAGTGTTGGCCGGCAGCGCCGCCTTCTATTTCATAGCCGGGCTCGGCGCAGGTCCTGCCGTCGGCGCCTCGGGGGCGATCTTCGGGCTGTTCGGGGCATGGACCGCGGAGGCGCTCCGCCAGCGGCACACGCTCGCCGGCCGCGCGAGCCTCAACCAGCTGCTCATCCTCTTGGGCATCAACGCGGCGCTCCCGCTTGCGATCCCGAACATCGCCTGGCAGGCGCATCTTGGTGGGCTGGTGGCCGGGTTCAGCATCGCATTCCTGTGGAGCGTGTCCGCGCGGGGCAGCGGCCGGGCACTTGCCCGGGTGCTCATCGCTGGCGCGTTCGGGGCGGTCGCGCTTGCCCTTGTCGTCCTGCTCTAGCCCTCCGCATGGACCGCTAGGATGACGCTCACCCCCCCGGCAACGGAGCGAAACGTGAGTAGCGAAACCGTGCGGCAAACCGTCATAGTCGCCGCGGATCCCGTCACGATTTTGGACATCGTCGCGGATCTTGAGGCCTACCCAGAGTGGCAGCCGGATATCAAGGACGTCGAGATCCTTGGGGTCGGCGATGACGGCCGGGCGCGGCATGCGCGGTTTGAGGCGAGCGCGATAGGCCTGACCGCAAGCTTCGAGGTGGAGTACCGCTACACGGAGGACGCCGTGCGGTGGCAGCTGGTTGACAGCGATCTGCTCACGCGCAACGACGGCTCGTACGTCGTGGTCGATCTCGGTGACGGGACGGCCGAGGTGGCCTACGAGCTCGACGTCGACACGAGCATGCCGGTGCCCGGGTTTATGCAGCGCCAGATTGCGAACCGCATCGTCTCCTCCGCCCTTCAAGGCTTGAAGCGCCGCGCCGAGGCGCGCAACGGCTGACGGTCAAGGCCTTCACGCCGGACATCGCTCCGCTCAGAATGGCGGTGTGTCTCCTGTGAGCTCATCGGGTTCCCCACCCCCGCCATGGGGGGGCTTCGCGACGAAAGGAGCCATGTATGGACGTCACCCGTGCTGATATCCGCGCCCTTGTGAACCGTCCCGTGACCGAGGCGTTCGTCACGAGCGTCTACCTCAACACCGATGGCGCGCAGTTCCCCAAGCCCGGCGATTACGAGGCGCGGCTCGACGGGCTGCTCCGCGACGTCCGCCGCCAGGCGGAGGCGCTGCCGAACACGCAGCGCACAGCTATCCATGCGGACATCGAGGCGATCAACCGGTGGGTGCGGCAGGACTTCCAACGTGGGGATGTACGCGGCCTGGGAGTGTTCTCATCGGCTGGGGAGGTGTTCGAGACCGTCCAGGTCGCCATCCCAGTCAGGAATATCGCGAGGGTGCACGAGACTCCGTACGTCGTGCCGCTCGAGGCCTTGCTGAGCCGCCACCATCACATCGGCCTCGTCCTGATTGAGCGTGACAAAGCTCGCATCTTCCGGTACCGGCTGGGGCGGGCAGATGAGTGGTTCGGCCTGGAGTCGGACGTCCACGGGCAGCACGACCAGGGTGGCTGGTCGCAGGCGCGCTTCCAGCGCAACATCGAGCACGAGGTGCTCCAGCACTTCAAAGAGGCCGCCGAGATCCTCCGGAAGGCGCACGAGGAGGACCCGTTCGACGCGGTCGTCCTCGCAGGCCCGCCTGCGGAGGCTGCTGAGTTTTCCCGCCAACTCCACCCCTACCTTGAGAAGGTCTTGCTGAACGAGCCGGTCAGCCTGTCGTCGACCCCGTCCGCCGAAGACCTCAAGGCGCGGTTCAAAGAGGTTGAGCAGCGCCTGGTCAGCGGTCGCCGTGCTGAGCGGCTCGACCGCCTAGCTGCCGCGCAGGGCCAAGCGGAGAAGGCGGCCCGGGGAGTCCGGCACGTCCTTGATGCGGTGAACTCCGGCCGGGTCGAGGTCCTGTTCGTTGTTGAGGGCGCGGGCGTGCCAGGCTTCCGCAGCTCCACGGGCGCGCTTGCGCTCCATCAGCAGGAGGCCGCCGCGTACGGGGCGCCGGTCGAGCCGGTGCCCGATCTCGTCGACGAGATCATCGAGGCTGCCGTCCGCTCTGGCGCTGACATCGAGCTGTTCCGCGACGCCGTGCGCCTGGACGGCGATCCAGTCGCGGCGTTGCTGCGGTTCTGAGCGCCGGGAAGCGGCGGGTCCGGCGTGGTGAGTGAGCGGCTCGGGATTGGGGTGGATGTTGGCGGCACGAAGCTCGCCGCCGGCCTCGTCGCCGCCGACGGCGAGGTGCTCGATCGCGCCCGCTGGGGCACACCTGGAGAGCCCGGGGCGATCCTCGCGGGGATCATCAAGGCCGTCTCCGAGATCGAGGGCCGCCACGCCGTCAGGGGGCTGCCGGTTGGCGTCGGCATCGCCGGTATCGTTGATCGCCGTGGCGTGGCCCGGTACACGCCGAACCTCCCGCTGATCGATCGGCCAGTCCTTGACGAGCTGCGCCAGGGTCTGAGCGACGGCGGCGAGGCCGCTGGAGCATGGGAGGACCGGCTGGTAACGGTCGACAACGACGCGACCGTCGCCGCATGGGGCGAGTACCGGGTCGGGGCTGGGGCGGGCGCCGCGTCGAGCCTCCTCATGCTCACGGTCGGCACGGGCGTGGGCGGTGGGCTCGTGCTCGACGGCCGGCTCGTCCGCGGGGCACACGGGTTCGCGGCGGAGTTCGGCCATATCATCGTGAGCGAGGGCGGCCCGGAGTGCGCCTGCGGGAACCGCGGCTGCCTGGAGGCGCTCGCGAGCGGCACTGCGCTCGGACGGTTCGGCGAGGAGGCGCTCGCAGCTGGCGCGGTGCCGCCCGGCTCGGCGCTGTATGCCCTCGGGGCCAGCCCCAAGGCATCCTCTGGGGCTCCGAGCGCCGTCACGGGGCTCCACATCACCGGCAAGAGTGTCACGGTGGCCGCGCAGGCTGGAGACCAGTTCGCGATCGAGCTGCTCGCGCGTTGCGGGTTCTGGCTGGGCGTCGGCCTCGCGTCGCTGGTCAATGCGCTGGACCCGGAGATCGTCGTCATCGGCGGCGGGGTGAGCGACGCCGGGGAGCTGCTGCTGAAGCCCGCCCGGGCGGCGATGGCCGACCGGTTGATCGGCGCGGGGCATCGGCCGGTGCCGCCTGTCGCCAGCGCGCGGCTCGGCAACGACGCTGGCCTGATCGGAGCCGCGCTGCTCGCGCTTGGACAGCCCGAGGAGGATCCGGCCTTTGGTGAAAAGTCCTGACGCGCGCTGCCTGACTCGGTATGCTCGGCATATCACGTCACGCCTGAGCGGAGCGGGACATGCAGTATGGGGGGGTTGCCGCACTGATGATGGTGGGGTTGTGGGTCTACACGGTTTTGGATGTGCTCGGGACTGACGACCTCCTCACCCGCCGGCTGGCCAAGTCTGTGTGGCTCAAGCTAGTGATGTTTCTCCCGTTGGCCGGCGGAATCGCATGGCTGATCACTGGTCGCCCGGATCCGTCCGCGCGCGCTGGCGCGCCGGGCTTCCGCGCCCGCCAGCGCATGCTCGGCGTCGAGGAGTTCACGCAGTTCGTCGCCGGCCTCCAGCGCGCCTCCGCGGGGTCGAGGCGGGCTAGCCAATCGGCTACCCAGTCTTGGGCCAAGCAGCGCGAGTGGGGGCCGGCGCCGCTTGGCGGCGCTGCCACCTCATGGCCAACGGGCAGCGGGACGGCGAGACGCTGGACGGGCTAGAGTCGGCGCATGCCCGAGCACGAGCTGACGGTGTGGTTCAACCCCGGCTGCTCCAAATGCCAGACGGTCCATGGCCTGCTCGCTGAGCGGGGCATTGGCGCAGACTATATCCACTACCTTAGTGCACCCGCCCGTAAATACGGTGGCATTCGGCTGCGCCTGCATCCCCGCTCGCGGCGTTGCTCCTCGCGACCACGCCAGCCTCCCCCACCCGCCCACCCTCAACCGACGCGCGCTCGTCGCGCACAAGCGATGCGAGGCGCAGTCACACCCTCGGTGCGTGACCGTATTTACGGTTGGGAGCACTTAGCGACACGCCCAGCCGTGAGGAGCTGCGCCGGGTGCTCGCGCTGCTCGGCACGAGCGATCCGAGGGTCATCATCCGCGCCAGCGAGCCGGTCTACGCCGAACTCAGCCTGGATCAGGCTGACGACGGCGCCTTGCTTGACGCAATGGCCGCCCACCCAGTGCTCATCCAACGGCCGATCGTGATCCTCGGCGACCGCGCCGTGGTCGCCCGCCCACCCGAGCGCATCCTCGACCTGCTCGACGCGGGGGAGTAGCGTCCGGCTCACGGCCAAGCCGCCCACGCCTCGGGCCTCCCCTGTCCGGGGCTGGACGGCCCCGTACACTCTGTCCACCCGTCCCGAACAGCGGGTCACTGACGACCAGGGCGAGGCTGCCGAGGTGCCGATGGGTGAGCGCGCGCCGATGCTGTACCGGGTGCTCCACGCTGGCGTCCCGCCAGTCGTCAACGCGCTGTACCGGCCGTGGGCCGAGGGGCTCCAGCACATCCCGGCCTCTGGTCCCGCGATCCTCGCGTCGAACCACCTCTCGTTCCTTGACCACGTGTTCCTGCCCGCCGCGATCGACCGGCCAATCTTCTTCCTCGGGAAAAGCGATTACTTCTCAGGTTGGAAGCGGTTTTTCTTCGAGCGTGTCGGGGTGATGCCGGTCGACCGTGGCGGCGGCCAGGCCGGCGAGGCGAGCCTGCGCAAGGGCGAGGAGATCCTGCAATCCGGCCGGCTGCTCGGGATCTACCCCGAGGGCACCCGATCTCCAGATGGGCGCCTCTACCGTGGCAAGACCGGGCCGGTACGGCTGGCGCTGCGGACCGGCGCGCCGCTCATCCCGGTGGCGATGATCGGGCTGTTCGAGGTCCTCCCGGCCGGCGCGAAGGTCCCAAAGATCCGCCGAGTCGGCATCCGCGTCGGCCGGCCGCTCGATCTCTCGCGCTACTCCGATGGCCAAAACGACCGCTTCATGCTGCGGAGCGCCACAGACGAGCTGATGTACGAGCTGATGATCCTGTCCGGCCAGGAGTACGTCGACGAGTACGCCGCCAAGGTCAAAGCCGGTGAGGTGAGCATCGGCTCGGGTGACCTAGAGGAGCTCGCTGGCCACCTCGACGACCAGCTCGGCATGCGCAGAGCGAGCTAGCAGCGCAGCCGTCCGTTATTCACAGCTGGGCGAGATCGCCGTACGGCGGGTTACGCTTGGGCGTACCGTCGCAGCGATGGGGAGAGGGGGATGCGGATGTCCGAGCCGGTGCAGACCGGGCTCACATGGGACGACCTCCTCGCGTTCGGCGAGGACGGCGTGCGCCGGGAGCTCATCGATGGGGCGATGTACGTGAGCCCCGCAGCCCGCTACCGCCACCAGCATGTTGTCGTATGCCTGTCAGCGCGCATCCTCGCGTTCGTCGAGGAGCGCGGGGGGTCTGTGGCCGCTGGCCCCAACGTCTACTTCACGCGTGAGGACACGGTCGAGCCTGACGTCGTGGTGCTCGCGCCTCATGATCTGCACCGGATCGAGGGCCTGGTCGTCCGTGGCGCGCCGACGCTTGTGATCGAGGTCTCGTCGCCGTCCAACCGGCGCTATGACCTGATCATGAAGCGGGCGCTGTACGAGCGTTTTGGCGTGCCGGAGTATTGGTTCGTTGATCTCGACCGGGACCGGATCCACGTCTACCGCTTGGACCAGGGCCGTTACGGTGACCCGGAGGTTGTGGCTCGTGGGGAGAAGGTGCGGTCGGCGGCTATGGACGGGCTGATCCTAGAGGTCGATGACGTGCTCGGCCCTCCGGAGGACTCCGGGAGCTAGTCCCGCGGCGCCCAGCTAAGGCTGCGGCCGACCGCCTCACGCCACCGGGCTTGGAGGCGCTCGCGGGTCGCTCCGCTCACCGAAGGCTCGAAGCGCCGGTCGAGGCGCCAGCCCTCGGCCAGCTCGCCGGTCGAGGACCACACCCCGGCGCCGAGCCCAGCGAGGAAGCCAGCCCCCATCGCCGTCGTCTCCCGCACGACCGGGCGGAGGACCGGGACGCCAAGCAGGTCGGCCTGGAACTGGCAGAGCAGGTCCATCACGACCGCACCGCCGTCGACGCGGAGTTCCGCGAGCGCAAGCCCGGCGTCGGCCTCCATCGCCTCCACGACGTCACGGGTCTGGTAGGCCATCGCCTCGACCGCCGCGCGCGCGAGGTGCGCTCGGGTGGTGCCACGGGTCAGCCCGACGATCGTGCCGCGGGCGTAGGGGTCCCAGTGCGGGGCGCCCAGGCCGGTGAACGCCGGGACCAGGTAGACGTCGCCAGTGTCCTGGACCTGCTCAGCCAGTGGACCGGTCTCAGCGGCGTCGGCGATGACCCCAAGCCCGTCGCGCAGCCACTGGATCGCCGCGCCGGTGGAGAAGATCGATCCCTCCAGGGCGTAGACGAGCCCGTCGCCGAGGTCCCAGGCCACCGTCGTCAGCAGCCGCTCGCTGGCCGGGGCGTCCTCGCCGGTGTTGAGCAGGACGAAGCTGCCGGTGCCGTAGGTGTTCTTCGACATGCCCGGCGCCCAGCAGCCCTGTCCGAACAGCGCGGCCTGCTGGTCGCCCGCGCTGCCGGTGATCGGCACCCGCGCGCCGAGGAAGCGGTCTGGGTCAGTGATCCCCAGCTCGCTGGCGTTCGGCCGGACCTCGGGCAGCACCGCAGTTGGGATGTCGAGGAGATCGCACAGCTCGTCGCTCCATGCGCCCGCGCGGATGTCGAAGAGCATCGTCCGGGAGGCGTTCGACGGGTCGGTGACGTGCGCCTTGCCGCCCGTGAGCCAGGCTATGAGCCAGCTGTCAACGGTGCCGAAGGCGAGCTGACCCTTGCTGGCGGCGTCCCTCGCGCCCTCGGCGTGGCCGAGCAGCCACGCCAGCTTCGTGCCGGAGAAGTACGCGTCGATGACCAAGCCGCTGCGGTCACGGATGAGGGCGGCGTGCCCAGCCTCACGCAGCGCATCGCACGCGCCGGCGGTCCTGCGGTCCTGCCACACGATCGCGCGGTGCACCGGCGCGAGCGTGGACCGCTCCCATAGCACCGCGGTCTCCCGCTGGTTCGTGATGCCGATGGCGGCCAGATCCTCGGCCCGCACACCAGCCGCCTGCAACGCCGAGGAGCACGAGGCGAGCACCGCGTCAATGATCTCGCCACCGTCGTGCTCGACCCAGCCGGGGCGGGGGAAATGTTGCGGGAACTCGCGGTACCCGCGGGAGCGCACCGCCCCCGACTCGTCAATCACGAGTGCCGTCACCCCGGTCGTGCCGGCGTCGATCGCGAGCAGCCTTGTCATGGTCGAGCGGATGCTTCTCCCTCGTCGGCGCAGCGTGGACCGTGGATACGATTCTGACCCCCAGAACCGCCACCCTCCAGCATCGTATGGAGGCGAACCGTACAGGATGACGCAAGCTCGTGGCTCGAGGCTTCGCGCGGGGCCGGCACTATGATCACGGAGGCCATGCTCGTTGATCTGCGCAGTGACACCGTCACCAAGCCGACCCCGGCGATGCGCAAGGCGATGGCGGACGCCGAGGTCGGCGACGACGTCTATGGCGAGGACCCGACGGTCAACCGGCTGCAGGAGGCCGCCGCCGAGCGGTTCGGCCGCCAGGCGGCGCTGCTCTGCCCGTCGGGCACGATGTGCAACCAGCTGTGGCTGCGGGTCCTCGCGAGGCCTGGCACTGAGGTCGTCGTCGAGGCTGACGCGCACCTCGTGAACTACGAGGCTGGCGCGGGCGCGCTGCTCGGCGGGGTCCAGTTCCGCACCGTGCCGGGGCGCGGCGGGGTCTTGGATGCTGCCGATGTCGCGGCGGCGATCCGCCCTGACCGCTTCCCGTTGACGCCGACGTCGCTGGTCTGCGTCGAGCAGACGCACAACCGGCGTGGCGGGACGTACGCCTCCGTCGCGCAGCTCGCAGCCGTCCGGAAGGTGTGCGACGACGCTGAGGTGCGCCTGTATATGGACGGTGCGCGGGTGTTCAACGCCGCGGTGGCCTCGGGCACGGACCCGGCCGTCTACGGGGGGCTCGTCGACGGGCTGATGTTCTGCGTGTCAAAGGCGCTGGGTGCCCCGGTGGGGTCGCTGATGGTCGGTGACGCGGACGCGATCGCGGAGGCGGCGGTGTGGCGCAGCCGCTATGGCGGCGCGATGCGCCAGGCCGGTGTGATTGCCGCCGCCGGGCTGGTGGCGTTGGAGCAGATGGTCGACCGGCTCGCCGAGGATCACGCGAACGCCCGCTTGCTCGCCGAGGCTATCGCTGAGGTGCATCCCGGCGGTGTGGACCTCGGCCAGGTCATGACGAACATCGTGTATCTCGAGCAAGTCGATGCGCTGGCCGTCGTGGCCGGGTTGCGCGCGGGGGGCGTCCTCGCCGGGGCGATGGACCCGCGGACGGTCCGGCTGGTCACCCACCCAGATGTCGATGAGGCCGGCTGCCGGCGGGCCGCCAGCGCGCTCCAGCGGGTGCTCACTGGGTGAGCAATGCGGCGAGCTGGGCGGCGTTGCGGACCCCGTAGTCGCGGTAGCAGTTGTTGAACACGACGTGGGTCTCGCGCGCCTCGGCGGCGAGGCCCTGGATGCGGGGCGCCCAGCCTTGGAGCTCCTCGTGGGAGTACAGGTAACGGAACCGCTCGGCGGTGGTGATGCCTTTGCGCTCCCAGTTCTCCTGGTTGTGCCCGTGCAGGCGGACGACCGCGAGGTCGGTGGTCGCGGCGAGCACCGGAGGCACCGACGTGTCGAACCCTTGGGGCTCGTCGACGCAGACGTACGCGATGTGGTGGTGCTCGAGCAGCTCGAGGGTTCGGGCACGCTCGTCCCCGGCGAGCCAGCTGGAGTGCCGGAACTCGACTGCGACGTCGTAGCCGCCCAACCGCTCCGGCAGCTCGACGATGCGCGCCCGGTTTCGGCGGCTGGGGCGGAACCAGGGCGGGAACTGGAAGAACACCGCGCCGAGCTTGCCGGCTGAGTGCAACGGCATGAGCGCGGACCGGAAGTGCTCCCAGGCCCGGTCGACCGCCGTTGGCGGCAGGTGGTCGAGGTAGACGTTGCGCTTGCCGTCGCCCGGCAGGTCGGCGGCCACGTCCGGCCACAGCGCCTCACGTTTGGCCGGATGGCCGGTGAGCAGCGCGAACGCCTTGATGTCGAAGCGGAAGTCGTCCGGCGTGCGCTCGGTCCACCGCGCCGCCAGGTCCTCGGTCGGCGGGTAATAGTAGGTGGCGTCGACCTCCACAACCGAGAACCGCTCCGCGTAGAACCGCAACCGCGCCGCAGCCGACATCGACCGTTGCGGGTACCAGTCGGTCTCCTTGGTCAGCGTAGGATCCGTCCATGACGCGGTTCCCACCCGGATCCTCGGTTGACGCGCCACTACGCCATGATGCTAGCATCTGATGCATGACCATCAGGCGTACTACACTTGCCGCCGAGGCTGACGACCTCGCGCGGCTTGAGCAAGAGGCGCAGCGCCGTGGGATCTCGCTCTCCCGACTCCTCCGGGAGCTTGTCGAGCGGGAGGCGGCGGAGCTCCGACAGCAGCGACGGCCGCGTGTTGGGATTGGTCGGAGCGGCGGCCTTGCGATGGACGTCACGGAGCGCGACAGCGAGCCCATTGAGGCTCATCCATATCGCTCCTAACCGTGCTCGTTCTCGACACGGGCCCAATCGTTGCGCTGCTCGATGCTGATGATGTGGACCATGCGCGCTGTGTACGCATGATCGAGCAACAGCAAGAGGGGTTGCTCGTGCCCAGCCCAGTTCTCGTCGAAGTTGACTACTGGGTCCGCAAGCGGCTTGGGGTTCCAGCTTGGCGAATCTTTGTGGAGGACTTGACACAAGGCGCCTATCGACTAGAGCACCCGTTGGTTACGGACTTGGAGCGTGCGGCCGAGTTAGAGTCCCGTTACCGCGACCTGAGGCTCGGGTTGGTCGACGCCTCCGTAATTGCAATCTGCGAGCGGCTAGGTGAGGAGAAGGTCGCGACGCTAGACCGCCGCCACTTCAGTGTCGTGCGCCCGCGGCACTGTCCCGCCCTGAGGCTGCTGCCGGAGTGACCTGGTCGAGGAGGGCGGCGGGAGCTACTCGTCGGGCTCGATGCCTTTCGCGATCAGGAAGCCGCGGGCGCGCTCGGCGCGCGGGTAACGGGTGACGAGCGCCCAGAAGGCGGTGCTGTGGTTGGGCTCGACGAGGTGGGCCAGCTCATGGACGATCACGTAGTCGAGGACCCAGCGCGGGAAGCTCGCGAGAGCGGTCGAGATCCGCACCGCGCCTGTGGCGATCGTGCACGATCCCCAGCGGGTGCGCTGGTTCTCGACCCAGCGGATGCTCGCGGGCGCCGGCAGGTTGTACTGGCGTCCTAGCGCCTTGGCGCGCTCGGTGAGGTCAATTGGCTGGGCCCGTGACCGGCGCTCGAACCGCCGGGTCATCTCTTCGATCCAGCGCGTCTCCTCGGCCCGCGTCATCGTCGCGGGGATCGAGATCCGCAGCTTTCCGTCGACCTGGCGCGCCTCGACCGTCTTCCGCCTGCGCGCGCTCCTGACGATCTCCACCTCCATGCTCCTTACCGTACTGGACCGAGCGCGGACTCCGTTGGAGGCTCCGCGCCCGCAAGCCAGGCTTGGTAGCGTCCAGCCGATGATCGACATCAGGCGCGCGCAATGAGCTGCCCGCGGTGCGGGCAGCCGGTCCCGGCGCCAGCTGGGCTCAACTTCTGCACGGCCTGCGGCTACGCGCTCCGGTCGCCCGCCCCGGCTCAGCCGGCGGCCCCGCCGCCATCACCGGTGCTCCTCGGGGAGTGCCCACACTGCGGGGCGTCCAATGCGGTGAGCCGGAGCGCATGCGGGCGCTGCCGCTCCGCGCTTGGCGAGACCGCCACCCCAGCCGCGCCCGCGCCGGCGCCCCCGCAAGCCGCGGAGGCCCCGAGGGCGGATCCGCCCCGGCTCCTCTTGATCGCGACGCTCATCGCCGGGGTTGTGGTCTCCTCGGTGCTCCTCACGTTGCTCGGCGCACGGGGCATCGGCATCTTCCGGGAGCCAACCGTGGGCATCTCGCCCAGCGGGTTCGCGCGCCTGGAGGTAGCCGGCGTCGCCGTGTCGTCGACGCGGGCCACCGCGGGAGACGCCAGCGCGACGCCAGAGAACCTGGTCGACGGCGATCCCGCGACCGCGTGGAGCGCGCAGGGCGCTGCCGGGGAATGGGTCGAGCTGACCCTCGGCCGCCAGGCGACCGTCTCGCGCCTCCTGGTGTGGAACGGCGCCCAGAGGGGCGCCCAGTTCGACGAGAACGGCCGTGCCCATACGTTGCTGATCGACGCCGGTGGCCGCCGCTTCTCTGTCGACTTGCTCGACGTCCGGGACTCCCAGGCCATCGATCTGCCCGAGCCAGTGCCCACCCAGAGGATTCGCCTCACCATCGATGCCGCCTATGAGGGCGACCGCTCCCCCGACACCGCGCTCAGCGAGATCGAGGTCTACGGCCCAAGCCCCCGCGGGTGACCCCGCGCCGGCTGTCAGTTCCCGCCAAGCATCCGCTCCACCTCGTCCAGCGTGCCTTGGACCAAGTCAGGGACCTTGATGGGGAGCTGGAGCGGCGATTCGCCCTTCGAGACGTGAATGCGGACCTCGGTGCCCTCCCGGACCGGCGCGCCCGGGTCGGGGAGCTGGGCGATCACGGCCCCTTTTGGCGCCCTGCTGAAGGACTCGCCACTGGTCACGGTGAGGGCGTGGCGGCTGAGCGCGGCGCGGGCCTGCGCCTCGGTCATGGACAGGACACGCGGCATCGGCACGATCCGCGGCCCGGAGGACCGCACGACCCGCACCGCCTCGCCGGTCCGCAGCCGTGCCCCTGGTGGGGGCTGCTGGGACAGGACTATGCCCTCGGGGTGCGCCAACGATGGTTGGGACGAGTCCTCGGCCAGGGCGAGGCCAAGCCTGCCTAGGGTGGACCTGGCCTGCTCCTCTGGCATGCCGACAACGGACGGCACGACCTGCGCTGCGGCGGCGGTGAGGCCCAGCAGCTGGAAGAGGCCCGCCGCGAGCCCGATCAGGAGCACCAAGGCGAGGAGCAGAGCGGGGACAGCCAGCCTGGCGCGGCGCCGGTCCGGGCCGTCCGCGGTTGGCGCGGTCGCCTGCGACCCGGCGGGGAGGGCACGCGCGCCACTAGGTCGGGAGCCACCGGGCACGGCCGCGCGCAGCGCCGCCGCGAGCTGCTCCATGCAGGAGAACCGGTCGCCGGGCCTCAGCGCGGCCCCGCGGCAGACCACGCGGTCGAGCGCCGCGGGGATGCCCGGGGTGAACGCGCTCGGCGGCGGGATCGGCTCGCGGGCATGGCGGGCCAAGACCGCCGTCGGCGTCTCGGCCGGGAGCGGTTTCTGGCCGGTGAGCAGCTCGAACGCGAGCACCCCGACCGCGTACTGGTCGGTCGCGGGCGTCGCCTCGCGGCCCTGGACCAGCTCCGGCGCGAGGTAGTGGACGCTGCCGATCACCGTGCCAGCCGCGGTATGGCGGGTCGCGGCGCCCACGTGCGCAATACCGAAATCGGCGACCTTTGGGGAGCCGTCCGGGGCGATAAGCACGTTCTCAGGTTTGATGTCCCGGTGCATGACCCCCGCCGCGTGTGCGCGCGCGAGCGCCGCGCACACGGGCAGGAGCACCGCGACGGCCTCCCGGGGCGACAGCCGGCCACGCTCGCGCAGGACCTGGCGGAGCGACGGGCCGTCGACCAGCTCCATGACGATGTAGGGCAGCCCGTCGACACCTTGGTCGAGCACCCTCACGATGTGCGGGTGGACGAGCGCGGCCGCGTGGCTGGCCTCGCGCCTGAAGCGCTCGACGATCTCCTCATCGTCGAGCAGGTGGGCGTGGATGACCTTCACCGCCACATCCCGCGCTCGCGCGACGTCCCAAGCCCGGTAGATCGTCGCCATCCCGCCGGCGCCGAGCTGCGGCCCCAGCCGGTACCGCCGGCCGAGCAAGCGGCCGACGTCCCCGCGCGGCGCGGACTCGATCGTGCGCCTCATAGAGGCAAGTCTAAGCGCATGTCATGGCCAGGATTCCCTGACAGCAGCGGCGCAATCGAGTACACCTGGACCCATTCCGCCGAGCTGCTCTATCCCGGTGCTTCCCGTCCGGCCGTGACCCGGACGTGTGCGGCTGAGCCTGAGGAGGTTGTCGTGCAGAGGATTGCGTTACGCAGAGCGGCTGCCTGGGTGGCAGCCCTCGTCGCCGCCACAAGCCTGATGGCCCTCATGCTGCTTCCAGGCGCCGCCCACGCCGATCCCTGCCACAAAGGGGTACCCTGCGCGGCTGCGCAGGTATCGGCGATGCCACTGCCAAGTGCTCACGCGGATCCCCGCCTGCTCTGTGATCCTTGCCACGAATAGGGGAGCGCGATACTCCTGCTCCTCAACGCACCCGCCTCGTCAGGCACGGTGAGTCCTCAACTCACCGGCAGGTCGCGCTGGCGCTTTTCGGCGTCTCCCCCAGCAGGGCACGGACCTCATCAGCCTCTGGCGCGCCGAGGTCGGTGAAGATCGCGAGGGCATCTGCCCAGTAGGCACGGGCCGCGTGCACGCCCTGCACCGCTTTGACCGCCAAGCCAAGCTTGCGGAGATTCGAGGCCTCGGTGTAGCAGTCGCCGACTTGGCGGCAGAGCGCCAGGCTTTGCTCGTAACAGGCGATCGCCTCGTCGGCGCGTCCCTGGCTCCGGTACAGGTCGCCCAGGCTGTTGAGGGTCCTCCGCGCGCTGCCCCCGATCTCCCGGGAGATCGCCAAGCTCTGCGTGAAGCAGGCGATCGCCTCATCGAATCGCCGCTGCTCGGCGAGCACACTGCCCAGGTTGTTGAGGGCCTTGTCCTCGCCCTCCCGATCGCCGAGCTCCCGGCGCAGCGCGAGGCTACGCTCCAAGCAGTCGATCGCGTCATCCAATCGTTGCTGCTGCCAATAGGCGATGCCGAGGCTGTTGAGCGCCCTCGCCTCGCCGTCGTGGTCGCCGACCTCCCGGGAGACTGCAAGGCTTTGCTCGTAGCAGGCGATCGCCTCCTCGGGGCGTTGTTGCTGCGTGGCGATGATGCCGAGGTAGCTCAACTGCCGTGCTGCCACGGCGGGGTTGCCGGCCCGCCGGGCTGCCCGCAGGGCAGCCTCGCTGGCGTCTTGCCAGTCGGCCCAGTGTTTCCGCAGGTCGAAGAAACGCCAGAGGATGTCGCTGAGCTGCCAAGCGATTGCGACGCCAGCCGCTGCCGGGTGCTCGGCGGCTTGCTTCGCTGCGGCGGCCAAGTTGGCCCGCTCAGCCTCCAGCCAGGTGAGCGCAGCTTGCTGATCCTCAAACGGAGGGCTGCTGCCGCTGGCGGGGCGCATGCTGGTCGGCATGAGCAGCTCGTTGGCGTGGCCAGCAGTCGCCAGGTACCAGCCCAGCGCCCGCTCAAGCGCGGCGCGGCGGACCGGCTCAGTCTCGTCAGCCTCGACCTGCTCCCGGGCGAACAGGCGCAGCAGGTCATGGAAGCGGTAGCGGCCAGGGATCGGCGTCTCGACCAGCTGGGCATCGACGAGGCGCTCAAGGGTGGCCTCCACCTCGCCAATGTGGCGCTGCGCAAGCGCGGCGGCCACGCCCGGGGTGACGTCTGAGCCGCTTAGCAGGCCGAGCAACCGGAACAGGCGGGCCTCGCTGGGCTCGAGCCCCCGGTAGCTCAGCAGGAAGCTTGAGCGCACCGCCAAGTCTCCGACCGTAAGCTCGCCCAAACGGTGGCGCTCGTCGGCGAGGCGGACGGCGAGGGTGGCGAGCGACCAATGGGGTCGTGCCCGCAGCCTGGCTCCGGCGATCCGCACGGCCAGCGGGAGCAGGCCGCACTGGCGCACCACCTGGGCGGCTGAGGCAGGATCAGCGTCGACCCGGTCCTGGCCGGCGAGTATGGCGAGCAGGGTGACGGCCTCGGCCTCGGTCAGGAGGCCGAGGGTCAGCGGAGCCACTCCCTCCAGATCAGCCAATGGCGCGCGGCTGGTAATGAGGACCGCGCAGCTGGAGTTGCTCGGGATCAAGGGCCGCACCTGGGCAGCGCTGGCGGCGTTGTCCAGGACCACGAGCACCTGTTTGGCGGCCAGCACGCTGCGGTAGGACGCGACCGCAGCGTCGAGGTCGCCAGGGATCTGCTGGTCGGGGACACCCAGCGCGCGGAGGAACCGCTCAAGCACCTGGATCGGGGCCACCGGCTCGGCCTCCGCGCCGCGCAAGTTCGCGCAGAGGACCCCGTCGGCGAACTGCGCAGCCACCGTGTGGGCAAGGTGAATGGCCAGCGCCGACTTGCCGACGCCGGGCTTGCCGTTGATCGCCGCGACCGTCACCGCTCGTCCAGGCTCCCCGGCCACCGGGAGCAGGCGAGCCCGAAGCGCCGCCAGCTCGGCTTGGCGGCCGGTGAACTCGGGCGTGGTCGGCGGGAGCTGGAATGGGCGCGGCGGCCCTGGGGGAGTCCAGTCCAGCGTGGGCGCGCCGCGCAGGAAGTCACGCTGCAGCTCTTGCAACACCGGGGAGTCCAGGCCGTGGTCTTGGAAGTGCTCAAGGCCCTCTTGGCAGACCCGGATCGCCTCCTCGATGCGGTGGCTGCGGTAGAGCGCCAGGGCGAACAAGCGGCGCAGGCGCTCGTCCCCCGGCTGGTCAGCCACGAGCCCGGCCAGCTCGCCAAGGACCTCGGCGTGGCGCCCGAGCACGAGGTCTACCTCGATCCGCACCTGCCGGGCGGTCCGGCGGAGCCCCTCTAACCTGGCGACCTCCCGGAACGCGAATGGCCGATCGGCGACATCAGCCAGCGCCGGGCCTCGCCACAGCGCAAGCCCCGCATCCAGCCGCGCGGTCGCGGTACGGGGGTCGCCGGCAGCCAGCGCCGCCTGGCCCTCCTCGACCAACCGCTCGAACCGGACCGCATCGAGTTGCTCTGAGCGGAGCCGCAACGCGTAGCCAGCCCCCTCGCCAGTGCCCTCAGCCACGAGCACCTTCGGCCTCGCTCCTGCCAGCCGATCAGGCTCGAGCGCTCGGCGCAGATGCAGGACATGGCTGCGCAGCGTGGCTGTTGCTCGCTCGGGTGCCGCCTCCCCCCACAGCAGCTCGACGAGCCGGCTCGTGAGCACCACCCGGCCCGCCTCCAAGAGCAGCACAGCGAGTAACACGCCTTGCTGCGGGCCGAGCCGGACCTGCCGAGCGTCGACCTCTATCTCCAAGGGCCCGAGGATCCGAACCTCCACGTCACCCTCCGTCATCCTGAATCTCAACCAGCGCGTACCTGCCTTGAGGTGCCCGTGAGCAATCCCGCTTCAACTGGCATTCAACACGCTTTCCACGTCCCGCGGTCATCCTCGAGGGCGTCATCGAAAAGAGGCATGACTGTGAAAGGTAGATACATGCGCCCTCGACAGCCTGAGGGCTTAGCCGCGCTGAGCACGCGGGAGCTCCAGGTCGCGGAGCTGGTCAGCGAGGGGCGTACGAACCGGCAGATCGCGCGAGCGCTGAGCTTGAGCGAGAAGACCGTCGAGGTCTACGTGTCGCGCGCGTTCGTCAAGCTGGGCGTCTCGTCCCGCGCCGCGGTCGCGCGCGTCATCACCCAGCAGCGCTTGCGCAGCGGAGCGCCGGAGTAGGCGGGCAGCGGCTCACACCGGCGCACGGCCACCTTCGCCGAACGGGGTGATTTCCGACAGTTCTGTATCTGTAAAAATATGTAGGTCACGCTTGTACCTAGCTATCAATTGATTTTCTCGCGCTGATGCATGGTATTATTGCGGCGCACGATCGAGGCACCTTGAGCAGCATGGGCGTGAAAACATAGGTACGATCCTCAACGCGATGAGCGAAGAGGATCTGCGGATCGGGCAGGCGGCGGCGCTGTTGGGCGTCAGCGTGGACACGTTGCGGCGGTGGGAGCAGGAGGGCCGGGTGACGCTGGAGCGCACGGCGGGCGGGCAGCGGCTGGTGCCGCTGGCGGAGGTCCGGCGGCTGCTCGAGGAGCGGCGCGCGCCGCAGGTGACAACGATCGCCTCGTCAGCGCGGAACCAGCTGGAGGCCATCGTCACGAGGGTGGTATCCGGCGCTGCCGCCGCCACGGTCGAGATGCAGGCAGGCCCATACCGGCTGGTGGCGTTGACCACCGCCGAAAGCGTTCACGAGCTGGGGCTGAGGGCCGGCTCGCGCGTGGTGGCCTCGGTGAAGGCGACGAGTGTCGTGGTGGGATTACCGAAGGAGTAACGATGCGCGTCCGCGGGGCGGGCCTCGGGTTGGCGCTGCTTCTGTTGGCTGTGGCCTGCGGGGGCGGGCAGACTGCCCCCGCAGAGCAGGTATCGCCGGGGGCAGCCTCCCCCTGGGGGGAGGTGCTGGTGTTCGCCGCCGCCTCGCTGACCGACGCGTTCGAGGAGATCGCGATGGAGCTCAGCGAGGCCAATCCCGGCGCGAAGGTGACCTACAACTTCGCGGGCAGCCAGCAGCTGGCCGGCCAGATCACGCAAGCTGCGCCTGCCGACGTGTTCGCGTCGGCCAACCAGACGCAGATGGACGTCGTCGCCGATGCCGGCCTGGTGGCCGCAGAGCCACAGATCTTCACCTCCAACCTGCTGGAGATCGCGGTTGAGCCAGGCAACCCGCTGGGCATCCAGGGCCTGGCGGATCTGTCCCGGCCTGATGTGACGTTGGTGATGGCCGCCGAGGAGGTCCCGGCCGGCCAGTACGCGCGCCAAGCGCTGGACGCCGCCGGGGTGCAGGTGACCCCGGCCTCGCTGGAGACCGACGTGCGCGCGGTGTTGTCGAAGGTCGCCCTGGGCGAGGCTGACGCGGGCATCGTCTACCGCAGCGATATCGCCGCTGCCGGCGACGATGTCGAGGGGGTGGAGATCCCCCTCGACCAGAACGTGCCCGCCAGCTATCCGATCGCGGTGCTGACCAGCGCGCCCAACCCGGCCGCCGCGCGAGCCTTCGTGGACTTCGTGACCTCCCGGCGAGGCCAAGAGATCTTGGCCAAGCACGGGTTTGCGGCCTCGTGACCAGCCCCCAGCTGGAGACGCCGCCCGCGCTCGAGCTGCCCGCCACGCCACCCCCTGCACGGGGCTCAGCGCGGCGGCGCCGGTCTGGGCTTCCTGCCGCGTTGACCGGGATCGGCATGGTGGCCATAGCGGTGCTGGCTCTCCCGTTGCTCGGCCTGATCGTGCGCGCCCCATGGCCGCAGCTCCCCGCACTCCTCACCGAGGAGTCCGCCCAGGCGGCGTTGCGGCTGTCGCTCATCACGTCACTGCTGGCGCTCGGGCTGTCTACCCTCTTAGGGGTGCCTCTGGCGTGGCTGTTCGCCCGCCGCGAGTTTCCCGGGAAGGCGTTGCTGCGCGCGCTCTGCGTCTTGCCAATGGTCCTGCCACCGGTTGTCGGCGGCGTCGCGCTGCTCCTGGCGTTCGGCCGCCGGGGCCTGCTCGGCCAGCCGCTGGCGGAGCTGACCGGCATCACCCTGCCGTTCAGCACTGGCGGGGTGGTCCTGGCTGAGGCGTTCGTGGCCATGCCGTTCCTGATCGTCACCGTCGAGTCTGGGCTCCGCGTCATGGACCCCCGCTACGAGGACGCGGCCGCCACGCTGGGGGCAAGCCGGTGGATGGTCTTCCGGCGCGTGACCCTGCCGTTGATCCGCCCGTCGCTCGGCGCGGGGATGGCGTTGTGCTGGGCGCGGGCGCTCGGCGAGTTCGGCGCGACGATCACGTTCGCCGGCAACCTGCCCGGGCGCACGCAGACCATGCCGCTGGCGGTCTACCTCCAGCTGGAGACCAGCCCCGACGCCGCCTACCTGCTCAGCCTGATCCTGCTCGTGGTCTCCGTCGTGGTCCTGGTGGCCTTGCGCGATCGCTTCCTCGGCGCCCGATGAGCCTGCACGCGGAGGTTGCGTTGCGGCTGGGCACGCTGGAGCTGGACGCCACGCTCGATGTGGCCGCGGGCGAGGTCGTCGCCATCCTCGGCCCTAACGGGTCAGGCAAGACGACGCTGCTGCGCGCCATCGCTGGGCTGCTCCCGCTGCCAGCGGGCCGCGTCGAGCTGGGCGGCGAGGTCCTGGAGGATCCCCAGCGCGGCCTTCGGGTACCGGCTGCGCAGCGCGCGGTCGGGGTGGTGTTCCAAGACCACCTGCTGTTTCCACATTTGTCCGCAGTGGACAATGTCGCCTTTGGGCTGCAAGCGCGGGGGACCTCGCGCCGCGCCGCGCGCCAGCGCGCCGCAGCCTGGCTGGAGCGCGTCCACTTGCCAGGGGTGGGGTCCGCCAAGCCACGCGCGCTGTCCGGCGGGCAGGCCCAGCGCGTCGCGCTCGCCCGCGCCCTGGCCGTTGATCCGGCGCTCTTGCTCCTGGACGAGCCGCTCGCCGGGCTGGACGTGGAGGCCCAGCTCGCCATCCGCCACGAGCTGCGCGCTCACCTCGACGCCTTCACCGGCCCGTGCCTGCTCGTGACGCACCAACCGGTCGAGGCGATCACCTTGGCTGACCGGCTCGTGATCCTCGAAGGCGGCCGCATTGTCCAGCAAGGCCCGGTCGATGAGGTTGCGCGCCGGCCTCGCTCCAGCTGGGTCGCCCGCCTGGTCGGCCTCAACCTCTACCGCGGCTACGCCCGCCATGGGTCTATCGATCTGGGGTCAGGCCACCGGCTTTTGGCCGCTGCACCGGTCAATGGCGAGGTGTTCGCGGTGGTGCATCCCCATGCGGTCGCGCTGCACCGCAGCCGCCCGGATGGCAGCCCCCGCAACGTCTGGTCCGGCACGATCGGAGGGTTGGACGTGTACGGCGACCGCGTCCGCGTCCACGTGGCCAGCGCTGCGCCGATCGTGGCCGAGGTCACCCCCGCCGCGGTCACTGACCTCGACCTGGGCCGTGGCGGCACGATCTGGGCCTCGTTCAAAGCCAGCGCCGTCGAGCCCTACCAGGCCTGAAGACACAGGCGGCACCTCAGCGGCCTTACCCTTGGGTGAGCGTCGGGCGGGAGGCGCGGATGGCCTGGAGCTGCTCGGCGAAGTCACGCGCGGCCGGCAGCTGGCGATGCGCGGGCCTCAACGCCGCGAGGAGTTCTCTGGCTTGCTGGAGGTTGACCTCATGCTCCTGGCTGAGGCCAAGAGCATGGGTGGCCAACCGGATGCCCTCATCGGGCTGGTCCTGGCCCACCAGACAGATCGCCAGGTTGATCTGCGCCAGCGCCTGGTCACAGGGCCACTGGAGGGAGGCGATCGCCTCACGCGCGTGCGGCTCGGCCTGCCCAGGCTCGCCGAGCCACAGCAGCGAGGTCGCCGTATACAGCGCCAAGTCGCCCGGGATGAACACCCACCAGCTATCGGGCTCCCCGCCTTGCTGACTGGGCATCGCCCGCTCCGCGCGCCGCAGCGCGCTCTTGACGCCGATCTGGTCACGCATCCGCGCGCAGGCGCGCGCCTCGCACCGCGCCGCGAGCCGGGCCTCCATAGTCCCGGTCGTGGCGTAGCGTTGGCCGTCCCGCGCAAGGTCCCGCGCCGCGCGGAGATCCCCAGCCCACAAGGCCACCGTGCTCTGCTCGACCCGGGTCCGGTAGCGCAGCGTGTGGTCGCCGACCTCCTCAGCGAGCTGCCAGGCGGTGAGCAAGTGCGCGCGCGACGTCGCGTAGTCACCCAGAGCGAACGACAGGCCTCCGAGCAGGACTGACAGCTGCCCCGCGACCCGGTACAGCCCGCGGCGCTGGCGCAGCGGCTGGGCGCCGCCGAGCAGGTCCTCGACCTCCTCGTGCTGGGCGAGGACCTCGGGGAGCAGCGCGCTTCTGGGGGTGCGCTCGTACGCCTGCGCGAGGCCGGCGACCCGCAGCTCCAGCTGCTCAAGGGTCACCGGGCCGAGGTTGGACGCCCCCAGCTTGCGGCCCAGCCGCGCTGCCCCGTTGCGGGCGCGGTCGAGCAGCTCTGCCAGGCCAGCCGCGCCCAGTGCTCCAAGGAACTCGCCTCGGTCCGTGGCCGCCTCCTCCTCCTGCTCGCTTGCCGTGACGGCAAGCGGCGCCGCCGGGGGACCAGCGTATGCGGCGGGCTCGGGGGACGGCGTGTAGTCGTGGCCGTAGCCCAGCAGGTCGGGCCGGGTCTTATAGACGCGGCACAGGCGGTCCACATAGTCCTCGCCAGGGCGGATGCGGGGGTTGTGCTCCCATTCGCACAGCCGCTGGGGGGGTCAGCTTCTGAGGGTGCAACCCGTCAGCCTCATACGTCGCCACGATCACCTTGACGGCCTTGCGGCGGGTCCAACCCCGCGCCAGCCGGTGCGCCTTCAACCGCGATACGCCGAACTGGTCGACGATCGCCTCGACGATCTGCGGCACGGATTGGCCTTTCGCCAGCAAACGCTCACGCAGCTCAGCGATCTGCTCAAGCTCCTGCCTCGAGGTCATGGTCCCTCCCCTCTCGCAATGGCCCGCCACCGCGGTGGCGGCCATGCACGGTACGCCAGATCAGCGGCAAATCAGGCGCTGAGCGGGGTGAGTGCCAAACGCTGGGACCCAGAGGTCCCGCCACGCAGGAAGAGGAGGTACCACCGCGCGATAACCGTTCCTCCAGCCCATGGTGCCGGCAGCTGCCCCTCATGCAGATGCAGCGCTGTTGCTCCAGCTCACAGGCGATTTTCCTCTGAGGATGAAGGAAAACTGCAGCCCGCGCACTGCGTCCCGCTGGATGAGCTTAGCTCCTCCGGATCCGGAGGAAGTCTACGTTGACCTGCGCCGACAAGGTATCAAGCGTGCCCGGTTGGTGGATCCAGGATCACGGGCGTCACTCTCCCGACCAGTCCATCCGTATGACCTCGTCAGGGTCTCCCACGATGAATCCGGGCGGCCCACGACCCGGTCTAGCTTCGAGCGGCTGCCGGCCGGCGCGATCCGCAGCCGCTGGCCCTTGTGCTCGATCTCCAGTGGCACACCCGTCTCGAGCACCTGATCGAGGAGTCGGTAGAGGTGCTCACGCAACTGCGCGGCGCTGAGCGCCATGATCTTCGCCCTCGCGCCTTCGAGGGAGCTCACCGCTGGCCAGGTGGGCGGGCGGCCGCGACCGCCCGGCACAGCGCCCGGTCGCGCCCCCCGAGCAGCACGTCGAAGTCGAGGCAGGCCAGCTCGATCAGCAGCTTGGCGGCCACCTGCGGGCGGGCATTGGGGAACGCGTGGTCAACGAACGCGCGGACACGAGCCGGGACCTCCGGATCGACCCCGTCGCCGAGCACGTCCGCGGCGAGATGAGCCACGACCCCGCAGGCGCGGAGCTCCGCAGGCCAGTCCGGCTGCGGATCACCGCGGAACGGCATCAGGCGAACCCTGCTCACCCCCTGCCACAGCAGGTCGCGCGCCCGGGATGGCGAGCGCCCGAGGTCCTCAGCGATCTGGCGGAAGGTGCGACCGGGCTTGCCGTCCAACCCGTAGCGCAGCGTGAACACTCGCTGCTCCCGGGGCCAGGCGGCACCATGCAGCGCGGTGATGAGCGCCTCGACGAACACCTCGTGGGGCGGCCGGCTGCGGTCGATCCACTCCTCAGGAACCCGGACCGGCCCATACTCACGGTCCGACTCACCGTGATACATGCTGCACGGACCACGATGCCCCAGTGGCAGCACGCAAGGGCCAGCCTCACCGTAGAGGCCGTCTGTGTGCCGGGCGCAGTCCGGGTACGACGCGTCCCACAGCAGTGATTGCTCCCAGCGCTCGAGGTCAGCGAAGATCTGCTCCCCAAACAGCCGCCTGGCGAGCTGATCAAGCATCTCCGCCCTGCGCGCGCGGTCCTCCAGCCTGGCCTTGACCCGCTCCTGCACGCCGGGTGGGCTGGTGGGGTTGAGGAAGTAGGTGCCACAGCTTGGGCAGGCGATCACCGCCGCGCCAGTAGGGGCACGCACCGCAAAGCCGCAGTCAGGGCAATCGCGGGGGGAGTCCAGCGGGCGTTGCTCGCTGTCGATCACCGCCATCGCGCACAGCCCACAGCCCGGCGCGCCGCTGTACACCGATCGGATTCCCATCACCGGATCGTCGTCGTCGCAGTCCGGGACAAGCGGGAGGAGCAGCTCGCACTTCGGGCATTGGCCATACTCGTAGCTCAGCCGAGCCTTGCCCTGGGCGCCCTGGGCGTCATCCCTGTTTCTCTTCGGCACCGCTCAAGTATCGTCCAGGAGCTGCCGGGATACCTACTCGGCCAGGCGGCGCCACGACCACGACGGCGCGAGGCCCTCCTCGCGGCATTCATGGCTCGCTATGGTTGGGAGTGTGACCCAGTTCCATGACGAGCTGTCAGCGCTCGGGTTCGTGCTCGCTCAACGGGACCGGCGGGGTGTGAGCCAGCATGCCCGCAAGCCCAACCGGTACCTGACGGAGTGGGTGCACGACTACGGCGATGAGGCGCTGTTCACCTGGGAGTTCGATCTCGGCACATTCTGTGAGCACAGCGGCTGGCAGATCGGCGCCGCCGAGACGAGCTTCCAGATCCTCTACCCCCAGTTCGACGTGCGGATCGCCCGCGACATCGAGGCCGTCGCCGTCGAGGTCCAGCGGCTCGAGAAGCAGCTGTCCTGCTTAGACCTTGCTGACCCCGCCCTGTAGGCACCCCGGCCGGTAGGGTGGCCGCAGCTATGACCCATACGGCTCGTCATCCTGACGTCGTCGTGGTCGGCGGCGGCGTGATCGGGCTTGCGATCGCGTGGCGCGCCGCGCAGGCGGGGATGGCGGTGACAGTCTGCGATCCGCGGCCAGGCGGTGGGGCGTCGTGGGCGGCGGCTGGGATGCTCGCCCCGGTCTCCGAGGCCGTCTATGGCGAGGAGGCGCTGCTCGCGCTCAACCTTGACAGCGCCCGCCGGTGGCCGGCGTTCGCGGCCCAGCTCGCCGAGGCCTCGGGCCTCGACCCCGGCTACCTGCAGTGCGGGACCGTCATCGTCGCCCGTGACGCCGACGACCGGGCCGCCCTGGATGACCTCATCGCGTTCCAGCGGGGCCTCGGGCTCGAGGCCGAGCTGCTGCGCAGCCGCCAGCTCCGCGCGCTGGAGCCCGGCCTCGCGCCGAGCGTCCGCGGCGGCATCCACGCCCCTGGCGACCACCAGGTCGACAACCGGGCGCTCCTGCCCGCGCTCCGGGCGGCCTGCGAGCATGCCGGCGCCAGGTTCCGCCTCACCCGCGTCCTCGGCCTGCGCGCCAAGGCCGACCGGGTGGCCGGCGTCTGCCTTGAGGATGGCGATGAGCTGGGGGCGGGGACTGTGGTGCTCGCCGCGGGCTGCTGGTCTGGCCAGCTCGAGGGCATTGACCCCCGCGACCTGCCACCGGTCCGCCCGGTGAAGGGGCAGCTCCTCCGGCTCCGCGGCCCGGCGGCGATGCCGCTCGCGCGCCGGAACGTGCGCGGGCTGGACGTCTACATCGTGCCCAGGCCCGACGGCCGGGTCGTGGTCGGCGCGACCGTCGAGGAGCGGGGGTTCGACCTCACCCCGACCGCCGGCGCGGTGCATGACCTGCTACGCGACGCCCGTGACCTGCTGCCAGACATCGCCGAGCTGGACTTCGTTGAGGTCACGGTGGGCCTGCGCCCCGGCTCGCCAGATAACGCGCCCCTGCTCGGCCCGGCGGCCGGGATCGATGGGCTCATCTACGCGGCCGGCCACTACCGCAACGGGCTGCTGCTCACGCCGGTCATCGCCGACCTCATCGCCGAGCTGCTCGAGACCGGGAAGCTGCCCGAGCAGGCCGCCCCCTTCGCGGTTGACCGGTTCATGCCATGAGGGTGGTGGCGAACGGCCGTGAGCGGCAGGCGCAGGAGGGGGCGACGGTCGCGGACCTCGTCGCTGACCTGGGCCACGACCCGGCCCGGCCGGGCGTCGCGGTCGCGGTGAACGGGGCCGTGGTGCCACGGCGGGCATGGCAGGCCCGCATGCTCATGGACGGCGACCAGGTCGAGGTGCTCGGCGCCGTCCAAGGAGGGTAAGGGATGGGTACTGACGATCCGTTCGTCATCGCCGGCCAGGACATCGGGCCCCGCTTGATCATGGGCACGGCGGGGACGCCCAGCCTTGACCGGCTGGAGCGCGCGCTGCGCGCGTCTGGCGCACGGGTCGCCACGGTCGCGATGCGCCGCGTCGAAGTGGCGTCCCGGGGCTCGGTGCTCGACGTGCTCGCGCGCTGCGGCTGCCGCCCGCTGCCGAACACCGCTGGCTGTTACACCCCCCGCGATGCGGTCTACACCGCGCGCCTGGCGCGGGACGCGCTGGAGACCAGCTGGATCAAGCTTGAGGTCATCGCCGACGACCGGACCTTGCTCCCCGAGCCAGTCGGGCTGCTCGACGCCGCCGAGGAGCTTTGCGACGACGGGTTCATGGTGCTCGCGTACACGAACGACGACCCGGTGCTCGCCCGCCGGCTCGCTGGCATCGGCTGCGCGGCGGTGATGCCGCTGGGCTCGCCAATCGGCAGCGGCGCGGGGATCCGCAACCCCTACAACCTCCGGATCATCGTCGAGGAGGCGACGGTCCCGGTCATCCTCGACGCCGGCATCGGCACTGCGAGCGACGCGGCGATCGCGATGGAGCTCGGCTGCGATGGCGTGCTGCTCACCAGCGCGGTCACCCGCGCCCAGGATCCTGAGCGCATGGCCGAGGCGATGCGCCTCGCGGTCCAAGCTGGCCGCCTCGCCGCTCGGGCGGGCCGCATCCCGCGCAGGCTCTACGCCCAGGCCTCAACGACGTTTGAGGGCATGGCCGAGCCGCTACGGTGAGGCGGTTGCGCCACCGCCAGCAAAGGCGGGGATCCCGGACTTCTCACGACTTCGTCGGTACGCTGGCCGCATGAGCCGAACGGCGGTGGTGTGGACATGAGCCGGATGTCGGCAGTACGGAACCGTTGAGGCGGATGGCGGTGGATGTGGGTACCAGCCGTGAGGGGGGCCGGAGCCCCGGAGAGCATTCTGGGGACGCTCCCGATCAACCTGGCCGGCGCGATGAGGCGGGCCTCCTGAACTTCCGCGGCCTGGCCTCCCGGCTCCGCGGGGCTGCAGCCGCCCTCGGCGTGGTCGCGGGCATCGGCGTGGTCGTCGACGGGCTGCAGTCGGGGCTGACTTTCGCGGTGATGGTCCGGTGGACAGGAGCCTTCGTCCTCGGGCTCCTAGTGGTAGCCGCAATCTTCGTCACCCTGCACGCCCTGCGCGGCGCCGACACCGCGCAGCGCCGTGGGGAGTCACTCTCCGGCCCGGATGTCGGGCTTATTCCCCCACGGCGCCCCAAGAAGTGACGCGAGGAGCAGCGCGATCGCGTGGCTCAGGCGCGTGGTGACCCGGCCGGGACATGGCGCCGCCAGCGGCTCGCGCGCGCGCGGCTGTACCTCTGCGTGGACCGGCGCGCCGCGCAAGGCGACCTCGAATCGTTCCTCGATGAGGTGCTCGGCGCGGGCGTGGACGTGGTCCAGCTCCGCGACAAGATGGCGAGCCAGCCGCAGCTCCGCGCCGCGGCTGAGGTCTTCCGCCAGGTCGCCCGCTGCCACGGCGCCCTGTTCATCGTGAACGACGACCCGGATCTCGCCGTCCAGGTCGGCGCTGACGGTGTGCACGTCGGCCAAGACGATCTGCCACCCAGCCAGGCCCGCGCGGTGGTGGGCACGGGCCGGCTCGTGGGGCGGTCGACGCACACCCTTGCCCAGATCGACCGCGCGCTGGCCGAGGACTGCGACTACTTCGCCGTCGGCCCGGTCCACGCCACCCCCACAAAGGAGGGCCGGCCAGGCATCGGCCTTGCGCCGCTGCGCCATGCCGCGGCAGTCGCTGGGGACCGCCCATGGTTCGTGACCGGGGCGATGTCGACCGTGACCGCGCCCGAGGTGCTCGCCACCGGCGCGTCACGGCTTGTCGTCGTGCGGGCGATCACCCAGGCGGAGGATCCCGCCGCGGCGGCGCGCGCCCTTGCCAGCCTGCTCCGCGGGGGACCGCCCACCTGAGGGTGTGCTGAAGCCGTTGCGCCGGGTGGCAGACTCGGGGCCTATGGGCCTGCGGACTTCCCTGGCAGTGCTTGCGGTCATGGCGCTGATCGCACCGGGCTGCGCGCAGCAGCCCCCCATCCAGAGCCGCGCGGTCAGGATCGGCGTGGGCTCAACCGACGAGCAGCGGGTGCTGGCTGCGCTCACGATCGCCGCGCTTGACCGCGCGGGCATCGCGGCCGACCCGCGGACCGAGCTGGGTGGCACGCGGCGGCTCCGCCAAGAGGCACGCCGGGGCGCCATCGATCTCTACTGGGACTACACCGGCGCCGCGTGGGCGCTCGGGCTGGGCCAGCAGGGGCCGCCCGCGGATCCTGGCGAGTCCTACGAGCGGGTGCGGGACTCTGACGCCAAGCGGGGCCTGATCTGGCTTGGCCCGACCCAGGCGAACGCGACGCTCGCGCTGTTCGTCCGGGTCACCAGCCAGCCTGAGGGCGGCACGCTGACCGAGCTGGCGAGGGAGCTGTCCGCTGGGGGGAAGCGGCTCTGCGCCGACCCTGACTTCATCGACCGGCCCGCTGGGTACGAGGCGCTGGCCGATGAGTACTCGATCCGCCAGCTCATCCCGCTGCGGCGGGCCAGCGAGCATGAGGCGATCGCGGCCGTCGCGGACGGCACCTGCTTCGCGGGCCTCGCGACTGCCACCTCCGGGGAGGCGGTCCGCGCCAGGCTTGTGCCGGTCGCTGACGATCAGCGGGTGTTCCCCGCGTTCATCGTCGCGCCCGTAGCCCGCGCTGACACGCTGAAGCGGCTGCCGGGGATCGCCGGCGCGCTCCAGCCCATCACCAGCGCGCTCACGACCTCGTCGCTCTCGCAGTTGAACGCCCAGCTCATCGCTGGTGCCGATCCGCAAGCGCTTGCCGAGGCGTTCCTGGCCAAATCCCGCTGAGACATCTCTTGACTGCGTCGCTCTCCGCGGGGTAAGGTGTGCCCAGGATTCGAACATACGTTCGAGTCCTGGAGGCGGGGGGCTGGGACGCGAGGGATGGCGCGTCCCAGCCACCATCATCTGGGTGGGCGGGGTTTTGCGTTGGTGAGGCGATACCGGGAGCCGATCGAGGTGAGCGTCAGCGCAGGTGGGTCGATGCCCGTGGCCTTCCGGTGGCGGGGCCGCGCCTACCGGGTGCTCACGGTGCTCGGGCACTGGCGGGAGGATGCCACGTACTGGTCCGGAGGCGGACTCGAGATCCCCCAGCGCGACCTCTGGCGCGTTGACGCCCTGGGCGCTGATGGCCCTGGCGTCTACGAGCTGGCCTGCGAGGCCGGCGCCTGGCGCCTGGATCGCGTGTGGGATTGAGCGCGTGCGCCACCGAGTCAATTGATCCCTGCGCGGGTATAGCCTCGGGTGTGGTGAAGGTGGAGCTTGCGCAACTACGCGAGGCCGCGGCGGCATGCACGGATTGCGACCTCTACAAGAATGCGACGCAGACGGTGTTTGGCGAGGGGCCGGCAACCGCCGATCTCATGCTGGTAGGGGAGCAGCCAGGTGATCGCGAGGACCATGAGGGCCGCCCCTTCGTCGGGCCGGCCGGCCGGGTGCTTGCCCAGGCGTTGGGGGAGGCGGGCATCGACCAGCGCCGAGCGTACGTGACGAACGTCGTGAAGCACTTCAAGTTCACGCTGCGCGGCAAGCGGCGTATCCATAGCACGCCGAACGCGGCCCACATCCGCGCGTGCCGCCAGTGGCTGGACGGCGAGGTGGCCGCGGTCGACCCCAAGGTGGTCGTCTGCCTGGGCGCGACCGCCGCGAAGGCGCTGATCGGCTCGAGCTTCCGGGTGACCCGCCAGCGCGGCCAGCTGTTACCGTGGCCCAGCGGCGGCAGCGAGCGCTGGATCATGGCCACATTGCATCCCTCAGCGATCCTCCGCATGGATGACGCTGACCGCCAGGAGGCCATGGGCGGCCTCATCGCCGATCTCAACGTCGCCGCCCGGTTTCTCGACAGCTGATCTTGTCTTCCCCCAGAGGGATCGTTGGCACCACGACGAAGGTAGGGTTAGACCGAGGCGAGCGGAGCACGCTTAGCACGAAAGGGCACCGTGGCTCAGGACGTAGGGCAACACCAACAACACATCATCACCGACGGGATCCCCACCCAGTATCCGGATATCGATCCGGCTGAGACGGGGGAGTGGCTGGAGTCACTCGACGAGGTCGTGCAGCGCCAGGGGCGCGCCCGCGCTCGGTTCCTGATCCTCAAGGTCCTCGAGCGCGCGCGGGCGCTGCAGATCGGCGTGCCGGCGCTGCGCTCGACGGACTACATCAACACGATCCCCCCGGAGCGTGAGCCCGACTTTCCGGGCGACGAGCTGGTCGAGCGGCGTATCCGCGCGTACATCCGCTGGAACGCCGCGGTGATGGTGTCGCGCGCGAACCGCCCTGAGCTTTCCCTGGGCGGGCACATGGCCACGTACGCCTCAGCGGCCAGCCTCTACGAGGTCGGGTTCAACCACTTCTTCCGCGGCAAGGCCAACGGCCAGCACGGGGACCAGGTCTTCTTCCAGGGCCACGCCTCGCCGGGCATCTACGCGCGCGCGTACTTGGAGGGCCGGCTCACCGAGGCGCAGCTTGACCTGTTCCGCCAAGAGCTGCGCTGCACCCCTGATGGCCACGCAGGCCTGCCGAGCTACCCGCATCCCCGCCTGATGCCGGATTTCTGGGAGTTCCCAACAGTATCGATGGGGCTCGGCGCGATCAACTCGATCTACCAGGCGCGATTCAACCGGTACCTCCATCACCGCGGGATCGTCGACACGTCCGGGTCGCGGGTATGGGGTTTCGTGGGCGATGGTGAGATGGACGAGCCTGAGGCGATCGGCGCGCTCGGCGTGGCCGCCCGCGAGGAGCTTGACAACCTCATCTGGGTGGTGAACTGCAACCTCCAACGCCTGGACGGGCCGGTGCGGGGGAACGGCAAGATCATCCAGGAGCTGGAGAGCATCTTCCGCGGCGCCGGCTGGAACGTGATCAAGGTGGTCTGGGGCCGTGAGTGGGACGAGCTGCTCGCCCGGGATGTCGACGGGGTGCTCGTCAACCAGATGAACATCACGCCGGACGGCCAGTTCCAGACCTACTCGGTCGAGCGCGGCGACTACATCCGGCGGCACTTCTTTGGCGCCGATCCCCGGCTGCTCGAGCTGGTCGAGCACCTGTCCGATGAGCAGTTGACCAAGCTGTCCCGTGGTGGGCACGACTACCGCAAGGTGTACGCGGCGTTCAAGGCGGCGGTCGAGCACACCGGCCAGCCGACGGTGATCCTGGCGCAGACGATCAAGGGGTGGACGCTGGGCCCGGACTTCGAGGCCCGCAACGCGACCCACCAGATGAAGAAGCTGACGACAAAGGCGCTGAAGACGTTCCGGGACCGGCTCTACCTGGAGATCTCCGACGCTGAGCTTGAGGGCGACCTGCCGCCCTACTACCACCCCGGCGAGGACTCTGAGGAGATGCAGTACATGCTCGCCCGCCGGCGGGAGCTCGGCGGCTTCCTGCCTGAGCGGCGAGCGCAGGTCCATCCGGTCACGCTGCCCGAGCGGGACGCGTACGCGGAGCTGAAGCAAGGCTCGGGCAGCCGCCCGGTGGCGACGACGATGGCGTTCGTCCGCCTGTTGAAGGACCTGCTCAAGCACCCGGACCTGGGCAAGCGGTTCGTGCCGATCATCCCGGACGAGGCCCGGACTTTCGGGATGGACTCATTGTTCCCCTCCCAGAAGATCTACTCCCCGCACGGCCAGAACTACGAGGCCGTGGACCGCGAGATGCTCCTGTCCTACAAGGAGGCCAAAGACGGGCAGATCCTCCACGAGGGGATCACCGAGGCCGGGTCGATGGCCTCCTTCTCGGCCGCCGGCACGACCTACGCGACCTTCGGCGAGCAGATGATGCCCGTCTACATCTTCTACTCGATGTTCGGATTCCAGCGGACCGGCGACCTCATCTGGTCGGCGGCCGACCAGCGCGCCCGCGGGTTCCTGCTTGGCGCGACGGCGGGGCGGACGACGCTGAACGGGGAGGGCCTGCAGCACGAGGACGGCCATTCGCTGCTGCTCGCGAGCACGAACCCGGCGGTCGTCGCTTACGACCCGTCGTTCTCGTACGAGATCGCGATCATCGTGGAGGAGGCGCTCCGCAGGATGCTGACCGGCGGCGAGGACGGGCATGGCGAGGACGTCATGTACTACCTCACCCTCTACAACGAGCCGGTCACCCAGCCCGCGATGCCCCCCGGCCTCGACCCGAGCCACGTCCTGCGTGGCCTCTACCTCTACAAGCCCGCGCCGGAGGAGCGCGAGCACCGGGCGACGATCCTCGCCAGCGGGAGCGCGATGCCGCTCGCGCTGGGGGCGCAGCAGCTGCTGGCCGAGGAGTGGGACGTCGCCGCCGACGTGTGGAGCGCCCCGGGCTGGAACGAGCTGCAGCGCGACGCGATCGCGTGCGAGCAGTGGAGCCGCCGCCACCCGACCGAGGAGCCGCGAGTGCCATGGGTAACCGCTCAGCTGGGCGGCGCCTCTGGACCGTTCATCGCGGTCAGCGACTACATCAGGGCGGTGCCCAGCCAGATCGCCGACTGGGTTCCTGGCCGCTACGCGGTATGCGGCACTGACGGGTTCGGCCGCTCTGATACCCGCAAGGCGTTGCGCCGCCACTTCGGCATTGACGCGGAGAGCATCACGGTCACGGTGCTGAGCGAGCTCGCCGAGATGGACGAGGTCAAGCGCGAGACGGTCAGCGAGGCGGTCGAGCGCTACCTGCTCTAATGCGCCTCATCACCCCTCTGCCCCTCGCGCATCGGGGTGGATTCCTGCGCGCTTAACGCATACGCTGTGATTCTGTGGCATCTGTTGCAGAACAGGACGAGACCCCGCATGTCGCGGGGCATGGCGAGGCCCAAACCAACCGGGGGAGCAGCGGGCAACAGCAGCTCATCCGGAGCGCCTGCTGGACGCTGGCCGGCCTCCTCCTCGGCACGGTGCTCTGCCTCGGCTGGATGTCTCTCCAAACGTTCGCCTTCGCGCGCGCATACACCGGCCGGGCGCTCCCGGGGACGGTGATCTCCGGCGTCGACATCGGGGGGATGACGTGGGAGCAGGCGTTAGGGGCTGTGCAGGTCGCAGCTGGCCTCCAGCTCGACCGGTCCATCACGCTCGTCCATGGCGACCGCAGCTGGCACACCACCCCCCGCATCTTGGGCACCAGCAGCGACGTCGTGGTTGCGCTCAATGACGCGCTCGCCCGCGGCGAGGGGCTCAGCTGGCGGGACTGGTTCCGTATGCGCTGGCTGGGCAAGCAGTTCGGCTTCCAGCGGAACGTGGCGATGGTCGCTAATGAGCAGGCCGTGCAGGCGCTGGTCGACCAGATCGCCGCTGAGCTAAACCGGCCAGTCCAGGACGCCTCGATCGACTACTCGTCCGGGGAGCTGGTGTTCAGGCCTGAGCAGGTGGGCCGGGAGGTCGCGTCTGAAGCGACCAAGCGAGATCTGCTTGCCGCGCTCTCGGACGGCCGGGATGTGGTGACCATCCAGTCGCTTGAGATCCGGCCGAGGGCCACGATGGCCGCCTTCGACAAGGTGCTCCTGCTCCGCCAGGGCCAGCACCGCCTCTCCCTATACCAGCATGGCCGGCGCACGCATGACTGGCTCGTCGCCACCGGGACCGGCGGGTACCCGACGCCGGTCGGGCAGTTCCACATCTCAGCGAAGCGCTACCTGCCGACGTGGGTCAACCCCGACCCGACCGGTTGGGGCAAGGGCATGCCAGCCAAGATCGACCCTGGCCCGGACAATCCACTTGGGGTACGGGCGCTGAACTGGTCACGGGTGAGCGGCATCCGCTTCCACGGGACATCGGACATCGCCTCGCTCGGCCAGAGCGCCTCCCACGGGTGCGTCCGGCTCTCGAACGCGGACATCGTCCAGCTCTACGACCTCGTCGACGTGGGGACCATCATCATCTCGCTGCGCTAGGCGCCGTACGGGGAGCGCATTCCGGCCGCCAGCAAACGCTCCACGTACTTCGCGACAATATCGACCTCCAGGTTGACGCGGTCCCCGACCGCGCGTGCTCCGAAGATGGTGACCGCGAGCGTGTGTGGGATCAGCCCGACCGTGAAGCGTGGCCGGTCGGACTCGTGGTCGACGCCCATCACCGTCAGCGAGGCGCCGTCCACAGTAATGGAGCCCTTCTCGACGACGTAGCGGGCGAGATCGGCGGGCAGCGAGAACGTCATCACCGTCCAGTCCGGTTTCGCCTCCACCGCCAGGACCTCGGCGACGCCGTCCACATGCCCCTGGACCAAGTGCCCCCCCAGCCGGCCGTCCGCGCGTAACGCCCGCTCCAGGTTGACCCGATCGCCAGGCCGCAGCGCTCCCAGCGCGGTCCGAGCGAGCGTCTCGCCCATCAGGTCGGCGGTGAAGCCCCCCTCCGCGGGCAGCGCGGTCACGGTGACGCAGCAGCCGCTCACGCTGATCGAATCGCCAGGTGACGCGCCCTCCACGACGATCGCGCAGTCGATGGCGAGCACGGCGCTGCCGCTGCGGTGCTCGACGGCACGAATGGTGCCGATTTCTTCGACGATGCCAGTGAACATCTCTCCTCACTCTCGAGACGCGCGATACGCGCCCCCTCGAAGGGCGACGGCGCCACTGAGACGAGCTGAGCGGGTCTCGGCCATGACCCTCCCTTGATATACACCTGACGCATACCCGTATGCGTGAACTGGCGCCAGCGCAGACACCGCGTGAGAACACTGATTCCGAGCCCTCGACCTCCGTCAGCGCTGTTGGCCCGCCGCCATTCAGCCAGATACCTCGACATGAGTCGAGTCCTGTGGAATGCCCAGCGCTACCGCGTATATGGCCGAGTGCAGCGCATCTGTAGCTCCAACTATCTCTTCGGCCAGATCGTGATCCAATGCGATGACTGGCGCGCTGCCAATGCCGCTTTCAGTGGCCGCAAGTATGATATTTTGAGCGATATGACCAGCTTCGATAAGCACGTTGCTGTAGGCGCTGGGTTTGCGGTACATTTGCATCACCCGCTCCAATCGAGCAACCAGTAAAATAACGGCTGATGCATCATCAGACCACTCCTGATTGCTTAGGACAGTGCTAAATTTTGGGACTCGCTTCTCGGTTTCGCGGCGTAATGAATGATCGGGACCTGAGTAGTGGTATATTCCCGGCTCCAGCCCCTCAACGACGCGCACGAGAAGATAACATTCGAATGGGTTTCGCGCACCACCGGAAGGTGTGAGCTTCAGCGGGAGCCTTCCTTGGGGCAGATCGAGCGATCCGCGAAACCCAACCCCTGCGTAGAGGCAGGCCGCCAAGCCATCTAATGGAATATTATCGCCGTTGAACTCACGGCACGTTACACGTCGCGCTGCGAGCGCGAGAAACGATCGCGTCGACGCTTTTGGCAGCCGAATACTATCGTCTGATTGCGAGTGGTTCTCCCATAGCGGCGCTACAGACTCGGCCTCTTCGTCAGCAATCTGGCGGAAAATCTCCTCCTCTTGCTCAAGAGTAGCCCAGGGTACGTTCTTCGTCGCATAGTGGAAGAGACCTGCTACGGGACCCCACTTCCAGCTTTGCCGCCAGCTCGTATCAACAACTTCCGAGTGAGTACCGGTTTCAAGGAGAACACCGCGCTGGACAAAGCGGTCGACTATGGCCTCGCAATCCCTTACGCCTCGACTACGGAGCATCCCAAACAGTTCTTCCCGGCTTACCGGAGAGGTTGTCTTGGCAAGGATAACAGCCCACTCTGCTGAGCAGCGAAACATGCTCCCTTGTCGATAGTTTGTAACGACGATTCGATCATCATCGAACCAGAAGGCAAGACTGGAGGAGCATCTGTACATTACATCATCCATAGTTCTTCCCTGATCGTCGGACGGGCAGCATTAAATTCATGTTGTTTTCACACTTAATCGTTGTAATGACTTGATAACAAAATTGGACATGGTGTCAGCATTGTGCCTGGTCACGACATAATTTTTTGCCGTTCATGCATTCAAAGAACTTCTACGGCGGGCATTTAGCCATACGGCAATGGCTCCCAGCGTAAACCGCCGCCGCAGCGATCCATCTCGGCCGCTAGGCGAGTGCCCCCGAGGTATGGCATCGCGGCTGGCGCATTCGAGTACAGGCCAGGCGCGACCAGCCGGACTACGCTGAGTCCAGCGGCTGCTACGTCAGCCGTTGTGACATCCACAGAGATGACGGATATTCCAGCAGCGGCGAGTAGCCTCCCCGCCAGCGCGTTTACATCCGAGTCTGCTGAAGGGATGTCGAGCAGGCTCGTCGTGCTGGGTTGGAATGCGCCGTCTAGGGAGGCGCGAACGGCCGGGTCGAGGTGCAGCTGGAGGTGACAGCCGAGGTCGGTGGCATCTCTGCGATCTTGTCGGTACGCCAGCCCATAGCGTCGATCGGCACGCCAGGGTTTGAGGGGGCTATTCGGCGTCGTGGCGAGTCGGCAGAGCGGGCTGGTCGGATCATCGAGTTGGCGGACCACGAGGTGTAACTGGAATGCTTCAGCCAACGCTTTCATTGCGGCCTCGAGCGGGGTCGCGCGGCATGCCGTTCCGAGCGCCACGTGGCCGGTCGGCTCGTGTACGAGCAGAGTTCCGATCACCGGGACGCCGACCAGGCTTGGGAAGTGCAGGAACCGCGCTCGGAAGGCCCTCTCGGGTCCTGCGGCCAGCTGGCCGAGCCACGTGGCCGGTAGGACTTCCTTGATCGGCGATCCGGAGATCCAGCCAATGGCCACCGCGTCCCGCTCGAGGAGTTCGAGCAGAGCAGATTGTTCTGCTGCGGCCCGTGTCGGCCCCGCCGCGATGCCGGCGTAGATGGTCGGGTTCGTTCGCGGCTCGGACTCTGTGAGTGGGGCTCGGAGGTAAGTGACCCATACCAGAGAGGACGGAACCTGACACGGCGATCCGGTACGGATTTCACGCCCTTGTGACCATCTCACCTCAAGATCACGGGTAAAAGGCACAAAGGGGAATCCTGGGGTCTTGTACTGTTCAGCGGTGTACAGGGCAAGGCTGCACGGGTCTATGGCCGCCACTGCGGCTCTGTCTAGCTGAGTGTAGGACGCTGTTAATAACCCCGGTGGTACAAGGTTTCCGCAGTATCGCTCCACCGCTTCCCCGAGGGCAGCGGCCTCGGCTGCGTGTTCGTCCCAGAACGCGCAGCCTGCCGCTGCCGGGTCGCTGGGCCAACAACTCCACCGGGTCGTGTCCGAGATGACGGACTCGACCAGGTAGAGCGCATCGGGCATGTCTGCGGGTAGCGTTGCTGGCCGAAGTTCACGGACGACTCCGCTTCTCGCGTCGAGGAGCGTCATGCGTACGGCAGCGGTCGGCGCACGAGTTCATCCTCGCGCAGTCGGCGTGGAACCAGACCGAGTTTGGCGAGTTCAGTATAGAGACGCTCGCCCCCGAGAAATGGGAAGGCCGCAGGAGCATTTCCGTAGAGGCCGGGCACGACAACCCGAACCACGTGCAGGCCGCTGGCCCGTACATCAGGCGTGGTGAGGTCGACGCAGAGCACGGAGAGCCCGGCTTCACCGAAAGCCTCGATGTAGCTCGATAGCGGCGCCCGAGCCGTGACCCGGGCGAGTTGCTGAGGGTCGGCCCAGGTGGGCGGCTTACGCAGACGATCCAGGAAACTGTCATGCAGCCGGGGATCGAGCCACAGTTGGGCTTGGGCGGCGAGATCTGTGATATCGCGATAGTCAGCTCGAAAGGCGTCCCGGTAGGTGCGGTCAGTACGATGGGCTGTGTAGGGATGCGCGGCGAGGGTGCCTTTCCGCACAGCCCTCCATAGCGGGCTATCGGGGTCGAGGAGGTCACTCGCCAAGGCGCGGACCTGGACTGCCTCCGTCACCGCCTTCAGCGCGGCTTCCTCAGGCGTAGCGCGGCAGGCGCTCCCAAACGCGACGATCTGGTGGGTCGGATCCTCAACGAGAGCTCCCACGACCGGGATGCCGAACGGAGACGGGATCTCCAGCAGCGTGAATGTCAGTTGATCAAGCACAGGGTCGGCTAGTAACGAGCAGAGGCTGGGATGGATGTCGAGCGGGATGCCTCGGGCAGGGATACCGCTATGCCACCAGATCGTCACCGCGTCGCGTTCGATCAGTTCCTCGACCGCGTACTGCTGCGCTTGCACGCGCGTCGAGCCTGCGGCGATCCCAGCGTAGATCATGAAGTTGGTGCGGGGCGCCGTACAATCAGCCTGCCGGTAGGGATTCAGGTAGACCAGAGACGCGGGTACTCGTACCTCATCGGCGCTGGCTAGATCAGTCGCCGTTACCCATTGGGTAGGAAGGTCCTGGGTGAAGGGCACAAATGGGAAGCCTGCTGCGGCGTACTGCTGGGCCGAGTACAACGCCAGACTTGCCGGGTCCACAGCTTTGATCCCACGGTCCCGTAATTCTCGGTAGCTGGCAACCGGAATCCGTCGCGGCATTGCGTTCCCGCAGTAGCGCTCGACTGCTTCGCCGACCGCCGCCCACCACGCCCGCTCTGGTTTGCCCAACGAAGCTCCGAACGCGTAGGGATCAGCGGCACCATCGCTTACGCTGCCCACAGCCGCTACCCGGGCGGCGTAGGCGACGAACGCCCGCGGATCTCCTGGGCGGCGAGGTTGCCTGGTCACGGAGGTGATGACGCCGGTCCGGGAATCGATCAGACGCTGCACCTCTACGCGGTTCACGCCAGTCCTCCGGTGGGAAGGATGATGCGGGTGGGGTCGTCTCCGCCGTAAAACACGGACTGGTGGGCTACCCGGGTGTCACTGGTGCGGTAACGATCTTGCCCGGTGTTGAGATTCCGCGCCAGCTCAGGGAAGTCGCTGCTGGTGATGTCTAGGCGGATCCGATGGCCAGCCCGCACCATCAGCGCGGTGGGCGTCATGGGGATGACGTGTCCGGTTCCCGGTGCATGACCATAGGCCTGTTCAACGGCGAGGCATCCGCGGGAGATCGGCAGTATCCGGCCGTCGGGCAACTCCTCCACGAGCCGGACGATGAAGTCGGTGGCGTCGCAATCAGTATGGACCGTCAGGACGACATGCGGCTCCCCCGCGATGACCAGCGGCTGCTCCAGTGGTGGCGAGGTGTACCGCACGATGTCCTGGCGATTGTCGAGGTCGGAGCGATCTACAGGCAACACCCGGGACGGGTACGGGTCTCGGGGGTCGTAGCGAAATGTATCGCTGCCTGCCAGCCTTGGTGAAGTCGCTTGGAGCGTGTTCGCCGACGCCGCGTACAGGATCGTCTCCGATCCCGATGGAGGCGGCCAGTTTGTCAGGTCGACCCACCTGTTCTGTACCATCACAAAGACTTGGACCGGAGAGGCACCTGATGGGGACTCGCTCTCACGGCAGAGAATGCTTTGGACCCACTCGAGTTCTCGATCGCCGAGTCGGACCCGGCTCGTCGGCCCGAAGTCACGATGCCCGAATGTTGTGCCGGCTGCCGTGAGTTGATGTGGCCACGGCCCGATGAGCAGTGAACGTCGGGGACGCGGCGTCCGATCCGCGCCTACCGCGCCCCATAGTCGCAGGGTCGCGGGAAGCAGGGGGTCGTGCCAGCCACCGATGTGGAGGGCCGGGACATCAAGGCCGGCCAACTCGCTCTCGCTCAGCGATGGTTCCATCAGCGCCGATTCTGGATCGAGCACCCGCGACCAGCCCGGCACGTCCGCCCATAGCCGAGAACCTAGGTCGATCACAGGCAGGTGCGCGAGGAGATCCGGTTCGGCGCTGACCATCGCCTTAGCCAGCCGTGGGCGTGCTGTCCGGCAATCACCCCAGGTCAGCCACCAGGCGACATGCTCAGCTAATCGCAGCACCCCGTCGACCTCGAACTTCACCTCCTTAAGGCCCATCGCCGGTACCCGGCTGATGACGCCCCGCACCAGATCGGGCACGGCGAGCGCCGCTGACCAGGCCGTGAAGGCGCCATAGGACGAGCCGCTCGGAATGATCCGCCCATCACTCCATGGCTGGGAGCACAGCCAGTCGGCGGTCGCCTTGGCGTCATCGCGTTCATGCAGGTAGGGCCACCAGTTCCCACCTGACTCGAAACGACCACGGACATCCTGCACGACACACGCCAGCCCGTGCCTTGCCCAGAAGAGCCCTTCTTCTAGAAAGTTGGACTTTCCGTACGGAGTGCGGATCAAGATGGTGGGGACATCGCCGTCCGCCCGGGGCCGGTAGACGTCCGCGGCGAGGGATACTCCGCCTTCGCCAGCGACGCGGACCTCAGCCCGGACCGAAGGATGCATCACGAAGCACCGGATTCCTGGCTGCTGGCGGTCCACACCGGAGGCAGCGGCAGGACGGGATGGCGCTCTACCGTAAGCGTGTCCACGTTGATGACGATCTGGTGACCTAGGGAGGGAATCTCGTCACCGCGGAGCAGAGCAAGAGTGTCTGCCAGTAGAAATCCGGCGATGATCATCGCGGCGCCCGCTGGAACAGACGGTACTGGGGGCAAGAAAGCTGTAGAGCCCAGGTAGTCCCAATATGTCTTGACCTCATCGGGGTTTCGCGCCGCAGCGAGAATTCGTGCCTGGGTGTCGACGTAGCTGGCGGTCCTGCCGGGCAGGGTCATCGGGCCGAGAGCCCAGCTGCGCCCTTCTGAGTAGCACCGGTGCCATGGCACCCCGGTGTCAATGCACAGTTCATCGATCTGCCGCCAGCTGCGGTCAGGCAACCAGCCAGCGCACGCGATAACCAGATCGGCCCCCTCAATCATCTGCGAGTCAAGCACACCAATCGCGACATCAACATGTGCTTCGAGCATCTCAGCCAGCAGGTTCCCGACCTGTGTGTCGCTCTCTAGCGCGACTCGGCAATCCGACAAATCCGTGTGACCCAAGGCTTCGGTGAGCAAGCCCTGTCGACTCAGCGACCTCAGGACTGCGTGATCGACCTCGTCGCAAACCGGGTGTCCGTGCAGCAACGGCTGAAGATGCTCGAGCACTGCGCTTTGGCCTCGGATGCGCATCACTCGACCATCGGGATCCCGGTATCGCCAGGTCCCATCCGCGACCTGGTACAAATGTGCACCTGGGAGCAACCGAGGGTATGCAGCGTCAAAGGGATTACTCATCGAAACTTAGGGCGAGGCTGCGGGGGTGGGACCTAGTCCCACCCCCGCAGCGGGTCGGCGGTCAACTGGATCTCACGCTAGAGGCCCCAGGCGTATGGGTCGTGCACTAATGCGTTGGAATTGCTCAGGCCCGGGATAATCTCCTCGTCCTCGATCTGCTCGAGTTCGATCACATTGGTGAACTCATCCACAGCGATGTCCTCCTGGCTTAGTGCGGTTCTCGGTGGCCCTCTGCCATCGATGTTGGGCAGCTTAACCAAAGGGAGCCTTCCCTAAACATGATCGTCGAGGCTCTTGGAGACGCTGCGCCTTCCAAGATTGGCTCCGCCAACATGAGCCTGCCTCATCTTGCTTGAGTGTGGTGGATGAGACTTGCTGAGGGCGCTGTGGTCAACGGGTGTGTCACTGGGTGCCGATGAGCCGCTGATAGTGTGGAGACCGGTCAAGAAGTTCTTGGTGCGTGCCGGTTTCGGTGATCAGGCCTGCTTCAAGCAGCACGACTCGATCGGCGGTCCGGATCGTGGAGAGGCGGTGAGCGATGATCAGCGCGGTTCGGCCACGCTGGGCGCGGGTCATCGCGTCACGGACGGCGGCTTCGCTTTCGGTGTCCAAGCTCGAGACTGCCTCGTCCATCACCAGGATCGGTGAGTCTTTGAGCAGAGCACGTGCGATAGCGATGCGCTGCCGCTGGCCGCCGGACAGTTGGAGGCCGCGTTCGCCAGCGCGGGTGTCGTAACCGTCGGGTAGCGCGGTGATGAACTCATGCGCCTGGGCTGCTCGGGCTGCTTGTTCCACTCGGTGCTCATCGGCAGCCGGATCGGCGAGTCCGATGTTGTCCCGCATCGAGGTGTTGAACAAGTAGACATCCTGCGGGACCAGCGTGACCAGCTCTCGAAGCTGCTCCTGGGGCAGGTCCCGGACGTCATGTCCGCCGATTATGACCGCTCCGGCGCAGACGTCCCAGAACCGCAGCAGCAGGTGCGCCAGAGTGGTCTTTCCCGCCCCGGACAATCCGACCAGAGCAACCGTCTCGCCCGGTTGAATCTCGAAGGTTACGTCGCGTACCGCGTCAGGTAGGCCGGGGGCGTAGCGGAAAGACACCCCTTGGTACGTCACCCGTGGCTCAATCGGCTCAGACGCCCGTGTCGTTGCCAGGTCTGGGACCGGTGCCGGGGTGTTCAGGATCGCCTCGATCCGCCGCCCCGCGGCCGCGACGACGTTGAGTTCTTTGGTCACCTCGGTCACCTCGGCCACCGGGCGGAAGGTGAAGGCGGCAAGCACAACAACGGCCGGGAACTGCGGGAACGACATCGCACCGGCTGATACGAGCGCGGCGGCGGTACAGAGAATCGCGAGCACTCCGACCGCAGTCAGTACGTCCGTGGCAGCCTGTTCCCGCCCTGCCCGCTCGGCATGCACGGCCTTCGCCCTGTTTAGGGCGTTCGTACAGCTGGCGAGGCGTTCGGACTGGCGAGTGCCGGCGCGGAAGGACATGATCTCCCGCATGCCTTGGACGCTGTCCACCACCTCGGCGTTGAGTTCACCGAGCTGACGTCGCACCGCGTCCCCCTGGGCCTGCGCCTGCCTCCGCAGCACGGCAGGGATCCACACGAGCAATACGAGTACCGGGACAAGCGCGAGCGGCAGCGCCCAGTGCACGATGCCCAACGCAATGAGCGCACCCAGAGGGACGGTGCACACCACGACCAGCGGGCTGAGGGCGTGGGCGAAGAAGGTTTCGAGCTGTTCGACATCCGACACCGCCGTGGCACCGAGATCACCGGATCGCCGGCCGAGTAAATAGCCGGGTGCGAGCCGCTCGAACGCGACGTAGACCCTGCTCCGGATATCAGCCAATATCCGGAACGCGGCGACGTGTGCCAGCTGGGCTTCCAACCACGCAGCGAACGCCTGTGGGAGCATGAGCAGGACGAATATCACCAGACCAAGCCGCAGGTCAGCAAACGTTGCGCCGGTGACGGCGCGACCCACGAGGTAGGCGCCGATCGCTGCAGAGGCGATGGCGAACATGTGGTTGGCCAAGCCACTGAGAACCGCCATCGCGACTAGCCGGCGTTGCGGGCGTAACAAGCGCAGAAATGGCAGCAGGCTACTCAACGCCCCCGACGGCCGCCGGGTCGCCATATCCGCCTCACCCTGATCAGCAAGGATGGCCTCGGCGCTGGTCTCGGTCGTGTGGGTGCTCACCGCGGCTCTCCCTGCGCTGCGACCAACCGAGCGTACGGGCCTGCCGCTCGCAGGAGTTCGTCGTGGCTGCCGACCTCGGCCGTCCTGCCCTGTTCCAGTACGACGATCCGGTCGGCAGACCGGACCGTGGACAGCCGGTGCGCAATCACCAGCGTGGTCCGACCTTCGGTGAGAAGGTCGAGCGAGCGCTGGATGTCCATCTCGTTCTGGGCGTCCACATTGGATGTCGCCTCGTCGAGCACCAGCACCGGGGCGTTCTTAAGGAGGGCGCGTGCGATCGCGATGCGCTGCCGCTGTCCGCCGGAGAGCGTCAGACCCCGCTCCCCCAGCACCGTGTCGTAGCCCTGGGGCAGATCGGCGATGAAGTTGTGTGCTCTGGCCGCATCGGCCGCTTGTTCGACCTCGGTCTGGGTCGCCTCAGGGCGCCCGAGCGCGAGGTTGTCCCAGACAGTGCCGCGAAACAGGTAGGTGTCCTGGGCGACGACCGAGACAAGTCCGCGAAGCTCATCAAGGTCGAGATCACGGATGTCGCGCTCGTCCAGACAGATGCGGCCGGATTGAGGGTCGAAGAATCGCAGCACCAACGACACCAGCGTCGTCTTTCCCGAACCAGAACGGCCCACCACGGCGACCCGCTGCGCAGATCCGATCTCCAGGCTGAAACCGGCCAATACTCGGTTCGGCCGGCCAGGATAGCTGAAATCTACCTCATGGTAGCTCAGCGTCGGCGGAATCTGTTGCGTGGAAGCGGCGGATACCGCTATCGGCCTCGCCTCTGTCGTCGATAGCGTCGAACGCACCAGAGGTTCGGCATCAAGGATGGCAAATATTCCCCGAGAGGCGAACTGGGCCGGGGAGCCGGAATGGTAGGCATTCTGAAGCTCTTGCATCGGCCGGAAACATTCGCGGGCCAGCATCAGAATGATCAGCAATTGAAATGTCGAAAGCTTTCCGTCGATCCTGTACATCACACCGACACCAACCGCCAACGCCGTCCCGACCGCGACAAGAAGACTTACTACGCCGACGTAGAGCAGGATGATCGCATTCATCCGAACTGAGACTCGGCAGAACTCCAGAGCCTGCCTCCGCATCTCGGCTCCACGCCGAACGCTCGCGTTGAACGCTTTGAGCGTGATCATGCCTTGGAGCGCGTCGAGAATATCGGAGTAGATTGCTTTATGGGTGGCGAACCATGCTCGCGAGCGGCGGGCGAGGATTTTCCGGGAGGACCACGGGATGACCGGAACCAGCAGCCCGCACAGCATGATCCCCAGCCCGATCAGGGGATTGATGACAAGGATCAGCCCGGCGGTGCCGAGTACGCCGAGGAACGCCGCTACCGATTGCGGCAAGAAGCGCCCGATATATCCATCGAACGTCTCGACCCCGTCGACGAGGGTGACCTGCGCGTCGCCGGTGCGGGCGTCCTGCAGGTAGCCGGACCCAAGCTGGAGTAGCTTGTCATACAGTCGCCGCCGCAGCGCGTCCTTGACGACACTGGACGCGCGCGGCGCAAGGTAATCGCGATACCACAGCAGAGCCCCTCGCAGCACCAGCAGGCTCGCGATCCCCATCAACGGATACGCCAGCGTAGCCACGGGGTCGGCGTCGAGTACGTGCCTGAGAACCCGCGCGACCAGAACGCCCTGCCCGACGTAGGTCGCGGTAACCAGTAGTAGGATCACCACCAGCACGGCGAGCAGAGGACGCACCTGGGGAGCCATGCCCAATACCCGCACACTCAGCAGCGACGACCTACCACCCTTGGATACCGTCATCGCCGTCCTCGTGCCGAGCCGGCCGCCGATCCAGGAGGCGAGGCAGCGATCCTGCGGCACAGTCCTGTTCGGCTCGCCCCATCCTTCTGCGGGCTGACCGAACCGCTGCGAGCGAACCGGTCCCGCGCAAGGCCAGCGACACCGTTGCTCTCCGTCCTCCGCTCCACTCTCGACCCCCCTTACAACACAGTATAGGGTTGCCTAAGTTCGGCAGGAGGGTACCTGCATCGACCCCTAATCAAACCCGCCGGATCAAACCCACCGACATCCGATGGTGTCCTTGCAGCCAGCTAAAACTAAGGATAGCCTACGCTACTGCTAGCGGAGTCGTGGATGGATCTCACATCATCCTGCGCCGCATGGGGTCCTGTCCTCGACGACAGGACTGAAGGGTGAGGGACGGTATGAGCGGAACCGATCACCAGGTGGGCGAGGGCATAGTCGCCGCCAACGCCGGTTGGAGTTTTGGTGGCCAGACCGCCGAAGTATTTGGTGATCATGTTCGTCGCTCCATTCCCATGTACGATGAAGGCCACCAGATTATTTGTGGCCTGAGTGACTTTTTCATCCGGGACGACTCCGTTGTCTACGAAGTCGGTGTGTCTATTGGCGAGCTACTGGGTCGGCTAGTCGAACGTCACACCCAGCGTTCCTCCGTGCAATGGGTTGGTATCGACATTGAGGAAGCAATGGCGACACGCGCTCGAACTAATCTCGCCCCACTCAAAGCAAATATAACAATTGACACCGCAGACATCGTTTTATATGAACTTGAGAAGACCGATCTCGTTGTCTCGTATTACTGCCTGCAATTTGTCCCACCTAAATTTCGTCAAATTGTCATCGATCGGATCTATAATGCACTCGAGTGGGGCGGAGCCTTCATCTGGTTCGAAAAGGTTCGAGGCCCTGATGCGCGGTTCCAGGACATCTTCTCGCTCATGTACACTGACTTTAAGCTAGAAAATAACTACACTCCTGAGGAAATCATAGGAAAGAGTCGCAGTCTCAAGGGTATTCTGGAGCCTTTCTCTACTAATGGGAATAATGAGCTGCTCCAACGGGCTGGATTCGTAGATATTTCGACAGTTTTTCGCTATATTTGCTTCGAGGGTATCCTAGCTATAAAGTAGCTACACCTACCAGGCGAACCGGCGCGCCTCTGCATGGCGAGGTTATTATTGTTTCTCGTAAACTGAGATCACAGTGCCGCTGGCTTTCGTGAACTCATGTCCTTCCCATCCTCCCCAACGGCGGACGAGTTGCAGGCCGGCCATCTGGGCCATTAGATCCATCTCCGCCGGACTGGCATAACGTCTTATCATGGAGCGCACCTTCGGCGTCTCACCGTCGCGCATTTCGACATAACATTGGGCTATCCGCTGCGCGACTAGATCCGTTCTCTTTACAAGAAATACGACACGGTCCGGACTGACTTCAATGGTCCAGCACTTGCCATTTTCGATCCATGCGCTCAGCGAGGACGGAACCTCAACTAAAAAATGACCGCCGTCTGACAAATGTTCCGCCGCATTGCGGAAACAACGAAGCTGATCGTCTTGCGTAGGCAGCGCGAAAAGTCCAGGTCCAAGTATGAAGACCAGTCCGAACTCTTCTTCGAGCCTGTCAGCGATGACATTTCCGCACTTAACTGAGCGAACTTCCTCAAGCCCGTCGATGGCGGTCGAGAACTCCGGGGTTGTATGTACAAGCAAGCTTCGTTCCGGCCAGGAAAAGGCTGGCCTGCCAGTAGTGCCCACCACAAATTCTAGGGCAGGCCGCCCGGCTGCAAGATCCACGAGGCATTGAACCGCGATAGTACCTTCGGTAACATATCCAACACTGGCCTCCCACTCAGACCGAGACTCCAGCCCAATGGTCGATATACCTTGCGCGGCCATGTGGTCATCCCCTTTTTTGATGATCGAGATCACTCGATCTTACAGCTTGCTCGCCTGCAAGTCGATAGCGTAGAGAGAAACTACGAAACCTTGACTAAGAACGCTAGTTCTGATATACTCATTCGAACTGCCATCCGGCAATTTACAAATGAGTTTAAAGAATCTTGTGTAGATAGCAGATGGTAGGGGATGCAGCAAGGAGAACTCCGCTGATGAGTGACTTAGAAGCTAGCGACGCAATTGAACTGAACGCTGTCTACTATGGTCAAGAGTTCGCCCGCCTGTGGGAGCGTGATTTTGGAACTAGGCCGGATACGGCTATTGCCGTGGACTGTTTGGACAAGTTCGCCGACGGACGTCCAGTATTAGAGTTTGGAATTGGCACTGGCCGACTGGCACTGCCCCTCTACCGGAAAGGGATCGATATATCCGGTATCGAGTACTCCCCGTGGATGGTTGATGAGCTGCGAACCAAACCTAATGGAGAGCACATTCCTGTCTATGTTGGAGATTTTACAAAAATCACTGTCCCTGGCAGCTTCGGTCTCGTGTTGCTCGCCAGCTATACACTGTTTGGCCTGGCCACCCAAGATGATCAAGTAAAGTGCTTCGAAAATGCTGCCGCGCATCTCCAAGCTGGTGGAATATTTGTACTAGAGCTCTGCCCCACACATGGGAATATATACGAAAACGGTCGAGCGCCGATGTCTCTAGGCGCCGGCTGGTTCGAGCCTGAAAGGGTCGCCCAGAACGTTTGGATACTCCTGAAACAAGTTGATCGAGAAACGCAGTTAGTAAGGAGCTGTCGTATTAGCATGGAACATGAGAAAGTCCCCAGAGTTCGGCCCTTCGCTGGCCGGTTCGCATGCCCAGGAGAGGTCGATCTCATGGCTCGCATTGCTGGGATGCGGCTATGTGGCCGCTGGTCCGACTGGAACCTTCGGCCTTACTCGGTAGACAGTCTAAGTTATATAGTGATGTACGAAAAGACTTGATTCTGACTGATATCTGATTGAGCGATCGCAGTAAGACCCGCGAAACCTTACGTAAGCTCCTGGCCGACGTAGGCCAATAAGTCATGTTTGCACACAACACCTAAATCCATTCAGTGAATGACGGGTCGAGTCATTTATACTGAATGTGCGGAGGGCAGTGCCCCCACGCTACTCTTACTTCAATCCTGTAACGACTGGAGCAGTAATGACCTTTTCTCTGGCAGCTCGTTGTCCAGATACCGGTATGTTCGGAGTGAGCGTCGCTAGTGGTAGCATCGCCGTCGGAAACCGCTGCCCTTGGGTACGGGCTAAGGTAGGTGCTGTCCTCACCCAAAATTGCACAGATATCCGCCTGGGTCCGCTCGGTCTCGATCTACTGGCGGCCGGGAACAGCGCAGAGCACACTATTGCCAAGCTGGTCTCCCAAAGTGAGTTCCCAACCGTACGGCAGATCGCGGTCGTCGACCAGCTGGGCCGGACTTCCTTTTACAATGGGCCAGACATCGGGACGATCAATGCTGGCTGGCAAGGCGAATCTTGCGTTGCCGTAGGCAACACCCTCTCCAATCCTGATGTACCCCGCGCGATGGTCCGCGCATTCGAGTCGACCACCGAGCAGCCCTTCGCAGCGCGGCTACTGGCAGCTCTGGACGGCGGCCTCGCCGCGGGAGGCGAGATACGGCAAGTCCGCGCCGCAGCGCTTCTCATTACAGACAAGATGCCATGGCCAATTGTTGACCTGCGTGTCGACTTTCAGAAAGACCCGTGCCGCAGTCTCCGCCAGTTGTGGGAGCAATACGAAGGGCGCATTGACTTCTTCATTACACAGGTGATGCGTCCGCATGAACTGGATTCCTAGCGCATTATTCTGCCATTCGCTGGGAGCCAAAGGTGAATGGCCAAGGTGTAGCCCACTCCGCCCGCGAACCCCACAGCGGGCGGGCGTCATTAACGGATCAACTTCGGCGGGGACGCAGCAATCCACCGGCAGTAATCTCCGGTCATGCCATGTATCGCGGATGGGGCAGCACGTGGGTGCCGCCAACTGCCTGCATCTGAGTCGCATCTGTCCGGGGTGCTTAGGGCTTGCGAGGTAATTATCTGGTCAATAGAGGCTGGTGGGCTACCCTGCATGCATGGCAGCGGTCGAGGAGATGGTGGCTGGCAAGTTCACCGCCATCGCGCCGTATCTGGACGAGCGGCAGCGGC
>Ga0081538_10000248_pt1 | contig 61111 bp, 59 predicted proteins | sample TabmetS5T2R1_FD_71022 | JGI IMG/M metagenome (GOLD analysis project Ga0081538, IMG submission 71022) | Tabebuia heterophylla rhizosphere microbial communities from the University of Puerto Rico - S5T2R1 | ecosystem: Host-associated > Plants > Roots > Rhizosphere ...
TCGGAGACGCCGCCGGCCGCCATCATCCGCACCCGGTCGCCCTTGGCCAGGCGGCCGTCCACCATCCGCACGTAGGCGATGACGCCCCGGTAGGGGTCGTAGAGCGAGTCGAACACCAGCGCCCGCGGCGGCGCCGACGGGTCGCCGCCCGGAGGCGGCACGCGGCGCACCAGCGCCTCCAGCAGCTCCGGCACGCCCTCGCCGGTCTTGGCGGAGACCCGCAGCACCTCCTGCGCCGGGGTGCCGAGGACCTGTTCGATCTCGCGGGCGACCCGGTCGGGCTGGGCGGCCGGCAGGTCGATCTTGTTGATCACCGGGATGATCGTCAGGTCGGCCTCGACCGCCAGGTAGAGGTTGGCCAGGGTCTGCGCCTCGATGCCCTGGGCGGCGTCGACCAGCAGCACGGCCCCCTCGCAGGCGGCCATGGCGCGCGACACCTCGTAGCTGAAGTCGACGTGGCCGGGGGTGTCGATCAGGTTGAGGACGTGCTCGCGGCCGTCGGCGGCCGCGTAGGCCAGGCGGACGGCCTGCGCCTTGATGGTGATCCCGCGCTCGCGCTCGAGGTCCATCTTGTCGAGGTACTGCGCCCGCATGTTGCGCTCGCTCACCGCGTGGGTGAGGTCGAGCAGGCGGTCGGCCAGGGTCGACTTGCCGTGGTCGATGTGGGCGATGATGCAGAAGTTGCGCACGTGGGCGAGGTCGGTGGGCATGGCTGGTCCCCATACTATCGGCTGTGCTAGCCTCGCCCGGTTCCCCGTGCATTCTCAGGAGTCCTTTCCTTGGCGAACATCAGGTCCCAGATCAAGCGCAACCGGCAGAACGAGCAGGCGCGGCTCCGGAACAAGTCGGTCCGCTCGGCGCTGAAGACCCACGCCCGCCGGGTGCGCGAGAGCCTGGCCGCCGGCGACCGGGACGCGGCTGAGGCGGCCCTGCGCCGGGCCACCCGCGCCTACGACCGGGCGGTCAGCAAGGGCGTCATCCACAGGAACAACGCCGCCAACCACAAGGCACGGCTGGCCCGCTCGGTCAACCAGCAGGGCCAGTAGCCGGCAGGGCGTTCGCCCTCGCCACCCCGCCGAGCCACGCCGCGCTGGGCTTCGGCGTGCGCAGCTGGGTCTCGCGGTCGACGGCGACCAGCCCGAACCTCGGCGCGTAGCCGTAGGCCCACTCGAAGTTGTCGAGCGCGCTCCAGTGGACGTAGCCGCGCACGTCGATGCCGTCGGCCAGGCAGTCGAGCACGCTCTCCAGCGCCGCGTGGACGAACCCGATCCGCTCGGCGTCGTCGTCGGTGGCGATGCCGTTCTCGGTCACCAGGACGGGCACGGCGGCGACCTCGGCGGCGCGCCGGATGGTCGCGCCGAGCGCCTGCGGCCAGCGCTCGTAGCCCATGGTGGTGAGCGGCACCCCCGGCTCCGGGTCCAGCACGCCGTCGGGCCCGACCCGCCGGCGGGTGTAGGTCTGCACGCCGATGAAGTCGTCGCCCCTGGCCGCCTCCAGGAACAGGTCCTCGTCGGCGGCGCGGAACTGGTCGCGCTGCGCCTCGCCGCCGGCGACCGCCTGCCAGTCGCTCATCGCCAGGGTGATGCCGACCGGCGCCCGGCCGGGACCGGCCTTGATCGCCGCCACCGCCTTGGCGTGGGCGTCGACGAACACCTCGTTGACGCGGCGACGCCGGTCGGGGTCGTGCTCGCCCGGCGGGAACCTCCTGGTCAGGTAGCCGTTGGTGGCGACGATGTTGGGCTCGTTGATGGTGCAGGCGCGGGCGACCAGGTCGCCGAGGTGCCGCGCGGCGCGCTCGCAGAAGCGGGCGAAGCGGTCGGCGGTCGCCGCGTCGGCCCAGCCGCCGCGGGCGGCCACCCAGCGGGGGGTGGTGAAGTGGTGGAAGGTGACCACCGGCTCGATGCCGGCCTCCAGGCAGCCGGCGCACATCCGCCGGTAGTGGTCAAGGGCGACCCGCGACCACTCGCCCTCCTCCGGCTCGATGCGGCTCCACTCCAGCGAGAACCGGTAGCCCCCGAAGCCCAGGCCGGCGAGCAGCCGGAGGTCCTCGGGCCAGCGGTTCCAGTGGTCGCAGGCGTCCCCGCTCGGCTCCACGCAGGGCGAGCCTGGGGTGTGCTCCCACGCCCACCAGTCGTTGTTCCAGTTGCCCCCCTCGACCTGGTGGGCGGCGGTGGCGGTTCCCCAGAGGAAGCCCTCGGGGAAGCGCCGCCCGGCGGCGGTCACCGGGCGCTCCTGCCGGCGGCGGCCGGGGTGCCGGCCGCGGCGATGCGGGAGATCACCAGCTCCAGCAGCAGCCGTTGCGACGGGCTGCCGTTGCGGATCTCGAAGTCGGCCTCGGCGATCACGTCCAGGGCGCGGCGCAGGTCCTCGGGGTGGAAGCGGGCGGCCTGCGCCCGTGCCCGCTTCACCTGCCAGTCGCGGGTGGCGCCGCCGAGGAGCTCGGCCAGCTGGCCGGCGGGGAGGCCAGGGTGGTCGGCGACCCGCAGCAGCAGCCGGAGCTGGCTGGCGAGGAAGCCGAGCAGCCTGATGGCGTCCTCGCCCTGGTCGAGCAGCGCGTCCAGCCGGTCCAGCGCGGTGGCCGCGTCGGCGGCGAGGACCGCGTCGGTGAGCTCGAAGATGCCCCGGTCGGCGGTCTGGGCGAGGAACTCCGCCACGTGGGCGGCGCCGAGGACGGTCGGCGGCGGGACGGCGACGTGCAGCTTGGCGACCGCGCCCGCCAGCTCGCGCAGGTCCTGACCGACCGTGTCCACCAGGGCGGCCACGGCCGCCTCGTCGGCCTTGCGGCCGAGCCGGCGCACCTCGGCGCGCAGCCAGCTGGCCCGCTCGGAGGGCCTGAGCTTGGCGACCTGCACCACGGCGGCGTGCCGCTGGACGTCCTTGAAGAACTTGGCCTGGCGGCCGGGCGCGACCGCCCGGAGCACCACCGCGGTGGCGGGGCTCGGGTCGGCGGCCAGGGCGAGCACCGCCGCCCGCGCCGGGCCGTCGAGCGCCTCCGCCTCCTGCACCACCACCACCCGGCCGCCGCCGAACAGTGAGGCGGTGGCCAGGCCCATGGCGAACCCGTCGGGCGGCGCCGCGCCGCGCACCTCCTCCACGGTGGTGCCGGGCCCGAGCCGGCCGACCGCGGTCGCGGTGGCGTCGGCGACCGCACGCTCGGCGAGCAGCTCCTCCTCGCCGAGGACGACGGTGACCGGGACCGAGCCGGGTGACGCGGGCATGCCCGGATGCTACCCCGCCGCCGCCACGGCCGGCGCCTCAGGCGGCGCGGGCGTCCCGCTGGGCCGCACGCCCGGCCGGCGGCGGCGCCAGCGCCCGCGCCGCCAGCGCCGTGCCGGCCACCAGCACCGCCGGCAGGGCCAGGGCCGCCGGCAGGCCGAACGGCCCGGCGAGGGCGCCGATGAGGCCGGGCCCGACGAACGCCCCCAGGTAGCCGAGGGTGGAGACCCGCGCGACCGCGGTGGCGGCGCTGCCGCCCAGGCGCCCCGCGGCGCTGATCGCCAGCGGGAAGGTCAGCGACAGGCCGGCACCGAGCAGGCCGACGCCGGCCAGCCCGGCCGCGGGCGTGCCGACCAGCAGCGAGGCGCCGAAGCCGGTCCCGGCCAGCAGCGCGCCGGAGCGGAACGCGACCACCGGCCCGAGCCGCGCGGCCACGCGGTCGCCGGCCAGCCGGCCGATGGTCATCGCGGCCGCGAACGCGGCGACGCCGGCGGCGGCGGTGCCGGGCGTGGCGCCGACGCCGTCCCGCAGGTACACCGCGGCCCAGTCGTAGGCGCTGCCCTCGGCCAGCAGCAGGCAGAAGCCGAGCGCCCCGAGGGCCAGGACGCGGCCCGACCAGCCGCCGACCAGGTCGGCGAGGACCGCGGCCCGCGGGCGCCGGCCGCCGGCGGCCGGGACCGCGTCGGCCCGCGACGGCAGCAGCAGGCGCGTGGCCAGGACCGCGAGGGCCACCCCGGCGCCGGTGACGGCCAGGAAGTGGGGGGTCCTGCCCAGCCCGGCGGCCGCGGCGAGCGCACCGAGGACCGCCCCGACCGTCCCGCCGAGGCTGTACATGGCGTGGAAGCCGGACATGACGGGCCGGCCCAGCCCGTGCTCCACCGCCACGCCGTGGGCGTTCATGGCCACGTCGACCACGCTGTTGGCGGCGGCGAGGGCGAACAGCGCCACCGTCAGCGTCGCCAGGTCGCCGGCCACCGCCGGGCCGGCCAGGGCGGCGACGTAGGCGGGGAGGACGACCCGCAGCGCCGCCCGGCTGCCGGTCCTCGGCACCAGCAAGCCGCCGAGCTGCAGCCCGACCACCGCGCCGGCGTTCAGCCCCATGAACGCCACGCCGAGGCCTCCCTCGCTCAACTGCAGCGCCTGCTTGATCGCGGGCACGCGCGCCGACCAGGTGGCGAAGACCACCCCGGTGACCAGGAAGGTGAGCGCCACCCCGAGCCGGGCCCGCCGCAGCTCGTAGGAGCGCCGGGTCGTCGGCCGGCTGGTGAGCACAGGGACCATGGGACCACCAGCTTTCTGTACCGGTTCAGTCTTAACCGGTACAGATGGTAGGCTGCCGGCGAGGAATCCGCAACCCCTGGGGGACGTCGTGGGCAGAGGGCAGCAGGCGGCGCGCCGCAGCGTCACGCTGGCCACGCTGGCGCGCGAGCTCGGCGTGTCCAGGACCACCGTGTCCAACGCCTACAACCATCCGGACCAGCTCAGCCCGGCGCTGCGGTCCAGGGTCCTGGAGGCGGCCCGCCGGCTCGGCTACCCGGGCCCCGACCCGCTGGCCGCCACCCTCAGCCGCGGCCGCGTGGGCGCGCTAGGGCTGCTGTTCTTCGACGACCTGCACTACCCCCTCCGCTTCGCCTTCAGCGACCCCGCGCACGTGCTGTTCCTGGAGGGCGTGGCCGACGCCTGCGGCCAGGCCGGGGTCGGGCTGGTGCTGGTCGGCGGCGGGCGCAGCGGCGACCTGGTCCGCGCCGCCCTGGTCGACGGGTTCGTCTGCCAGTACGACGTGGAGGGCGACGAGCGCCTCGAGGCGGTGGAGGAACGGGGGCTGCCGCTGGTGGTGGTCGACGGGCCGCCACGACCGGGGGCCGGCCACGTCGGCGTCGAGGACCGCGGCGGCGCCGCGCTGGCCGCCCAGCACCTGCTGGACCTCGGCCACCGCCACCTTGGGGTGGTGGCCGCGCCGCTCTCCCCCGACCGCCACGAGGGCCCGGCGGGACCGGAGCGCCAGGCGGGCGCCCGCTACTGGACGATCTGCGAACGCCTGGGCGGCTACCGCGACGCGGTCGAGGCGGCCGGGCTGGACTGGGCGGCGGTGCCGGTGGAGGAGCGCTTCCCCTACGGCCAGGAGGCGGGGCGCGGCGCGGCCGCGGCCCTGCTCGGCCGGGCCGACCGGCCCACCGCCCTGCTGGCCATGACCGACGAGCTGGCCTTCGGGGCCCTGCGCGCCGCCGAGGAGCTGGGGATCGCCGTGCCCGGGGAGCTGTCGGTGGTCGGCTTCGACGACACCCCGCCGGCCGAGCTGGCCCGCCCGGCGCTCACCACCGTGCGCCAGCCCCACCACGCCAAGGGCGTGGCCGCCGCCCAGTGGCTGCTCGACCCCACCGGCCGCCCGGCCAGCCAGGTCTTCCCCGTCGAGCTGGTCGTCCGCGCCTCCACCGCCCCCCCGCCCGGCGGTCAGCGGCGCAGCCGCCGGTAGCGCCGCACCGACAGCGGCAGGAAGACCGCCAGGAGCAGCAGCGGCCACACCACCGCCATCAGCAGCGCGTGCTGCGCGACCCAGGATTCGCCGCCCCAGCCCGGGTTGCCGAACAGCTCGCGGGTCGCCGAGACGGTGGCCGACAGCGGGTTCCACTCCACCACCGTGCCCAGCCAGCCGGGCATCGTGGCGGGCGCGACGAAGGCGTTGGAGAGGAAGGCCAGCGGCCACACCAGGATCTGCACCGCCGTGACGGCCTCCGGGCTCTTCGCCAGCAGCCCGAGGTAGATGCCCAGCCACACCAGTGCGAACCGCAGCAGCAGCAACGCCCCCACCGCCAGCAGCGCGTCGCCGGCGCCGCCGTGCCACTGCCAGCCGACCGCCAGCCCGCAGCCCAGCAGGACGGCCAGGCCGGCCACCGAGCTCAGCATGTCGGCGGTGCCGCGGCCGGCGACCACCGCCGAGGCCGCCATGGGCATGGAGCGGAACCGGTCGGTGACGCCCCTGGCGGCGTCGGTGGTGACCGCGAGCATCGTGGCCTCGATGCCGAACACCATGGCCAGGGCGAACATGCCCGGCATGAGGAACTCGCGGTAGCTGCCGCCGTCCGGCACCGTCATGGCACCGCCGAACAGGTAGCCGAACATCAGCACCAGCATGACCGGGAACAGCAGCGTGACCAGGACCGGGGTGGGCTGGCGGACCCAGTGGGCGAGGTCGCGGCCGGTGACGGTCCAGGTGTCGAGGACCGCCCAGCGCAGGCGCTCCAGGGGCGTCCGCGGGAGGGTCGGGGTCTCGGTCGTCAAGGTCGTCATGCGGCCGCGGCCTCCTCGTCGGCGTGGTGCCCGGTGAGGCGCAGGAACACCTCGTCCAGGGTGGGCCGGCGCAGCGCGATGTCCTCGGCGGCGACGCCCGCGTCGTCCAGCGCCCGCACCACCTCGGTCAGGGCGGCGGCCCGGTCCCGCACCGGGGCGCTGACCCGGCGGGTGTCGCGGTCCACCCCGGCCTCCGCGCCGGCCGCCCGGCCGACGGCCGCGGCGGCCGCGGCCAGCTCGGCGGCGTCGCGGACGACCACGTCGATGCGGTCGCCGCCGATCCGGGACTTCAGCTGCTCCGGCGACCCGTCCGCGATCACCCGGCCGTGGTCGATCACCGAGACCTGGCCGGCGAGCTGGTCGGCCTCGTCGAGGTACTGGGTGGTCAGCAGCACCGTGGTGCCCCCGGCGACCAGCGCGCGGACGGCCTCCCACACCTCGTTGCGGCCGCGCGGGTCCAGCCCGGTGGTCGGCTCGTCCAGGAACAGCACCCGCGGCGCGAGGATCAGCCCGACCGCCAGGTCGAGCCGCCGGCGCATCCCGCCGGAGTACTGCCCGGCGGGCTTGCCGGCCGCGTCGCGCAGCCCGAACCGCTCCAGCAGCTGCTCGGCCCGGCGCCGGGCCGCGGCGGCGCCGAGGTGGTACAGCCGCCCGAACATGACCAGGTTCTGGCGGCCGCTGAGGACCTCGTCCACCGCGGCGTGCTGGCCGACCAGCCCGATGCGGTGCCGTACCTGCGCCGCCTGGCGGGCCACGTCGAAGCCGGCGACCTCGGCGCGCCCGCCGTCGGGCCGCAGCAGCGTGGCCAGGATCCGCACCGCGGTGGTCTTGCCGGCGCCGTTGGGGCCGAGCAGCCCGCAGACCGTGCCCTCCCCCACCGCCAGGTCGAACCCGTCGAGCGCGGTGGTCGTGCCGTAGCGCTTGCGCAGCCCCTCGGCGGCCACCGCCCACGTGGTCGAGCCCACTGGCACCTCCTAACTTGATACGATGTACGGAGATAGCCCATACCATACCGTACGACATACGGAGTTGCAAGCGATGGCGACCGAGTACAGCGGCCGGGGCGACCCGGCCCGCAGCATGGCGCTGCTGTGGGGGACCCAGCCGCCGCCGACCAGGGGCCCGAAGCCCGGCCTCAGCGTCGAGCGGATCGTGGGGACCGCCGTCGGGCTCGCCGACGCCGAGGGGCTGGCGGCGCTGACCATGCGGCGCGTGGCCGACCGGCTCGGCGTCGGCACCATGTCGCTGTACACCTACGTCCCCGGCAAGGCCGAGCTCCTGGACCTGATGCTCGACACCGTGCTGGGTGAGCTGGCCGCGGCCGACGGCGAGGCCGGGGGGTGGCGGGACCGGCTCGAGCGGTCCGCGCGGGAGCACTGGGCGCTGTACCAGCGCCACCCGTGGGTCCTGCAGGTCTCGGGGGCCAGGGCGCTGCTCGGCCCGAACGAGACCGCGCAGTTCGAGGCCAGCCTCGACGCCGTCTCCGGCGTCGGGCTCAGCGGCAAGGAGATGGTCCTGGTGGTCAGCCTCGTCACCGGGTACGTCCGCGGTGCGGCGCAGGGCGCGGTGGAGGCGGCGCACGCCGCGCAGCACACCGGCGTCACCGACGAGCAGTGGTGGGCCGCCCGCGAGCCGATCTTCGACAAGTACTTCGACCGGTCCCGCTACCCGACCCTGACCGGCCTCGAGCAGGAGGGCGCCTTCCGGCCTTCCGAGGGCGACCTCGACTACAACCTGCAGAACGCCCTGGACAGCTTCGAGTTCGGCCTGCAGCGCGTCCTGGACGGCATCGAGGCGTTCATCGACCAGCATGGAGCGCGGGCCTGAGGGGCGCTTCACCTCAGGCCCGCGGCAGTCCCGTGCGGGAAGGGGATGGGAACGGGCGTCAGTGCTGGGTCGCGTGGCGTGAGCCCCGGTTGCTCGCGCGGATCACGGTCGAGCCGACCACGACCACGAGGGCGCCGACGAGCCACGACGTCCAGGCGGCGCCGGTGAGGCCGCTGTAGCCGACCACCCACGGGGCGAGGAAGAGCAGCACCCCGAGCGTGATGGTGACCCACTCCGTGGCGATGACGTTCGGCCGGGCGAGCGACGCGATCGACGAGAGGGCCAGCAGGACGCCGAGCGTGATCATCGCCGCGACGACCTTCCCCTCCCCGGTCATGCCGATCGTGCTGAGCACGATCGGCGAGGTCGCGGCGTACGCGCCGGCGAGCAGCGTGACCCAGTCCTGTAGACGAGTCCATGGCCGCATCGAGGTTGCCTCCTCCAGTTCATTCGGTGCGGGCGGCGGATCCGCCGTCCGTCACGCCCTGAGGATGGCGCTGGAGGGGCTTGCTGTCATTGGCGCCAGCGCCCGTCGTCGCCCCCGACCAGCCGGACACCGGCGATGCATGCTGGCTGCAAGCGGTGGCCGGGCCGCGTGCTCACGGCGGGGCGCGCGGCCCGCTACGCCCGGGCGTGGCCGGGCCGGGGGACCCTCCGCGGCGGCGTGGCGGCCGCGGTCCAGGCCGGCCCGGCCCCCCGCCGGCCGGGGAGCGGAGGGCCGCGGCGGCGAGCACGACCGCCAGCGCGGCGGCGGCGGGGACGGCGCGGAGCGGTCCGCTGAGCGTCAGCGAGGCACCGGGCAGGCCGGCGGCCCAGCGGGCGACCGCGATCAGCCCGACCAGGAACGGGTCGGCGAGCCGGCACGCCAGGGTCGAGAGCGCCGGGGCCGGCGGCGCGGCGACGGCGGCGACCATGCCGAGCAGCATCGGACCCCCGGCCAGCGGCCACCCCGCCAGGTTGGCCGGCAGGCTGGCCGGCGAGAAGCGGCCGAGCGCCAGCGCCAGGGCGGGGAGGGCGACCACCTGGGCGCCGAGGGTGATCCCGGCGGCGCTCCGGGCACGGTCCGGCACCCAGCGGGGCACGGCGCGGGTGGCGAGCGGCCCGACCCACAGGACGCCGGCGGTGGCGGCCACCGAGAGCTGGAAGCCGAGCGCGCCGGCCAGGCCCGGGTCGGCCAGCAGCAGCACGAGCACCGCGAGGCAGAGGGCGCGCCGGCCGCCGGGACCGCGCCCGGTCACCACCCCGAGCAGCACCAGCACCGCCATGACCCCGGCCCGGAGCACGCTCGGCTCCCAGCGGGTGAGGAGGACCAGCAGGGCCACCAGGCCGACCCCGACCGCGGCCAGCACAGGGCGCGCCGCGCCGGCGGCCGCCGCCAGCCACAGCCCGGCGCCGAGCACCACCGCCAGGTTGGCACCGCTCACGGCCATCAGGTGGGTGAGCCCGGCGGCCCGGAACGCGGCCTCCAGGTGCCGCGGCAGCAGCGAGGTGTCGCCCAGGGCCATGCCGAGCAGCAGCCCGGCCCGCTCGGGCGGCAGGCTGGCCAGGGCACGGTCCCTGGCGGCGGCGCGGACCGCCTCGCTCGCCCTGAGCGGCGCGGAGGCGGCCGGCGCCCACGCCTGGACCTGCGGGTGGCGCAGGGTCACCGGGGGCCGGTGGCCGAGCGGGTCCGACGACCGCGCCCTGCCCACCCCGGCCCGGAGCCGCAGCCGGTCGCCGACGCCGAGCCGGCCGGTGGCGCCCGGCAGGGCCACGCCCGCCCGTTCCCGGGTCCGCCAGGCCCGCCCGCCGGCGGCGACGTGGTCGACCGACAGGACGACCCAGCGGGCCTGGGACGGCAGCGGCCGCGGCTCCGCGGCCACGGTGCCGTCCACCTGCACCACGCCCGGCCGCCCCGCCCTGGCGAGCAGCACGCCACCGCGGACGGCGTCCGCCCGCAGCGAGGCCGCCGCCGCCCCGGCCAGCCCGAGGGTGCCCAGCACCAGCACCCCCGCCAACGACCCGCGCCCAGGGTCGCGCACCCGCCGCGGCCAGCCGCCGCCGGCGCGGGCACCGGGGCGGGCCGTGGCCAGGGCCAGGACGGCGGCGGCGGCGAGGGCGACGACCAGGGCCGGGGGCGCGGCCAGGTGGCTGCCGAGCAGGACGCCGGCGGCGGTGACGGCGGCCAGCGCGACGCCGTCGGGGTCGGGGTCGGGCCGCGCCGCCCTCACCCGACGGTCACCAGGTCCTTGAGCTGCTCGAAGCGGCGCTGGCCGATGCCGGGGACCTCGAGCAGCTCGTCGACCGAGGTGAACGGGTGGGCCGACCGGTAGGCGACGATGCGGCCGGCGGTCACCTCGCCCACCCCCGGCAGGGCGTCGAGCTGCTCGACGGTGGCGCTGTTGAGGTCGACCGGCCCCGCCGGGACCGCCGTCCCGCCCGGCGCCGCCGGCGCCGCCACCGCCTCTCCCCTGCCGGGGATCCTGACCTGCTCGCCGTCCACCAGCTTGCGGGCGAGGTTGACGGCGTCGAGGTCGGCGCCCGCGGTGACGCCGCCGGCGGCGCGGAGGGCGTCCTGCACCCGGCTGCCCGCCGCCAGCCGCACCAGGCCGGGCCGCCGGACCCGCCCGGCGACGTGGACCGCGACCCGCCCGGCGGCCTGCTCCTGCCCGGCCGGGACGGCCCGGGGCAGCGTCGGCGCCGCCTGGGACGCCGCCCCGCCGGCCCCGTCGAACGGCCCGGCCGGCCGCGGCGCGGCCCGCAGCCACACCGCGCCGGCGCCCAGCAGGGCGACCAGCGCCAGGAGGGCCACGGCGGTCCGCTGGCGGGCGGCGCCGGCGAGCAGCGCCGTGAGCCGGGCGCGCCAGCCGTCGGGCGGCAGGACGAACGGAGGCGGGGCGGACATGGCGTCCTCCGGGGGGCGGCACGGGAGCGCGGCTCGGCGTCCCGGCGGGTCGGTCGCTGGATGCCAGCGGACCCTAGCGCCGCGCCCGGAGGCCGGCGTGCGCCCGTCCACACCCCCGGGGACGGCGGCCCCCCAGGCTGCCCGGCGGGCCCTCCCGTCAGCGGGCGGTGACCACGTTGACGAGCTTGGGCGGGACCACCACGACGCGGTCGACCCGCCGCCCGCCCAGGGCGGCGCGGACCCGCTCGGAGGCCATCGCGACCTCCCGCAGGTCGTCCTCGCCGGCGTCGGGAGCGACCTCGGCGCGGTCGCGGACCTTGCCGTCGACCTGGAGCACGCAGGTGACCCGCTCGCTGCGGACCAGCTCCGGGTCGAAGCCGGGCCAGGCGGCCAGGTGCACCGAGCCGCGCTCGCCCAGCACCCGCCACAGCTCCTCGGTGACGAACGGCGCCAGCGGGGCCAGCAGCAGCACCAGCCGCCGCGCGGCGTCGCGCCGCTCGGCCGCGGTGCCCCGGCCGGCCCTGACCGCGTCGGCCAGGCCGTTGGAGAGGACCATCAGCTTGGAGATGGCGGTGTTGAAGCGGAACCGCTCCAGGTCGTCGGTGACCGCCGCGGTGGTGCGGTGGGCCAGCCGGGCGAGCTCCGGGTCGGCGGGGCCGGCGGCGTCGTCCCGCGGGGCCACCGCCGCGTGGACGGCCCGCCACACGCGCTGCACCCAGCGGGCCATGCCCTCCGGCGACACGTCGGCCCAGTCGACGTCGTCCTCGAAGGGGCCGGCGAACAGCATCGTGAGCCGGGCGACGTCGGCGCCGTGCTGGTCGATGATCGCCGTCGGCTCGACCAGGTTGCCGCGCGACTTGCTCATCGCCGCGCCGTGCATCACCACCATGCCCTGGTTGAGCATGCCGGTGAACGGCTCCCGGAAGCCGACCAGGCCGAGGTCGTGCAGCACCTTGACGAAGAAGCGGCTGTACAGCAGGTGCAGGATGGCGTGCTCGATCCCGCCGGTGTACTGGTCGACCGGCATCCAGGCGCCGACCCGCTCGGGGTCGAACGGCCGCTCGGGGTCCAGGCCGGTGTAGCGCAGGAAGTACCAGGACGAGTCGACGAAGGTGTCCATGGTGTCGGTCTCGCGCCGGGCGGCGCCGCCGCACCTCGGGCACTCCACGTCGACGAACGCCTCCGAGGTCGCCAGCGGCGACACGCCCTTGGGCTTGAAGTCGGCGACGTCGTCCGGCAGCAGCACCGGCAGCTGCTCGTCGGGGACGGGGACCTCGCCGCAGGACGGGCAGTGGACGATCGGGATCGGGCAGCCCCAGTAGCGCTGCCTGGACAGCAGCCAGTCGCGCAGGCGGAAGTTGACGGCGGGCCCGCCGAGGCCGCGCGCCTCCAGGTCGGCGGTGATCCGCGGGATGCCCTCCTCGGTGGCGGGCAGGCCGTCGTAGGGTCCGGAGTTGACCATCACCCCTTCGTGGCTCATCGCCTCGGTGAGGGCGTCGCCGTCCAGCGGCGGCTCGCCCTCCGGCTGCACCACCACCCGCACCGGCAGGCCGTACCTGCGGGCGAACTCCAGGTCGCGCTGGTCGTGGGCGGGCACCGCCATGATCGCGCCGGTGCCGTACTCCATCAGCACGTAGTCGGCCACCCAGATGGGGATGTGCTCGCCGTTGACGGGGTTGACCGCGTGCGCGCCGAGGAACAGCCCCTCCTTCTCGCGCTCGGCCGACAGGCGCTCCACCTCGGTCTCGCGGTCGACCCGGTCGCGGAAGGCGATGAACTGCTCCTCGTCGGGGGTGCCGCGCACCAGCCGCTCCGCCAGCGGGTGCTCGGGCGCCAGCACGAAGAACGTCGCCCCGAACAGCGTGTCCGGCCGGGTGGTGAACACCCGCACCGTCTCGCCCGTCTCGGCCACCCGGAAGTCGACGTCGGCCCCGGTCGACCGGCCGATCCAGTTGCGCTGCATGGTCAGGACCTTGTCGCTCCAGCGGTCGGCGAGGTCCTCCATGTCGTCCAGCAGCCGCTGGGCGTAGTCGGTGATCTTGAAGAACCACTGGGTCAGCTCGCGCTTCTCGACCAGCGCGTCGCAGCGCTCGCAGTGGCCGTTGATGACCTGCTCGTTGGCGAGCACGGTCTGGTCGTTGGGGCACCAGTTCACCGGCGAGGCCTTGCGGTAGGCCAGGCCGCGCTCGTAGAAGCGCAGGAACAGCCACTGCGTCCAGCGGTAGTAGTCGGGGTCGCAGGTGTTGAACGCCCGCGACCAGTCGAACGACACCCCCAGCCGGTGGAAGGTCGACCGCTGCCTGTCGATGTTCTGCAGGGTCCAGGTCTTGGGGTGGACGCCGCGCTTGATGGCGGCGTTCTCCGCCGGCAGCCCGAACGCGTCCCACCCGATCGGGTGCAGCACGTTGTGGCCCTGCATGCGCTTGAGCCTGGCGATCACGTCGCCGCCCGAGAACGCCTCCAGGTGGCCCATGTGCAGGTCCCCCGAGGGGTAGGGGAACATGTCCAGGGCGTAGAAGCGCCGGCGGGCGGTGTCGCTCTCGTCGGCCCGGTAGAGCGCCTGCTCCTCCCAGGCCGCCGCCCACTTCGGCTCCACCTGCTGGGGGTCGTACCGGTCGGCGTCCACCGTGATCTCCTCGAATCCGGCTGTGCGGCAGGGGACCGCAGCGGCGGCCCACGACCAGCATAACAGCAGGCCAGCGGCGGATTTTCCGCGCACGTTGGGGAGTCGTTGGTACAGGGTGGCAATTTGTCCACTGGACATCCGGACCCGACGGGTGCAAAGTTCCCGCCCATACCGTCGAAGTGGAACGAGCCGGACGTAGCTCGCTCGGTGGCGCGAGCGTCGTCCTCCGCCGAGCCGCCACCAGAGGGGAGGCAGGGTGGTCACCGCCGCGCGCAAGCAGGTCGGGACCTCGGGCACCTACGGCGCCCTGCGGAACTGGCAACCACCACGTCCGTCGTACGACCAGCTCCGCCAGGCCGGCCAGCCCTCGCCTGGCGACCTGGAGGTCCTGCTGCGCACCACGGAGGTCGCACGCCGCCTTCAGGTCAGTGCCCGCACCGTGCTGGCCTGGGCGCAGGCGGGCAAGCTGCCGAGCATCCTGACCCCAGGCGGCCACCGCCGCTATCCGGCCCAGGGTGTGGAGCAGGTGCTCGCAACCATGACCGCCGCCGGCGAGCCTCGCACCGCTCAAGGGCACAGCCGCTGACATCCGCAGCCAAGCGGGCCGGCCATCTGGCCGGCCCGCTGCCATTACCATGATGCGGTCATCCGGACCGGCGCGGCGCAGGAGGTGGTGGCATGGCGGCCCGCTTGACCCTCCCGAGGACCGCGGCCTGGGTCTGGCACACCGAGCCCCGGTCGATCTTCGGCCTGGAGGCCGTCTTCGTCCGCTGCACCAGCGGCACCAGCGCCGCCGGACGCGGCGGGTTCGGCTTCGCCGACAACTACCGGGCGTGGGCGGCCGCCCGCGGCCCCGCCGTCGTCCCCTGGGCCTGGGTCGGGCCACCGGCCAGCGCCGACGGCCTGGCCTGCGCGGAGGCGCTGCACGCCATCGCGCCGGGCCAGCGGCTGTACGTGGTGGAGGTCGGCGCCGGCACCCCCGGCGACCAGGTGGCGGCGTTCGCGGCCCGCCTGCGCCAGCTGGAGCCGATCGCCGCCCTCGGGTTCTCGACCTGGCCGACCAGGGCCGAGGCGGAGACCGCCGGGGTGCCGTGGGACGCCTGCGTCGACGCCTTCGACTTCGGGCTCCCGCAGGTGTTCGCCGGCTACCAGCGGGAGCTGCTGCTCCAGCCGCACAGCCCGGTGGTGGCCGACATGGCCGGCAAGCCCATCCACGTGGCGGTCTTCCCGGACGCCGACCCGCAGTGGACGCAGAGCGCCCAGCTGGCCGTGAGCTACCACGCCGGGGTCTCCGCCTGGGCCGTCGACCAGGCCAGCTTCACCACCTGGCGGCGGCAGCTCGGCGCGCTCGGGGAGGGACGGCCGGCCCCGCCCCCCGGCGACTTCCCCGCCCAGCTGGCGGAGCGCGAGGCCGCAGCACCGCCGGCGCGGTCCCCCGCGCCCAGCGGCAACCACGAGACCCTCACCCCCGTCCGGTTCTCCGAGCCGGGCGAGGAGGCGCTGCTCGCCAACCGCATCCTGGCGGTCGTCCAGGCCCGCCTGGACGCCGGCGGCAAGCTCACCGACGACCAGCTCGTGGCGGACATCGAACGGGTCCTCCGCGACCAGTAGGCATCGGGCGGCCCGGGCGGGCGCGGGCTGCGCCCGCCCGGGGACGGCCGGGGCACTGCCCCGGCTACCGGGGAACTCCCCCTAGGCTCCCCGGACCTCCGGCCCGGCCCTCCCAAGGGACCCGCCTGAGATACCCCAATCTCTCGGGCGGAACCCTCCGGACGGAAATCCCTCAGTCCGCGATCCGGAGTGCGATCGCGGGGCGGATCCGGGCCGCCTTGCGGGCCGGCCAGGCGGTGGCGGCCAGCGACGCGGCCGCGGTGGCCCCGACCAGCACGGCGATCGCCGGCCACGGGACCAGGAAGCCGCCGCCCGCCGCCTGCAGCTCGTCGTCGTTGCGGAACAGCAGGTACGCGGTGACGACCGAGAGCGCGGTGCCGAGCAGGATGCCCTCCAGCGCGACGAAGGAGCTCTCCATCAGGAACGCCCGCCGCACCACCCGGGCGGGGAAGCCGAGCGCCCGCAGCACCCCGACGGTCCGCCGGCGCTCGCGGACGGCCCGGACCATCACCACGCCGAGGCCGGCGACGCCCACCACCAGCCCGAGGGCGAGGAAGCCCTGCATCAGCTGGAAGAACGAGCGGTTGGCCGCATACCCGACCTCGACCAGGTGCCGGATGCGGGTGGCGACCAAGCCCTGCGGAAGGAACTCGCCCTGCAGGTCGGCGGCGAGGGTCTCGTCGGGCACGCCGGGCGCGGTGCGCAGCAGGGCCGCGGTGGTCCTGGCGGCGGGCCCGAACTGCTCGCGCAGGCCGTCGGCGGCCATGACCACCGGGCTGCCGAAGCTGTGCTCCCCGATCCCGTCGAAGGCGGTGTCGTCGGCCAGGATGCCGGCGATCGTCCGCTGCCGCGTCCTGCCGGTGCTGGGGTCGGTGATGGTCATGGTGTCGCCCGGCCGGTAGGTGATCGCCGTGAGCCCGGCGCCGGTGTCGCCGAGGTACTGGTCGACCAGCACGTAGCGCGGGTCGGCCATGACGGCCCGCCAGACGGCGCGGTCGTCGCCGCCGAGGCGGTCCAGGCGGGCGTGGAGCCGGAACGAGCCGTGCTCGCCAAGGGTCGGGGTCGCGCCGACCAGCGTGGTGTCGACCGGCTTGGCCAGGCCTGGCAGCCCCGCCACGCGGGCCTCGGCGGCCGACAGCGGCGCGACCTCCTGCACCCGGCCGGCGAAGCGGCCACCGCTGAACCGGGCGGCCGGGTCGGCGACCGGCGCCGAGGGGTTGTAGTCGACCCGGACCGCGTAGCCGCCGGAGGCGTCGGCGACCGCGCGGTCCACGGTGGAGCCGACGATGCTGCCGAAGACGGTGATGAGCACCAGGGTGAACACCACCAGGCCGTACATGATCAGGATCGCGCCGGTGCGGAAGCGCCTGGCCACCGGGTAGGCCATCGCCAGCCTGGCGGCCAGCCCCGAGCCGGACGGGCGGCGCAGCAGCGGCCGCAGCGGCCGCAGCAGCAGCTCCTGGTTCTGGGAGACGAGCAGCACGGCCGAGAAGGTCAGCACCACCCCGAGCACGATGAAGGTGGCGGAGGAGCCGTCGTCGAAGACCCTCGGCCGGACGGTGCTGGCGACCAGCCCCCAGCCGAGCACGGCCAGCGACGCGGCGGAGTACACCGCCCGCCGTGGCAGGAAGCGGACCAGCAGCGGGCAGAGGGCGACCACGGCCACCGCCGGGTAGAGGTAGGTGCCGACGCCCTGGCTGGCGGCGATCGCGACCGCGGCCGCCGCCCCGGCCCCCGCCGCCGCCAGGGTGGAGAGGACGACCCAGCGCCGCTTGAGGCGCCGGCCGCCCTCGCCGGGCAGGTCGCGGATGGCCGCGATGATGTTGACCCGGCTGATGCGGATGCTGGTCAGCGCGACCGTGAGGAAGGCGATCAGGAAGCCGAGCGCGAACCCGTTGACCAGGCTCGTCGGGGTGACCTTGAAGGCGAGGTCGAGGCCGCCCTCGTCGGGTGAGAAGCTGGCGAAGATGCGCGCCGCGACCTCCACCACGGCGCGGCCAACGCCCAGCCCGACGACCACGCCCAGCGCGGCGGCGGTCAGCGCGTAGACGGCGCCCTCGACCACGAAGCCGCGGACCAGGCGCCCGCGCCGCATGCCGACCGCCCGCAGCATGCCGAGCTCGGGCTTGCGCTCCTCGGCGAGCATCACGAAGACGTTCACCAGCAGCAGCACCCCGGCGATGACGGCGAAGCTGCCGACGAACAGGAACAACGAGCCGAGGCTGTCGCCGGCCAGCCTGGCCTCCTCGAGGACCTCCTGCTTGGGCTTGTCGACCGAGGTGCCCTGGCCGGCGAGCGGGCCGATCGCGGCGGTCAGCTTGCCGGCGACCCGGTCGCTGGCGGCGCTGCCGCCCTCGACCCCGCCGGTGTTGGAGACCAGGGTGAGGGTCTCCGACCCGGCGCCGGCCGGGTCGACGGTGCCCGGCGCCACGAAGGCGCCGCTGTCGCCGAAGCCGGCCAGCCCGCGCGCCGGCACCACCCGGGCCACCCGCAGCTCGACCGGCCGGCCGTACAGGTGGAAGGTGAGGCGGTCACCGGCGCGGGCGCCGAGGGAGCGGGCCAGCTGGTCGTTGAGCACCGCCTGGCCCGGTCCTGGCGCGGGCCCGGCGAGGGTGGCGGCCTCGCCCTCGAAGCGGGCGGCGGCGGCGAAGTCCACCTCGAGCACGGTCGCGCGCGGCTCGCCCCTGCGGGCGGCGCCGTCGCCCTTGGCGACCGCCGCCTGGTGCCGGCGGACGGTGAGCAGCCCGTCGACGTCGGGGTCGCCGGCGAGCCGGGCCAGGCGCCCGGCCGCCTCCTCCCCCTGGGCGGGGCTGGGCGAGCTGACCACCTCGTCGATCACGCCGAGGTGGTCGTAGGCACCCTGCCTGACGGAGGAGTTGAGGGTGTCGCCGACGATGAAGCTGCCGACGATGATCGCGGTGCCCAGCACCGAGCCGGTCACCACCAGGGCGGCCTCGCCGCGGCGGCGGTTGACCTGCCGCAGGGCGAGCCGGCGGACCAGGGGGCCGCGCAGCGCGATCACCGCGGTGACCGCCAGGGCGGCGGCCAGCAGGCCGACCAGGGCGGGGGTGAGGTTCGGGTACACGGTCAGCCCCCCACCCGCGCCAGCTGCCGCCGCTCGTCGCCGACCAGCCGGCCGTCGCGCATGCGCACCAGCCGGCCGGCGCCGGCGCCGACGCCCTGGTCGTGGGTGACCAGCACGATGGTCTGGCCGTCCTCCCGGTTCAGCTCGTGCAGCAGCGCGATCACCTGCTCGGCCATCTGGGTGTCGAGGTTGCCGGTCGGCTCGTCGGCCCAGACGATCGCCGGGCGGGCGGCGAGCGCCCTGGCGATGGTGACCCGCTGCTGCTCGCCGCCGGAGAGCTCGCTGGGCCGGTGGCTGGTGCGGTGGCCGAGCCCGACCCGTTCCAGCATGCGCACGGCGGCGGCCCGCGCCGGCCTGGCCGGGACGCCGTTGAGCAGCAGCGGCAGCTCGACGTTCTCGGCCGCGGTGAACACGGGGATGAGGTTGAAGGCCTGGAAGACGAAGCCCATCGCGCGCGCCCGGTGGCTGGTGCGGCGGGCGTCCGGCATGGCGAACAGGTCCTCCCCCTCCACCAGCACGCGGCCGCCGTCGATGTCGTCCAGGCCCGACAGGCAGTTCAGCAGCGTGGTCTTGCCCGACCCGCTGGGGCCCATCACCGCGACCAGCTCGCCACGGTGGACGGTGAGGTCGAGGCCGGCGAGGGCCTCCACCTCGACCCCGCCGGTCCGGTACACCTTCCGCACCCGTTCGGCCACCAGCAAGGGCCCGTGGTGGCGGCTCCCGTTCGCGTCCATCGCTCCTCCGAGGTGGGGGTCGTCTCGGGGCAAGCTTCACGGTCCGCCCGGGGGCGCACCATCCGGGAAGCCCCCTGAAGATCCCCCAGCTAGCCCCCGACGGGCTCAGGGCCATCCCCCAGACGCGCTCAGGCGGGACGGTCGTAGGCCTGCCCCTGCCCGTCCGGGCCGGAGGCGGGGACGGCCTCGTCGGCGAGGGGGAGGCGCAGCTCGAAGCGGGCGCCGGCGCCGGGGCCCAGCGGCTCGCCCACCAGCAGCTCACCCCCCTGGGCCTGGGCCAGCTGGCGGGCGATGTACAGCCCCAGCCCGACCCCGCCGGCGCGGCGGGTGGCGCCGGAGTCCAGCTGGGTGAAGCGCTCGAAGATGCGGTCGCGGTCGGGGCCGGGGACCCCGGGGCCGGCGTCCTCGACCGCCAGCACCGCCAGGGCGCCGGCGCGGGTGGCCTGCAGGCGGATGGGGGTGTGGTCGGGGGAGTACTTGGCGGCGTTGTCGAGCAGGTTGCCGAGCACCTGCAGCAGCGCCTCCGGCGCCGCCCGCACCGGCAGGGCGGCGTTGGCGTCCAGCACCACGGTGCGCCTGGGGTGCGAGACCTTGGCGGCCGCGGCGGCCTGGCCGGCGAGGATGGCGGCGTCCACCGCCGGCCGGTCGCCCTGCTCGCCCCGGGTGTGCTCGAAGCGGGCGGCCAGCAGCAGCTGCTCGATCAGCTCCTTGAGGCGCTCGCCCTGCCGCTCGGCCATCGTCACCAGCTCGTTGCGCTGCACCGCCGACAGCGCGTCGCGCCGCCCGCTCAGGGTCGCCAGCGCGCCGAGCAGGCCGGCCAGCGGGGTCCGCAGCTCGTGGGAGACGGTCGCCAGCAGGTCGTCCTTGAGCCGGTCGCTCTCCTGCAGCTTCTCGACCAGCTCGTGCTCCGCCTCGGCGAGCCGCTGCTTCTCGGCGGCCAGCGCCTCCGCCGCCCTGGCCGCCCGCTCGGCGGCGACGCGCTGCTCGTTGGCCTCGACCGCGGCCTTGAGGGCGCGGACCACGGCGAGCTGCGGCAGCACCAGCAGCGGCAGCAGGCCGACGGCGCGCTCGGCCACCACCAGCAGGATGGGCGCCATGCCGAACACCATCAGGTACGGCAGCGCCTCGACCCGGAGGAGCTCCTTCAGGTCGGCCATGAAGTCACGCCCGTACGCGAGGGTCATGACCACGCCGACGAGGACCAGGTTGCCGAGGAAGAAGAGGAGCGCGGCGACGGCGAGCGCGGGCAGCTCCCGGACGGTGAAGGGTCGCGCACCACCGAGCAGCTCGTAGACGCCACCGGCCGCCGCCATGAGGAGGCCGTACTGGCCGACGTTGAACACCAGCTTCTCGGGTGCCGCGCGACGGAGGATGTCGGCGACGACCAGCCCGACCACCAAGGCGAAGGCGGCCGGCGCGGTGCCCCAGCCGAGCAGGATCGCGAACGCGAACGCCTCGGCGGTGGTGCTGACCCAGGTGCCTCCGCGCAGCAGGACCGGGATCGACTCGGCCAACAGGACGGAGACCACCAGCACCCAGAACACGACGGGGTCGTGGGACGGGGCGGCTACCCCGCCGCCCGCCGCGAGGTACGCCAGCGCACCAAGCCCAGCTGCCGACACGGCGAGCACGTAGGCGTGCAGAGCGACCGACGAGCGGTGCTGAGCGACCATCATCGTCCCCCACGCCCGCAAGATGGGTCAGACCGGCGAGAAGAGCGATAGCACACCATGTCGTGCTCGCCGTGTCGAGCCTCGGCGGACACCGCCGACAGGTCAGGCTAGCCCCACTTCCCGGGGGCACCCAGGGCGGCGGCCAGGGCGGCGAGCGACGCCAGCACCCATGCGGCCCGAGCCAGGCGGCTCTTGAGGGTAGTCACGACTCCTTCACCTCCTCCCGGGATGCTGCGCGACCGGGGACCGGGCCGGAGTCGCGGGCCCAACAGGGAATCGAGGAGGGCAACCTCCCCGGTGCACCCCCGAGTATAAGACGAACGCGCAGAGTCGGGTTCTCACGCCGAGTCGGGCGCTACGGAGAACCGTCCCCCCATCGGCGGCGGCCGGTAGGATGCGCCCCGTTGCCGCACCCCGACATGGACCCGGAGCGATGCCGACCAGGCTGGAGTGTGTCGTTGTGGACGCCGCCGACCCGCCGGCGCTGGCGCGGTGGTGGGCCGGGGCGCTGGGCTGGACGGTCACCGCCGAGCGGCCCGGGGAGACCGCGGTGGAGCCGCCGGACGGGCTGGGCATCCCGCTGGTGTTCGTGCCGGTCGCCGACCCGAAGGCCGGCAAGAACCGGGTCCACCTCGACCTGCGCAGCGCCTCCGCCGGCGACCAGCAGGAGCGGGTGGCCCGCCTCACCGGCCTCGGCGCCCGGCCCGCCGACGTGGGGCAGGGCCAGGACGTCCCCTGGGTGGTGCTGGCCGATCCCGAGGGCAACGAGTTCTGCGTGCTGGACCCGCGCGACTGGTACGCCGGCGCCGGCGCCCTCGCGGCGGTCGTGGTCGACGCCGCCGACCCGCTGGCGCTGGCCCGCTTCTGGAGCGAGGCGGCGGGCTGGCCCTTGGCGGGCTCCGGCGACACCTGGGCGGCGCTGCGCTCGGCCTCCGGCACCGGTCCCTTCGTCGAGTTCCTCAGGGTCCCTGAGTCCAAGCGCGTGAAGAACCGCCTCCACCTGGACGTGGCGCCGTACCGCGGCGACGACCACGCGGCCGAGGTCGCCCGGCTGCGGGCGCTCGGCGCCACCCCGGCCGAGGTGGGGCAGCGGGCGGTCTCCTGGGTGGTGCTGGCCGACCCGGAAGGCAACGAGCTCTGCGTGCTCAGTCCCCGTGGCCACTGACCGCGTCCTGTCGACCCGCGAGCGCAACCGTGCGCTGCTGGCCCGCCAGCTCCTGCTCGAGCGGTCGCCGCTGCCGCTGACCCGCGCCCTGGAGCAGGTCGCCGGCCTCCAGGCCCAGTACGCGCCCTCCGCCTACGTCGGGCTCTGGTCGCGGCTGCGCGACTTCCCGCGCGAGGAGCTGACCAGGGCGCTGGAGCAGCGGCGCGCCGTGCAGGCCACCCTGATGCGGGTGACCATCCACGTCGTCTCGGCAGGGGACTACCCGCTGCTCGCCGAGGCGATCAGGCGGCCCCGCCGGGCATGGTGGAGCCGGGTCCAGCGGCACCAGGTCGAGGGGCTCGACATGGAGGCGGTCGCCGCGCTGCTGCGCGAGCGGCTCGCCGACGGGCCGCTCCGCCAGGCCGAGCTGGCCTCGCTGCTGGCCGCCGAGGAGCTGCCGCGGGTGGCGTGGTCGGGCGCCGGGCTGTGGCTCGACCTCGTGCGCGTGCCGCCCTCCGGCACCTGGGAGCAGCGCCGCGCCGACCTCTACGGCCTGGCCGACGACTGGCTCGGCCGCCCGAGCGCGACCGAGGCCGAGGGGCTGGAGCTCCTGGTGCGCCGCTACCTCGGCGGCTTCGGCCCCGCCTCCCCCAAGGACCTGGCCAACTGGGCGGGCCTGCCGGTGACCACGGTCCGGCCGGTCATGGAGCGGCTGGCCCCGCGGCGGTTCCGCGACGAGCACGGCGAGGAGCTGTTCGACCTTCCGAGCGCGCCGCTCCCCCACCCGGACACGCCGGCGCCGGTGCGGTTCCTGCCCACCTGGGACGCGACCCTGCTGGCGCACGCCCGGGGCACCCAGATCCTGCCAGAGCGCCACCGCGGCCGGGTGTTCAACACCAGGACCCCGCACTCGGTCCCGACCTTCCTGGTGGACGGCGCGGTGGCGGGGTCCTGGCGCCACGAGCGGGGGCGGGTGCGGCTGGAGCCGTTCGCCCCCCTCCCCCGCCGGGCGCGGGCCGAGCTCGACGAGGAGGCCGAGCGCCTGGCGGCGTTCCACGCCAACGGCTAGCCGCTCACCCCCGCCGGAACCGCCGCCGCACCGCGGCGCGACCCCATGCCGCGATCCCCACCTGACCGGGTGCCGTCGCCCGTGCCGCGATCGCCGCCGGGCCGCGGCACCGTCACCCGTGCCGCGATCGCCGGCGGCTCCGGGCGGCGAGCCCGCCGGCTGCCACGGCCACCAGCGCGCCACCGGCGGCCAGCAGCGCGATCAGCGGCGCCCCCCGCGCGCGGCCCGCCGGCGCGGTGGCCGGCGGGCTTTCGGCCGGCGGCTGCCGGGCAGGCGACGTGGCGCTGGCCGCCGGTGGCGCGGCCGCCGCCGGGAGCGGCACCCGCCAGACCTCGCTGCCGCCGCCCTCGCTGCCGGCCAGCAGGCTCCGGCCGTCGGCCGAGAAGGCGACCGACTCCCCCTGCGGCTGCAGCGGCAGCGTCACCGTGGCCAGCCGCCCGCCTGACGCCCTGTAGAGGTGGGCCGCCAGGTAGTCGCGCAGTACCAGCAGCCGGCCGTCCGGCGAGAACGCCCCGTCGGTGACCAGCGGCGGCACCCGGCCGACCCGCCGCAGCAGGTTCACCCGGTCGCTGCGCAGCCGGGCCGGCGCCCGGTACAGGCCGCCGCCGGCGTCCTCCTTGCTGGTCACGTACAGCCTATTGCTGCGCGGGTCCACCAGCAGCGCCTCCGCGTCGCGGGGGCCGTCGGGGTAGCGCAGCCGGTAGCGTCGCACCGGCACGGTGGCGTCGCCCAGCCTGGCCGGCTCGGCGGCGCGGTAGACCGTGACCCACGGCCAGACGCCCTGGTTGTCGCCGACGTCGCCGACGAACAACGCCGGCCCGCCGAGCTCGTCCCGCCCCACCGCCACCGCCTCCCAGTCGCGCGCCTCCACCCCCGCGAACCGCAGCGTGGCCAGCACGCGGCCGTCGCGGCCGACGGCGAACACCCGGGCGGCGTCGCCGCTGTCGTTATGGGTCCACAGCACCCCCGGGTGCCGCCGGCTGACCGCCAGCCCGCTCGACTCCACCACCCGCGCGTCACCGATGCGCAGCAGCGGCTCGGCCTGCTGCGCGGCCGCCGGCCGCGGGACCAGGCCGAGCGCGCACGCCGCAGCCACCAGCACCACCCGTCGCCGCATGGCCCTCAGCCTACCCGGACATGCGCTGGACACCGGCCGTTCACCGAGTCCTCCTCAACTCGTCGGTGGACGGGCCGATGCTGGTCACCAATACTCGAAAACGAGAGAGAATGAAGAACGCTGGCAGGGACGACCAGCAGGGCGACCAGGGGGTCGCGGAGATGCTCACAGGCGCCAGGAGTGCCTTCACCATTCGCCTTCGCGCGTTGATGTCCCCGTGAGGCGCGCCGTCAGCCTCGTGCTGGCCGCCGTCCTCGCGGTTGGGGTCGGGATCGCGATCGTCTCGTCGGTCCGGGACCGGGTCGCCGCCGACCGGGCCCCTGCGCCCACCGTGGTCCGCGGGGTGATCGGCTCCGAGAAGCAGCCGTTCTTCCGCGACCCCGAGGTCGCGGCCGCCTTCGCCCGTCACGGCCTGCAGGTCCAGGTCGACGTCGCCGGGTCGAGGGAGATCGCCACCAGGGTCGACCTCGCCGCCTACGACTTCGCCTTCCCGGCCGGCATCCCCGCCGCCGAGCGCATCCGCCGGCAGCGCAAGATCACGGCGTTCCACCAGCCCTTCTACACCCCGATGGCGGTGGCCACCTTCAAGCCGATCGCCGAGCTGCTGCAGCGGGCCGGCGTGGCCAGCCCGCTGGCCGGCGGCTACTGGCGCTTCGACATGCGGCGGTACCTGGACCTGGTCGCCAAGGAGACCCGCTGGAACCAGCTGCCGGGCAACAAGGTGTACACCGCCAACAAGTCGATGCTGCTGGCCTCCACCGACGTGCGCACCTCCAACTCCGGCGCCATGTACCTGGCGATCGCCTCCTACGTCCGCAACGGCGACAGCGTGGTCGAGAACGCCGCCCAGGGCGACCGGCTGATCGACGAGGTCGCGCCGCTGTTCCTCCGGCAGGGGTTCTCCGAGTACTCCAGCGAGGGCCCGTTCGAGGACTACCTCACCATCGGCGCCGGCAAGACGCCCATGGTGATGATCTACGAGGCCCAGTACCTGGCCAGGGCGGCCGCCCAGGACGGCTCCATCGGGCCGGACCGGGTGCTCGCCTACCCGGAGCCGAACGTGCTCACCAAGCACACCCTGGTGCCGCTGAAGCCGACCGGCGACCGGGTCGGGCGGCTGCTGGCCGGCGACCCCGAGCTGCAACGGCTGGCGGTCAAGTGGGGCTTCCGGACCGCCGCGGCGGCCACCGTCCGCAAGTACCTGACCGACCACAAGGTCGCCCCGCCGCCCGACCTCGTCACCATCGTCGAACCACCCACCTACGAGACCATCGAGCACCTCATCACCCGCATCCAGCAGCGCTTCTGAACGAGGAGGCAGCCCAGCGTGACCGACCCGACCAACCCAGCACCATCCACCCCCGCGGCCACGCCGGCCGCGCCGGCCGCGCCGGCCACCGTCACGCCGGCAGGCGCCGAGCTGGTGCTGGTCCCGCCGGCTCCGGTCGCGCCGGTCAGCCCCGCCCAGGCCGGCACCGTGGTCCCGGTCGACCCGGCGGTCGCCCAGCAGCTGGAGGCGACCGCCGACGCCTTCGTCGCCACGGTGGTGGCCCTGGACGTCCACAGCCCGGACTTCACCGGCAAGGTCGGCTCGATCAGCCGCATGGGCGACCGCGAGATGCGCGAGGCCGCCGCGGTCTCCAACCGCATGCTGGACCGACCGGTCAAGGCGATGGGCGCCGGCCTGTTCGACGCCAGCTCGCCGGTGTCGAGGTCGCTGATCGACCTGCGCAACACCGTCGAGGAGCTGGACCCCGCCAGGCAAGGGGACCTCTTCAGCCCCCGCAAGCTGCTCGGGATGATCCCGCTCGGCAGCAGGCTGCGCGACTACTTCGACCGCTACCGGTCCTCCCAGACCCACCTGGACGCGATCATCAACGCGCTGTACCGCGGCCAGGACGAGCTGCGGAAGGACAACGCCGCGATCGAGCAGGAAAAGGTCAACCTGTGGGCGACCATGGGACGCCTGCAGCAGTACGCGCTGATGGCGGCCCGCCTCGACGAGGCCTTGGAGGACCGCATCCTGGAGGTGGAGCACGGCGACCCGGAACGGGCCAGGGTCCTGCGGCAGGACGTCCAGTTCTACGTCCGCCAGAAGCATCAGGACCTGCTCACCCAGCTGGCCGTCGCCGTGCAGGGCTACCTGGCGCTGGAGCTGGTCCGCAAGAACAACGTCGAGCTCGTCAAGGGCGTCGACCGGGCGACCACCACCACCGTCGCGGCGCTGCGCACCGCGGTCATGGTCGCCCAGGCCCTCGCCAACCAGCGGCTGGTCCTGGACCAGATCACCGCGCTGAACACCACCACCGGCAACCTCATCGAGTCGACCTCCTCGATGCTGCGGCAGCAGACCGGCCGCATCCACGACCAGGCGGCCAGCGCGACCATCAACCTGAACCAGCTCAAGACCGCCTTCGCGAACATCTACGCCACCATGGAGGCGGTCGACAGCTACAAGGCCGCGGCCCTGCAGAGCATGCGGGCCACCGTGGACGCCCTCGACAGCGAGGTCGCCAAGGCCCGCGGGTACCTGGAGCGCGCCAAGGGCTCCCCCGCCATCGAGGACGGCGGCGTCGCCGCGTTCGGGACCGGTGAGCTGGCCCTCCCGTCGGGCACCCCACCGGCGCGTGGCCGACCGGCCAACGTCACGGGAGGGGACTGAGCCACCATGCGGCGGACGGCCGCCCTGCTCGTTCTGGTGCTGCTGGCCGCCGCGGGCGGCTGCACCTCCGCCGAGGACTCGCCGCCCTCCGACCCCCCGAACACGCTGCGCGTGCTGGCCGGCTCGGAGCTGAAGGACGTCGAGCCGCTGGTCCCGCAGATCCGCGACGCCACCGGGGTGAACCTGCGCTTCGACTACGTCGGCACCCTGGAGGGCGCCGAGCGCATCCACGGCGGCGCCCAGACCGACCTCGCCTGGTTCTCCTCGGCCCGCTACCTGACCCTGCTCACCGCCGACGGCGGCCGCGGCCGGCCGGTCGCCTCCGAGCGGATCATGCTGTCGCCGGTCGTGCTCGGGGTGAAGCGCTCGGTCGCCACCCGCTTCGGCTGGGCGGGCAGCCAGGACGTCACCTGGAAGGACATCGCCGCCAAGACCAGGTCGGGCGAGCTGCGCTACGGCATGACCAACCCCGCCGCCTCCAACTCGGGCTTCTCGGCCCTGGTCGGCGTCGCGGCCGCCCTCGCCGGCACCGGCGACGCGCTGCGGACCGAGGACATCGACGAGCGTGGGCTGACCGACTTCTTCAAGGGGCAGACCCTCACCGCCGGCAGCTCCGGATGGCTGGCCGAGGCGTTCATGACCGACCAGGACCGGCTCGACGGCCTCATCAACTACGAGTCGGTGCTGCTCGGCCTCAACGCCTCCGGCAGGCTGCGCGAGCCGCTGGAGCTGATCTACCCCAAGGACGGCATCATTACCGCGGACTACCCGCTGCTGCTGCTGAACCAGGCCAAGCGTGCCGAGTACGACAAGCTCGTGGCCTACCTGCGCAGCCCGGAGGTGCAGCGCCAGCTGATGACCTCGACGGTCCGCCGGCCGGTGGTGCCGGAGGTCACCCCCGACCGGCGCTTCCCCGACCGCGTGCTGGTCGAACTGCCGTTCCCCGCCAGCCTCAAGGTCGTCGACGGCCTGCTGTTCGCCTACCTCAACCGGCTCCGCCGGCCGGCGCACACCATCTACGTGCTCGACGTGTCCGGGTCGATGGAGGGCGAGCGGATCGCGGCGCTCAAGCAGGCGCTGATCAACCTGACCGGCGCCGACACCTCGATCAGCGGCCGCTTCGCCGGCTTCCGCGCCCGCGAGCGGGTCACGATGATCACCTTCGCCGAGCAGGTGATCGACGAGCGCGACTTCACCGTCGACGGGACCGGCCCGGACGCGCCCGGGCTGCGGCAGGTCCGCGACTACGTCGCCAGCCTCGGGCTGCACGGCGGCACCGCGATCTTCTCCGCCATGCGCCGCGCCTACCAGCGGGCCGTCGCCGACGCACGGCGCGACCGCGGGTCCTTCACCTCGATCGTGCTGATGACCGACGGCGAGAACAACCGGGGCATCTCCGCCGACGAGTTCCTGGCCGGCCTGGAGACCCTGCCGGACCCGGCCAGGTCGGTGAAGACCTTCGCCATCCAGTTCGGCGAGGCCAGCCCCGCCGAGCTGGAGCGGATCGTGCGGGCGTCCGCGGGGGCGAGGTTCGACGCCAACCGCACCTCGCTCGCCGCGGCGTTCAAGGAGATCCGTGGCTACCAGTAGGCAGCGGCTGCTCCGCTACCTGTACTCGAACAAGAACCTGGTCGGTAGCGCCGGCGGCCTGGCCGGGCTGGCGTTGTACTTCACCGGCGTGGTCGGCGAGCTGTGGCCGCTGGTGGTCGGCGGCCTCTACGGGGTCGGGGCGCTGGCGACCCCGCCGACCAAGGTGATCGACCTGCGCAGCGGCCTGGACCCCAGCAACCTCAACCGGGCCATGGCCGAGCAGCTGCGCCGCATCCAGGGCCGCGTGCCCGACGACGTGCTCGCCGCCGTCGGCCGCATCCACGCCCAGGTCCGCGAGGTGCTGGACCGCAGGCACGTGCTGCCGCCCGGCTCACCCGACGCCTTCGTGGTCGAGCGGACCGCCCTCGACTACCTGCCGACCGCGCTGGAGGCCTACCTCAGCCTGCCCCGCGGCTACGCCAACCGGGTCCCGGTGTCCCGCGGCCGCACCCCCAGGCGGGTGCTGCTCGACCAGCTCGCCCTGCTGGAGGTCAAGCTCGGCGAGGTGCTCGAGGCGGTCGCCAAGGGCGACACCGACCGCCTGCTGGCCCACGGCCGCTTCCTCGAGGACCGCTTCGCCGGCTCCGAGCTGGACGTGGGCCTGGGATCATAGGCGGCCGAGCGACCACCGGCCGGAAGAAGACGCCCCCATGGGGTTCGTGCCGCCCGACTTCGACGTGCCAGCGCTGCTGGAGACCGACCGCTTCCGCCTCCGCCCGCTGACCGTCCACGACGTAGTCAAGGACTACGACGCCGTGATGACCTCCCGCGACCACCTAGCCCGCCACCCGCCCCACCGGCGGGTCAGGCGTCGGGTGGCCCGCCGCGCCAGGTCGGCACGGCGCGGTGGCCGACGGCGACGTCGAAGGCGGCACCCGCCAGCAGGCGGGTGGAGTCCAGCGTGGGCAGCGGTGCGGCGTCGGGCGTCACCAGCAGCGGGATCTCGGTGCACACCAGCGCGACGGCGTCGCAGCCCCGCGCCGCCAGCTGCCCGATGACGCGAACGTACTCCTGGCGGGAGGCCGCGGAGACCACGCCGTTCACCAGCTCGTCGAAGATGATCCTGTTGACCAGGTGCCGGTCCTCCTCGCCGGGCAGCTCCGCGGCGATCCCGCGCCCGGCGAACGCCCTGGGATAGACCGGGCCGTCCATGAGGTAGCTGGTGCCGAGCACCCCGACCCGCCGGCGGCGGTCGCGGGCGGCCTGTTCGGCGACGACCTCGGCGATGTGCAGGCCCGGAAGGGCGAGCTCGGCGCCGGGTCGTTCCAGCGCCATGTGGGCGGTGTTGTCCGGGCAGACGAAGAAGTCCGCGCCCGCCCGGGCGAGCCGCTGCACGCTGACCGACAGCGTCTCCCGGATCGTGCCGTGATCCCCCTCGTCCCAGGCGGGCATGCTCCGTGCCAGGGCGATGCAGTCGAGGGTCACGTCGGGGTGCTGGTGGGGGCCGAGCCGCCGGAACCCCTCCTGGCAGAAGGCGAGGAAGCACAGCGCGGCCCCTTCGGCGCTGTGCGCGAGAATGCCGAGATGCTTCATGCCGGCGACGCCACCCTCTGAAGGGGACATCCTCCTCCGGTCGGACAGGCCCCGTCGAGTCGCGCCACCCCGCCGCCCTGCCCGCGGCGACGTAGGGGGAACTACGGTCTTTGTCGGTTCTGCCCGCCGGTGGGTGGAGCGGACCATGGCGGCGTGCGGGCTTCGCGCCGGTACGGCGGGTGCCGGCTGCCGCCGTCCGCCAGGGGAGGGATTCCGGTGGCTGCTCACCCGGCGGGCTCCAGACCGGCGCGAAGGGGCGCCCGGCTCGCCCGCACGCTTGCCTCGATCGTCAGTGTCGTCCTCGTCCTCACGTTGTCGCCCTCCGGCCCGGCAACCGCGGCGCCGGGACCCCGCGACGGCGGCGAGCTCTTCGGCCGTGCCAAGAGGTCCACGGCGCCGGCGCCGGCGGCCACCGAGGCCGTGCCCGCCGGGTTCTCCGACACCGTGGCGTTCGGCGGCCTGACCCTGCCCACCGCCATCGCGTTCGCCCCGGGCGGCAAGGTGTTCGTGGGCGAGAAGAGCGGCGTGGTGAAGGTGTTCGACTCGCTCGCCGACACCGCCCCCACGGTGGTCGCCGACCTCCGCTCCAGGGTCCAGGACTACTGGGACCGCGGCCTGCTGGGCCTGGCGGTGGACCCCGGCTTCGGCACCGCCGGCCGCAACTTCGTCTACGTGCTCTACACCCACGACTTCAACCCCGAGGGCAGCCCGGCCTCCTGGGGCGACGCCTGCCCCACCCCGCCCGGCCCCACCACCGACGGCTGCACGGTCACCGGCAACCTGTCCCGGATCCCGGTCGACCCCTCGACCGGGGTGGCCACCGGGGCGGAGCAGCCGCTGATCGCCGACGGCTGGTGCCAGCAGTATCCCTCCCACTCCGTCGGGCACCTGGCGTTCGGGCCCGACGGCAACCTGTACCTCACCGGCGGCGACGGAGCCAGCTTCACCAACACCGACTGGGGTCAGTTCGGCGGCGGCATCGGCTCGCCCACCCCGGCCAACCCGTGCGGCGACCCGCCCAGCCCGGTGGGGACGGCACTGTCGCCGCCCAGCGCCGAGGGCGGCGCGCTGCGCTCCCAGAGCCCCCGCCGGGTCGCCGGCCACCCCATCCTGCTCGGCGGGGCCGTGCTCAGGGTCGACCCGGCCACCGGCAACGGGGTGCCCGGCAACCCGATGTACGACTCGCAGAGCCCCTCCTCCAACGCCTCCCGGATCATCGGCTACGGGCTCCGCAACCCGTTCCGGTTCGCCTTCCGTCCCGGCACCTCAGAGCTGTGGGTCGGCGACGTGGGCTGGAACACCTGGGAGGAGGTCAACCGGATGACCACCGCGACGCCCGCCAACCCGGTGAACTTCGGTTGGCCATGCTACGAGGGGGCGGGGCGGCTGTTGAGCTACGACAACGCCAACCTGGCCATCTGCGAGAACCTCTACACCGACGGCACCCGGCCCGCCAGCGGCCCCTACTACAACTACCACCACTCGGCGTCGGTGGTCTCCGGCGACGGCTGCTCGCTGAGCAACGGGTCGGTGATCTCAGCGATCAGCTTCTACCCGGGCGGCAGCTACCCGGGCTCCTACAACGGCGCGCTGTTCTTCGGCGACCACTCCAGGAGCTGCATCTGGGCGATGCTGCCCGGCGGCACCGGCCTGCCCAACCCCAACAACCTCCAGGCCTTCGTGGTGGGCGGCTCCAACCCTGTGGACCTGAAGGCCCACCCCGTCTCCGGTGACCTGTTCTACGCCAACTTCGAAGGCGGGCAGATCCGCCGCATCCAGTGGACCGGCGGCAACAACCCGCCCCAGGCCGTGGCCAGCGCCAACCCGACCAGCGGCCCGGCGCCGCTCACCGTACAGTTCACCGGAAGCGGCTCCTCCGACCCCGACGGCGACGCGCTCAGCTACGCGTGGGACCTCGACGGCGACGGCCTCCACGACGACGCCACCGAAGCCAACCCCAGCTTCACCTACACCACCGCGAACACCCACCAGGTCACCCTGCGGGTCACCGACGCCCGCGGCGCCTCGTCGACCAGCACCCCGATCACCATCACCGTCGGCCAAGGCAACACCGCCCCCACCCCGGTGATCGACGCCCCGCAGGGCAGCCTCACCTGGGCGGTGGGCGACACCATCAACTTCTCCGGCCACGCCACCGACGCCCAGGACGGCGCCCTGCCGGCTTCCGCGCTCAGCTGGGAGGTGATCCTCCACCACTGCACCACCGGCTGCCACACCCACGGGGTCCGGACCTTCATGGGCGTCGCCGCCGGATCCTTCGTGGCCCCGGACCACGACCACCCCTCGTCCCTGGAGATCCGCCTCACGGCCACGGACTCCGCGGGCCTGACCGCCACCAGGAGCGTGACCCTGCAGCCGAGGACCGTGAACCTCACGTTCCAGTCCAACCCGTCCGGGCTGCAGCTCACCGCCGGCGCGACCACGGCAAGGGCGCCGTTCGCCGTCACCGCGATCGTCAACCAGGCGATCCAGGTCATCGCGCCGGCACAGCGGTACAAGGGGAAGAACTACGCGTTCGTGTCGTGGTCGGACGGCGGCACGCAGACCCACACCATCACGGCCCCCTCGACGGCCACCACCTACACCGCGACCTTCCAGCGGGTGAAGTAGGCCCAACCGGGATCGCGTTCCGCGCCCCGGCGGCTACTTCGTGAGGACGATACCGGTGGGCGGGACCTGCACGGTCTGCAAGCCGGTGTCGCCCTCGACGTACCCCGACGCGATCCAGGTCGCCGCACCACGCTGGAAGCGCCCGCCGCCGGTGCCGGTGAGCGTAACCGCGAACGCCTGCGCGCTGCCGTCGCAGACGGCAGGTTCCAGGTAGCCAATCGCGGACACCGTGTCGCCCATGCGGGTCTGCTGGACGGTCAGGTCGATCACGCCCCGGTCGGGACGGCCGGAGGCGAAGGGCCCGCAGGAGTAGGTACCGGCCAGCACGACGCTGGTCCGGTGGGGGCCGAGCGTCGCCGTGTCCGCCGTCACCGTCAGCCCCGTGTCGGCCGCGGCACCCGCCGCCGGGACCAAGGCCGCGGTGAGCGCGAGGAGGACCGTCACGGTCGTGTGGGCGGCGTTGCGCATGGGCTCCCCTCGGCGCGGTGCGCACCTCGGCACGTGTGCCCACAGTTCACACCATCCCCGCCGGCGAAACCAGCGCGCCACGTCGCGACCGGACTGACCGACCGTCGTGACAGGTTCAGGTCGGCGCAAGGCATCACCGTCATCAGGACGGGTGAGCGGCAGGAGCGGTGCGGCTGCTCCGGCCCGAGGCGGGGCCGGTCGGGTCCCCACTGGCGAGTCGCGCCGGAAGGTCCTCAACCTGGCCGCGGTAGGCGCCGGGCGCGACGCCGAAGGCGCGCTTGAACGCCCTGCTGAAGGAGAACTCGCTCTCGTAGCCCGTCCGCCTGGCGATCACCGCGAGGCCGACGTCGGTGGTGTGCAACAGGGCGGCGGCATGCGCCAGGCGCGCGCGGATGAGGTAGCGCATCGGCGGCTCGCCGACCAGCTCGCGGAACCGCCCGGCGAACGCCGAGCGCGACAACCCGACCTCGGCGGCCAGCCCGCCGACGGTCCACGGCCGCTGCGGCTCACCGTGGATGCGCTGCACCGCGGTGGCGATGCGCGGGTCGCGCAGGGCGCGCGCCTGCGCACCGTCGTTGGCGTCCAGCTCGCCAAGGGCGAGCCGCAGGGCCTGGGCGAGCAGCGTGTCGGCCAGCCGGCTGACGACCGCCTCGGAGCCGGGCGCGGTCGCGCTCGTCTCGGCGCTGAGCTGCCGCAGGGTCGCCGCCACCCACGGCAGCGGCCGCCCCCGGACGCCGCGGACGTGGATGACCGGCGGGAGCGCCCCGAGGAGGGGATGCGCATCGCCGCCCTCCAGCGCGAACCCGCCGCACAGCAGGGCGGTCCGAGGCCCGCCGCCGCCGCCGCGCAGGCGGTGCTGCTGGTCGAGCGGGTGGCTGGCGAGGAGCCGCTCCAACCCCGGCGCCGCCGTCGCCGGGTCGTCGCGCAGCCAGTGCCGCCGGCCGGTCGGCAGGACGACCAGGTCGCCGGCGTTCAACCGCCGCTGGTTGTCGTGGCCGTCGACCTCGAGCCAGCACCGGCCCGCGGTGACCACATGGAAGGCGGCGGTCCCGCCGGCGTCGGTGCCGAACCCCCACGGTGCCCGGAGCTCGGAGCGGCACCAGATGGTGCTGCGCACCCGCACCGACCGCAGGAGGTCGCTCACGATGTCGGCGCCGCCGACGCCACGCAGCAGCTGCACGCCCACCATACCTCCACGCGAGTCGAGGGCCCCTGCGACCCTACCGCGCCGGGCTGACACCCACCGCGACCGTGGCCGCCACGGTCGGGTCGATCGGGCAAAGATCGAGGACGCCGCGCCATTCCGCCGTGCCCGGCCGGCGGCCTACCCTCCCGTCAGTCTCCAACCGGGAGGTGCCAGGAATGACGGACGCGGCGCGGGTGGCCGAGGACTTCTTCGCAGCGTGGACGGGCAAGGACTTCGACGGCGCCAGGGCGCTGCTGCACGACGACCTCGAGTTCCGAGGGCCGATCGACAGCTTCGACGACGCCGACGACTATATGCGGGCCATCCAGGGCCTGAGCCAGATCGTCACCGGCGCCGACAAGCGCAAGGTCTTCGTCGACGGCGACGACGTGTGCGTCATCTACGACCTCAAGACCGCGCCGGTCCCCAGCGCGCCGACGGCCGAGTGGTACCGCGTCCGCGACGGCAGGATCGCCTCCATCCAGGTCTTCTTCGACGCTCGACCGTTCGCGCCGTTGTTCGAGGGTCGCTAGCGCCTCGTCCAGCACGAGGCGGGCCCTGGCCGGCCCGGACCGGCCCAGCGCCTGCGCCTGGCCGACGAGGCGCTCGAACCGCCCGGCGTCCACCGCCTCCTCGTCGACCCGCAGCCGGTCGCCGGGTGGCGCGCTGACCAGCAGCCGGGCCGGCGCCCGCGGGGCGCGCCCGGGCTCCAGCACCCGGATCCGCAGCAGGGTCGACCAGTAGCAGGCGCCCGCCCCGGTGCCCTTGACGCCGCCAAGCCGATCCCAAGCGGCCCCAAGCGCCACCGGCGAACCTGGCCGCGCGTCGGCGCCACGGACCGAGCAGCGACCCCCGACGCGGGAGGCACCAGGGTGAGCAACCGGATCTGGGGGCTGGTGGTCGCCGCGCTGGTGGCGCTGTCGGTGCTCGGCGGGACCGCCCGCGCGCTGGCCGCCACCGTCCCCGAGGCGGGCGACCCCGGCCGGCGGCCGGAGCTGCCGACCGCGCCGCCGCGGTCCGCTCCGGCTGGGCGACCGGCCAGGCAACGCGGCGGCCACCGACGCCGCCGTGCTGGTCGCCCTGGCCGCCAGGCCGACCCGGCGCCGCCGGCCCCGCGGCGGACGGGACGAGGCTGACGGGACGTCGTGATAGGTTCAGGTCGTGCGCTTCTACGCCGACCTCCACATCCACTCGAAGCACTCACGCGCCTGCTCCCGCGACTGCGATCTGGAGCACCTCGCCTGGTGGGGCAAGCGCAAGGGCATCACCGTCATCGGCACCGGGGACTTCACCCACCCCGGATGGTTCGAGGAGCTGCAGTCGACCCTGGTACCGGCCGAGCCGGGCCTGTTCCGCCTCCCCGACGACCTGGAGCGGGCGATCGACCGGCGGCTGCCGCCGTCGTGCCGGGGGTCGGTGCGGTTCCTGCTGTGCGTGGAGATCTCCACCATCTACAAGCGGGCCGAGCGGACCCGCAAGGTCCACCACCTGCTCTACATGCCCGACCTGGAGGCGGCGGCGGCGTGCACGGCGCGGCTGCGCCGGATCGGCAACCTCGCCTCCGACGGGCGGCCGATCCTGGGGCTGGACTCCCGCGACCTGCTGGAGATCACCCTGGAGAGCGGGGAGGGCGCCTACCTGGTCCCGGCGCACGCGTGGACGCCGTGGTTCTCGCCGCTGGGCTCCAAGTCGGGCTTCGACGCCGTGGAGGACTGCTACGGCGACCTGGCCGGGCACCTGTTCGCGCTGGAGACGGGGCTGTCGGCGGACCCGGCGATGTGCTGGCAGGTGTCGAGCCTGGACCGCTACCGGCTGGTCAGCAACTCCGACGCCCACTCGCCGCCGGCGCTGGGCCGCGAGGCGACGGTGTTCGACACCGAGGTGGACTACTTCGCCATCCGCCGGTCGCTGGAGACCGGCGAGGGCTTCGGCGGGACGGTGGAGTTCTTCCCCGAGGAGGGCAAGTACCACCTCGACGGCCACCGCAAGTGCGGCGTGCGGCTGGAGCCGTCGGAGAGCCGCCAGCGGGGCGACCGCTGCCCGGTCTGCGCCAAGCCGCTGACGGTGGGGGTGCTGCACCGGGTGGAGGAGCTGGCCGACCGGCCGGCGGGCTTCCGGCCCGACGGTGCCGCCGGCTTCCGCAACCTGATCCAGCTGCCGCAGCTGGTCGGCGAGGTCCTCGGCGTCGGGTCCAAGAGCAAGGCGGTCGCCGCGACCGTCGCCGCCATGGTGGAGCGGCTCGGCCCGGAGCTGGAGATCCTGGAGCGGGTGCCGGTGGAGGCGATCGCCAAGGCCGCGCCGCCGCTGGTCGCCGAGGCGGTCGACCGGGTGCGGCGCGGCGCGGTGGTGCGCGAGGCCGGCTTCGACGGCGAGTACGGCGTCCTGCGCGTGTTCACCCCCGAGGAGCTGCGGGCGCCGCCCTCGGCCGCCACCCTGTTCGAGTCGCCGCCCTCGCCGAGCGCCCAGCCGCCGGCGGCGGCCCCGGCCGCCCCGGGCGCGGCCCCCGGTCGGGCGGCCGGTGGCGCGGTGCCGGGGCCGGCGCCCCAGCCGGCCGGCGTGGCCGGGCAGGCCCCGACGCCACGGCCGGTCGGGGCGGACCCCGCCTCGCCGGTGCTGGCCGGGCTCGACCCCGACCAGCTGGCCGCGGCCGGCGCCGGGCCGGGGCCGCTGCTGATCGTGGCGGGCCCGGGGACCGGCAAGACGCGCACGCTCACCCACCGCCTGGCCCACCTGGTCGCCGAGCGGCAGGTGCCGCCCGAGCAGTGCCTGGCGATCACCTTCACCCGCCGGGCCTGCACGGAGCTGCAGGAGCGGCTGCACGCCCTGGTCCCCGAGCAGGCGCCCCGCATGCAGGTGACCACCTTCCACGGCCTCGGCCTGCGGATCCTGCGGGAGCAGCACGAGGCGGTCGGCCTCGGCGCTGGGTTCCGGGTCGCCGACGACGCCGAGCGGCTGGAGCTGCTGGGAGAGCAGCTCGGCTGCACGGAGCGGGAGGCCCGGCGCCTGCTTCCCGAGCTGCTGCGGCGCAAGCGGGCCAGGGCGGCGCGCTGGCCCGACCTCGACCCCGAGCCGTCCGAGGTCGCCGCGCCGCTGGCCCGCTACCAGGCGGCGCTCCGCAAGCTGGACCTGGTGGACCTCGACGACCTGCTGGCGCTGCCGGTGACGCTGCTGGCCGGTGACGCCGCGCTGGCCGCCCGCTACCGCGACCGGTTCCGCATGGTCGCCGTCGACGAGTACCAGGACGTCGACGAGCTCCAGTACCGGCTGCTGCGCCTGCTGACCACCGCCGGCGGCGACGTCTGCGTGATCGGCGACCCCGACCAGGCCATCTACGGCTTCCGCGGCGCCGACGTCGGCTTCTTCCTACGCTTCGGCCAGGACTTCCCCACCGCCACGACGGTGCGGCTGACCCGCAACTACCGCTCCAGCCCGGCGATCGTGGCCGGCGCGCTGCAGGCGATCGCGCCGGCCAGCCTGGTCCGCGACCGCGTGCTGGCCGCGGCCGCCGGGCAGGACCCGCCGGCCAGGATCACCATCCACCAGGCCGCCAGCGAGCAGGCCGAGGCCGAGTTCGTGGTGGCCACGATCGACCGGCTGCTCGGCGGGTCGTCGTTCCTGTCGCTCGACAGCGGACGCGCCGACGGGGCCGCCGAGCTGGCCCTGTCGTTCGCCGACGTCGCCGTGCTGTACCGCACCGACGCGCAGGCAGGGCCGCTGGCCGAGGCGCTCGGCCGCGCCGGGATGCCGTTCCAGAAGCGCTCCCACGACCGCCTCGTGCAGCGGCCGGCGGTCCGCGCGGTCGTCCGCGCCCTCCGCGACCAGCCACCCCAGCGCACCCGGTCGCTGCCGGCCCGCCTCGCCGCCGCGGCCGAGGAGGCCAGCGCCGCCGCCGTGGCGGCCGCCCCGACCGCCGCGGCCGAGGTCACCGTGGAGGCCGCCGGGCCGGACGCCGTTGCGGCGCGGGCCGCCGACCCCGCCGCGGAGCTGCGGGCCGCGGTCGAGCTGCTGGCGCCGCTGGCCGAGCGGTGCGGCGACGACCTCGGCCGCTTCCTGGCGGAGCTGGCGCTCGGCGAGGAGGTGGACACCTGGGACCCGAGGGCGGACCGGGTGTCGCTGCTCACCCTCCACGCCGCCAAGGGCCTCGAGTTCCCGGTGGTGTTCCTGGTCGGCTGCGAGGACGGCCTGCTGCCGCTGCGCTGGGGCGGCCGGCTCGACCCCGACCAGGCCGCCGAGGAACGCCGGCTGTTCTTCGTCGGGATGACCAGGGCCCGCTCGCACCTGTTCCTGACCCGTGCACGGCGGCGCGCCTGGCGCGGCACGGTCCGCGACGCCGCCCCCTCCCCGTTCCTGGCCGACATCGAGGAGACCCTGCTCGACCACCTGCGCGCGGCGGCCAGGCGACCGCGTCCGCCCCGCGCCGACGCCGACCAGTTGACGCTGCTGTAGGCCAGCCCGCGACTTGACGGGCTAACACTGTGGAACCCGTTCATCGTTCGGGCCGAGGGCGACGCCCGCCCCGGTGGGCGGCTGACCCTCCGGATGCAGCCCGCCGGCGGCCGCGCCATCACCTTCCGGCCCACCGTGCTCGAGGCCACCCCGGGACGCCGGCTGCGGTAGTTGGGGCACCTGCTGGTGAACGGCCTCTTCGACGGCGAGCACCGCTTCACCATCCAGCCGCTCGGCGATGGCCGGGCCCGCCTGGTCCAGGAGGAGGACTTCTGCTCGAACAGGAGGGCGCCGAGGCCCTCACCATGCGGCGGCTGGCCGGGCGGCTCGGCATCCGCGCCCCCTCCCGCTACAAGCACCTGCCCGACAAGGCCGCCCTGGAGGCGGCCATCATCGCCACCGGGTTGGAGGACGCGGCCGCCGCCCTCGAGGCGGCCCCGGACCGGGCTCGAGACGACGGCGTGGAGGCACTGGCGGCCCTGGCCACCGCCTACCGGGCCTTCGCCGTCACCCACCCCACCTGTACCGCCTCATGACCGACCGGCCGCTGCCGCGCGACCGCCTGCCGGAGGGGGTCGAGCGCCGCGCCGCCGCGCCCCTGCTGCGGGCCGCCGGCGACCAGGACCTGGCGCGGGCCGTGTGGGCGTCCGCCCACGGCATGGTGCAGCTGGAGCTGGCCCGGCGCTTCCCGCCCGGCGCCGACCTGGACAGCGCCTGGCGGGAAGGGGTCACCGCCTTCCAGGCACGCCAGGCGACCGGCTGAGGCTGGCCCGCGGCGGGTCCTCCGGACGAGGATCGGCAGCGCCGACGGCGCGAGGAGGAGCAGCGCGATGCCTGACGAGGTGACACCGTTCCGCATCGAGGTCCCAGAGGCCGACCTGCGCGACCTCCGCGAGCGCCTGGCCCGGACGCGCTGGCCGGAGGCCGAGACGGTCCCCGACTGGTCCCAGGGCGTGCCGCTCGCCTACCTGCGGGAGCTCTGCGGCTACTGGGCCGACCGGTACGACTGGCGGGCGACCGAGGCGCGCCTGAACGCCCTGCCCCAGTTCCGCACCGAGCTCGACGGGCTCGGGATCCACTTCGTCCACGTCCGCTCGCCGCACCCCGACGCGCTGCCCCTGGTCATGACCCACGGCTGGCCCGGCTCGGTGGTGGAGTTCCTGAAGGTGCTGGGGCCGCTGACCGACCCCACCGCCCACGGCGGCGACGCGGCCGACGCCTTCCACGTGGTCTGCCCGTCGCTGCCGGGCTACGGCTTCAGCGACAAGCCGGCGCGGCCCGGCTGGGGCGTGCAGCGGATCGCCGGCGCCTGGACCCGGCTGATGGCCCGGCTGGGCTACGGGCGCTACGGCGCGCAGGGCAGCGACTGGGGGACGAGCGTCAGCACCAGCATCGGCCAGCAGGACCCCGGCCACGTCGCTGGGATCCACCTCACCCCGCCGCTGGCGCCGCCCGACCCGGCGACCTTCGACGACCTCACCGAGGCCGAGCGCGCGGCGCTCGCCTCGCTGGAGCAGGCCGCCGAGTGGGACTCCGGGTACTCGCAGGAGCAGGCCACCCGGCCCCAGACGGTCGGGTACGCGCTGGTGGACTCGCCGGTCGCGCTGTGCGCCTGGATCGTGGAGAAGTTCTGGTCGTGGACCGACAGCGACGGCCACCTAGAGAACGTGCTCACCCGCGACGAGCTGCTCGACAGCGTGATGCTCTACTGGCTCCCCGGGACCGGCGCCTCCGCCGCGCGCCTGTACTGGGAGAGCATCAGGCAGGTGAACCGGTGGATCTCCGGCTCGGCCAGCGACACGGTCGCCGTCCCCACCGGCTGCTCGGTCTTCCCCAGGGAGCTGCAGCGCCCGTCCCGGCGCTGGGCGGAGCGGCGCTTCCTCGACATCCGCTACTGGAACGAGCCCGCCAAGGGCGGCCACTTCGCCGCCTTCGAGCAGCCGGCGCTGTTCGTCGAGGAGGTCCGCGGGTTCTTCCGCCTGGTCCGCTGACGGCCCGCCGGCGGCGTCGCTAGTCGCCCCAGTTCCAGGGGAAGACGGGCGTGTCGAGCGGGGTGTTCTGGTTGTTGTAGAGCATGGTGCCGTAGAGCACCAGCAGCATCACCACCGCGGCGAAGCCGATGATCGCGAGCTGGAGGCGCACCGTGCGCCCGAGCTCCCGCTTGTCCGAGCGCCCCGGCGACCCGGCACGCCGGCCGCTGGCCTTCCACAGCTCCCGTGGGGTCACGGCCTGGTAGACGCGCCCGAGGCGGCGCTTGTACTCCGCCTCGTCCAGCTCGCCGGCCGCCATCGCCTCGCGCAGCAACCGGTGCGCCTGGTGCTTCTCGTCGAGGGAGATCAGCCGGGGCCGCTCCTCCTCGTCGCGCTCCCCGGCGGCAGCGTTCCGCTTCCTCATGCCAGCCTCCTGGGCCGCAGGACGCCACCCCACCCGTGGCTCCGTGCGCGCAGATTGTCGCACCTCCAGACCGGCCCGGGCGAGTGGTCTTGGCCGGCGGCGCCCGGGGTCAGCCGGCCGCGCCGACACGCGGCTCGCGGGTGGGGTGCAGGCGGGTAGCGCCGGGCGGACCCCCGCAAACCGCGCTGCGGGTAGCTTGCGGCAGAAGGCCGCCGAGCGGACACTCTCCGCGGCGACGGCGCCGCCGCGCCGGAGAGGAGACGGCATGCCCGCGACCACCCCCGCGCAGATCCACCGGATGTTCGAGACGGCGTTCAACGCCGCCGACATCGACGGCCTGATGGCGCTGTACGAGCCCGACGCGGCGCTGGTGCCCCAGCCCGGGACGGTCGCGCGCGGCGCCGACGAGGTCCGTGAGGCGCTGCAGCGCTACCTGGCGCTGCAGGGTCGCATCACCCTGGACACCAAGCTGGTGGTGGAGGTCGGCGACCTGGCCTACCTGTCCAACACCTGGTCGCTCGACGGCACCGGCCCCGACGGGCAGCCGCTCACCCTTGGCGCCACCACCGCCGAGGTGGCGCGGCGGCAGGAGGACGGCAGCTGGCGCTACGTGGTCGACAACGCCTGGGGCGACCGGGGCGCCGCCGTCTGACCGGCCGAGCGAGCCCACCCGTGCCGGAGATCCGCCCCCTGCGGGTCGAGGACGCCGACGCCTGCGACCGGATCGTCGCCAGCCTGCCCTACCACTTCGGCAACGCGGAGGGGCGGCGCGAGTGCGCCCTCGCCGTCCGGAGCCAGCCCGGGCTGGTCGCGGTGGTCGACGGCACGGTCACCGGCTTCCTGACCGTGCAGCGGCACTTCGAGCAGGCCGCCGAGATCACCTGGATGGCCGTGCACGCCCGCCACCGCCACCGTGGCGTCGGCAGCGCGCTGGTCGAGCGGCTCTGCCGGGAGCTGGCCGCGGAGGGACGGCGGCTGCTGCTGGTGCTGACCGTGTCCCCGTCCGACGGGGGTCCCGAGCCGCCCGACGGCTACCAGGCCACGCGGGCGTTCTACCGGGCGATGGGCTTCGTGCTGGCCCGCGACCTCCCCGGCCTGTGGGACGCCGACACCGCCGTGCTGCTGGTCCGGCCGCTGCGCCCGGCACCCTGAGGCGGCCGTGGCCGGGCGGCGGCCGGATCAGTGGTCGGCGGGCTGGCCGGAGAGGCGCTCGATCACGCGCACCACGACGCTGTGGTCGTCGCCGCCGAAGCCGCCCCAGCGGGCGGCGCCGAACAGCTGGTCGACCAGGGCGGTCAGCGGCAGGGCCACGCCCTCGGCGCGGGCGGCGGCCAGCGCGAAGCCGAGGTCCTTGTGCTGGAACGCGGCCGCCCCGCCGGGCCGGAAGTCGCCCTCCACCATCTTCGGCCCCTTCAGCTCCAGCACCCGGCTGCCGGCGAGCCCGCCGGCCAGCACGGCGAACACCCGCCGCGGGTCCAGGCCGCCGCCGCGCGCCAGCACCAGCGCCTCCGACAGGGCGGTGAGGGTGGCGGCCACGACGACCTGGTTGCACGCCTTGGCCAGCTGCCCGGCGCCGAGCGGGCCGAGGTGGTCCACCGTGGTCCCCATCGCCTCCAGCAACGGCCGCACGCGGGCGAAGGCGGCCCGGTCGCCGCCCACCATGATGCTGAGCGTGGCCTGCTCGGCGCCCACCTCGCCGCCGCTCACCGGCGCGTCCACCAGCGACACCCCCGCCGGCTCCAGCCGGGCGCCGAGCTCGCGGACGCCGACCGTCGAGACCGTCCCCATCACCACCAGGACGCCGCCGCGGTCCATGCCGCGCAGCAGGCCGTCGTCGCGGTCCAGCACCTCCTCGACCTCGGGGAGGTCGGGCAGCATGGTCAGCACCACCGGGGCGGCCGCGGCCAGCTCGGCCGGGGTCGCCGCCACGGTGGCACCGGCCGCGGCCAGCTCCGCCGCCGGCGCGGCGCTACGGTTCCACACCACCACCCGGTGGCCGGCCCGCACCAGGTTGCGCGCCATCGGGCGGCCCATGACGCCGAGCCCGACGAAGCCGACGGCCTGGCGTTCGCTCGTCTGACCGCTCATGTCGGCTCCACCTCCGGGTGGCGGACGACCAGCTCCTGGTAGCCGGTCTGGGGGTCGTGCTCACGGTCGAAGCGCAGCCGGTCGTCGGCGCCGAGGACGACCTCGGCGGTGGTGCGGACCAGGCAGCCGCCGAGCAGGTGGCCGCCGAAGGTGACGCCCTGGTCGTCGGCGACGGCGAGGTGCAGGTGGCTGTCGCTCCGGGTGATGGTGCCGACCAGCGCGACGATCTCGAGGGCGCCGTCCCTGGTGGTTCGGCTGGTGGCGCCGGCCAGGCGCAGCGTCGCCCTGGAGAGGCTGCCGACGCAGGTCAGGACCCAGCCGGCCTGGACGCGCTCGCGCTCGGCGACGGCTAGCAGCTCGCGCTTGAGGTCCTGGCCGGGACGGAGCCTGACCGCCACGGTCCGCATGGCGGGAGCGCCTCGCTCAGCTCGACATGATCAGCCAGTCCGGCCGGTTGCCCGGCTTCCACTTGAGGCTGCAGCCCATGCTCGGCTTGTGCGGCTCGGGCACGGGCTCGCCGCGGAGGACCAGGTCGAGGGCCTGCCGCAGGCGCTCGCCGGTCACCGGCAGGCCGTTGGCGGGGGTGCTGTCGTCGAAGGCGCCGCGGTAGGCCAGCGCCCGCCGCGCGTCGTAGACGAACAGGTCGGGGGTGCACATCGCCCGGTACGCCTTGGCGGCCTCCTGGTCGGCGTCGACCAGGTAGGGGAAGGCGAAGCCGGCGCGGCGTGCCTGCCCGGCCAGGCCGGCCGGGCCGTCGTCGGGGTGGCTGTCGGTGTCGTTGCTGCAGATCCCCACCGCGGCCACGCCACGCTCGGCGTACTCGGCGACGGTCGTGGCCAGCGCCCGCTCGACGTGGCGGACGTAGGGGCAGTGGTTGCAGAGGAACATCACCAGCAGCGCCGGCCCGTCGAGGTCGGCCAGGGCCACGTGCTGGCCGCCGACGGACGGCAGCTTGAAGTCGGGTGCGGGGGTGCCGAGCGGCACCATCAGCGAGTTGGCGGGCATGCGTGGTCCTTCCGGTGGCTCCACGGATCGGGGACGCCGCCCACGGTATACCCGTAGGATCGAGCCCGATGGGACGGCCGCGCAGGCAGCAGGGAACCGGGATCTGGGCGATCCTCTCGGATCGCCGGGTGACCGGCGTGGTGCTGGTCGTGTTCATCGTGATGGCGGGCCTGGGCCTGGTGCTGCCGATCCTGCCCCTGTTCGCCCGGTCCTTCGGCGTCGGCTACGGCGCGGTCGGCGTGCTGGTGTCCGCCTACGGGCTCGCCCGGCTGGTGTTCGACCTGGTCGCGGGCCCGCTCGTCGACCGCTTCGGGGAGCGTGCCGCGGCGGCCGGCGGGCTGCTGCTGGTCGGGCTGGGCTCGGCGCTGACCGGGGTCGCCCCCGGCTACGGCGTGGCGGTGGTGACCTGGGCCACCGCCGGGGTCGGCTCGGCGATCGCCCTGGCCGCGGTGTACACCCGCCTGCTGCGGGTGGCACCGGCGCAGCAGACGGCGCGCACGCTCGGCATCTTCTACGGCGCGTTCAACACCGGGTTCGTCGCCGGCGGGGCGGCCAGCGGCCTGGTGGCAGCCCGGTTCGGGCTCGCCGGGCCGCTGCTGGCCAACGCCGCGGTGGTGGCGGTGGCGGCGGTGCTGTGGCTGGCGCTGGTCCCCTCCGGCAGGCCGGCGGGCCGGCCTGCCGGCCAGGCGGCGCCGGCCGCCGGCGAGGCCGTGCCGCCGGCCGGCGGGGCCGTGCCGCTGCGGGAGCGGCGCCGCGGGTCCAACCTCGCGCTGCTGCTGCGGACGCCCGGGCTGCTGCCGGTGGTGGTGACCAACTTCGCCTACCTGTGGATGGTGGCGGTGGTGTTCGACACCCTGGTGCCGCTGTTCGCCAGCGACGCGCTCGGCCTGTCGACGGTCGCCATCGGGGTGCTGTTCGCGGTGGCGCTGGCGGCGGAGTTCGTGGTGCTCTACCCGGCCGGCAGCGTCGCCGACCAGCACGGCCGCAAGCCGGTGCTGGTGCCGGCGCTGGCGGGGCTGGCGCTGGCCACCGCCGCGGTCGGCTGGGCGGCGACCCCGCTGCTGCTCGGTGCCGTGCTGGCGGTGCTGGGGGTGATGTCGGGGGCGGCGGGGGTCCCGCCGGGCGCGATGCTGTCGGACGTCGCCCCCACCCAGGCGTCGGGGACCGCGGTCGGCGTCTTCCGGTTCTTCGGCGACCTCGGCTTCACCCTGGGGCCGCTGCTGGCCGGCTGGTCGGTCCCGGCCCTCGGGTTCCGCTGGGCCTTCGCGCTGGCGGCCGTCCCCACGGTCGTCGCGCTCGCCCTCATCCTGCGCACCCCAGAGACCCTCCGGCCGGCCGAGGTCGGCTGAGCCGGCTCCACCGGACGAAAGGACAGCCTTGGACGCGACCGTGGGCACGGGGACGCTGGCGATCGTCGGCGGCCGGGTCATCCCCATCGAGGGCGCGCCGTTCTCCGACGGCGTGGTGCTGGTCCAGGACGGCGCCATCCTGGCGCTCGGCAGGGACGTGCGCGTCCCCGACGGCGTGGAGCGGGTGGACGCCACCGGCAAGGTGGTCCTGCCCGGCCTGGTCGACGCGCACGTGCACCTGGGCGTGCACGAGGAGGCGGAGGGCTGGGCCGGGGAGGACACCAACGAGTTGACCGACCCGGTCACCGCGCACGTCCGCGCGCTGGACGCCATCAACCCGGCCGACCTCGGCTTCCAGGACGCGGTCGCCGGCGGGGTGCTGACGGTGAACGTCAACCCGGGGTCGGGCAACCCGATCGGCGGCCAGACGGTCGCGGTCCGCTGCAGCGGCCGCACGGTGGACGAGATGGTGCTGCGCGCGCCGAGCGGGATGAAGTCCGCGCTCGGGGAGAACCCCAAGCGCGTCTACGGCGAGCGCAAGGAGCTCCCCTCCACCCGGCTCGGGACCGCGGCGGTGATCCGCGACGCCCTGGTGAAGGCGGCCAACTACCTGGCCAAGCAGGAGCGCGGCAACGGGGAGCCGGCCGAGCGCGACCTGCGCTGGGAGGCGCTGGGCATGGTCCTGCGCCGCGAGATCCCCTGGCGCCAGCACTGCCACCGCGCCGACGACATCGCCACCGCCATGCGCCTGGCCGACGAGTTCGGCTACCGGCTGGTGATCGACCACGGCACCGAGGCGGCGCTGCTGGCCGACCGCATCGCCGAGCGCGGCGTGCCGGTGCTGATCGGCCCCCTGCTGACCTCGCGGTCCAAGGTCGAGCTGCGCAACCGCTCGCTGGCCAACCCGGGGCGGCTGGCGGCGGCCGGGGTGGAGCTGGGCATCATCACCGACCACCCGGTGGTGCCGATCCAGCTGCTGCACCTGCAGGCCGCCCTGGCGGTCAAGGAGGGGCTGGACGCGGCGGCGGCGCTGCGGGCGGTCACCCTGACCCCCGCCCGCGTGATCGGCGTCGACGACCGCCTCGGGTCGCTGGAGCCGGGCAAGGCGGCCACCCTGTGCGTGTGGTCCGGCGACCCGCTGGACGTCCGCTCCCGGGTGGAGGCGGCCTGGATCGACGGCCGCCCCGTGGGCCCCGGCGCGGGTGGCGCCGCCGCGGCGCCCCTGTGAGATGCTTGCGCCGTGCCTAGAATCTGCGTCGCGACCTGGAACATCACCGGCGGCCGCCGGGAGGGGACGGGCGAGCTCGACCTGGCCGCCGTGCTGGCGGCGGTGCGGAACCTCGGCGCCGACCTGCTGGGGCTGCAGGAGGTCGACCGCGAGCTGGGCCGCAGCGGCCGGGTCGACCAGCCGAGGGCGATCGCCGAGGCGCTCGGCCCCGAGTGGACCTGGTCGTACGCGCCGGCGCTGGCCGGCGACGACCTGCGGCCGCTGGCCGGTCCCGACCCCGGCGGCCCCGCCTACGGCAACCTGCTGCTGTCGCGGCTGCCGCTGGAGGGGGTCGAGCACCTGCGCTTCCCGCCGGCGGGCGGCGGCGAGCAGCGCACGGCGCTGGTCGGCACCATCCGGGTCGGGTCGCGGCCGCTGACGGTCGCGGCCGCGCACCTGTCCAACAAGCAGGGCCACAACGTCCGCCAGCTGCGCCAGCTGCAGCAGGTGGTCGCCGAGCGGCCGGGGCCGCGGCTGCTGCTCGGCGACCTCAACCTGCCCTCTACGGTGCTGCGGCTGGCGTCGCGGCGCGGCTGGCCGGAGGTGGGACGCGGCCGCACCTTCCCGAGCTCCCGTCCCGCCCAGCAGCTCGACCACGTCCTGCGCCACGACCCGCAGGGGGTGTTGCGGCCGCTCGGCGCCCGCGTGGTGGCCGCGCCGGTCAGCGACCACCGCGCGCTGTGCGCGGACCTGGAGGCCACGGGGCTCCGGTGACCGACAGCATGATGGCGTACACCGAGGTCGTGGCGCAGGCGAACAGGTGGTTGCGCCGGCGGCCACCGAAGGCCAGGTTGGCGACGGTCTCGGGGACGCGCAGCTTGCCGATGAGGGTGCCGTCGGGGTCGTAGCAGTGCACGCCGTCGCCGGCGCCGACCCAGATGCGCCCGGCGTCGTCGAGCCGCAGCCCGTCGAAGGCCCCCACGGTGCAGTCGGCGAGCACCTGCCCGCCCGACAGGGTGCCGTCGTCGGCCACCTCGAACACCCGGAGGTGGTTGGCCCTGGTGTCGGCGACGTAGAGGCGCCGTTCGTCGAGGGAGAAGGCCAGCCCGTTGGGGCGGTCGAAGTCGCCGGCGGCGATGCGGACCGCGCCGCTGCCCGGGTCCACCCGGTAGAGGTGGCAGGCCCCGATCTCGCTGTCGGCGCGGTGGCCCTCGTAGTCGCTGTCGATGCCGTAGCTCGGGTCGGTGAACCAGATCGAGCCGTCGGAGGCGACCACCACGTCGTTGGGGCTGTTGAACCGCTTGCCCTGGTAGCGGTCGGCGATCACGGTCTGGGAGCCGTCGTGCTCGGTGCGGGTGACGCGCCGGTTGCCCTGCTCGCAGGTGACCAGCCGGCCGCGGCCGTCGAGGGTGCTGCCGTTGGCGTAGCCGGCCGGCTGGCGGAACACGCCGACCGACCCGGTGGTCTCGTCCCAGCGCAGCATGCGGTCGTTGGGGATGTCGCTCCAGACCAGGTAGCGGCCGGCCGGGACGTACACCGGGCCCTCCGCCCAGCGGCACTCCCCGTGGAGCCGCTCGAGCCGCACGTCGCCGCTGGTGCACGGACGGAACCGGTCGTCCAGGACCTCGTAGGCCTCCGGGGCGTCGGCCACGCGCTACCTGCTCAGGGCCGGAACACCGTGCGGCGGTCGGCGGTGACCCGTTCGATGCTGGGGGGGCCGTCGGCGGTGGCGGGGCTGCGGGCGTGCACCGCGGTCGGGCGGACGACCAGCACCACCCGGGTGTCGGCGTCGGGCATCGGCGCGTCGGGGTCGACGCCGTAGCGCCGGCGCATCTGCTTGTAGAAGCCGCCGCCGCGGTCGTCCTCGACCGCCTCGACCACGCCGCGGACCTCCAGGTAGCGCTGCGGGTTGTCGGGGTCGGTGAGGGACAGCGCGACGCGGGGCTCGGCCTGCAGGTTGCGGAACTTCTGCCTGGTGCGGGTGTGGGTCAGGCGCAGGCGCTCGCCGTCGAAGGCGAACCACATCGGGCTGCTCTGCGGCGCGCCGTCGGCGCCGACGGTGGCGACGTGGGCGGTCAGCGGCCGTTCCAGCAGGTCGCGATGGCCCTTGGGGACCTGCGGGATGGGGTTGTCCACCGGCGCACCTCCGCCTCAGCTGCCGCCCGTCGCGGGCGAGCCTATGCCTGCGGCGCGCCGGTCCGCATCCGGCGCCGGACCCACCAGGCACTCGGGCGGGAGCACGAACCAGCGCAGCGCCTCGAAGTCGGCCGACAGCCCGGCCAGGGCGCCGGCGTCGGCGTCGCCGTCGGCGGGCGCGGGGCCGGCCGCCAGGATCCGGCGTGCCTCCTCGAGGTAGCCGGCCAGCGCGCCGTCGTGGGCCTGGGCGTGCGAGGAGCGGTGGCGGAGCTTCCCCTGCCCGTCGTAGCGCAGGTGGTGCAGCCGCAGCGGCGGCTCGACCGGTCCCCGCCGGTGCCGCCACAGCCCGCTGGCGGGGTCGAAGCGGTAGTCGGGCAGCAGCCGCGCTCCCTCCGCGGCGACCAGGTGGACCGCGTCCAGGACGTACTGGAAGACCGCCTCGGAGATGAAGTAGTTGAAGTTGACCCGGACCCACCCGGGCTTGATGCCCTCGCAGCCGCGGGCGATCTCCCGCTCGAACTCGTGCGAGCGGTCGATGTCGATGCCGAGCAGCCGGTGGCCGTAGGGGCCGGCGCAGGAGCAGCCGCCGCGGGACTGGATGCCGAACAGGTCGTTGAGCAGCGCCACGACGAAGTTGTGGTGGAGGTACTTGCGGCCGTTGCGGACCACGAACGACACGATCGACAGCCGCTCGGCCTGCAGGTTGCCGAGCAGCTCGATGTTGGGGTTGGCGCCCCAGGAGGCGATCGCGCGGTCGATGAAGGCCCGCTCGCGCTGCTGGATGGTGTCGGCCCCGACCGCCTGCTTGAGCTGGAACACCAGGCCCGCCCGGATGGAGTCGACGATGGCGGGGGTGCCGCCCTCCTCGCGCTCCACCGGGTCGTCGAGGTAGCGGTGCTCGGTCGGGTTGACGTAGGCGACGGTGCCGCCGCCCGGGACGGTCGGGACCCGGTTGCGGACCAGCTCGCGCCGCACCACCAGCACGCCGGGGGTGCCCGGGCCGCCGATGAACTTGTGCGGCGAGAGGAAGACCGCGTCCTTGCGGGCCAGCCCGGCGTCGGGGCCGTCGCCGACGGCGCCCATGTCGATCTGGACGTAGGGGCCGGCGGCGGCGAAGTCCCAGAACGACAGCGCGCCGTGGCGGTGCAGCAGCGCCGCGATCGCGTGCGTGTCGGACACGATCCCGGTCACGTTCGAGGCGGCCGAGAAGCTCCCGATGCGCAGCGGGCGGCCGGCGTGGCGGACCAGCTCCTCCTCGAGCTGGTCCCGGTCGATGTGGCCGTCGGCGTCCTCGCGGATCACCACCACGTCGGCGATCGACTCGCGCCAGGGCAGCTCGTTGGAGTGGTGCTCGAACGGCCCGATGAACACCACCGGCCGCTCCTGCGGAGGGATCCGGCCCGAGAGGCCGTAGCGGTCGTCCAGGTCGGCGGGGATGCGGAGGTTGAGGATGCCGATGAGCTTGTCGACCGCGCCGGTGCTGCCGGACCCGCAGAACAGCACCAGGGTGTCGTCGTCGCCGCCGACCGCGTCGTGGATGATCCGCCGCGCGTCCTCGCGCAGCCGGGTGGTCTGCAGGCCCGTGCCGGAGCTCTCGGTGTGGGTGTTGGCGTACCGGGGCAGGACCTCGAAGCGGATGAAGTCCTCGATGAACGCGAGCGCCCGGCCGGAGGCGGTGTAGTCGGCGTAGACGATCCGCCGCGGCCCGTAGGGCCCGTCCATCACCTCGGCGTCGCCGATCACCGACGCACGAATGGCCTCGACCAGCGGTGACGTCGTTGTCTGCGCTTCCACGGCAGCCTCCTTCCCTGGGAGGATTCTAAGCCGGCGGGAGGCGGAAGTCGGCGACGACCACGTCGTGGTCGGAGGGGTGGAGCCCGCCCGGCCGGTCGTCCACCACGAAGGCCCGCTCCACGGCGACCGGGTGGGCCGGCGTCCCCGCCCGGGCCAGGACGTAGTCGATGCGCCGGTCGATCAGCCACCACGCCGCCCGCGGGGCGAGGGGGTTGCGGGAGCTCAGCGTGTGCCCGCCGCCGGCGGCACCGCCGGCAGCGGGCCAGGCGTCCACCGTGGCGTCGGTCAGCACCCGGACCTCGCGGGTCGCCGGCGGGGCGTTGAGGTCCGCGGTCAGCAGCACCGGCAGCAGCGCCACGATCTCGGGGCGGTGCCGGGAGGGGAGCCGGTGCCGCTCGACGTGCAGGACGGGCCAGCGGCTGAGCACGGCGACGCCGACCTCGACGCCGGCCTGGTCCGGGCGCTCGGGCGGCCGGGGCGGCGGCAGCGACGGCGCCGCGAAGGCGGCGTGCATGCCGAGCTGGTCGGCCAGCTGCGCCGCGTGGTTCGTCCCGGCGGTGGCCCAGACCTCCTGCAGCCCGGCGACGTCCGGCCGCACGGCTTCGAGGGTGGAGCGGATCCCCGGCTGGCGGGCGTGCCAGTCGTCGCGCTCGCGCCACTGCAGGTTCCAGGTCACCACCCGCAGGCGCGCGGTCAACCGCGGCGCGGCCGGAGCAGGCAGAACTCGTTGCCTTCGGGGTCGCGGAGCACCTGCCAGCGGCCCCCGTCGTAGACGTCGTCGGCGCGCGTGGCCCCGAGCGCGAGGGCCTGCGCGGTCGCGGCGGCCAGGTCGTTGCTGCGGAGGTCGAGGTGCAGGCGGTTCTTGACCGTCTTGGACTCGGGCACCCGGGCGAAGTCGATCGCCAGGCCGCCCGGGGTGTGCAGGGTGGCGCCGCCGTCGGCGTCGACCTCGACCGTCCCGCCGAGCAGCCGGCCCCACCAGGCCGCCAGGGCCGGTGGGTCGGCGCAGTCGACCGCCAGCGCGGCGATGCCGACCACCGCCGGTGCCTCCTCGCTCACTCCCTGCCCCCTGGTCGACTCGGCCGGACGCGGACCTCGGCAGCATACTGGGTGGGTGGGACGCCGCCGCGCCAACGCGACCGGGAGGCGATGTGAGCCGCACACCACGATTCACGCTGACGGCCGCCGTGCTCGACGCGCCCGACGCCCGCGACCTGGCGGGCTTCTACCAGCGGCTGCTCGGCTGGCCGATCGGACGGGACGAGCCCGACTGGGTGACGCTGCGCCCGCCGGGCGGTGGGGCGGGGCTCTCGTTCCAGACCGAGACGGCCTACGCCAGGCCCACCTGGCCGGCCGGGCCCGGCGACCAGCAGATGATGGTGCACCTGGACATCGAGGTCGACGACCTGGACGCCGCCGGCGCGCACGCGCGCGCCGCGGGAGCCGTCCTCGCCGACTACCAGCCCCAGCAGGACGTGCGGGTGTACCTCGACCCCGCGGGCCACCCGTTCTGCCTGTGGGTCTCCGGCTAGCGGGGTGGACGTGCGCGGAGGCTGAGGTCGGCCGTTGACGCGACGGTGGCGACCACGCCCTCGTGGCGGGCGCGCTCGGCGGCGAACACGGCCAGGTGGGCCTCCAGCGACGCGCGGGGGCCGGTGAGCACGTGGGCGCGGTCCCCGGTGGCCACGGCGCGGATGAAGGCGTCCATCAGCCCCCAGTCGCCACCTCCGTGGCCGCCGCCCGCGGTGGCGTCCCCGGGCGTCCGGGCGGCGAGGACCTCGGCGGTCCCGGTGAGGAAGTCGTGGACGCGGACCGTCTCGCCGTCGCCCTCCAGTTCCCCGTGCGTGCCGAAGAGCCGGGTCCGCCGGTGGCCGCCGGCGTTGAAGGCGGTCATGACAAAGGTGCCGGTCGGGCCGCCGTCGAACTCCATCGCGACGACCTGGTGGTCGACCACGTTGTTGTCGCAGGCGTAGACGCAGCGCCCGTAGGGGCCGTGGCGCAGCGCCGCCGTGAGGTCGGCCTCGGTGTAGCGGTCGATGACGGCGTCGAGCGGCCAGCCGCCGTCGCGGTCGAGGTAGCGCGGGTAGAAGCGCACCGCCGAGTAGGGGCAGGTCGGCTCGACGGCGCAGTCGACGCAGCGGTCCGCCGCCCCGGCGGGCCGGTTCTCCGGCCGGAAGTGGGTGAGGCCGCCGAAGCTGGCGACGCGCCGGATCGGCCGCCCGACGACGTACTGCAGCCAGTCCAGGTCGTGGCAGGACTTGGCGAGGAGCATGAAGGTGGAGTCGTCCTGGCGCCGCCAGGCTCCGCGGACGTACGAGTGGGCGTGGTGGGAGAACCCCACCGGCTCCAGGTGCTGGACGGACACCACCTTGCCGAGGCGGCCCGCGTCGACGACCTGCTTCACCAGGGCGGTGTAGGGGGTGTAGCGCAGCACGTGGCAGACGGCGAGCAGCACGCCGGCCCGCTCGACCGCCGCGACGATGCGCCGGCAGTCGGCCTCGGTGGTGGCCATCGGCTTCTCCAGCAGCACGTGGTAGCCGAGCTCGGCGAAGGCGATCGCGGGCTCGGCGTGCTCCGCGTCCTGGGTGCAGACCAGGACGGCGTCGGCGATCCGGCCGCGGGCGGCCAGCGCCTGCCAGCTGCTGAAGGCCGCGGCGGCGGGGAGCCGGTGGCGGGCGGCGAAGCGGTCGCGGCGCACGGCGCGCGGCTCGGCGACCGCGACCACCCGGGCGCGGTCCGGTTGGACGAGCGCCCAGCCGCCGTGCGCGCTCCCGCGGTTGCCGGCCCCGACGACCGCGAGGGTGACAGGCGCCATGGGGGACTCCGTTCGTCGTGGCCGGGTGCCCTCCGGGTCATCGGCCGGAGGGTGCCCGGCCATTCTCCGCCAGGGTAGAGACCTCGGTGCGGGTGGGGAGGGACGCCTGCGCGCCGGGGAGGGTGCAGGCCGCCGCGGCGACCCTGACCGCCCACCGCGCCGCGTCCTCCAGGGCGGCGCCGGTGGCCAGCGCGTCGGCCAGCCCCCCGCAGAAGGCGTCGCCCGCGGCGGTGGTGTCCACCGGCCGGACGGGGACGGCGGGCACGTGGCCGGCGTGGCCACCCTCGACCACCAGGGCGCCGTCGGCGCCGAGGGTGACCACCACGGCCCGGGCCGGGAGCCGGTCGGCCAGCGCGGCGGCCTCCTCCACCGTCGCCGGCACCGGCGCGACGGCGAGCTGGGCGAGCTCCACCCGGTTCGGCACCAGCACGTCGGCCTCGCCGAGCAGCTCCTCGGGCAGGGCCCGCACCGGCGCCGGGTTGAGCACCACCGTGCCCCTGGCCGCCCGGGCGGCGGCCAGCACGACCTCCAGCGGCACCTCCAGCTGGACCAGGGTCACCGCGGCCGCCCGCAGCGCCGCCCCGGCCGCGGCCACGTCCTCCGGCGTCAGCCGGGCGTTCGTGCCGGGGCTGACCACGATCTGGTTCTCGCCGTCCTCGCCCACGGCGATGAAGGCGGCGCCGCTCGGGACGCCGTCGACGACCCGCACGTGCGCGGTGCCCACCCCGTCGGCCTGCAGCGACGCCAGCAGGTCGCGCCCGGCCTGGTCGTCGCCGACGCAGCCGACCAGGGTGACCCGACGGCCGAGCCGGGCCGCCGCCACCGCCTGGTTCGCCCCCTTGCCGCCGGGGTTGCGGAACACGTCACCCCCCGAGACCGTCTCCCCCGGGCCGGGCAGCCGGGGAACCCGGACCACCAGGTCCAGGTTCAGGCTCCCCACCACCGCGACCTCGGGCGCGCCCGCCGGGGTGGCAGCCTGCCCGCCCACCGCCGCAGCTCCGGGGAACCTAGCGGACGATCAGCGGCCGGAGGGTGCGGTGCGCGATCTCCAGGCCCGCCGTGACGCGGTCCTCGTCGCCACTCCAGACCGGGTCCTCGTGCTCGACCGACAACGCGCCGGCGAAGCCGCCCTCGTAGAGGACGTCGACGAGCCGCCGCCAGTCCACCGCCCCCAGGCCGGGGACCCGGTAGCGCCACCAGCCCGGGTCCCAGGGATCGTCCCGCAGCGCCCTGCCGAAGACGCCGTAGCGGTTGCGGCGGCGGGGGTCCATCTCGACGTCCTTGGCCTGCGCGTGAGGGATGCGCTCAAGGTAGGGCCGGACCGCCTCGACCGGGTCGATGCCGAGCCACAGGAGGTGCGACGGATCGAAGTTCAGGTCGAGGCCAAGGGAGAACATCCACTCCCACAGCTCGGGCGAGTAGGCGAGGTTGCCTGGATAGCCGTCCGGGTGCCAGCCCTCCATGGGACAGTTCTCGATCATCAGCCTGACGCCGCGCTCGCCGGCGTGCTCGACCAGCGGGGCGAAGGCCGCCTCGGCGTCGCGCAGGTTCTCGGCCACGGTCCTGCCAGGGTCGCGGCCGATGAACGTGCCCACCGTGGGGCAGCCGAGCGCTGCGGCCGCGTCGATGCAGGCGCGGAGGTGCTCGTGCGTCGTCTTGCGGACGGCGGGGTCGGGATGCAGGTTGTTGTCGTAGTAGGCGAGCGACGACAACTGCAGGCCGTGCCGGTCGAACAGGGCCCGGACGCGCTCGGTCTCGTCCCCGTCGAGGCTGGCGGCATCGACGTGGCTGGCGGTGTGGCCGCGGCCGCCGGCCTGCGGCCAGGCCGCCACCTCGAGCGCGTCGTAGCCGTGCGCCGCGGCCCACTGGACGATGTCGTCCAGAGGCAGCCGCGGAAGGCAGGCGGTGAAGAAGCCGAGTTTCACTGGCCCTCCGTCCAGGGTCGAGCAGCCCGGAACGGGCAGGGCGACCAGGATACCTTCCGGCGAGCCGCCCAGACGCCGTTCAACCTCGTCCCGGAGGCCCACTCGTAGCTTGGCTCAGCCCCAGGACCAGCTGCCGAGCATCTGCTCCAGCGCCGTGCGGTCGCTGGCGAAGGTCCGCTGGTCGGCGGTGAAGGTGAGGAACAGGACCCGGCCGTCCCGCAGGCAGGCGACCTGGCGGCCATGGGACGTCCGGCCGTTCAGCACGTAGGTGTACTCGTGGACCAGGGCAGGGGCGCCAGCCAGGCCGAGCCGCCGCGGCCGCCCGAGGTGGCGGGCGTCCTGGAGGGCCTCTGCCTGCTCCTTGCGGGTCGCCGCCAGGTGCTCGGCCAGCGCCAACCCCCGGGAGGGGTCGAAGGTGACCACGACGTGGGGGGGTCCTCCAGCGGCAGGCGGGCCAGTGGCCGCCACGTCGACCTGCTCGCTGATGTTCTGCTTGGCCTCGGTGGTCACGTCACGCCAGCGGGCGGGCAGGCGGAAGCTGTAGCCGGTGCCGCGGACGGTCTCCCCCCCACCGGTGGCCGTGACCGTGGTGCCCGGCCGGGCGGCCGTCCCCCCAGGACGGTCGTCGTCGGCGCACGACACCGCCACGCTGGCCACCAGCACCAACCCGACCGGCGCTACCCACCCACGCCGGCCCAGTGCAGTCCGCAACCCAGCCACATCGCCCGCAGTATGGCATGGGACCGATTCGAAGGCGGGCGCTAGTTCCCGCCCCCGGGGCGGTGGCCACCCGGGCGTGGCACCTGCTCGGGCTGGTCGGTGAGCTGCTCGTAGGGGGTGCGCAGGCCGTCGCGCACCGTTGGGCCGAGCAGGTTCCGGGCGCGCACCAGCAGCACGGCCGCCAGGAGCAGGTAGGTCACGGACAGGGCGACCAGCTCGGTGGCGCCGGGGACGAGCGCGGCGAGCGCGAACTGGAGCAGGAACAGCCCCACCAGGGCGGCGGCCTCCCGGGCGCTGAGGTACAGGTTAACCAGGAGCGCGACCGCGAACAGGCTCTGTGCGGCCGTCAGCAGCAGCTCCTCGCGCTGGGCCGGTCCGACGGGCAGGCCGGTGGCGGTCCCGGACGCGACCGCGAAGACCAGCGGCAGGGTGCCGACCAGCAGCGTCCACTGGTTCACCTTGGAGGAGACCAGCGTGCCCAGGCCGTTGGTGGTGTTCAGGTGCCAGGCGTACAGCCCGGCGACCAGCAGCTCCGGCGCCTCGGAGGCCAGTGGCGCGACCCACTGGACCAGGAAGAAGGGGCTGATCCCGAACTCCTCCCCGGTCTGGACCAGGCCGTCGGCGAACCGCTCGGCCGACAGCAGGATCACCCCGGCCGCGAACACGAAGAAGGACAGGTAGGTGGCCCGCCGCCGCCGGGGCGGGAGCGTGGCCAGCCACGCCGAGGGGCCGACCAGGTTCGGCCCCTCCGGCGGCGCCTTGGCGATCCGAACGGTGTAGGCGACGAAGATCGCCACCAGGACCACCAGGTCGACCAGGGTGACCGTGCGCTTGAGGGGCAGGGTCAGCGAGTACAGGGTGGCCAGGGCGAGGTAGGCCACCTCCACGGCCGAGGAGCGCGGCAGCCGGACCCCGCCGCCGGGCCGTCCCTGGGCGCGGAAGCGGAACCAGGCCAGCAGCACCACCAGCGGCCAGCCGATCCCGATCAGCAGCCGGTTGGCGCCCGTCATGTTGGCCAGGGCCAGCGAGCAGGGGTTCTGGTCGCCGTCCACGCAGGTCCCGGTCTCCTGCACGGTGTTGCCGCCGCGCCAGGCGAAGACGAAGTCGACCGCGTACTCGGGCAGCACCGCCACCAGCGCCAGCACCGAGATCGCCAGCCCGGCGGAGATCTCCAGCGACGCCAGCTCGGCCGCCCACGACAGCAGGAACGCGGCCCCGACCACCGCCAGGCCGAACACCAGGGCCTCCAGCGGCGGCGCCAGCTCGGGGTGGGGCATGCCGACGAGCAGGGCGAGCCCCAGGTAGGTGCCGGGCAGCGTCGCTCCCAGCGCCAGCCCGACGTTGAGTCGCTGGCGGCCCGAGCGCAGGCAGTCGTCGCAGGTCCCGACCTCGGCCAGGTGCAGCTGCAAGGGGGCCGACGGCGGGTCGGGCATCTCCATGGCGGTCACCCTCGAGCCGGTGTGGACGCCGCTCCCGCCCCACAGTCGGCCATCCCCGGGGTGAGCCTGGCAAGGCCGGGGCGCCGGCACGCGCCCCGGGGGCCACGCGGGCGCTAGCCGGTGAGGTGGTCGATGCAGACCGTGACGGCCAGCACCAGCGCGTCGTCCTGGCCGGGCGCGACCGCGACGCCGTAGCTCTTGCGGACCCGGAACCAGCGTTTGGAGATGTTGGCCACCGGGATCCCGTCGCGGGTGATCTGGTACTCGTGGTCCAGGATGTTGCCCTGGGCCTCCAGCGAACCGCCGCCGGCCAGCTCCACGGTGAACCGGTCCCGCAGCGGCGCGATGATCGCCTTCTTGACCGTGGCCACCTTGTCGCCGCCGCGCTCGATGGCCATGGTGTCGCGGGCCCGGAGCAGCCGCTTCTGGAGCTTCACCAGCTCGTTGCCGTCGGTGTCCTTGATGACCACGGTGTCGCGTACCCGCAGGACCTTGGCGTCGACGCGGAAGACGCGTTCGCCCTGGTCGTTCTCGATCCAGAAGTCGTCCCCGATCGACAGGAGCTTCTCGCGCAGCAGGTAGCGCGCGCCACCCACCGTTCCACCATCCCGCGCCACGTCCTGCTCAGCTCGCCTTCGCCGACGCATCTCACCCTCCGGTACCCCATCAGCCGTAACGGTGCTCCGCGGCCCGGGCTCAGCCGCCGAGGACCCTGGCCTTCTGCGCCTGGAACTCCTCGTCGGTGAGGACGCCCTGGTCGCGGAGGGCGGCGAGGTCCTTGAGCTGCTGGATCGGGTCGGCCGGGGGTGCCGGTGGCGGCGGGGCGGGCTGCGGCTCGGCGTAGGCGGGCTCGGGCTGGTCGTACGGGTAGGTCCCCTGCTGCTGCCAGCGCTCGGCCTGCCGGCGCGAGACGCGGTTGCTGACGGCGGTGGCCGTGCCGGCCACGACGGCGGTGCGGGCGACGCCGCGAAGCAGTCCAGGCATGATGCTCCTCCGTGCACTCAGTTGCGGGCCTCGACGGCGTCGAGGGAGGCCAGGATCGCCTGCACCGGGATGCGGCCGCTGGCCACCAGCTGGCCGCCGGAGCGCCGCAGCGCCGCGGCGACCGGAGCGGCCCAGCGGTTCTCCCAGACGATCACGGCGGCCGAGGTTCCCGGGTCCAGCGCCGCGGCGGCCTCCTGCAGGTCGTCGTCGCCGAGCAGTCCCGAGGACGCGCCCTCGAACTCCCCCAAGGCGGCGGCCAGCTGGTGCAGGCCACCGCCGACCTCAATGCCTGACACCGACCCGTCACGGTCCTTGGCCAGGAACGCGATGTCCATGATCCGGATGATCCCCGGTCCACGAGGTCCAGCAGCAGGGGCTGAACCTCGCCGGAAAGGGGTTGGTCGTCGGCCCACTCCAGGACCACGTAGTCGACCGGACCCATCTCGTCGAGCTGTGCTTCGGTCACGATCCCTCCTCTGCGTTCATCTGGGTCGGGACCGCGCCGGTGCTCGGCCCCGGTCGTCCGAGGAACTCGATGATGGCCAGGACGACCAGCAGTGCCAGGGCCAGGCCGATGACGACCTTGCCGGTGGGCCGGCCCCAGAACACCAGCGCCAGGCTGGCCAGGACGACGGCGCCGATCCGCAGGGCCCGCTTGTTGGCGCCCACCCAGGTGCCGACCGGGCCGGTGCGCAGGCCGGCGTGCTCGGCGCTGCCCTGCAGCCAGCCGATGGCCCCCGCCAGGCCGTGGCGGGCCCGCACCGCGGTGACCGAAGGGCCGGTCAAGAACGCCCCGGCGGCCACCACCAGCCCCAGCACCAGGATGGTGCGCAGCCCGGCGCGCAGGAACCGCACGATGGTGTCGTACAGCACCGCGGCGGCGTCGTGCGGCAGCACCTCGGCGGGCACGCCATCCAGGTAGATCGACCGGAACACCGCCAGCCCCAGCGCCAGCAGCACCATGCCGGCGGCCACGCCCAGCCCGGCGCCGATCAGCGCGCGGCGGTGGTCCTTGGCGACGTACACGCCGATCCCGATCAGGATCAGGGCGATCACCGGCAGCCAGACCCCCAGGGTGTTGAGCAGGTTGAACGCGCTGCGTGCCCGGGTGATGTCCTCGGACTGGAACAGCACGAACGTCTTGTCGACCTGCGGGATCCGCTCGGCCAGCGTGAACCCCTGGGCGACCAGCCGCTGCTTGACCGTCTGGATGAACGGCGCCAGGTTGAGGGTGACGGTGTCGTTGGCCACGGTGACCGCGCCGCCACCCTCGCCGGTCAGGGCCTTGACCAGCGCCTCGTGCGCCGCTCGGTTGGCCTGCACCCAAGCGTCCGCGAACGCCTGGCTCTGGACGATCCGCTCCACCTGGGTGCGCACGAAGCCCTGCACCCCGTTGGCGACCGGGCCGGCCAACCCCTGCAGCGCCGCGGTGGTCTGGGGGGGCAGCCCGCGGCCCTCCACGCGGGCGGCCAGCGCGTCCACCACCTGGTTGGTGAGCGCCTGGATGTCGACGTAGGTGAAGACCTGGGCGGTGATCTGGTCGGTGACGGCCTGCTGGATCGCGGGATCTGAGGCCAGCGGCTGGACCGTGGCGACGTACCGGTCGGTGTTGGTGACCTGGTTGCGGGCCCACACCGCCACCCCCGCCAGCGGCGCCAACACGCACCCCAGCACGATCAGCACCACGGCCACGATCGTGCGCCACCGCTGTCGCGCCCCACCGCCAACGGCTCCGGGCCGACCCGTGTGGACTCCGCCGTTTCGCGCCTGCGCTCGCAGGGCCGCGACCTCGGCACGCAGCCGCTCCAGCTCGGCACGCTCCTCCATGCCGAGCGCAGCGTCGTCGGTCATCGGTGACACCGTCCTCCCGTTCCTTCCCGCTGGTGTCGGCGTCGCTGGCCGGGCTGAACCCGAGCAGCGCGCCCTCACCAGCCTCCCCGACCGTGAGGCGCCGGGCATCACCTGATGCGGGTGATTCCGAAACTGTGGCCGCCCGCGGCCGCCCCGGCGGAACCGCTTGGCCGGCCGGTGGGTCGGGTATGCTGCGCCCATGTCTTCGGGCTCCCCAACCGCTGCCGTGGACGTTGAGGCCCTGGTCGCCGAGGTGGCCGAGGTCCTCGACAACGTGCCGGCGGCCGAGGGGATCGGCAGGAAGCTGAACCGGCTGCTGCATGGCTTCCTGGAAGGCGAGGTGCTGCCGCAGGCCGAGCGTGCCGCCGACCTCGGCCTCGACCCCACCCCGCTGCTCGCCGTCGTCTCGGACGTCCTGCGGCTCTATGCCGACGCCCTGGAACGCCCCGACGGCGACGGTTCCTGAGCGAAGCGTCCCGCCTCGCCGAGCGGGCGGGTCGTCCGCAGGGCCACGGCCGTGACCCGCGCCAGGACCTCGCGCCCACCGCCCAGCAGCCCGGCGGCCACCCTCCAGGCGACCAGGACGACGGCCGCGATCACCAGCGCGGCGACCA
>Ga0081538_10000249_pt1 | contig 61087 bp, 55 predicted proteins | sample TabmetS5T2R1_FD_71022 | JGI IMG/M metagenome (GOLD analysis project Ga0081538, IMG submission 71022) | Tabebuia heterophylla rhizosphere microbial communities from the University of Puerto Rico - S5T2R1 | ecosystem: Host-associated > Plants > Roots > Rhizosphere ...
CCGTCCGCACGTTTCCGGTCGACCTCGGCGGCCGTCCGCAGGGCTCCTTCGGCGTCGACCTGCAGGAACGCGTGGACCGCGTCGTCGACGGCGGCGATCCGGTCGAGATGCGCCTGGGTGATCTCGACCGACGTGGCCTCGCCGGCCACCATGAGCTCGGCCAGCTCGGCCGCGGAGTGCTTGACGAGGTCGGTCATCACGCCTCCTCGTCGAGGATCCGCGGCACGGCGAAGCGCTGCTGGTCGACCTCCGGCGCACCGGCGAGCGCCTCCTCGGGCGTCAGGCCGGGCCGTACCTCGTCGGGACGGAAGACGTTGCGCAGGGGGACGGCGTGCGACGTCGGCGGTACGTCGGCGTCGGACACCTCGCTGACCTTCGCCACCGACTCCAGGATCACCGCGAGCTGCGGCGCCAGGTGGTCGAGCTCGGCGTCGGTGAGGTCGATCCGGGCGAGCCTGGCCAGATGGGCCACGTCGGCACGGGAAATCTCGGGCATGCCCGCCATCCTAGGAGCCACGCCGACGACCGTCGTCCGGGTTACCAGCCCGCTCCCTTCGGAATCTCGGCGGGACTGTCGAAATCCGGCGTCGAGCGGCGTCGACGGGGTGACAGGATGACCCCCGAGGAAGGGATTTCTCCCATGAAGTACGTGCTGATGTTCACCTCCGAGCCGACCGCCGACGCCGCGGTCGACCCCGAGGTGGCGAAGGCGGTCTACGGCCGGATCTACCAGTGGTTCCAGGACAACGCCGACAAGATCGACGACAACGGCGCCGAGCTGCAGCCGGTCGAGACGGCGACGACGGTCAAGTCCGGCGGCATCGTCGTCGACGGGCCGTTCAACGAGGCCAAGGAGATCGTCGGGGGCTTCAGCGTCATCGACGTCCCCGACATGGACGCGGCCGTGGCCCTCGCCAAGACCTGGCCGTCACTCGAGCTGCCGGGCATCGCGGTCGAGATCCGGCCGATGGTCGTTGACTACTCACAGTTCGAGTGACGACCGGCTGGCGGCCACGCTCCGCGAGGAGTCCGGCCGCCTCGTCGCCGCCCTGTACCGCCGCTTCGGCGACTTCGACGTCGCCGAGGAGGCGGTGCAGGTCGCGGTCGTCGAGGCCCTGACCACCTGGCGGCGGGACGGTACGCCGGACCGGCCCGCCGCCTGGCTCACCACCGCGGCGCAGCGCAACGCGCTCGACCTGCTGCGCCGGCGGGGCCGGCAGGAAGCGCTCGCGGCCCGGGCGACGCCGTCGGAGGTGCGTGCTGGCACCGACGAGCGGCTGGCGCTGCTGTTCGCCTGCTGCCATCCCGCCCTCGCACCGGAGGCTCGGCTCCCGCTGACGCTCCGCGCCGTCATCGGCCTGACCACACCCCAGATCGCGCGGGCGTTCCTGGTGAACGAACAGACCCTGGCCCAGCGGATCGTCCGGGCCAAGCGCAAGATCGTCCGGACCGGGATCGACCTCCGAGTGCCGGACCCCGACGAGCTGCCGGAGCGGTTGAGCGACGTCCTGGCGGTCGTCTACGTCATGTACAACGAGGCGTTCGTGTCGTCGACGGGCCGTACCCAGGACCGCGACCTCGGCGCCGACGCCGTGTGGCTGGCGGGCGTCATCGCGGCCAGCCTTCCCGGCCAGGCCGAGGCGTGGGGACTGGCCGCCCTGCTCACGCTGCAGCACGGCCGGACGGCGGCCCGCTTCGACGAGCGCGGCGACCTGGTCCTCCTGCGCGACCAGGACCGCGCCCGCTGGGACCGTCGGTCGCTCGAGCAGGGGACGGAGATGCTCGAGCGGGCCGCGTCGCTGCGCGCTCCAGGCCCGTACCAGCTGCAGGCCGCGATCGCCGCCTGTCACGCCGAGGCACCGTCGTGGACCGAGACCGACTGGCTGCAGATCGTCACGTTGTACGGCGCGCTCATCCGGCGGGACTCCTCGCCCGTCGTACGCCTCAACGGGGCGATCGCGCTGGCGCAGCTCGGCCCACGGCAGGCCGCCGAGGCGCTCGCCGACGTCGAGCGGCTGTCCGACCGTCTCGCCGGCTACCACCTGTTCCACGCGACCCGGGCCGAGCTGCTGCGTCTGCTGGGTCGAGACGACGAGGCCACGACCGCCGACCGGCGAGCCCTGGAGCTGACGACGAACGAGGCCGAGCGCCGGTTGATCCAGACCCGCCTGCGCCGGCACCCCCTCACCGACGGCAGCTGACGGGATCGGTCTCAGTTGGTGATCTCGCCGACCGAGAGGTAGACGGCGCGGTCGCCACCGCTGCCGAGCCGGAACTGCAGCCCGCCGAGATCCGCCCGCACCGGCGTGGTGCCGGTCGCATGGTCGCGCACCCAGGCGCTCGCCCGCCGACCGCCCAGCCCGGTCTCGAAGACGTAGCCGGACACCATGTTGACCACCGCCGGGTCGTCGGGCACGGCGACGTTGGACGCCGACATCGACAGCGTCCCGACCCGGTCCGCGACGACGGCGATCGTCACCGTCGTGCTGACCGTGCCGGCCGTACCGCTGCAGGTCGTCGACGAGCCGTCGTCGTGACAGAGCAGCCCGGCCGTCTCGGCCGCTCGCACGAGGGCGTCCGTCGGCGGGAAGCTCGGTGCGGGAAGGTCCGCGTCGTACGACACCGACTCCACCACGACCTGGATCGACGAGCCGGGCGCCCGGTTGCCGAAGACCCGCCGACCGGCGATCTGGGTCTCGTCGCGGTCGCCGAGCCGGTCGGCGAGCGCGTCGCCGGCACCGTCGAGGAGGACGTCGCCGGCGATCCGGGCGGCCTGCTCCCCGACCTCGACGTGCCGACCGCCGTCGCGCTCGCCGGTGGCGGCGATGTTGACGCGCGCGACGTACCCGTCGGCGAAGGTGAGCGCCACGTCTGCGCTCGTCGTGCCGTCGCCGGCGCGTTCGTCGAGAAGGCAGCGCTGGACGACCGGCTCCGGTAGCGAGTCGTAGCAGCGCCAGCCGCGCTCGGACAGCAGCTCGGTCAGCTCGTCCGCGGCCGCCGCCGTCATCACGCGCTCCGAGGGCGGAGCGTCCTCGGACCGTGGCGCCGGGTCGTCGCCGGTGTCGCGCAGCAGGAACGCCGCGACCGCGACGGCGACGACGGCGATGACCACGGCCGCGAGCCAGTCGCGCCGGCTCACGCCTCGCCCCGAGTCAGTCGCACAGGGGCACGCTAGCGTGGCGGCGAGCTCCCGGGTCTCGACCGGTCCGACCACAGTCTGAGAGAGCGCCGACCATGGACGACATTCCGCCCCGGTCGTACGGCCGAATCATCGAGACCACGCTGCGGATCCTGACGTGGAACGTGTGGGGGCGGTACGAACCCTGGCGCGACCGCGAGGCGGCGATCGTCGCGACCGTACGAGACGCTCGACCCGACGTCGTCGTGCTCACCGAGGCCTGGTCGAAGGGCGCCGACAGCCAGTGCGCCCGCCTGGCCGGCCCGCTCGACCTGCCACACCACGTCTTCAGCGGGGTCCCGGCCCAGGAGGACGCGGACGCCCTGTCCGGAGTCGCGGTGCTGTCCCGCTGGCCGATCCGGCGCGAGTCGAGTCTCGATCTCGGCGGCGCCCGCTCGCAGTACGCCGAGCTCTCCGGTCCCCGTGGACCGGTCCAGGTCTACGGGCTGGTCATGGACGCCTGGTGGTTCGACGAGAGCCGGGCCCGGCAGGACGCCGTACGCGAGCTGCTGACGCACGTCGACCGGACGCAGGACGAGCGGGCTCCGCTCATCGTCGCCGGCGACTTCAACGCCGACCCCGACAGCGACGAGATCCGGATGCTGACCGGACGTACCTCCGCTCCCGTCGCCGGCCTGTCCTTCTACGACGCGTGGGAGGTCGCCGGCTCGTCGCCGGGCCACACCTGGTCCAACGCCAATCCCTGGGCCACCCAGCTGCTGTGGCCCGACCGCCGGATCGACTACGTCTTCTCCGCCGCACCTCGGCCGGGCGGCGCCGGCCATCCCGTCGACGTCGCGCTGGTCGGCACCGAACCCGTGGACGGCGTACACGGGTCGGACCACTACGCCGTCGTCGCCAGCCTCCGCTACTGACCGGGCCCGAGGCGCCGGTTTACGCCTCCGGGGTCGTCGCGGCCTCGCGGGCGGCGTCCAGGCCGTCGTCGAGGAGAGTCCGCAGGCCGGCCTCGTCGAGAATCGGCACCCCGAGCGAGACCGCCTTGTCGTACTTCGACCCGGGCGACTCGCCGGCGACGACGAAGTCGGTCTTCTTCGACACCGAGCCGGTGACCTTGCCACCGCGGTCGCCGATCGCCTCCTTGACCTCGTCGCGGGAGAACTCCTCGAGCGACCCGGTCACGACGACGGTGATCCCCTCGAGGGTGCGCGGGGCGCGCGCAGTCGCCTCGTCCTCCATGCGGACACCGGCGTCCCGCCACTTCTCGACGATCGACCGGTGCCAGTCCACCGCGAACCACTCGACGATCGACTGCGCGATCGTCGGGCCGACGCCGTCCACGCCGTCGAAGTCCTCGACGGTGGCCTCGGCGATCGGCTCCAGGCGGCCGAAGTGCCGGGCCAGCGCCTGAGCCGCGGTCGGGCCGACGTGCCGGATCGACAGCGCCACGAGCACCCGCCACAGCGGCTGGCTCTTGACCCGCTCGAGGTTGTCGAGCAGCCGCATCCCGTTGATCGACAGGTTGCCGTCCTTCTTCGTGAACAGCGGCACTCGCTTGACCTGTTCGACGTCGAGCGCGAACAGGTCGCCCTCGTCGGTGATCACCTTCGCGTCGAGCAGCGCGGTCGCGCCCTCCCAGCCGAGCGCCTCGATGTCGAACGCCCCACGCCCGGCGAGGTGGAACAGCCGCTCGCGCAGCTGCGCCGGACACGATCGGGTGTTGGGGCACCGGATGTCGGCGTCGCCCTCCTTCTCGTACGCCAGCTCGGTCTCGCACGCGGGGCAACGCGCCGGCATCGCGAACTCGCGCTCGCTGCCGTCGCGCAGGTCGACCACCGGGCCGACGATCTCCGGGATGACGTCGCCGGCCTTGCGGAGCACGACGGTGTCGCCGATCAGGACTCCCTTGCGCTTGACCTCCGAGGCGTTGTGGAGCGTCGCGTACTCCACGGTCGAGCCGGAGACCCGGATCGGCTCCATCACGCCGTACGGCGTCACCCGGCCGGTGCGACCGACGTTGACCTCGATCTTGAGGAGCTTGGTGTTGACCTCCTCGGGCGGGTACTTGAACGCGATCGCCCAGCGTGGCGCCCGCGACGTCGAGCCGAGCTGCCGCTGCAGCGACACCTGGTCGACCTTGACGACGATGCCGTCGATCTCGTGCTCGACCGAGTGGCGATGCTCGCCGTAGTGGTCGATGTAGCCGTGCACGGCCTTCATGTCGGGCAGCACCTTGTAGCGGGTGCTGACCGGCAGGCCCCAGCCCTCGAGCGCGGCGTACGCCTCGGACTGCCGCTCCGGTCGGAACGCGTCGCGGACGCCGATGCCGTGGCACAGCATGCGCAGCGGGCGGGTCGCGGTGATCGAGGGGTCCTTCTGCCGCAGCGATCCGGCGGCGGCGTTGCGCGGGTTGGAGAACGGCGGCTTGCCGGCCTCGACCAGCGACGCGTTGAGCTCCTCGAACGCCTCGACCGGGAAGTAGACCTCGCCCCGGACCTCGAGGACGTCGGGCACCGGATGCTCGTCGTCCGGAGTCAGCCGCGAGGGCACGCCGTCGACGGCGCGGATGTTGGGCGTGATGTCCTCGCCGGTACGACCGTCGCCCCGGGTCGCGCCCCGGACCAGCCGGCCGCGCTCGTACGTCAGGTTGACCGCGAGGCCGTCGATCTTGAGCTCGCAGAGGTACTCCGCCTCGTCGCCGACCTCGCGGGCGATCCGGGCGGCCCACGCGTCCAGCTCCTCGCGGGTGAACGTGTTGTCGAGGCTCATCATCCGCTCGAGATGGTCGACCGGAGTGAAGAGCGTGGAGACGGCGCCGCCGACCTTCTGCGTGGGCGAGTCGGGCGTCCGCAGGTCCGGGTAGTCGCCCTCGAGTCGCTCCAGCTCCTTCATCAGCCGGTCGTACTCCGCGTCGGACAGGGTCGGCCGGTCGAGCACGTAGTAGCGGTAGCTGGCGTCCTCGATCTGCTCGGACAGGTCGCGGTGGCGCTCTCGGGCCTCTGCGGGGGCGGCGGCGGGTGCGTCGGTCACGGCCCTATTGTGCCGGGACGCGCCGACGCCGAGTCGGTTTTGCGCCCTGATGGTTGGTGTAGAGCGACCGACACCAACCACCAGGGCGCAAAACCGTCAGGCTCCGGCGAGCTGCTCCGCGGTCGCGCGGGCGAGCCGCATCGCCTCGCGGGCCCAGGCCGGACTCGCACCGGCCAGACCGCACGCCGGTGTGACGACGATCCGGCCGGCCGACTCCTCGGCGTCGCGACCCAGGTCGTCGAAGAACCGCCGTACGCGGGTCGCGAGCGCGTCGGCCGAGATCGACTGTCCGGGGTCCGTGGACGGCACGACGCCGGGCCAGAGGTCGACCCCGTCGTCGAGGGCGGCGGCCCACGCGTCGCCAGGGACCGCCAGCGCCTGGTCGTACCCGATCGCGGCCACGCCGGAGTCGACGAGGACCGCCATCGGGACGTCATCGGCGCAGACGTGGGCGACCGGGACCGCGCCGGCGGACCGGATCGCGTCGACGCACCAGCGCAGTGTCTCGACGGCCGCCGGGATGTCGACGGTCCGATGCCGGCCGAATCCGCTCGCGGTCGGGACGGCGCCGGCCAGGACGGCGGGCAGCGCCGGCTCGTCGAGCTGCACGACGGGCTCGGCGCCCGGCACTCGGCGGCGCAGCTCCTCGACCTGGTCACCGACTCCTTCGGCCAGCGACTGTGCGAGGTCACGCCGGGCGCCATGGTCGGCGAGGACGCGATCGCCGCGGGGCCGCTCGACCGACGCCGCCAGGGTCCAGGGGCCGGTCACCTGGATCTTGAGCCGACCGGCGTAGGTCTGGGTGTGCTCCTCCAGGACGTCGAGGTCCTGCCGGAGCAGGGACACCGCGCGCCGCTGGTCGACGCCGGACGCGTCGGTCAGTCGCCAGCCGGCCGGCTGCAGGTCGGCGGCGAGGCCCGAGAGCATCGCGACGGCGCGGCCGACCATCCCGGCCGGTGCGCCGCGAGCCGGCAGCTCCGGCAGGTGCACGAGGTCGGGCAGCTCGCCGACAACGGTCCGGGTGGCCTCGTCGATCTCGGTACCGGGCAGCGAGCCGATGCCGGTGGCGGCCGCCACCCCACTCACGCCTTCCCTCGCGATTGCGGGACGGCGGTCGTTTCGGGGCGCGCCAGAACGACCACCATCCCGCAATCGCGGATGGTCACCGCGCGGGCCGACTCCTCGCTCACGCCGCCGAGCTCGCGATCGTGGCGCTGCCGACGACCCGCGTCCCGTCGTAGACGACCACCGACTGGCCCGGCGCCACCCCGGTGGCCGGCTCGTGCAGGTCGACGACGAGGCGATCGCCGATCACGGTCGACGTCGCCGGATGGGCCGCGCCGTGCGCCCGCAGCTGCACCGCGCCGTCGATCGGAGCCGCCGGCACGCCCCCCTCGCACCAGCGCGGCGCGATGCCCTCGATCCGCCGTACCTCCAGCGCGTCGCGCGGCCCGACCGTGACGGTGCCGCTCACCGGCTCGATGTCGAGCACGTAGCGCGGCTTGCCGTCCGGCGCCGGCCGGCCCAGTCGCAGGCCGCGTCGCTGGCCGACGGTGAAGGCATAGGCACCGTCGTGGGTGCCGACCGGCTCTCCGTCGGGATCGACCATCGTCCCGGGCCGAGATCCGAGCTCGCGATGCAGGAACCCGGCGGTGTCGCCGTCGGCGATGAAGCAGATGTCGTGGCTGTCGGGTTTGTCGGCGACGGCGAGACCTCGCTCCGCGGCCTCGGCCCGTACCCGCCCCTTCGGGGTGTCGCCGAGCGGGAACATCGAGCGCCGCAGCTGCTCCTGGGTCAGCACACCGAGCACGTACGACTGGTCCTTGCCGGAGTCGACGGCCCGGTGCAGCTCGACCCGACCGTCCGCATCGGGCGTCAGCCGCGCGTAGTGGCCGGTGGCGACCGCGTCGAAGCCGAGCGCCACCGCGCGGTCGAGCACCGCCTCGAACTTGATCCGCTCGTTGCACCGCACGCAGGGGTTGGGCGTCCGGCCGGCGGCGTACTCGGCGAGGAAGTCCTCGACGACGTCGGCGTGGAACCGCTCGCTCAGGTCCCAGACGTAGAACGGGATGCCGAGCACGTCGGCCGCTCGCCGGGCGTCGCCGGCGTCCTCGATCGAGCAGCAGCCGCGGGCGCCGCTGCGATAGCTCTGGGGGTTGCGCGACAGCGCGAGATGGATCCCGGTGACGTCGTGTCCGGCGTCGACCGCGCGCGCGGCGGCGACCGCGGAGTCGACGCCACCGGACATGGCGGCGATCACTCGCATGCTCACACTCCCCCGACGCTGGTCAGCCCGGCAGCCTTGGCCCGCTCGTATGCGGCCGGCAGCGCATCGATCACGGCGTCGACGTCGGCCGGCGTCGAGGAATGGCCGAGGCTGAACCGCAGCGACCCTCGCGCCCGCGCCCCGTCGTGGCCCATCGCTAGCAGGACGTGGCTGGCCTGCGGAACGCCGGCGGTGCAGGCCGAGCCGGTCGAGCACTCCACGCCCTGGGCGTCGAGCAGCATGAGGAGCGAGTCGCCCTCGCAGCCGGGAAACCCGAGGTGGGCGAGGCCGGGCAGCCGGTGGTCGGGCCCCGGCTCCGGATCGCCGTTGACGACCAGGCCGGGCACGACGTCCCGTGCCCGCCGGACGAGGTCGGCTCGCAGCGTCTCCAGTCGGACGGCCTGCTCCGGCTGCCGGCGTACGGCGAGGTCGACGGCGGCCGCGAAGGCGGCGATGGCCGCGGTCGCGAGGGTCCCGGACCGGATCTGACGCTCCTGCCCGCCGCCGTGCAGCAGCGGTGCGACGTCGACCTCGCGTCGGACCACCAGCGCGCCGACCCCGACCGGGCCGCCGAGCTTGTGCGCCGTCACGGTCATCGCGTCGAGCCCCGTGACGTCGAAGTCGACGGGCACTTGACCGACGGCCTGGACGGCGTCGCTGTGGACCGGGATGTCGTACGCGTGCGCGGCGGCGACGATCTCGGCGACCGGCTGCACCGTGCCGACCTCGTTGTTGGCCCACATGCAGCTGACGAGGGCCACGTCGTCCGAGGCGTCCTCGAGCCGCCGCCGCAGGTCGTCGACGTGCAGCCGCCCGACAGCGTCGACCGCGACGAAGTCCACCCGCGCTCCGTCGTGGGCAGCCAGCCACTCGACCGTGTCGAGGACGGCGTGGTGCTCGATGGCGGGGACCAGGATGCGAGTACGTCGGGGGTCGGCGGCTCGACGGGCCTCGAAGATCCCGCGTACGGCGAGGTTGTCGGCCTCGGTCCCGCCCGAGGTGAAGACGACGTCGCCGGGCCGGGACCCCAGGGCGCGGGCGATCGTCTCGCGCGACTCCTCGACGACCCGGCGGGCGGCCCGACCGGAGCCGTGCAGGCTCGACGGGTTGCCGGGACGGCCGAGCTGCTCGGTCAGCACGGCGGCGACCTCGGGCACCATCGGCGTCGTGGCCGCATGGTCGAGGTAGGCGACGGATGGGGCGGACATCGTCTGCCAGCGTATCCGTCAGGTACGCCGCGTCCGAGTCCGCGGCCGGTCGGACGCGCCGGGGTCAGAGCAGGGGTCGGAAGTCGGGCGAGTCGGGGTCCGCGCGAAGCGATGCGGCGTCTCGGCCGGGTGGGGCGCCGAACAGGCGGCGATACTCCCGGCTGAACTGTGCGGGGCTGTCGTAGCCGACCAGATGTCCGACGCCGGCGACGTCGTGGGGACGGCCGACCAGCAACGACCGGGCCGCTTGGAGCCGGATGCGCTTTTGGAACTGGAGCGGACTCATGGCCGTCACCGCGCGGAAGTGCCGGTGGAACGCGGACGGGCTCATCCCGGCCAACCGCGCGAGGTCGGAGACTCGCATCGGCTCGGCGTAGTTGGCGCGAATCCAGCGGATCGCCCGGCTCACGTGCGACAGGCCGCTGTCGGCCAGTCCGATCTGGCGGACCATCGCACCGTGCGGGCCGTTGAGCAGTCGCCAGAGGATCTCCCGCTCGATCATCGGGCCGAGCACGGGAGCGTCGGCCGGGTGGTCGAGGAGCCGAAGCAGCCGGGCCACGGCGTCGAGCAGATCCGGATCGGCGGTGCCGGTCACGATCGCGGGCCCGACGGCCGTCGTACGAGACCTGGATCCGACCCGGGCCTCCAAGAGCAGGGCGGCGATAGCGGCTGGCCGGAGCGTCACTCCGACGGCCAGCGACGGAGTCACCGGGCTGGCATCGACGAAGTGGCCGGTGACCGGAAGGTCGGCCGTGACCACGAGACATTGGCCGGCGCGGTACTCGAACACCCGGTCACCCAGTAGGAGGCGCTTGCCGCCCTGGGCCATGACGACCAGGAGCGGTTCGGTCAGCGAGTAGTCCGGCGGCGCCGTCTCCACCTTCGACAGCAGCAATCCGTCGATCGGGCTCCGCTGGTCCGGCCGGGCGTGCGCCGCGACGAGGATGCGGATCTCGTCGAGCAGGTCGGGAGCGGTGCGCACACCTCACGGAAGCATCCTTGACCCTCCTTGGACAAGCCCGATTCGCGCGAAGTCGAGCGGATCGTGCAAGAGCCGGAGCGGATCGGTCTACCGTCGACCACCCGACTCCGGCTTGGCTGATTCCGATGAATCCGACTCGCAGGGAGGCCAGCCATGCCGCTCGATCACTACGTCACCCTCGGCCACTCCGGGCTGCGGGTCAGCCCGTTCGCCCTCGGCGCGATGACCTTCGGCGAGGATCCTGGAGGCGCCGGATGCAGCGTCGAGGAGTCGGAGAAGATCCTGGCGACCTACCTCGACCGCGGCGGCAATTTCATCGACACCGCCAACTTCTACACCAACGGTCACTCGGAGAAGATCCTCGGCGACTTCCTCACCGCGCGTCCCGGGTTGCGAGCGCACGTCGTGCTGGCGACGAAGTTCTTCGGCAACCTCTTCCCGGGCGATCCCAACGGCGGCGGCGCCGGCCGCGGGTCGATCGTCGCTCAGCTCGACGAGAGCCTGCGCCGGCTCCAGACCGACTATCTCGACCTGTACTGGCTGCACCACTGGGACCGTCGGACCCCGCTCGAGGAGACCCTCCGCACCCTCGACGACCTCGTCCACGCCGGCAAGGTCCGCTACCTCGGCTTCTCCAACACACCCGCGTGGGTCACCGCGCGGGCCCAGACGATGGCCGTCCTGAGGGGGTGGACCCCACTGATCGCGCTGCAGGTCGAGTACTCGCTCCTGGCCCGCACCGTCGAGGGTGAGCTCGCACCGCTCGCGCTCGACCAGGGGATGGCCCTGGTTCCCTGGAGCCCACTGAAGAACGGATTCCTGTCCGGCAAGTACCAGCGCGGTTCTCGGGTCATCGACTCCGCGCGTACCGCCTATGTCGGCGGCCCCAGCGAAGGCGAGTACGCCGTCATCGACGCCGTCGCCGCGGTTGCCGACGAGCGCGGGACCACCTCGGCGGCCGTCGCGCTGGCCTGGCTGCGCGCCCGCCAAGGCACGGTGGTGCCAATCGTCGGCGCCAGGCGCGTGGACCACCTGGAGGACAACCTCACGGCTCTGGAGACAACTCTCGACCCCGACCAGCTCCGGATGCTGGACGAGGTCTCGGCTCCGAGCCTCGACTACCCGGCGTCGATGCGCGACGTCGGCCCGATGCTGCAGTTCGCTGGCACCACCGTCGACGGTGAGCCGTCCACGGTGTATCCGCCGCTGATCCAGAGCACCGTCCGCTACTGAGTGCCGGGCGTCAGGAGGCCAGGCGATCGAGCCAGTGATGCTCGGGATGCAGCCGGGCGACCGTGTCGCGCAGCCAGTCGCGCTGGCGCTCGTCCATCTGCGGCAGTGCCGCCGCGAGGTCGGCGTCGTCCTTGGGCCGCGCCAGCTTCGCCTTGTACGCGAGCGCGACCTCGGGGTTGAGGTAGCGGATGCCGTCGGCGTCGGTCCACGTCACCTCGTCCAGCGGCGCCGTGACGGACGGGTCCCGCTTGAAGACCCAGCGGCCGTCGTCGTCGCGAGTCGTGACGACGTCGGCGAGCCAGGGTGCCCAGGCGTGCTCGCGTACCCACACCTGGTCGGCCCAGTCCGGCAGGTCGGGCCGCTTCTCGTCGACCGGCCCCAGCCGGCCCGATCCGGCCGCCCAGCAGTGGTACGTCGGGTCGAGAAACGCCCACAGGCTCGGCACGTCACGCCGGAAGATCGCGAGGTCGATGTCCTCGTGCGGCCGGCTCCGACCCGTGAACGCCTCCAGCGCCCAGCCGCCGGCGACCCACCACGGCTCGGTCCAGTCCGCGAGTACGTCGGCCGCCTGCCGCGGCGTCCACGCCAGCCACGGCCCGTACCGCCGCTGGAACGCCGCCTCCTCGGGATCGTCGACGTGCGGTAGCTCGGGCATGGGCCCGATCCTGCCAGGGGCGCATCGCCGAGTGCTCAGCCCTTGCGCTTGGTGACTTCCTCGGTCGCCTGCGGGAGCACCTTGTGCAGGTCGCCGACGACGCCGAAGTCGACCAGCTCGAAGATCGGCGCCTCGTCGTCCTTGTTGACCGCGACGATCGTCTTCGACGTCTGCATGCCGGCCCGGTGCTGAATCGCGCCGGAGATGCCGGCCGCGACGTAGAGCTGCGGCGACACCGTCTTACCGGTCTGGCCGACCTGGTACGAGTGCGGATACCAACCCGAGTCGACGACCGCGCGGGACGCACCCACCGCTGCGCCGAGCGAGTCGGCGAACGCCTCGATCGGACCGAAGTCGCCACCGGTCCCCCGGCCACCCGACACGACGATCGACGCCTCGGTCAGCTCGGGGCGGCCAGTAGCCTTGCGCTCCTTGCGCTCGACGACGCGGGCGGTCTTGGCCGCGTCGGAGACCGTCACGGTGACCGTCTCGACCGACGCCGCGCCGGTGGCCTCCTCCGGCGTCACCGCGTTGGGCTTCACCGTGATGATCGGGGTGCCCTTCGTCACCGTGGCGGTGACCGTGTGGTTGCCGGCGAACACCGACTGGGTCGTCCGCGGGCCGGCGTCGCCCGCCTCGACGTCGACCGCGTCGGTGATCAGGCCCGACTCGGTCTTGATCGCCAGTCGGCCGGCGATCTCCTTGCCCTCGCCGTTGGACGTGACCAGCACCGCCGCCGGCGACGCGGACTCCACGAGCTGCGCCAGGGCCTCGGCCTTCGGGGCCACCAGGTAGTCGCCGAACGCGGCGTCGTCGGCGACGTACACCTTCTGCGCGCCGTACGCCGCGAGGCTGTCCTTGGCCTGCTCCGAGCCCGATCCGAGGAACACCGCGGACGGCTCGCCGAGCCGACGGGCCAGCGTCAGCAGCTCGAACGTCGGCTTGCGTACGGTGCCGTCGACGTGATCGACGAGAACCAAGATCTCACTCATGAACGCTCCACTCTCCACCGACCGGCTCAGACGAACTTCTGGCTCGCGAGGTACTCGACCAGCTTCGTGCCGCCGTCGCCCTCGTCGGTCACGATCTCGCCCTTCGTACGCGGCGGACGGACCTGCGTCGCGGACACCTGCGACCACGCGGCGTCGAGGCCGACCTGATCGGGCGCGACGTCGATGTCGGCCAGCGACCAGGACTCGACCGGCTTCTTCTTCGCGGCCATGATCCCCTTGAACGACGGGTAGCGCGCCTCCGGCGTCTGGTCGGTCACGCTCACGATCGCCGGGGTCGACGCCTCGATGGTCTCGGTCGACACGTCACCGTCGCGACGGATCCGCACCGTCGAACCCTCGACGGTCAACTCCGACCCGAGCGTCACCTGGGCGATGCCGAGCCGCTCGGCCAGCATCGCCGGCAGCACGCCCATCTCGCCGTCGGTCGACGACATGCCACACAGCACGATGTCGTACTCGAGCTTCTCCAACGCCTTCGCCAGGACGAGCGAGGTCGCGACCGCGTCCGAGCCGTGGATCGCGTCGTCGCTCACGTGCACACCCTTGTCGGCCCCCATCTGCAGCGCCTTGCGGACGGCGTCGGCGGCCTGCTCCGGTCCGACGGTGAGGACCGTCACCTCACCTTCGGAGGCCTCGGTGATCGTGAGGGCCTGCTCGACGGCGTACTCGTCGAGCTCCGACAACAGACCGTCGACGCCGGACCGGTCCACGGTGTGGTCGGCGTCGTCGAACGTCCGATCCGCGGCCGCGTCGGGCACGTGCTTCACACACACAACTATCTTCACGGTTGGTCGCTCCACATCGGGGTAGGACGCTCGACAGGCTACCGAGTGGTAACGACGACCGGTACCGGACCCGGAATGGGATCGATCACAGGGCACCGGGTCCGGAACCGCCGGGAACGGTGCTCGGCTTCTCACGCGCTCGCGGCGAGCCGGGCCGGGCGGCCGCCGGCGTGTTCGGGGCCAGCGTCGGCATCGGCCCGGCGGGGACGGGCTCGGTGGCCGGATCGGTGGTCTCCGGGTCCGGGTCGCGGTGCCGCGGCACGAGCAGCGCTGCCGCCACGGCCGCGACGGACAGGACGGCGAGCAGTGCGAATCCACCGGTGTAACCGGACTCGTCGGGCAGTCCCGACGGCTGCAGGTCGGCGGTGACGACGCTGCCCATGACCGCGGTGCCGACGGCACCGCCGATGGTGCGGAAGTTGGCGTTCATCCCACTGGCCGCGCCGGTCTGGGAGGACGGGACGCTGCTGACGATCAGGTTCGACATCGAGGAGAGCGCCAGACCGAGGCCGATCCCGAAGACCCCGCCGGCGGCGACGACCTGCCACTGCTCGCCATGGGCGAACGTGAGGGCGGCGAAGGCCAGCGTGCTCAGGGACGAGCCGGCCACCAGTTGCGCCTTGCTCGGGAGGAGCCGACCGAGAGGCCCACTGGCCAGGCCGGCCACGAACATCGTGATCAGCATCGGAAGCACCAGGAACCCGGCCTGGGTGACCGTGGCACCGAAACCGTAGCCCGCGGTGGTGGGGGTCTGGAGGAACTGCGGCAGGAACGCGAACATGGCGAACTGGCCGGCGCCGAAGAGCAGGGCGACCAGGTTGGTCGTCCAGACCGCCGGCAGCCGAAGCATCCGCATGTCGATCAGCGGGCTCGTCGAGCGCAGCTCGGCGATCGCCCAGGCGGCCGCCGTGCCGAGGGATCCGAGCAGCAGACCGAGCACGCCGGTCGAGGTCCAACCCCAGTCGGACGCCTGGCTGACCGCGAGCAGGAGGCCGACCAGCCAGGCCGAGAGGAGGCCGGCGGCGAGCCAGTTGATCCGGCCGGGATTTCGCACCGGCGACTCGGGAACGAGTCGGTACGCGGCGACCGCGGCCGCGATGCTGATCAGCATCGGGATCCAGAACAGCCATGCGTAGCCGAGGGTGTCGACGATCGGTCCCGCCGCCACGATGCCCAGTCCGCCCCCGGCGGCGATGATGGCCGAGATGGCGCCCACCGCCGAGGCGACCTGCTCGCGGGGGAACTCGTCGCGGATGATTCCGTACGCCAGCGGGAAGACCGCGCCGGCCGCACCCTGGAGGGCGCGGGCGGCGATGAGGACGCCGATGTTCGGGGCGACGGCGGCCAGCAGGCTGCCCGCGGCGAGGGCGACGAGGACGGCGACCAGGGCCCGCTTCTTGCCGATGGTGTCACCGACCCGGCCGACGATCGGGGTGAAGACCGACGCCGCCAGCAGGTTCGCGGTCATCACCCACGTCACGGTGCTCTGAGAGGTGTCCAGCTCGGCCTGGATGGTCGGTAGCACCGGCGTGATGAGCGACTGCAAGGTGGCGAAGGCCCCGGAGCCGGCGGCGAGAACGGCGAAGATCACGCCGGTTGACGATCTGGCAACGGTCGGCTGTTCGGAGGGCGGCGGTGGGGTGGTCGTCGACATCTCGGTGTCCTCTGCGGCTGATCAGCGCAGCGGCGGGAGACGGCGGGGCGGCCCGCACCGCCGTCTTCGCCCGCTCACGCTGCTCAGGCCGACGTCTCCGCGGTGCCGCTGCCCTCGTAGGAGCCGAGGCCTTCGACCAGCTCGACCAGCTCGGGGTCGCCCGCGAACCGGCTGGCGTGGATCGCGGCGATCTTCTCGCCGATCTCGGGGTCCTCGTCGTCGGTCAGGTCCTGGGAGATCATGTTGTCGACCAGCGGGAGTCCGACCTCGTCGATCTTGCGGTGCAGGGGGTCGAACATGTACTCGCGGTAGGCGGCCACGTCCTTCAGGGCGTACATCGCGCCGTACTCGAAGTCGCCGCCGAAGTCGCGGCCGACGCACCAGGTCTCGACCACGTCGAGCTCGCGGCCGAGCCGGCGCAGCAGCTCCAGCGCGCCCTCGACGTCGTCGTGCGGGGCGTCGGACTTCATCGAGATCCGGATCTGGTGGTAGATCATGGTGAGACTCTCCTCGTGCTTCTTGACGTTGATGCAACTTCTTGTTGCGTTAGGAACGCTACCGCAGTATCGACCCCTAGCGCAACAGTTGGTTGCGTTTATTTCTGAGACTCAGGCCACAAACGCACCGCCTCGTTGCGTCAAGGGCTCGCCATGGCTACTCTCGGCGCCGTGTCCGATCACCTCCCAGAAGCTCTCAGAGCCCTCCACGCCGACGCCGCGACCGCCCGCCCCGGTGGCCGGACCGCGCGGATCGGTGAAGCGGTCATGGCCGCGACCCTCGACGAGCTCAGCGAGGTCGGTTATGCCGCGCTCCGGATCGAGGCGGTGGCGGCGCGGGCGGGGGTCAACAAGACGACGATCTACCGACGCTGGGGCAACAAGGCGGGCCTGGTGGCCACCGCACTGATCGAACGCCAGGCCGAGGCCGTGCCCGCACCGGACACCGGTGACCTCCGCCAGGACGTGCTCACGCTGCTCACCCTGGTTCGGGACGCGCTCAAGACGCCCTGGTTCTCGATCCTGATGCGCGAGGTCGGCCCGAGGACCGGCCAGGGTGGCGGGGTCGGCGACGTGCTCGACAAGCTCTGGCCCGAGCGCCTCCGGTCCTCCCGGGTGATCTTCGAGCGAGCCATCGCGCGCGGCGACCTCTCCCCCGACGCCGACCCCGACTTCCTCATCGAGGCGATGTCCGGCCCGCTGTACTTCCGGCTGCTCATCGACCGCCCCCTCGACGACGACTTCCTCGAGAAGGCCACCGACCTGTTCCTCGACGGCGCCCGGGCATCGAGTACCTGAAACGCGAGCCGGAGGCCGAGAAGCCTTCTCAGCGAAAGCCGGCACGCATCCGCCACCCGGCCCACGCGAGCGCGCCGACCGGAATCGGCAGCCAGAACGACACCAGGCGGTAGAGCAGGGTCCCGACCAACGCGGTGTCGGCGCTGACTCCGATCACCACGAGCAGGGCGGTGAGCCCGGACTCGACGAATCCGAGGCCACCGGGCGTGATCGGCACCATCGTGAGCGCCTGGGCGACGACGTACGCCAGCAAGACCTCGGAGGGCCTCGCGTGGGCGCCGAACGCGGTCAGCGCGGCGACCAGCGCCGCGTAGTCGAGCATCCGATTCGCCGCGGCCGCGAAGACGGCCCGCATCCACCGACCCGAGAACACCGCTCGCACCCTGGCCCGCTGCGCCAGCAACATGTCGGCGACCCCGTCCGGCGTCACCGACCGCTTCACGGGGTGCACCACTCGCCCGACCAGCCGGCCCGCGACGGACACGGACCGCGGCCACGTCAGCGCCGCCACTCCCAGTCCGACGAGCGCCACCGCCAGGATCAGTGAGACCAGCAGTCCCAAGCGCAGCTGCTCGGCGGGCGGCGGGCCGATGAGCAGGACCGGCACGGTGAGCACCGGCAGCAGCAGAAGGACGGCGGTCGTGAGCAGCCCGACCCCGGCCAGCGCCGAGGCGACCACGGCGCCGGGCTGACCGTCGCGGACCAGGAGACTTCCCTGGACGACGCCGCCCGCGGCCGGTCCGCCGGGCACCACCTTGCTGGCCGCGTTGCCCGCGAGCTGCGCGGTGGCAACCGAGGCCCAGCGCGGTCGCGGCGGCGGCTGGTCCGGAAGCTCGGCCAGCGCGGGGTCCGGAGACAGCGCCATCCGGGTGAGCCACCACAGCGCGGCGAAGCTGCCCAGCTCGAGCAGGACGAGCAGGACGAACCACAGCGGGTCCACATCCGCCAGTCGCGGCCATGATCCGAACAGGGTGAGAAGGCTCGGCATGACGATGTACAGGCCGCCGCCGGTCAGGATCAGGGCGACCGCCCGCGGACCCCACCGGCGCAGCCATCCGTCGAGAACCGTCACCACCGTCCCTTGCCCAGCCGGACAGATCCAGATCGTCGTCGACGCGCGCCCCTACAGATTCTTGGCCCGGACCGCTGCGCGGGCATCACCCACCGAAGGTGAGGACCTGCCCGGTCAGGTCTTGCCAGACTCTCGATCGCGGGCATCACGGCCGAGGCGTCCGCGGACGAATCCCGCGAGGAGTCGCGGGCGGAGAGGCGGGAGTGCCAGCGTGCTGTACACCCTCATATTCGCCGGCCTGGCGATCCTTCTCGTGGCGGCCGTCCTCGTTCGGTACACGCGCAACAAGGCCAGCCGAGACAGCTCCGAGGCATCGACGGCCGGGTCCGGCTCGGCCCGCGCGGCCCACGGCGATGCCGCCCGACAGGAGCGGAGGCGTCGGCGCGCCCAGTCGCGGAGAGACCGCCGCAAGCGTCACTGAGCCTGGACGATGCTCCGGAGCTCACGGCGCGGCGACAGCGCGGGCGGTCGGGTATGTCCGACGCGGACCAGCATCTGGAGCTTGCCAGGCGGAGCGACGCCGACGAGGGCACTCATGCGCTCTCGCAGCCGGTCCATCTGCGGAAACTCCTGCAGCGTCTGGCTGATCGGATGGAAACGCAGGTCGTAGCCGGCGGCGGTGAGTTGGGCGCGCAGATACCTGCGGCCGGTGACGATCCAGTCCGCCATCGTGTTCGTAGGCGTCACGAGCGTGAACAGAGCCCGCGTACTTCTGACCGCCTTGGCGAAGGGGCCGAGGTATCCGGCGCGGTTGAACCGTAGGTGCCAGTTGCCCGGTCGAGTGAACGCGCGAAACGCGAGCAGGGGTAGGCCGGCGACGCCGGACGTGAACGCGTTCAGGCCGTCGCCCTTCGCGGCGATCTCACGGTCGGAGAACCGGAACCACACGTTGGTCTCCTCCCACGTGTCGTGGCCGTTCGCCTCGACCGCCATCCCCTCGACGGCGAGGTCCATCGCCTCGGCCATCCGCTGGGCGGGCACCCAGCCAGGATCGACGCCGGGCCGGCCGGCGGCGTCCTCGATCGCGGCCCGCTCGTCGTCGGTGACCGGCTCGGGCGTATGCGGCAGCCGGCTGCTGCGGCGGCCGAGCACCCGAGCGAACAGCGGATCCTCCGTCACCTGGGCGTCGGCGACGAGGTTCACGTACGCGGTCGGCTTCGTGCCGTACTCGTCGAGCGACATCTCGCCCTTGGGGAGTATCTCGATCTCGGCACGGTGCCCGAGATGAGTGGCGGCGATCGCGGTCATCTCCAGCAGGGTCCCGTGGCTGATGTGCACCTGCCGCCCGGGCGGGTCGGTGGCCGGCAGCATCCGCTCCGCGTCGAAGTACACGTGCGCTTCGGTGCCGGAGATCACCTCGATACGCCAGGGCTGGACGTTGTGCGCGCTCGGTGCGGTGATCCCGTAGCGCAGCGCCCGCACGATCGGCGGACTGTCCGGTGTGACCTCCGACAGTGGGCGGTCGCCCACCGATCCGAGGCGGTAGACCGACTTGCTCATGACACGACCTCTTAGCTTGCTCGAAAGCATCTTTCTGGAAAGCTATATTAGCATCCGTCCGTCGTCAACACCAGGGAACGGGAGTCACGTGGCCAGATCAGAGATCACGTCGTCCGCATCGGCGGCCGAGGTGGAACAGGTGCTCGCCGAGTGGCGCGTGGCGCGCCCCGACCTCGAACCCGAGCCCTTCCGGTTGTTCAGCGCGCTCGCCATCGCCGGGCGGCAGGTCCAGACGTTCTACGAGACCAGCGCGAGCCGACATGGCCTGTCCGCGCCAGACTTCTTCCTGCTCGCCGAGTTGAGGCGACGCGGCAAGCCGTACGAGGCCACCCCTGGCGAGCTCACCCACGTGCTCATCCGTTCCACCGGCGGCACGACGAAGCAACTCGACCGCCTCGCCGCCGCCGGGCACCTCACCCGGGTCCCCAATCCCGCGGACCGTCGATCCAACCTCGTCCGATTGACCACGAGTGGCCGCCACCTCATCGACGCCGCCCTGACCGACCACCTCGCGGCCGAGACGGCGCTCATCGACGGCATCCCGCAAGGCAACGCCGAGCGCTGCATCGAGGTGCTCTGGATCCTCGCCGACCGCCTACGCGACTGGACGTCGGAGCACACAACATCGGGCTAGCGCCCGGCGCGAAGTTGGTCGACGTTCGCGGGCGGGCTCGAGGACTCGGGTCGTGCTACGGCGTATGCCGCTCGCGTTCGAGTAGCGCTCCGGCCGATTCGATGCGTCGACAGTCGGCGTTTCGGCGGAAGTTCGCCGAGTCCGGCATCTGGCGGCGCGAGGGCACGCTGTCCCGGCGCTCGGCGACCCGCTGCCCGACGCAATGCCGCTCAGGTCACGAAGTGTCGGGCTGGGTGTCCACGCGTTCACCGATCCTGCGCACCGTGGCCGCGACGGGCGGTGACGATCCAGGCGCGGGAGCCGACGTACACACCTCGTCCGGTGTCGCGCTGGGCAAGGGCGACGCGGAGCCGCTGGCGAGCGCGTCCGGCGGTCACCGCATCCGAGTTGGCGAGGAGCTCCTCGGTGTGGCGCATGCCGGTGACGAAGTCATAGGCGGTTGCGGCGTCCGGACCGTAGTAGACCGGCTCGCGTACCTCCGTGACGCCGACCTCGGCGAAACCGGCCTCGGCCAGGACAGTCGTCGTGGCGGCCGGATCGGCCAGCGCGAACGGGTCGTCTCCCCCGAGATCAGAGGTACGGATCGGCGCGTCGGCGCCCACGGCGTCGCGAACCATGGTGTACCACTCGTTGCGGAAACGGCTTTGCCAGACCATCAGCACCAGACGCGCTCCGGGTCGCAACGCACGCCCGATGTTGGTGAACGCCGCGACCGAGTCGGTGAAGAACATCGCACCGAACCGGCTGATGCACAGGTCGAAGTGCTCCGGTGGAAACCGATGGACCTGCGCGTCGGCTTGCAGGTACGAGACGTTGTGGAGTCCGGCCTGTTCGGTGAGCCGTCGGGCCCGCTCGAGCACCGGTGCCGAGACGTCGACGCCCAGAACACTCCCGGCCACGGCGATCCGGCCGGCGTCTCGCGTGGACTCACCGGTGCCGCAACCAACGTCGAGCACCCGGTCATACCGGCCGACATCGACGGCGGCGCGGAAGCGATCGCCCAGGAGGCGCAGCTCATCGGCCATCCGGTCGGCGTGCCGGACCTGGTGCTCGGCGGCGGTCCGCGCCGGCCGCGTCCAGGCCTCGACACCCGGCTGTCCGGCCGCCGCCGTGGAACGGTTCACAGCCCGATCCTCACGGCGGGCGCGGCAGCCGCGTGGCCCTCCAACCGGCTCGCCGGTGGTCGCTTACGCGCGACCAGCCACTCGTCTCGCGAGGTGATCTCCGGCAGGTTCATCGGCTTCTCCGTTCGTTCGCTGATTGAGCTCGAGAGCTCAGGACGACGGCGCCGGCGACTACGACTCCCGACGAGGGCCGGCAGCGTCACCGGCTCCGCGGCCATCAGCCGGCGTCGACCAGCTCCTCCTCCGGCGCTGGCTCGACGGCAGTCGCAGGCTCGCTTCGCCACGCCGTCAGGCTCACGGCAAGCCCGATGACGGCGAGTCCGGCCGATGCCGCGATTCCGGTTCGGATGCCGTCCAGCGTGTCGGGCCCGCCGTTGGAGGTCAGCACGGCGGTGACGACGGCCAGCACGACCGCGCCGCCGACCTGACCGGCCGTGTTGAGGAGGCCGGCGGCCAACCCCTGCTCGTCGTCGGGCACGCCGGCGACGGCCTGGATGCTCAGCGCGGGGAACGCCAGCCACGCCACGCCGAGGAGCAGCATGCCCGGCAGCACCACGGTCGCGAGGTTCGGGTCCTCGTCGATGCCGCGCAGGATCACCACGTACCCGGCGACCAACACGCCGGCGCCGACGGCGATCGGCTTGGCGGTGCCGTACTGGCTGGCCAGCTTTCCCATCCGGGTGGCGAGCAGGGCGACCAGGATTCCGCCGGGGAGGAACGACAGTGCGGTCTCGAGGGCCGACCAGCCCAGCATGCCCTGGTAGTACTGGGTGGCCACGAACTGGAACGACAGGTACGACCCGAACAGCACGACGAGCCCGAAGTTGGCTCGCGCCCGTGGCGCCGACCGGAGGATCCCGAGGCGGATCAACGGGTGCCGGACGGTGCGCTCGGTGACGACGAAGGCCGTGAGCAGTACGGCCGATCCGGCCAGGCCCGCCAGAGTCTGCGGCGCTCCCCAACCGAGGTCGGGCGCCTCGACCACGGTGTATACCAGCAGCAGCATCGAGGCGGTGACGGTCACGGCGCCCAGGACGTCGTACCGGCCGTCGGCGTGGTCCGGGCGCGGCTGGCGCGGGATCAGCCGGTGGGCGGCGATCAGGACGGCGATCGCGACCGGCACCGGCATCAGGAACGTCCAGCGCCAGCCGACCTCGGTGAGGAAGCCAGACAGCACCAGCCCGAGGGAGTAGCCGCTGGCTCCGCAGGCGGTGAAGATGCTCAGCGCCTTGTTGCGCGCGGGGCCTTCGGCGAACGTCGTCGTGAGGATGGACAGTGCGGCGGGTGCGGTGAAGGCCGCGCTCATGCCCTTGACCAGGCGGGCCGCGATCAGCAGGCCGCCGTCGTCGACCAGGCCACCGAGCAACGAGGCGACGACGAAGACCGCCAGGGCGACGAGCAGGACCCGGCGGCGTCCCAACAGGTCGGCCGCCCGGCCCCCGAGCAACAGCAGGCCCCCGTAGCCCAACACGTAACCGCTGACGACCCACTGCAGCGAGGCCGTCGACATGCTGAGGTCCTCACGGATCGACGGGAGGGCCACGCCCACCATCGACACATCGAGAGCGTCCAAGAACAGCACTGTGCACAGAACCGCGAGCACGCCCCACAGGCGCGCATCCCAGCGGTCGCTAGTCGTCGAAGTCATCATGCCAACGACGCTAGGTCCGCTGGCACATTGAGAAAAGCGATTGTTTCCGATCAGATCAATCGGCATGGGCTATGCTAGAGGCCATGGCTGACGTCGAGCTGCGTCACCTCAAGACCATGGCCGCGATCGCCGAGGAAGGAACATTCGGGCGAGCAGCGGCCCGGCTCGGCTACACCCAATCGTCGGTGAGCCAGCAGGTCGCGGCACTGGAGCGAGCCCTCGGCGGTGCGGTCTTCGACCGGCCCGGAGGCCCCAGGCCGGTCCGGATCACTCCCCTCGGCGAGGTGGTCCTGGCCCACGGCCGCGATCTGCTGACGAGATCGGCGGCGCTGACCGACGCCGTCGATCGCTTCCGGGCGGGTGGCGGCCGGATCGACATCGGCACCTACCCGAGCGTGACCAACCTGATCCTGCCGGCCGTCATACGCCGGCTGTTGGACGAGCACCCCGGCTGCGACATCCGGCTGTCCGAGGTGGATCCGGAGGACCCGCAGATCGAAGGCCTCGACCTGCTGTTCTACGACGGCCGAATCGAAGGCGAGGTCGAGCACGTCAAACTGCTCGACGAGCAGTACCTCCTCGTGACCGGCGCCGGCGCGTTCCCCGAGGGTCCGGTACGGGTGAAGCTGCTCGAAGACGCTCCGATGGTCGCCTGGCCTCCCACCTTTCACCAACGATGGCTGGAGCGGACGCTCACCAGCGCCGGCGCACAGCCACGGATCGTGTTTCGAACCGCCGGCCACGAATCCATCATGTCCATGGTGCGGGCGGGTATCGGCTCGGCAGTGCTGCCATGGCTCGCCCTCTACGCATCCGATGCCTGGTCCGACGACCGGCTCGGCATCCACCAGCTACGACCGTCACCCACCCGCGAGATGGACCTGCACTGGCCGGCCGACCGCACCCAGTCGCCACTCGCCGCCCGAGCCATCGACATCGCCGTCGAAGCCGCGCACGATCTCACCGACCAGATGTGATCCGCCCGAGCTCGAACGCACCCGCGCTAGGCACCGCGAGCGCTGTACGTAGCCGCTGGAAGGAGACGCTGCTCTGGACATCGGCGCAGAACAGACGCCGACTCTGCCGATCACCGGCGAGCGGACCGTGCCTGGCGTCTGGCACGAGAACTACTGGTTCCGTCGGCACGAGGCGGTCTACGCCGCCGTCGCAGTTGAGCTCGCCGGCGGGTGCGTTCTCGAGGCCGGATGTGGCGAGGGCTATGGCGCGGCTCGGCTGGCGGCCGGCGGGCACAACCGGGTCGTGGCGCTCGACTACGACCCGTCCGCCGTCAGCCACGTACGTCGGCGCTATCCGGATCTCCCGGTCGTACGCGGCAACCTGGTCGCACTGCCCTTCGACGACCAGACGTACGACTGGGTCGTCAGCCTCCAGACCGTCGAGCACCTGTGGGACCAGGACGCGTTCCTCGCCGAGTGTCGACGGGTTCTGCGGCCCGGCGGGCGGCTGGTGCTCTCGACGCCGAACCGGCTGACCTTCCCACCCGGCAACGTGTTTCACACAACGGAGCTGTCGGCCGAGGAACTGCATGCCCTGGTGGACCGGCACGGTGGCCCCAGCCGACTGCGCGGGCTGCGGCACGGGCCGGAGCTCGTCGAGTGGGAGCGCCGCCACGGGTCGATCGTCGACGCGCAGCTGGCGGCGCCGCCGGAGGACTGGTCGACCGAGTTGGCCGACCGGGTCCGCCAGACGGGCGTCGACGACTTCGTCCTCGACGAGACCGTCTCAGACGCGACCCTGGACCTGGTGGCCGTGGTCAGCTTCGACTGAGCGCGGTCGACGTCAGGGCCGAGGTCAGGGCTGTCGTCAGGGCCGAATGAGCGACGACACGATGCGGCCGGCGACCAGCCAGGCGACGGCGGCCAGGCCCCAGTTGACCAGCGCGGCCTTCTTCACGGCGTTGTCGCCGTCGAAGGTGAACAGGTCGCGGAACGGACCGTCGAGACCGCCGGCCCAGTCGATCACCTGCTCGACCAGGTCGTTGTTGGGGTTGGCTTCCAGCGCGATCAGCAGCGCCCCGGCCGCGAGGATCGAGGCGAAGACGACCGCGATGATCCACACGATGGCGGCCAGCCGCTCGCGTACTCCGTTGACCGCCGCCGACACCTGGCTGCGCGACACGGACACCGTGGGTCGCTCGCGGCGAGTGCCGACGCGGCTCGGCGGATCGGGCCGCGGCTCGGTGGTGCGGGCCGACTGGCTCGGCGGCGGGACGGCCGCCGACGGGGGTGCCGCGGGCTCGGCGGGCGGGGCGGTCGACTGGCTGGCCGACTCGCTCGCGTCGCTCGAGGCCGTCGACTCGACGTCGGCGGACGAGGCGTTGGGTTGGTCGTCCGACGCGGATCCAGTCGGTTTGGAGTCGCTGGTCGCCACCTCGGTGTCCTTCCACGTGCGTACGTACATCCTGGCGTCCCCTTTGGATCCGTCACCCGAGTCGGATTCGCGCTGCACGCAGTATGCCGCAATTTACCTGCGAGTAACATGCCTGCCCGATGCGCGTGCTGATGTTGTCATGGGAGTATCCACCGCTGGTGTACGGCGGTCTCAGTCGCCACGTCCACGGGCTGTCCGAGGCGTTGGCGACCGTCGGCCACGAGGTCGTCGTGGTCACCCAGCACCTCGACCATACGCCTCCGGACGCGGTCGTCAACGGTGTCCGGGTCATCCGGGTTCCGCGGGATCCGCCGCTGGTGCCGATCGACGACCTGCTCGCCTGGACCATGGCGCTCGACCACGCCCTGACCCGGGCGGCCCTCGCCGTCGGTGCGACCTGGCAACCCGACGTGGTGCACGGCCACGACTGGCTGGTCGCGCACACCGGCGCCACGCTCAAGGAGGCCTGGTCGGTCCCACTCGTCGCGACCGTCCACGCCACCGAGGCGGGTCGCCACCAGGGTTGGCTGCCGGGCCCGCTCAACCAGGCGATCAACTCGCTCGAGTGGTGGCTCACCTACCAGGCCCGCCGCGTCATCACCTGCTCGCAAGCGATGCGCTGGGAGGTGACGAGGCTGTTCGAGCTGCCGGCCGGGAAGGTCGACGTGATCCCGAACGGCGTCGACACGGCGCGCTGGCGGTCACCGGACGAGTCGGTGCGGGCGACGCGATCGCGGTGGGCCGGCGCCGGACCGCTGCTGCTCTACAGCGGGCGTCTGGAGTACGAGAAGGGCGTCCAGACCGTGCTCGACGCCATGCGTGTGCTGCGTCGTCGGCATCCGGGGCTGCGTCTCGTCGTGGCGGGTCGCGGGTCGCACGAGGACGAGCTGCGCGCCCAGGCCCGTCGGCTGCGGCTGGGACGGTCGGTGCGTTTCGCGGGATGGTTGGACGACGACGACTTGAGCGCGATGGCAGCCGCAGCCGACCTCGCGCTGGTGCCGTCGCTCTACGAGCCGTTCGGTCTCGTGGCACTGGAGGCGGCCGCGGCGGGTACACCGGTGGTCGCCACCGACCGCGGCGGGCTCGGCGAGGTGGTCCGAGGCAGTCGGCTCGGGCTGACCGTTCCGTCGCAGGATCCAGTCGCCCTCGCCGACGCAGCCAGCCGGCTCCTCGACGACCAGGTCCTGGCCCGTCGCATCGGGCGCCGGGCGCGGACCGCCGTCGAGTCGACCTACGCGTGGCCCGCGGTCGCTCGCGCCACCGCCGCCGCGTACCGTCGCGCGGTCCGCGACGAGCGGGCGCTGCGGGCCCGTACCGGTGCGGCCTACGTCGACCCGGCGCCGAACATCCGGGTCCGCGAGGGCAATCTGCTGCGCGAGGAGTGAGTCCGCTCCGGCGCTACCAGGGCGGTTGCGAGCTCGCGTTGAGCTCCTCGAGGTAGGCCTGCAACCGCAGGTGCTCCTGGTAGCCGTCCCTTCGGTCCTTGACCATCCGGGCCGGCGTCCCCGCCGCGATCGCGTAGTCGGGCAGCCGGCCGGCGCGGACGACCGAGTGTGCCGCGACGACGCAGCCGCGCCCGATCCACGCTCCGCGCAGCACCGACGACTTCACACCGAGCCAACCCTCCGGGCCGATCCGCACCGGCGCCTTCACGACGCCCTGGTCCTTGATCGGGCGCGAGACGTCGGAGGTGATGTGGTCGAAGTCGCAGATGTAGACCCAGTCCGCGATCAGGGTGGCCGCCCCGATCTCGACGTCGAGCAGGCAGTTGACCGTGTTGTCGGTGCCGAAGACGACCTTCTCGCCCACGCGCAGCGTCCCCTCGTGCGCTCGCAGCCGGGTCCGATCGCCGACGTGGACGAAACGACCGAGGATGATCCGGCCCCGGCCGCGCTTGGCGTACACCTCGGCCTTGCGACCGAGGAAGCAGAACCCCTCGGTGACCACGTCGGGCCGCCGCACCCGCAGCAGGAAGAAGCGCCAGTAGCGGACCAGGTAGTAGGGCGTCCACGCCCGGTTCCGGATCACCCATCGCAGCGACGACCAGGTCAGAAACCTGGCCTGCCGCGGGTCGCGTGGGCGTCGGAACACGTTCGCGAGCCTATCTGCGCCACCCGCCCCGCCAGCGGACCGACGGCGCCATCCGCGCAGGTCGGCGCGGTCCCCGGCATCCCGCTTCCCTCGTTCAGGTCGTACGCCCGCTTCATCGGCGTTTGCGACCGCTTCCCTCCCGTACGCGCGAGACGTTGGGCGACATGTCCGGCTTGCGGCGCGGAAGGTGGAGGGAAGCGGAAGACGGCCTGTGGATAGCACGCCCAGGCCGGAGTTCGGACCCAGAGTACGAACGTGACCGGTGCCCCGCTTCCCTTCGTGTTCGACGCGGATCAGGCGTACGCGGCCGGCTGGACCCCGAGTCGACTTCGGACCGCGGTGGCGCAGCGACGGGTCGTCCGAGTCGGACGGGGCGTCTTCGCCAGCCCTGAGTCGGTCGCAGCCGCCGACGGGACACCCGAGGGTCGACTCCGTCTGGCCAGCGCGGTCGCCACGCTGCGAACCCATCGGCCCTCGTGGGCCTCCCACGAAAGCGGACTGGTTCTCCATGGCATCCCACCGGGCCGCTCGGTACCCCGGAGGGCCGTGGTGACCGTCGATGACAAATGCGGTGTGGTCCATCGACGCGACGGGTACGACCTCTGGCCTGCGCAGCTGCCGTCGTGGCACCGGACCGAGGTGGCCGGCATCCGCGCCGTGACGCCGGCGCGCGGAGTCGTCGACCGATGCCGCCATGTGTCGTTCGCAGACCGGCTCATCGTCGGCGACGCCGCGCTCCGGCTCGAGCAGACGACTCCCGAGCAGCTTCGTGAGGCCCTGGACTTCTGCGCCGGCTGGCCGGGAGTCCGTGGTGCCCGCGCCGCTGCGGCACACTTCGACAGCAGCCGTGCCAGCCCGCTCGAGTCGCTGTCGTTCGGCGTCTTCGTCCGCCACGGGTTGCCGCTGCCGAAGTGCCAGGTGCCGATCCTCGACGACTGGGGCGACCTGGTCGGCATCGTCGACTTCTACTGGCGCGAACTCCGAGTGATCGGGGAGGCTGACGGGCGAGTGAAGTACCGCCGAACACCGGACGGCCGGGAGCCTCGACCGACGACACTCCTCGACGAGAAGTACCGCCAGGAGCTCCTGGAGGACCGAGCGGTCGTCGTCAGATGGGGATGGCCGGACGCCGCAACGGCCGACGGCGCACCGCTGGTCGAGCGGGTCCGAAAGGCGTTCGTACGTGCGGCTCGCCGGCCTGACTGAGCCGTCGCGCCCACGCCTCGCGCCATGCCCACTTACCCGCTCTGCGACCGCCTCCCTCCCGTACGCGTCATTTCGCGGGCGACATGTCGGGCATGCGGCGCAGAAACTGGAGGGAAGCGGGGAGGACGGACGCCGAGACCGCGCGGCCGCTATTGCGAGGGCTTGGTGGCGGTGACGGAGAGGTTGTAGTAGAGCGCCGCGGGTACGAGGGGGCGCAGCGCGCGATCCAGGCGGGACAGGCCGACCCACGACCGGTACGCGAACTGCCGCCACCGCACGCCCAGCCGCTGGGCCGGCACCGCCGCCTCGAACGTGCGCACCGGCCACCCCCACCACGCGGCCGTGAGCTCCTCGGTCACGGTCCGCACCCTGGCGCCCCCGGCCCGCCGGACCGTGGCGGCCAGCGCGGCCGGGTCGAACGTGTGCAGGTCGACGACCGCCTCGAGCGCGGCCGCGCGCGACGACTCGTCGAGCTCTTCGACCGGCCGCGCCCAGCGATCCCGTAGGAGCGGCAGGTGCGTCACCCGGGTCGCCGCCCACCACGTCGCGCGAGACAGCCGCCGGGCCACCCAGTCGCCCAGCCGGGTCGGCTCGCCGCAGATGACCAGTCGCCCGCCGGGCCGCAGTACCCGCAGCATCTCGCGAAACGCCTGCTCGACATCGGGCACGTGGTGGATCACGGCGTGTCCGACGACGAGGTCGAAGGAGTCGTCGGCGTACGGCAGCGCCTCGACGTCGGCGGGCTCCCCTTCGAGCCGCAGGCCCAGCCCGGCGGCGTTGCGCTTCGCGACGTCGACCATCCCCGGCGAGATGTCGGTGACATGGAGATCGTCGCCGAGCACACCGGCCAGCCGGAGGTTCAGCGTGAAGAACCCCGTGCCGCAGCCGATCTCGAGGGTCCGGCCGTACGGCCAGCCCGCTCCCCCGGCCACGGCCACGAACCGATCGCGGGCGTAGTCGATGCAGCGCTGGTCGAAGCTGATCGACCACTTCTCGTCGTACGTCCGCGACTCCCAGTCGTGGTAGAGCACCTGGGCGAGCTTCGTGTCGTGCCAGGCCGCCTCGACCTGCTCGGCGGTGGCGGCGGGCACGGGCGGCGAGTCGGTCACGGGTGCCGTCGCTCAGCGACCCTGGAAGGTCGGCTTGGCCTTGTCGAGGAAGGCCCGCATGCCGATGCCGCGGTCCTCGGTCGCGAAGAGGCCGGCGAACTGGTTCCGCTCGATCTCCAGACCGGTGTCGAGGTCGACGCCGAGGCCATGGTCGACGGCCTCCTTGGCGGCCCGGAGCGCGTACGCCGGCCCGTCGGCGAACTGCGCGGCCCACGCGCGGGCGGTGTCGTACACGGCGTCGGCCGCGACCACCTCGTCGACGAGCCCGATCCGGAGCGCCTCGTCGGCGTCGACGAACCGGCCGGTGAAGATGATGTCCTTGGCCTTCGACGGACCGACCAGGCGCGACAGCCGCTGGGTGCCGCCGGCGCCGGGGATGACGCCGAGGGTGATCTCGGGCTGGCCCAGCTTGGCGTCGTCGGCCGCGATCCGCCGGTCGGCGCACAGCGCCAGCTCGCAGCCGCCGCCCAGCGCGTACCCCGTGATCGCGGCGACGACCGGCTTCGGGATGCGCGCCACCGCGGTGAACGACGACTGCAACGCGCGGGAGCGCCGTGCCATGTCGGCGTAGGACATGGCCTCCATCTCCTTGATGTCGGCACCGGCCGCGAAGACCTTCGGCCCGCCGTAGACGACGACGGCGCGGATGTCGTCGCGCTCGCTCGCCTCGTGCGCCGCGGCCCGGATCTCCTCCTGCATCGCGGCGTCCAGGGGGTTCAGCTTCGGACGGTCGAGCCGCATCGTCGCCACGGCGTCTGCCACCTCGAGACGTACGAACTCCGCCACCGGCTCCTCCTCGCTCTGGAAGTTGTCAGCGCCTACGCACGCTATAGCGTCACATGGCGCTGACATGTCGTCGGGGGCATCAGGAAGGATGGGCCGTCGTGACCGTACCGACGATCCTGGGCCCCGGCCGCCCGTACGTCCTCGGCGTCAGCCCGACCGACGACGGCACCAACGTGGCCGTCTGGGCGCCGCAGGCGACCCGCGTCGGGCTCGGCGTGCTCGACGCCGGTGGTGCGGAGCACCCGATCCCGCTCGGCGAGTGCACCAACGGCGTCTGGCACGGCGAGCTCGACCGGCTGCCGGTGGGCACCCGCTACGGCCTGCGCGTCGACGGGCCCTACGAGCCGGAGTCGGGCCGGCGCTTCGATCCCGAGCGGCTGTTGATCGACCCGTACGCTCGGGCCGTCGCGCGGCACGGGGACGGCTGGGCCGGTGTGGTCGTCGACGACGAGTTCGACTGGGGCGACGACGGTTCGCCGGCGACGCCGTGGACCGAGACGGTCATCTACGAGGCCCACGTCCGCGGACTCACGATGCGCCATCCGGACGTACCGCCGCGACTGCGTGGCACGTACGCGGGGCTCGGCCATCCCGCGGTCGTCGACGAGCTGACCAGCCTCGGCGTGACCGCGGTCGAGCTGCTGCCGGTGCACCAGTTCGGCACCGAGCCGGCGGTGGCGGCCCGCGGCCTGACCAACTACTGGGGCTACAACACGCTGGCGTTCTTCGCGCCGCACGGCGCCTACTCCAGCCGCGGCGACACCGGCGGCCAGGTCGCCGAGTTCAAGGCGATGGTCAAGGCGCTGCACGCGGCCGGCATCGAGGTGATCCTCGACGTGGTCTACAACCACACCGGCGAGGGCGGCCCCGACGACCCGACCTGGTCGCTGCGCGGATTTGACGACGGCGCCTACTACCTGCACGGCGAGGACGGGCACTACTTCGACGTCACCGGAGTCGGCAACACGGTCCAGGCCAACCACCCGGCGGCCACCCGGCTGATCATGGACTCGCTGCGCTACTGGGTCCGTGAGATGCACGTCGACGGCTTCCGTTTCGACCTCGCGGCCGCACTGGCCCGCAACGGCGGCGGGCCCCACGCCCACGCGCCGCTGCTGTCGGCGATCACCCAGGATCCGGTGCTGCGCGAGACCAAGCTGATCGCCGAGCCGTGGGACGCGAGTGGCGACGGCTACATGGTCGGCGGGTTTCCGCCCGGCTGGTGCGAGTGGAACGACCGGTTCCGCGATACCGTGCGGGACTTCTGGCGGGGCCGGTCCGGTGGCGTCCACGACCTCGCGTACCGGCTCTCGGGCTCCAGCGACCTGTACGCCGACGACGGCCGCCACCCGCTGTCCTCGATCAACCTGGTGACCGCGCACGACGGATTCACCCTGCGGGACCTGGTGTCCTACGACGCGAAGCACAACGACGCCAACGGCGAGGACAACCGGGACGGCCACAACGACAACCGCTCGTGGAACTGCGGGGTCGAGGGCGAGACCGACGAGCCCGCCGTCGTCGAGCTGCGCCGGCGGCAGGCGGCCAACCTGCTCGCCACCACGCTGCTCGCGACCGGCGTCCCGATGATCACCGCCGGCGACGAGCGGGGCCGGACGCAGGGCGGCAACAACAACGCGTACTGCCAGGACAACGAGATCTCCTGGGTCGACTGGGTGCCAGACCCGCGCTGGAGCCACCTCACCGACCTCACGCGCGAGCTGCTGGCCCTCCGGGCGGAGCACCCGGTGCTGCGGCAGCGACACTTCTTCGACGGCCGACCGATCGGCGACACCGGTCACAAGGACCTGGCGTGGTTCCATCCGGAGGGTCGCGAGCTCACCGACGCGGACTGGGCCGACGCCGGCCTCGCGAGCCTCGGGATGTTCCTGTCCGGCGCCGAGACCGACGACGCGTCCTTCCTCCTGCTGCTGCACGCCGGCGCCGAGGAGGCGGCCTGGACCCTGCCGGGTGAGCCGTGGGCCCGGTCGTACGACGTCCTGGTCGACACCGGTGACGTCAAGTCCGACCGCGTCGAGGGCGGCCAGCAGCTGTCCGTGCGCGGCCGGAGCCTGGTCGTGCTGCGAGCGTCGACGTAACCGTCGCCGTCGCTACTCCGCGGACGAGGTGACGACGCGCAGGGAGCCGGCGATCGACCGCACGACCCGCTCGTAGGTGGCGACGTCGTCCCGCGACGGCGTGGCGATCGTGACGAGGACCGCGAGCGGGTGCGACGGCACCGGGACCACCGCGGTGGTCTGGTGCAGGTCGAGGCCGTCGGTCCCCACCGCTCCGCTGGCGAAGACCGCCCGGTGCGACCCGGCCGACTCGATGCTGACGTGGGCATAGGAGCCGGTACGCCGCAGTGCCTCGGCGGTCCCGGCGAGGACGACCAGCCGATCCGAGCTGGACGTCGCCTGGGTCGCGACGGTCAGGGTGGCGGTCGACGGCCGGCCGTCGACGGCCACGGCGCAGAACGCGGTGCCGACGATCGGACTCCCGGCGAGCGTACGGGCGATCGCCTCGAGATAGAGGCCGAGGCCCTCGCGCTGCTCGGTGTCGCGCAGCCCCATGCCTTCGAGGAGGGCGTTCTGTGCGGCGACGCGGTCCTCGACCGCCGACTCGAGCGGCACCTCGTGGAAGTCCGGAGGGATGTCGAGCGCGATCTCCGGAACGGTGGTCTCCGCCGACGCGGCCGGGAGCGTCATCGTGGCTCACCACCCGCGTCCGGGTCCACGGCGTCGCCGCGCAGCCGGTCGGAGATCCCGGACTGGCCGGTCGGGCCGCTGGTCGCGAAGGAGGCGGCGGGCAGATCCTCCGGCGCGAGCGACGCCCAAGACCGACGCAGGGCCAACCGAAGCCGGTGGGCACCGGCGGAGACCGACGCCAGGCGGCGGACGTTCTCGGCTTCGTCGGGGGAGCCCTCGCCGACGACACCGAGGATCTGCGAGACCACGGTCGTGAGTCCCGCCGTGTCGGACAGCGACTCGGCGGTGGCGAGCAGCTCCGCGGCCGACTCGGCGATCCACTCCTCGACGGCGACGGAGACCGCGGTGACGCCACGGTCGAGGTCGCTGGCCAGTTGGCTGTCGTCGTCAGCGTTGGCGAGCACCTCGGCGAGTCCGTCGGCGGCGGCCATCAGCGATGCCCCGCTGGACGCGTGCTCGGCCGCCATCTGCTGCACCTCGGCCTGGATCCGCTGGCGCTCGACCTCGGCCTCCGGTCGGCCGGCCAGCTGGCTGATGGTCTCGGTGAGCTCGGCGCGGCGCTGCTGACGTGCCACCAGGCCGGTCCGCCAGGACTCCACCGCCTGGGCGAAGTCGACGGTGGCGTCCTCGACCGCCCGCAGTCGGGCCGCGAGATCGGTGAGGGCGGTCACGATCGGCCGCGCGGCGGGCCCCTGCCAGGCACTCTGCGGCCCGACGAGTGCCTCGACCTTCAGCCGAGACTCGGCGAGAGCGAGCACGACGCCGCGGAGGGATCCGGCGGCCCGGTCGACGCTGCTCAGGTCGCCCGGCGCGGGATCGATGCCGAGGAACCGCTCCGGCCTCACGGCTCGGACACCGCCCCCGAGGCCGAGTCCCCGGTCGATCCCGACTCCGACCGGGTCGTCAGGTCTCCGATCGGCGGCTGCGGCTCGGCGGCCGGCAGGTCGGCGACGTGCCGCCGCATGGCGCGGGCACCGTCGCCGGCCTCGACGGCCAGGCCGCCGAGGCGTCGCTCGAGTCGGGCCACGACGTCGGTCACGGCCTTGGCGACGTCCGGCGGGCCGACGTCCTCCGGGGTCAGGTCACGCAGCGAGCGGGCGGCGGCGGTGAACTCCGCGTCGACGCTCTCGAGCGCGTCGGCGACCTGCGTCACGTCGTCGACGAGCACCGTGATCCCGGCCATCTGCACAGTCTGACTGATTCAGGGGTCAACAAACACCATTCCCTCAGGTCGCGTGCGGCGCGGACTCCGAGACCGGGAGGTCCGGCCAGACGACGAGACCCATCTCGGCCGGGCTCGCCAGCAGGGGGTGCTTCGGGAGGACCCGGACCGAGTAGCCGAACGGCCCGGTCCGGTCGAGCAGGATGTCTCCGGCGTACCGATGGCGGCCGCCCTCGTACGCCTCGACCGGAGCGAGCGACGTGGAGCGGGCGTCGGCGAGGCTGTCGTCCTCCCCCGCCCGACCGTGCACGACCTGGACGTCCACGTCGTCGGGGGTGAGCTCGCCGAGCGCCGTGTAGACCTGGATCGACACGGTCGCCCCCAGCTCGGGCGAGTCGCCGGCGCCGGAGGCCTCGACGTGCTCGATCCGTACCCCGGGCCAGGCCGACCTGACCCGTCGCTTCCACTCCGCGAGGGCCCGCGCGCCGGCGAAGTCGTCGTTGAGGGCCCGCGCCGTACGAACGGTGGGGACGTAGAGGTTGGCGACGTAGTCGCGCAGCATTCGGGTCGACAGCACCTTCGGGCCCAGCGACTTGAGCGTGTGCCGGACCATCTCGAGCCACCGGATCGGCAGGCCGTCGTCGTCGCGGTCGTAGAACCGGGCGGCGACCTCCTTCTCGACCAGGTCGTACAGCGCGGCCGCCTCGATGTCGTCGCGGCGGTCGGTGTCCTCGACGCCGTCGGCGGACGGGATCGCCCACCCGTTGTGGCCGTCGCACCACTCGTCCCACCAGCCGTCCAGGATGGACAGGTTCAGCCCGCCGTTGAGCGCGGCCTTCATGCCGGAGGTCCCGCAGGCCTCGTACGGACGCAGCGGGTTGTTGAGCCACACGTCACAGCCGGGATAGAGCTGCTGGGCCATGCCGATGTCGTAGTTGGGCAGGAAGACGATCCGGTGTCGCACGTCGGCCTCGTCGGCGAACCGGACGAGCTCCTGGATCAGCCGCTTGCCGCCGTCGTCGGCCGGGTGGGCCTTGCCGGCGATCACGAGCTGCACCGGTCGCTCGGGATGCAGGAGCAGCGCCTTCAGCCGCTCCCGGTCGCGCAGCATGAGGGTGAGGCGCTTGTACGACGGCACCCGACGGGCGAACCCGATGGTGAGCACGTCGGGATCGAGGACGCCGTCGATCCAGCCCAGCTCGGCCGGGGTCGCACCGCGCTGGGCCCACGACTCGCGCAGCCGCTTGCGCGTCTCCACGACGAGCCGCTCCCGCATCGCCCGCTTGAGATCCCAGATCGCCTTCGAGTCGACCCGGTCGACCTCGTCGAAGTCGGTGGTGCCGAGCCGCTCGGACAGCTCGACGATCTCGCGCGCCACCCAGGTCGGAGCGTGGACGCCGTTGGTCACCGAGCCGATCGGCACCTCGGACGCCTCGAAGCCGGGCCACAGTCCGGAGAACATGGAGCGACTGACGTCACCGTGCAGCAGGCTGACGCCGTTGGCGCGCTGGGCGAGCCGCAGCCCCATGACGGCCATGTTGAACACGCCCGGGTCGCCGCCGGGGTAGTCCTCGGCACCGAGGGCGAGGATCCGGTCGACGGGGACGCCGTCGGCGGCATTGTCGCCACCGAAGTGCTGCTCGACCAGCTCCCGCGGGAACCGGTCGATCCCGGCCGGCACCGGCGTGTGGGTGGTGAACACGGTCCCGGCCCGGCCGATCTCGAGGGCGGAGTCGAAGTCGAGCCCCTCGTTCTCGGTGAGCTCGCGGATCCGCTCGAGTCCGAGGAATCCGGCGTGCCCCTCGTTGGTGTGGAACACCTCGGGGTCGGGTGTCCGGCTGATCCGGGAGTAGATCCGCAGCGCGCGTACGCCGCCGATGCCGAGCAGCATCTCCTGGAGCAGCCGGTGCTCGGCGCCGCCGCCGTACAGCCGATCGGTGACGTCGAACTCCAGGCCGTCACTGCGCTTCTCGTCGGAGTCGAGCAGCAGCAGCGGCACCCGGCCGACCTGCGCGATCCAGATCTTGGCCGCGAGCCGCTTGCCCCCGGGCAGGCCGACGTGGACGTACGGGATGGTGCCGTCGTCCTCGCGCAGCAGCGTCAACGGCAGCCCGTCGGGGTCGTTGACCGGGTAGTGCTCGGCCTGCCAGCCCTCGCGCGACAGCGACTGGCGGAAGTAGCCGTGCCGGTAGAAGAGCCCGACTCCCACGATCGGCACCCCGAGGTCGCTCGCGGTCTTCAGGTGGTCGCCGGCCAGGATGCCGAGCCCGCCGGAGTACTGCGGCAGCGCCTCGGTGATCCCGAACTCCGGCGAGAAGTACGCGATGCAGCGCGGCGTGTCCTCGCGTTCGCCCTGCTGGTACCAGCGCGGGCCGACGAGGTACTGCTCGAGGTCGGCGTGGGCGGCTCGCAGGCGATCGACGAACGCGTCGTCCGCCGCGAGCTGGTCGAGACGGTCCGGAGACAGCCCGCCGAGCAGCCGGGCCGGGTCGCCGCCGTTGCCCTCCCACGCCTCGGGGTCGATCGACGCGAACAGGTCCTGAGTCGGCAGGTGCCACGACCAGCGCAGGTTCATGACGAGGTCGCCGAGCGGCTGCAGGGTCTGGGGCAGCACCGGACGGACGGTGAATCGTCGAATGGCTCGCACGGGGCACGACGGTACAAGGCTCGCCAGGCGCCCACGCAGGCGTCCACCCGCCGAGCCAATAGTGCTCTTTCTCGATCTAACCTATATAGTTAGTCGTATTGAACGTCCTCCATCCTTGGGAGCCACTCGTGACCATCAGCTTGTCCGTCCGTCGGCGCCAGGCCGCCGCGGCTGTCGCCCTGGCGGCGATCGCGGCCACCGGACTCACCGCCTGCGGCGACGACGCCAACGCCTCCGGGACCGGCGGCGACGGCGTCCAGCTGCAGCTCGGCTACTTCCCGAACCTCACCCACGGCACCGCTCTGGTCGGCATCGAACGCGGCCTCTACGAGGAGAAGCTGGCCGAGGACGGCGCCGCGGTCCAGTTCGCCGAGTTCGACTCCGGGTCGGACACGATCACGGCGCTGCTCAACGGCGACCTCGCCGCCACCTACATCGGCCCGGTCCCGGCCCTCACCGCGTACGCGCAGAGCGAGAACGTCACGCTGATCGCCGGCGCGGCCTCCGGCGGCGCCGCCCTAGTCGTCGACGACGACATCTCGAGCGTCGAGGACCTCGAGGGGACGACCATCGCCACGCCGGGCGAGTTCAACACGCAGGACATCGCCGCCCGGGCGTACCTCGAGGAGCAGGGCTTCGAGATCAACCCCGACGGCAGCGGCGACGTCAGCCTCACGCCGCAGGACAACAGCGTCATCATCCAGGCGTTCCGGCAGGGCGAGATCGACGGCGCCTGGGTGCCGGAGCCGTACGCCAGCATCATGGTCAACGACGGCGGCAACGTGCTCGTCGACGAGGCGGACCTGTGGCCCGGCGGCGAGTTCGTCACGACCCACCTGCTGGTCAACAACGACTTCCTCGAGGAGAGCCCCGAGCTGGTCGAGGACCTGTTGGAGGCCCACGTCGAGGCCAACGACTACATCAACTCCAACCCCGACGAGGCCAAGGAGCTGATCGCGACCGAGCTCACCGAGCTCACCGGCGCCGACCTGCCGGACGAGGTGTTCGAGTCGGCCTGGAGCAACCTCAGCTTCACCAACGACCCGATCGCGAACAGCCTCGAGAAGGACGCGGCGGACTCGTACGAGGTCGGCGCGCTGGAGGAGCCGATCGACGACGTCAGCGTCCTCTACGACCTGGCCCCACTCAACGACGTCCTGGCCAAGGCCGGCGAAGAGCAGGTGCCGGTGCCATGACCTCGCTCTCCACCGACACCAGTGGACTCGGGACGACAGCCCCGCCGCCACGAAACGGTGCCCGTCCGGTCGCCGTCGACATCCGCGGCGTGTCCAAGGAGTTCGGCCACGGCACCGCCCATACCGTGGCACTGCAGGACACCTCCCTCCAGGTGCACGAGCGCGAGTTCGTCTGCCTCGTCGGCGCCAGCGGCTGCGGCAAGACGACCCTGCTCAACCTGATCGCCGGTCTCGACAAGCCGACCACCGGCCAGATCGAGACCGGCGACCGCCGGGTCGCCCTGATGTTCCAGGAGTCGACGCTGTTCCCCTGGCTCACCCTGGAGCAGAACGTCGAGCTGGCGCTGAAGCTGCGCGGCGTCGACAAGCCGGCACGTCGGTCCCGGACCGCCGAGCTGCTGGACCTCGTCCGGCTGGGCGGCCGCGGCAAGAAGCGGCCGCACGAGCTGTCCGGCGGCATGCGGCAGCGCGGCGCGCTCGCCCGGGTCCTGGCGCAGGACGCCGACGTCGTCTTGATGGACGAGCCGTTCGGCGCGCTGGACGCCATGACCCGGGACTCGATGCACGACGAGCTCGAGCGGATCTGGACCGAGGTCGAGCTGACCGTCGTGTTCGTGACCCACAACGTCCGGGAGGCGGTCCGGCTGTCCGACCGCACGATCCTCATGGAGTCCGGTCCGGGCCGGGTGAAGAGCCAGCACGTCATGGACCTGCCTCGGCCGCGCCATGTCGAGGACCCGCAGGTCGCCGAGCGGGCCGGGGCCCTGACCAGCGAGCTCAAGGACGAGGTGAGGCGCCATGTCCGCTGACACCGCCGCGCCGACCACCGAGCGGGGCACCGGAGCTCCGTCACGCCGCCCGGCGCACACCCCGGACCAGCCCGGCTGGGTGCCGAGACTCTGGTCCGCGCTGTGGCCGAAGCTGCTCGCGGTCCTCCTCGCCGTCGCCGTCTGGCAGATCACCGTGTGGGCGGCCTGGAAGCCGGAATACCTGCTCCCCTCCCCCGCGACGGTGTTCGGCGACCTCGTCGACCTCGGTCAGACCGAGACGTTCTGGCGGGCCATCGGCACGACGATGCAGCGCGGTGGCGTCGGGTTCGCGTTCTCCCTGGTCTTCGGGACGCTCCTGGGCATCGCCGTGAGCCAGTCGAAGGTGCTGCGCGCCGGCGTCGGCTCGATGATCACCGGCCTGCAGACGATGCCGTCGATCGCCTGGTTCCCGTTCGCGATCCTGATCTTCGGCCTCTTCAACCCGTTCGCGATCATGTTCGTGATCGTGCTCGGCGCGGCGCCGTCGATCGCGAACGGCGTGATCAGCGGCATCGACGAGGTCCCGCCCCCGCTGCTGCGCGCCGGCCACATGCTCGGCGCCCGCGGCATCGCTCGCTACCGGTACGTGGTCCTGCCGGCGGCGCTGCCGTCGTACCTCGCCGGGCTGAAGCAGGGCTGGGCCTTCGCCTGGCGAAGCCTGATGGCCGGCGAGCTGATCGTGCAGCTGCCGGGTCAAGTGACGCTCGGCGGTTCGCTGAACGACGCGCAGAACACCGGCCAGGCCGACGACCTGCTGGCGTTCATGATCGTCATCCTGGTCATCGGCATGGTCGTCGACGGGATCTTCAGCGCGATCACCAACCGGGTCCGGACCCGTCGCGGATTGACAGGTTTCAGCGGTTAGCTCGTGGGTACAGCCTAGGGTTGACGCGCCGACTTCCCTTACTGGCAAGGAGATTCGGCCGAACGCGGCAACCCTCGGCGCCCTTGCGGGATCGGCCGCCTGGCACCATGATGAGCGGTGCTGGCGAACGTACGCGCGGCACGTCCGGTCGCGCACATGGGGGTCTCTGGCCGGGAGGCACGAGCATGAGACGAACCAAGGATCTCGGCAAGTGGATCATCGCGACGGCGGCCGGATCGCTCGTCCTGGCGGCGGCGTGCACGCCGAGCAGCGACGACGACGAAGGCGAGAGTGGCGGCGGCGAGCTGGTCTGGGCCATCGGCGGCGCCGAGGCGCAGCCCGGTGGCGTCCACGAGAGGATCGCGCAGCTGTGGAGCGAGGAGAATCCGGACACGCCGATCCGCATCGAGGTGCTGCCGGACGAGGCCGACCTGCAGCGCGAGCAGCAGGTCCACGTCCTCCAGTCCGGGAGCGACGAGTTCGACGTGCTCGGCATGGACGTGATCTGGACCGGTGAGTACGCCGGGAACGGCTGGCTGGAGAGCCTGGAGGACGTCCGCGACCAAATCGAGCCGGAGGTGCTCGAAGGGGCGTTCGGCTCCGCGGAGTCCGGCGGCGAGCTGTGGGCGGCGCCGTACAACACCAACGCGAGCTTCCTCTACTACCGCACCGACCTGGTGGACCAGCCGCCGGAGACCTGGCAGGAGCTGTGCGACATCGCGACCCAGGTCGGCGGGCAGGAGGACATCGGCGGCCTGATCGGCCAGGGCAGCAAGTACGAGGGCTTCGTCGTCAACTGGCTGGAGTACTACTGGTCCGCGGGCGGCGAGCTCTACAACGACGACCAGAGCGAGGTCGAGTTCGACACCGAGACCGCCACCCAGGCGACGGAGTTCATGCAGGAGGCGATGGAGAGCGGCTGCTACGCGCCGGGCTTCAACACCGCGACCGAGGAGGAGGCGCGCAACGCCTTCCAGACCGGCAAGACGGTGTTCATGCGCAACTGGCCGTACTGCTACCAGTTGATCAAGGACGAGGGCGTGCCGGAGGTGGCCAACAACTTCGACATCGCTCCATTGCCGACGTTCACCGGTGACGGGACGATTTCGGCGCTGGGTGGCTTCAACAACGCGGTGAGCGCCCACTCGTCCAACAAGGACGCCGCCAAGGAGTTCGTCGTCTGGGCCTCGACCACACCCGAGGTGCAACGGATGCTGGCCACCCAGGCCTCGGTCCCACCGGTCATGACCTCCGTGTACGACGAGCTGAAGAGCGACCCGGAGATGGCACTGCTCGCCCAGATCCTGCCGGAGTCGAAGCCGCGGCCGGCGGTTCCGGAGTGGAACACGCTCAGCGACACGATGCAGGACGAGTTCTTCCCCGCGTACAACGGCGACGGCGATCCGGCGGACGCGGCCGAGGCGGTCCGCGAGGAGTTCGACGCGTCCGTCGAGGACTAGCCGGCGGACGGGGCGCGGGTCATGGCCGGAACCCAAGCCACCGCTGACACCGGTGCGCTGAGAGCGGGGCCAGGGCGATCTCGGGGGGTCTCCGAGACCGCCCTGGGCCGGCTGTTCGTCACCCCCGCCATCCTGCTGATGGCGGCGGTGGCGCTGTTCCCGGTGATCTACGCCTTCGTGGTCAGCCTGCGGGCCTACACCGGACGGCAGTACGAAGGGTTCGCCGGCCTCGACAACTACACCGAGGCGCTCCAGGACGACGAGTTCTGGGCGTCGCTGGAGTTCACCTTCGTGTTCACCGTGACCTCGGTCGCGGCGGAGTTCGCGATCGGGCTCGGCTTCGCGCTGCTGATGAACCAGGCGTTCCGCGGCCGCGGCGTCACCCGGGCGGCGATCCTGGTGCCGTGGGTGATTCCCACGGTCATCGCCGCGCAGATGTGGTTCTTCATGTTCAACGTGAACCCCGGCTCGGTGAACGCCCTGCTCGGACTGGGCGACTTCAACTGGCTGGGTGAGGCCGGCTGGGTCAAGGCCGTCATCATCTTCGCCGACGTGTGGAAGACCGCGCCGTTCGTCGCCCTGCTGCTCCTGGCCGGTCTCCAGACCATCCCGACCGACATCTACGAGAGCGCCCGGGTCGACGGAGCCAACGCGCTCCAGCGGTTCTGGCACATCACGCTGCCGCTGCTGCGGCCCGCGATCCTCGTCGCATTGCTGTTCCGCACCGTCGAGGCGCTGCGGGTCTACGACCTGCCTCAGGTCATGACGGGCGGCGCGTTCGAGACCGAGTCGCTGTCGATGGTCGTGCAGCAGTACGTCGTCCTCACGCCGGACCCGGGGCTCGGCTCCGCGCTGTCGACGATCACGTTCGTCATCATCCTGGGCGTCGGGGTGATCTTCGTCAGCCTGCTCGGCCGCGAGCTCACCATCGGAAGGACCGGGCGATGAGCGCGCCGGCCACGACTCCCGCCTCCCGGCCGAGGCGCCGGCGCAGCGCCGGCGCCGTCGAGTCCGCCGCGCGGGCCCGTACCTGGGGGAAGTCCGCGCTGCTCGCCGTCATCTTCCTGTGGTGCCTGTTCCCGTTCTTCTGGCTGATCATGACCAGCCTCAAGATCGAGAACGCCGGCCTCAACAGCCCGGACCTGTTCAAGGGGCCGTTCGGGTTCGAGAACTACCGCAACGTGTTCGAGCAGGACTTCCACCTCAACCTGCGCAACTCGCTGGCCATCGCCGCGGTGACCACCATCCTGTGCGTCGTGATCGGTTCGCTGGCGGCCTACGCCATCGCCCGACTGCCGTTGAAGCGAAAGATCCTGCTGCTCACCGGCGTGCTCGCCGTGTCCCTGTTCCCACCTGTCGCGCTGGTGCCTCCGTTGTACGAGCTGTGGTATCGGATCGGGTTGCTCAACACGTACGAGGGGCTCTACATCCCGTACACGTCGTTCACCCTGCCGCTGACGATCTTCATCCTCACGACCTTCTTCGCGGCCATCCCGAAGGAGCTCGAGGAGGCCGCCAAGATCGACGGGGCGACGCCGTTCAAGACGTTCTACCGGGTGATCCTGCCGCTGGCCGCTCCGGGCGTGTTCGCGGCGGCGATCATCATCTTCGTGTCGGCCTGGAACGAGTTCCTGCTGGCGAATACTTTCGCGCCGCGGGATCCCGAGGTCGCCCAGACCGTCCCGGTCGCGATCGCCTACTTCACCGGCGCCGTCGACTTCCAGCGCCCGATCGGCAACATCACCGCGGCCTGCGTCGTCGTGACGATCCCGATGATCCTGATCGCCCTCGCCTTCCAGCGACGCATCATCGCCGGGCTGACCGCCGGCAGCCTGAAGGGCTAGTAGGCCCGGACGTCCGGCCAGCGGATCTCGACGCCGTCGGCGACCAGGCGGGTCTGGAGCTCCTCGACGAGGACGGGATCGGCCACCACCTGCTGCGGGCCGCGTCCGGTGTCGAGGCAGTACGCCGCGAGCGCGCCGGCCGCCTCGCCGATGCCCCACTCGACCGGATGGAGTCGGTAGCACCCGTTGGTGATGTGTGTCGTGCCGATGTTCTTGGCCGCCGGAAGCACGTTGGTCAGCCGGACCGGTACGAGCGCCCGCAGCGGCACCTCGAACGGGCAGGCCGCGATGTCGACGTACCCGTCGCCGCCGGTGGAGGGGTGCAGGTCGATGCGGTAGCTCCCGACGCCGACGCTGTCCGGGTAGCGCGCGGCCCGACCGTCCGGCCGCAGGTCGAGGGCGAGATCTTGCTCGACGACGGTGTAGCGCGCGACGATCCGACGCGACTCGCGGACGTAGGGCCGTTTGGCGAAGCCGTCCGGGGTGCCCATCACCTCGGGACACAGCCGCAGGCCCGGGTAGCCGGTACCACCGTCGGGCCGCGGCGCCTCGGTCTGCAGCCAGTACAGGAAGCTCAGGCTCAGCTCACGGGCGCCGCGTAGGTGCCGATCCACCTCGGCCGCGGGCACGCCGTAGATCGGCCCGTCGACGTAGTCGATCATCGGCCAGTTCACCAGCGTGATGTCGCTGGCGAGATGTCCGGGCAGGAAGCTGCGCCGGTCCGCGATCCGCCGGAAGGCCCACAGCTCGTGGTCGCCGCCGACCGTACGGTGGTCCACCACGGCCGACGCCGGGTCGGGTGGGTTCGGCTCGAACCTCCGGGTCAGCGGCTCCCCCGTACGCGGCACCGGCGCGGTCAACGACAGCAGCGGGCCCGGCCAGCCCGATGGGGCGAACGTCCGCCAGTGGTCGTACGCCGCCGGACGGTCGATCGTGTGGTCGGCGCCGGCCAGGTACTCGACCGCGAAGCACCACGACACGGCCTGCATGGTCAGCGGCCGGGCGGCGGCCGGCGCGTGTGGCTCGCCGGTCCGCTCCCGTGACTCGGCCCCGGTGACGTGCTCGGCGCGAGCGAGCGGCAACAGCTCGCCGGTCTCGGTGGCGTCGAGCACGTACGACCCGACGACGCTGACCCGCTCGTCGTCGGGAGCTCGCAACGTCACGGCGTCGACCCGGTCGCCGTCCACCGACGCGGCCACCGGACGATGCTCGAGAAGCACCCGGAGCCGTCCGGAGCCACGATGAGCTGCCAACAGCCCGTCGATCACCGCCACGCCGGCCCGGGGCTCGACACACAGCCGGCTCACGGTGCCCTGGCCCGGGTTCAGGTACGGGTCCGCCCGAGCCGACTCGCTGAGCGGATACCACTGCCGGTAGTACGCCCGCAGGCCGTCGCGCAGTCGTCGATAGCGCGCCGTACAGCCGAACTGCTCGATCCACGGATGCTCGTCGGGTGGGACCGCCTGCGAGGTCAGCTGGCCGCCCAGCCAGTCGCACTCCTCGGTCAGCACCACGGTGCGTCCGGCCTCGACGGCGGCCAGCGCGGCGGCGACTCCGCCCAGGCCGCCACCCACGACGACGACGTCCGCCCGAATCTCCGTCATGGGTACGGCGATACCACGTGCCTGCCCGGAACCGCCAGGGTGAGCGGTGTCGGTGGCTGTTGGCGCGAAACCGCAGGTCTCAGAACCTGTTGGCGCGATGTCGCGCCAACACCTCGACATCCGCGGCCGGACGCACCCTGCGCCGTGCGTGGCAAGCCGTCCACTAGGTTGGGCCGCGATGGTTGCACGCATCCCGATCCTGGACGTCGCACCGGTCATCGCCGCAGGTCGCTACCCGGCCAAGGCCGTCGTCGACGAGCCGTTCACGGTCTCGGCGACGGTGATCCGCGACGGGCACGACCGGCTCGGCGCCGGCGTCGTGCTGTTCGACCCCGACGGTGCCGCCCAGTCGCCGATCCCGATGCGACCGACCGACGTGCTCGACCGGTACGCCGCCACCGTGCGAGCCGATCGCGAGGGTGCGTGGTCGTACCGGATCGAGTCGTGGAGCGATCCGTACGCCACCTGGCGACACGACGCCGAGATCAAGATCGCCGCCGACGTCGACGTGGAGCTGATGCTCACCGAGGGTGCGCTGCTGCTCGCCCGGGCGAGCCGGCGGCTCCGACGCGCCGACCCCGCCGACAAGACGACGCTGCGCGACGCCGTGACCGCCCTTCGGGACACGTCGCGACCGGTGCCGGCCCGGCTGGCGGCCGGCACGTCGGACGAGGTCCGCGACGTCTTCGGGCGGCATCCGATCCGCGACCTACTCAGCCGTTCGGCGAAGTTCCCGTTCTTCGTCGACCGGCGTCGTGCGCTGTACGGGGCGTGGTACGAGCTCTTCCCGCGATCCGAGGGCGCTCGGGTCGACGCGGAGGGCGTCGTCCACGCCGGGACGCTCCAGACCGCGGCGAAGCGTCTCGACGCCGTCGCCGACATGGGGTTCGACGTCGTCTACCTGCCCCCCGTCCACCCGATCGGTCGGATCAACCGCAAGGGTCCCAACAACACGCTGGTCGCGGGGCCGCACGACCCCGGCTCGCCGTGGGCGATCGGATCCGCGGACGGCGGCCACGACGCCGTGCATCCCGACCTCGGCACCCTGGAGGACTTCGACGCGTTCGTCGCTCGGGCCGAGGAGCTCGGGCTCGAGGTCGCACTCGATCTCGCCCTGCAGTGCGCGCCCGACCATCCGTGGGCCGCCGAGCATCCGGAGTGGTTCAACCGGCGGGCCGACGGCAGCATCGCGTACGCCGAGAACCCGCCGAAGAAGTACCAGGACATCTACCCGCTGAACTTCGACGCCGACTTCGAGGGCCTCTACGCGGAGGTGCTGCGGATCGTCCGGCTCTGGATGGCGCACGGCGTCCGGATCTTCCGCGTCGACAACCCGCACACCAAGCCGGTGATGTTCTGGGAGCGACTGCTCGCCGAGATCCGCACCACAGATCCCGACGTGGTGTTCCTGTCCGAGGCGTTCACCCGCCCCGCGATGATGCGGGCGCTCGCCATGGTCGGCTTCCACCAGAGCTACACGTACTTCACCTGGCGCAACACCCGCTGGGAGCTGGAGCCGTACCTGCTGGAGCTGGCCCACGACACCAGCCACGTCCTGCGACCCAACCTCTTCGTGAACACGCCCGACATCCTCACCGAGTACCTGCAGTACGGCGGGCCCGCGGCGTTCACGATCCGCGCCACCATCGCCGCGACGGCCTCGCCGAGCTGGGGGGTGTACGCCGGCTTCGAGCTGTTCGAGCACGTGGCCGTCCGGCCGGGCAGCGAGGAGTACCTCGACTCGGAGAAGTACCAGATCCGGATCCGGGACTGGTACGGCGCGACCGAGTGGTCGCTCGCGCCGTACATCACGCGGCTCAACGAGCTCAGACGCCAGCATCCGGCGCTGCAATGGCTGCGCAACCTGAGCCTGCACGGCAGCGACAACGACCAGATCATGTGCTGGTCGAAGCGCCACGTCGACCCGGACGGCACCGAGGACCTCATGATCGTCGTGGTCAACCTCGACCCGCACGCCGCCCACGAGTCGACCCTGCATCTCGACATGCCGGCGCTGGGTCTGGACTGGCACGAGGTCTTCAGGGTTCGCGACGTCCTCACCGACCAGACCTGGCAGTGGGGACAGCACAACTACGTCCGCCTCGATCCGGCGCACGAGGTCGCGCACCTGCTGACCGTCCGGAAGAACTCTCGATGACCGAGATCACCCATCGGATCAGCGACGAGGACCCGTACTGGTTCAAGCGCGCGGTCTTCTACGAGGTGCTGGTCCGATCCTTCAAGGACTCCAGCGGAGACGGCGTCGGCGACCTGCGCGGGCTCGCGGAGCGACTGGACTACCTGGCGTGGCTGGGCGTCGACTGCCTGTGGCTGCCACCGTTCTTCCCCTCGCCGTTGCGCGACGGCGGCTACGACGTCGCCGACTACACCGACGTTGCCGAGGACATCGGCACCATCGAGGACTTCAAGATGTTCCTCGACTCCGCGCACAGTCGCGGCATCCGGGTGATCATCGACTTCGTGATGAACCACACCTCGGACCAGCACCCGTGGTTCCAGGCGTCCCGGTCGGACCCGGACGGGCCGTACGGCGACTTCTACGTGTGGTCCGAGACCGACGACCTCTACCACGACGCGCGGATCATCTTCGTCGACACCGAATCGTCCAACTGGACCTGGGACCCGGTGCGCGGACAGTACTTCTGGCACCGCTTCTACAGCCACCAGCCGGATCTCAACTTCGACAACCCGGCGGTGCACGAGGCGATGCTCGAGGCGCTGGCGTTCTGGCTCGACCTCGGCGTCGACGGCTTCCGGCTGGACGCGGTGCCGTACCTCTACGAGCGCGAGGGCACCAACGGCGAGAACCTGACCGAGACCCATGCGTTCCTGGCGAAGGTACGCAAGTTCGTCGACGACGGCTGGCCCGGTCGGGTGCTGCTCGCCGAGGCCAACCAGTGGCCGGCCGACGTCGTCGACTACTTCGGCGACTACGCGGTCGGCGGCAACGAGTGCCACATGTGCTTCCACTTCCCGGTGATGCCGCGCATCTTCATGGCGGTCCGCCGGCAGTCGCGCTATCCGATCTCGGAGATCCTCAGCCAGACGCCGGAGATCCCGGAGCACTGCCAGTGGGGCATCTTCCTGCGCAACCACGACGAGCTGACGCTGGAGATGGTCACCGACGAGGACCGCGACTACATGTGGGCCGAGTACGCCAAGGATCCGCGGATGAAGGCCAACATCGGCATCCGCCGGCGGCTCGCCCCGCTGCTCGACAACGACGTCGACCAGATGGAGCTGTTCACGGCCCTCCTGCTGTCGATGCCCGGGTCTCCGGTCCTCTACTACGGCGACGAGATCGGCATGGGCGACAACATCTGGCTGGGCGACCGCGACGGGGTCCGGACGCCGATGCAGTGGACGCCGGACCGCAACGCGGGCTTCTCGTCGGCCACGCCGGGACGCCTGACCCTTCCGGTGATCATGGACCCGGTGTTCGGCTACCAGGCCGTCAACGTCGAGGCCGACCTGGCCAACACCTCGTCGATGCTGCACTGGACCCGCCGGATGATCCAGATCCGCAAGCAGCACCCGGCGCTCAGCCTCGGCCGGTTCACCGACATCGGCGGGTCCAACCCGGCGGTGCTGTCGTTCCTTCGCGAGTTCGGCGACGACGCGATGCTCTGCGTCAACAACCTCTCGCGCTTCGCGCAGCCGGTCGAGCTCGACCTGCGGGCGTTCGAGGGCGTCCAGCCGATCGAAACCCTCGGCGGCGTCGAGTTCCCCGCGATCGGCGAGCTGCCGTATCTGCTGACGCTCGGTGGGTACGGCTTCTACTGGTTCCGACTACCGAAACACCCGGAGGGGGCTGGCCCGTGACGGCGGACTTCCACGCCCGACTCCTGCACTACATGAGCGACCAGCGCTGGTTCGCCGGGAAGGGCGGCGTGTCGTCGATCGGCGAGGTCGTCCGGCTGCCCTGGCTCACCACGACGTCGCACGAGCCACGCGTACGCGTCGAGCTGGTCACTGTCGTCACCGACGGTGCGCCGCAGGTGTACCAGGTGCCGATGGCCTACTACGAGTCGGAGCCGGAGCGCATGGCGCACGCTCACGTCGGCGTCTACGACGATCCCGACCACGGCCGGCTGATCGCGTACGACGCGCTGCACGACCGGGCCGCGATCGGCGCGCTCGTCCGCGGGTTCGTCGAGCCCGACACCGGTGGCGGCATCCGACACACCGTCCTGGGCCGCGTCGAGCTCGACACAGACACGCCGTCGGTGATGCTGACCGGCGAGCAGAGCAACACGTCACTGGTGCTCGGCGAGGACCTGCTGCTCAAGATGTTCCGCAAGGTCGCACCCGGGCTCAACCCCGACATCGAGGTACACGCCGCCCTCACCCGCGCCGGCTCCGACACGATCGCCCGGCTCCGCGGCTGGATCACCACCACACCGACCGACGGCCGGGACGGCTACGAGCTCGCCATGCTGCAGAACTACCTGCGCAGCGGCGCGGACGGCTGGGAGTACGCGCGGGCGAGCGTGCGCGACCTGATGATGGAGGCCGACCTGCATGCCGACGAGGTCGGCGGCGACTTCGCGGCCGAGGCCGAGCGACTCGGCGCGACGACCGCGCGACTGCACGGCGACCTCGCCGACGCCCTCGAGACCGACACCTGGACCGGCGTCGACGTCCAGCGGCTCGCCGACCGGCTCCGGGCCCGGCTCGCCGACGCCGTCGCGGCCGCGCCGGAGCTCGCGTCGTACCAGGCGGCCCTCGGCGCCGCGTACGACGACCTCGCCCGCCTCGACGCCGACCTGCCGGTGCAACGCATCCACGGCGACCTCCATCTCGGCCAGTCGCTGCGGACCATCGGCGGTTGGGTGATCATCGACTTCGAGGGCGAGCCGGCCAAGCCGCTTTCGGAGCGACGCGCCCTCGACTCGCCGATCCGCGACATCGCCGGCATGCTGCGGTCGTTCGACTATGCGGCGTACTCGATGGTGCTGCCGAGCGACATGTCGTTCCAGGAGCGGCACCGCGTCGACGAGTGGTCCGAGCGCAACCGCGCCGCCTTCCTCGACGGGTACGCCAGCGTGAACGGCGACGATCCGCGCCACCACGCGACGCTGCTCCGGGCGTACGAGATCGACAAGGCCGCCTACGAGGTGGTCTACGAGCGACGCAACCGGCCGGGGTGGGTCAACATCCCGCTGTCGGCGATCGAGCGACTCACCGACGTCGTCCGAGCCGGGCGCCGGGGTCAGCCGACCGAGTAGAAGGCGGATACGCAGCGCGGGCGGCCCTGCGCGTCGGCGTCGATGCCGGCCGTTCCGCGCCGCTGCCGGCCCTCGATGACGCCGACGAAGTGGATCGTGACGTAGCCGGGTCGGGCCGCGTCCGCCAGCGGCGTGGTGATCCGCAACGTCGCCACGTGGTTGGCCGTCCACACCACGGCGTTCCGGATCAGGCGACGCTTGTCAGGACAGAGCATCTCGACGGCGCCGGCGGCCTGTCCGGCGTTGAGATGGCTGACGAAGCGGGTCGCCAGCCGGGCCACGGCCACGTCCGGCGTGAGATTCAGGTGGCTCAGGTGCACAGCGGCCCACGGCGGCTCCTTGGCCGGCCGGTCCGAGTCATCCGTGCTCAACGCCTCCGGTAGGGCCGAGCTCTCGCTCTCGTCGAGCAGGAAGCCCGGCACCAGCAGCCCGGTCACCAGGAGGAGGGCGACGAAGACCGAGGCGATGCCGGTGGCGAGCCACACGACGGGCCGAGCCTGACGCGGTCGCATGCCCTCCAGAAACCTCATCGGAACTCAGCCTGCCAGACGAGCGGGCCGACGACGTACGGCGGGCGACGAGAAGCGAACTATCGGTGGAATGTCGTATGCGGTCTGGCCCGACGGCGGCGGACTGTCGTAGCCTGCCAGGCGATTCGACCGCCCTCCCATGGAAGACTCGGGCCCTATGGGAAAGCCCAACCCCGCCGACGCCGCGGCGCTCGACCAAGTGGTCAGCGGCCGTCATCACAACCCGCACGAGGTCCTGGGCCCCCACCCGCACGACGGCGCCCTGACCATCCGTACGCTGCGTCCGCTCGCCCGGTCGGTCCGCGTCGACCACGGCGACGATCCCGTCGAGCTCACCCACGAGCACGAAGGCATCTGGGTCGGCACCCTCGACGTGGACGAGGTCGTCGACTACCGGCTCCTCGTCGAGTACGGCGACGGCGTGACGCATCGCGTCGACGACCCGTACCGCTTCCTCCCCACGCTCGGCGAGGTCGACCTCCACCTCATCGCCGAGGGCCGCCACGAGCGGCTCTGGTCGGTGCTCGGTGCGCGACCGCGCCGCTACGACGGTCCGGGGGGCCCGGTGCACGGGACGGCCTTCGCGGTCTGGGCCCCGAACGCCCGCGGCGTCCGCGTCGTCGGCGACTTCAACGACTGGAACGGCACCGCCCATCCGATGCGGTCGCTCGGCTCGTCCGGCGTGTGGGAGCTGTTCGTCCCCGACGTCGACCACGGGGCGATGTACAAGTTCGAGGTCCTGGGTGCCGACGACCACTGGCGCCTGAAGGCCGACCCGATGGCGTTCGCGACCCAGATCCCGCCCGACACCGCCTCCCGCGTCTACGCCAGCAGCTACTCCTGGGGCGACGACGACTGGATGACCGCCCGGGCCGACGGCGGCTGGCACGCCCGTCCGATGAGCATCTACGAGATGCACCTGGGCTCGTGGCGGCAGGGACAGACCTACCGCGACCTGGCCAAGGAGCTGGTGGAGTACGTCACCGAGATGGGCTTCACCCACGTCGAGTTCCTGCCCGTGATGGAGCACCCGTTCGGCGGGTCGTGGGGCTACCAGGTCAGCAGCTACTACGCGCCGACGGCCCGGTTCGGCGAGCCGGACGACTTCCGGGCGCTGGTCGACGCGCTCCACCAGGCCGGGATCGGCGTCATCGTCGACTGGGTCCCGGCGCACTTCCCGAAGGACGTGTGGGCACTCGCGCGGTTCGACGGCACGGCGCTCTACGAGCACGCCGACCCGCGGCGCGGCGAGCATCCGGACTGGGGGACGTACATCTTCGACTACGGCCGGCCCGAGGTGCGCAACTTCCTGGTCGCCAACGCGGTCTACTGGCTCGAGGAGTTCCACATCGACGCGCTTCGGGTCGACGCCGTCGCGTCGATGATCTACCTCGACTACTCACGTGCCCCCGGCGAGTGGACGCCCAACGCGTACGGCGGCCGCGAGAACCTCGACGCGGTGACGTTCCTGCAGGAGATGAACGCCACCTGCTTCCGTCGGGTCCCCGGCATCACCACGATGGCCGAGGAGTCGACGTCGTGGCCCGGCGTCACCCGACCGACCGATCTCGGCGGGCTGGGCTTCGGCTTCAAGTGGAACATGGGCTGGATGCACGACACGCTCGGCTACCTCGCGCACGATCCGGTGCATCGGCAGTTCCATCACCAGCGCATGACGTTCGCGATGATGTACGCGTACTCCGAGAACTTCGTCCTGCCGCTGTCCCACGACGAGGTCGTCCACGGCAAGGGTTCGCTGCTGCGCAAGATGCCGGGCGACCGGTGGCGACAGCTCGCGAACCTGCGGGCCTACCTCGCGTACATGTGGGCGCATCCGGGCAAGCAACTGGTCTTCATGGGCACCGAGCTCGGGCAGGAGGCCGAGTGGTCCGACGAGCGCGAGCTGGACTGGTGGCTGCTCGAGAAGACCGAGCACGCCGGGCTCAAGACCCTGGTCGGCGATCTCAACCGCACGTACCGGGACGCGCCGGCCATGTGGGCCCGCGACAACGAGCCCGACGGCTTCCACTGGATCGACGCGAACGACGCCTCCGGCAACGTCTTGAGCTTCGGCCGATTCGGACCGGACCCCGACGACGTCGTGGTCTGCGTCGCCAACTTCAACGCCCTGCCGCACGAGGGCTACCGCGTCGGCGTGCCGCGAGCAGGCGCCTGGCGCGAGGTGATCAACACCGACGCCGAGGTGTACGGCGGCTCCGGGGTCGGCAACCTCGGTGAGGTCGTCGCGACCGAGAAGCCGTGGCAGGGCCAGCCCGCCTCGATCGAGCTCCGGGTGCCCCCACTCGGGACGCTGTGGCTGACCCCGGGCTGACGTCGGCGCGACATCACGACGGGTACGGTGACGGGGTGTCCAGCCCCGCCTCCGACTCGATCGCGCTGCGCGACGGGGACGTCACCGTACGTCGGACGGCCGCCCTCCCCCGCCCCGCCACGATCAGCTTCGCGATCGAGCACGCCGACGAGGTCGCCGGCTCGGTCGACCTGCGGCACGTGGACGAGAGCCGCGGCGAGCTGACCTGGAGCGTGAGCCCGCTCCATCGCGGTCGCGGGGTCGGCGTTCGGGCGGTGCGCCTGGTCCTCTCGTACGCCTTCGAGCACCTCGGCCTGGCCCGCGTCGAGGCGTACGTCGTGCCGACGAACCTGGCCGCCCTGCGGCTCGCCGGCCGGGCCGGGATGCGCCGTGAGGGGCTGATCCGCAGCCACGAGCTCCGCGACGGACGACGGCACGACTGCGTGTTGCTCGCCCGCCTGGCCGACGATCCGCCGCCGGTGTCGCGCGAGGGCTTCGTCCACGTGCTGAACGCGGCGCTGCCCCGCAAGCGGGTCATCACCCAGGGACTGGTCCGCAACGAGCGCGGCGAGTACCTGCTGTGCGAGCTGACGTACAAGCCCGAATGGGACCTCCCCGGCGGCGTCGTCGAGCCCGGAGAGTCGCCGGCGGCCGGCCTGACCCGGGAGGTGCGAGAAGAGCTGGGTGTCGACCTGCAACCCACCGGCCTCGCGGCGATCAACTGGCTGCCGCCCTGGAGCGGCTGGGACGACGCCTGCACGATGGTCTTCGAGCTCGGCAACCTGCCGACGTCGGCGATCGAGCAGATGCGGCTCGAGCCGACCGAGATCCGTGGGGTCCACTGGTGCGACGTGGACCGGGTCGCCGAGCGCGGGACCGTGGCGACGACGCGACTGCTGCGCTTCCTGACCGCGGCCGAACAGCCCGGCCCGCACTATCTCGAGGACGGCGTCCAGCCCGACTGACCGCGGCTCCTCAGCGCCCGGGGGTCGGACCAGCGGTACGGAAATCGCGGAGCGGGCGATCCTCCGACACTCTAGGATGCTCGGGTCATGCTCACAGCGACACTGGCCGTGGTGCTGGGTCTCGGGGTTGCCTTGGCGCCGGGGCCCTCGCTTGCCCTGGCCTCGGCCAACACGCTGCGCGGCGGCCTGCGCTCCGGCGTCGTCAGCGCGATCGCCGCGTCCATCGCCGACCTGTTGATCGCCGTCCTCGCCGTCGTCATCCTGTTCGGCGTCGGCGACCGGATCGCCAGCGTCATCGGCATCATCGGCGGCATCATGGTGTTCGGGCTCGGTCTCGACGCCCTGGTCGTCTCCTCGCGACAGGACCCGGTGCCGCGCAGCGCCGCGACGCACCGCAAGTTCCTGCAGGCCGCGCTCGTCGAGTTCGGACTGCCGCAGGCTCTCTTGTTCGGGCTGACCGTCGTGGGCCCGGTCATCACCCACCTGCGCGACAGCGGCGAGGCCTGGCCGTGGGCACTGGTCACGCTGATGATCACCGGCCTGGTGATCGCCCGGCTCGGGGTCGTCATCCGGGTCGCCCAGACCGACCAGCCGTTGGACCGCTCCGGCTATCGCGTGATCTGTCGCCTGGTCGGAGTGTCCTTGATCGTCACCGGGCTCGTCATGATCGTCTGGCTCGGCCAGTACGCGCTGGACGTCGAGATCTGACAGTCGCGTCGAGTGTGGATCGACGGGCTCAGTAGCCGAAGCCGTCGACGACGCCGCCGTAGTGGCCGAGCACCACCGGCTCGCCGTCGTCGGGTGGGACGTAGACCAGGATCTGGTGGTAGTAGCGCAACTGGCCGTTGCTGTACAGCCGTCCGGAGAGGAACGCCTTCTGCTCCGATCCCTCCGGCCAGTCGATGTAGCGGCCGGCCTCGATGTCGTACCGGTCGACCCGGGCGAGCGTGCCGAACACGACCGCCCCGCCGTCGGAGGCGCGCACGACGTACTGCACGGGCCGGGCGGTCCATCGCTGGGTGAAGGTGATGCCCTCGATCTGACTCTGCTTCGCCGCGACCTCGCGCATCTGCGTGACGAACGAGTCCTCGCTCACGTCGGCATCGCCGGCCCCGGCCGGACTGTTCAGCGTGGCCGCGTAGGCGTCGATCGCCGCCTGCGGCGACATCGCCAGCCGTCCGTCCCGCAACGGGTCGACCGACTCCAGCGCGTCGGTGGTGTCGCGCTCGAGCGCCGGCAGCTCGGTGCTGGGCAGCGTCTCGGGACTGGCGACCAGCAGCCACGGTCCGGTCGACGACTCCCGCTGGAAGATCTGGACCTTCACCAGGTCGCGAACCCGATCCTCGACGACGGCCACGAACCAGAGCGGGTACGAGTCAAGACGCGGGGCGTACACCTCGACGATCCGCAGGTCCTGCGAGTCGTCGGGGGGCTTGGTCAGCAGCAGTCGGCGCGCGACCATCAGCGCGCCGGTGTCGATGGCGAGCACCGCGCCGGTCTCGACCGCGGTCAGGGGCTGCTCGTCGAGCATGTCCAAGGCGTCCTGACGCAGCGCCCGGTAGCGGTCGTAGATCGTCTCGGCCTCGGACTCGGTGGCGGCGATCTTCGTGACCCCGTGGGAGTCCTTCGGATGCGGGAGCGAGCATCCGGTGGCGACGACGACACCGGCGAGCAGCGCGACCGCGAGGCGCCTCATCGCACGGTCCCCCGGCGGTCGGGCTCCGGCCGCTCCGTACCGCCGGCGTGGTCGACCTCGAGATCCGCCTCCTCGTCGCCGTCCTCGACCTCCTCGAACCGGACCAGCGGCCGGCCCTGGAGCGCGATCCAGCCGAACAGCGCCAGACCGATCGCGAAGCCGACGAGGCCGAGACCCACTCCGAACCCGCCGTCCACGTCGTACGACGCCGTCACCTCGACGCCCTGGAGATCCCCGCCACCCACCGCGATCACCACCAGTGAGAACGCCTGCTCGGGAAGCTCGACCGACATCGTGGCCGATCCCGACCCGGTGGCCTGGGCGACCCACCAGTCGACCTCGCCCGGGGCCGCCGGCAGTGCCTGGTTGCCGAAGACGTCACGCGTCGAGATGTTCCACGGCAGGCGGTAGCTGGTGATCTCGGTCCGCTGGGTCGCACCGACGTAGTCGGCGACGTCGACCGCGTTGGCGGCGCCGACGAAGACCTCCTGGCCCTCGTCGACGGACACCGTCACGGTGACGGTCAGCCCCGCCCAGCCGAGGACGTCGGGGCTGGTCAGCAGGACCGGCGCGCTGGTGTCGATGTGATGCGGACCGGTCTGCGCGCGATTGTCCGTACCCAGCACGATCGCCGCCCCGGCCCCGAGCGCGAGGGCGAGCACCGCGATCAGTATGAGCAGGACGCCCACCACGCGCCGCATCGCTCCCAGCTCCCAGATCTAGAACAAGGCGCTCGACAGCTGCCGTCGCGCCGTGGCCACTCGCGGATCGTCGGGACCGACGGCCTCGAACAGCTCCAGGAGGTGCTCCCGGACCCGATCGCGGTCGTCGCCGGCCGTGCGGCGTACGGCGTCGACGAGCCGCGCGAACGCGTCGTCGATGTGTCCGCCCACCACGTCGAGGTCGGCCGCGAGCAGCTGCGCGTCGATGTCGTCCCGGTCGGCCGCGGCCGCCTGTCGCGCGGCCGTGGCGTCGACTCCCTTGGCCCGCCGCATGAGCTTGGCCCCCGCCAGTCTGGCCCGCGCGTCGGCGTCAGAGGCGTTGGCGTCGACCAGGCGCTGGTACGCGGCGACCGCGCCGTCGAGGTCGTCGGCCGCCAGCGCCGCGTCGGCCTCCGCGAAGCGGGGATCACTCGCCGGCTCGTCCTCGGACTCCTCGGGGGCCGTCGCACGGGGCTGGGCGCGGCCGGTGACGCCGTTGGCCACGGCGGCCTGGACCAGCTGGTCGAGCACGGCCCGCGCGTCGGACTCGTCGGCCGTCGGCGGCACCTGTGCGACCGGCTGGCCGCGCAGCAGCGCGACGACGAAGGGGACGCCCTGCGCTCCCACCGCCTGCGCGACCTGTGGGACGACGTCGACGTCGACCCGGGCCAGCAGGAAGCGCCCCTCGTACGCGTCGGCCAGCCGGGTGAGCAGCTCGTTGACCTGGACGCTCGACGGCGACCGCGACGACCACAGCGAGAGCACGACCACGTGGTTGAGCGACGCCTCGGCGACCTCGGCGACCTCGTTCGGGTCGGTGATGTCGACGGCGAAGCGGCTGCCGCCACCGGGCGCCGACTCGCTCGCGCTCAGACCGGACAGATCGACGGCTCCGGGTCGGGAGAACTGCTCGGATGTCATGCCGCCATTCTTGCCGAGGCCGGCGCTCTAGAACCGCGCGGGCTCGCGGTAGTCCCCCCACTCGGTGCGCAGCGCCGCGCAGATCTCGCCGAGCGTCGCCTCGTGGCGGGCGGCCTCGAGCATCGCCGGGATCACGTTGTCCGACGTACGGGCGACCTCGACCATCCTCGCCAGGGCGGCGTCCACGGCAGCCTGGTCGCGCGCGGCCCGACGCTCGCTCAGCACGGCCGCCTGCTCGACCTCGACCTCGTGCGAGACCCGGAGGATCTCGAGGTCACCGCTGACGGTGTCGTGGTGGCCGTTGACGCCGACGATCTTCTTGTCGCCCTTCTCCAGCGCGGTCTGGTAGCGGAACGCGGCCTCCGCGATCTCGGACATGAACCAGCCGTCCTCGATGCCGCGCAGGATGCCGGACGTCATCGGTCCGATGTCGTGCTTCGAGTCGGCCCCACCGCCCATCTCCCGGATCCTGGCGAAGATCGCCTCGGCCTCGGCCTCGAGCTTGTCGGTCAGAGCCTCGACGTACCACGAGCCACCGAGCGGATCGGCGACGTTGACGACGCCGGTCTCCTCCATCAGCACCTGCTGGGTACGCAGTGCGATCTCGGCCGCCTGTTCGCTCGGCAGCGCGAGCGTCTCGTCGAGGGCGTTGGTGTGCAGCGAGTTCGTCCCGCCGAGCACGGCCGCGAGCGCCTCGACGGCCGTGCGTACGACGTTGTTGTAGGGCTGCTGCGCGGTCAGCGAGACGCCGGCGGTCTGGGTGTGGAAGCGCAGCCACTGCGCCTTCTCGGTCCTGGCGCCGTAGACGTCTCGCATCCAGCGGGCCCAGATCCGCCGGGCGGCCCGGAACTTCGCGATCTCCTCGAAGAAGTCGACATGGGCGTCGAAGAAGAACGACAACCCCGGTGCGAACGTCTCGATGTCGAGGCCCCGCGACAGGCCGAGCTCGACGTAGCCGAACCCGTCGGCCAGCGTGAAGGCGAGCTCCTGCGCGGCGGTCGATCCGGCCTCCCGGATGTGGTAGCCGGACACCGACAGCGGCTTGTAGGCGGGGATCCGCTCGACGCAGAACTCCATCAGGTCGCCGATCAGCCGCAGGTGCGGCTCGGGCGGGAACAGCCACTCCTTCTGGGCGATGTACTCCTTGAAGATGTCGGTCTGCAGGGTGCCGTTGAGCCGCCCGATGTCGGCGCCCTGCCGCTCGGCCGCCACGAGGTACATGCAGAAGATGGGGACGGCGGGGCCGGAGATCGTCATCGACGTCGTCACGTCGGCGAGGTCGATGCCGTCGAACAGCCGGTCCATGTCGGCCGCCGAGTCGATCGCGACGCCGCAGTGGCCCACCTCGCCGACCGAGAGCGGCTCGTCGGAGTCGCGGCCCATCAGGGTCGGCATGTCGAAGGCCACCGACAGCCCGCCGCCGCCGGAGCGCAGGATCATCTTGTAGCGCTCGTTGGTCTGCTCGGCGTTGCCGAACCCGGCGAACTGTCGGATCGTCCAGGTCCGGCCGCGGTAGCCCGTGGCGTACAGCCCGCGCGTGTACGGGAACTCGCCCGGGTAGCCGATCCGGTCGAAGCCGGGGTACGCGGCCTCGTCGGCCGGACCGTACGCCGGCTCGACCTCGACCCCGGACAGCGTCGTGAAGTCGGCCTCGCGCACGCGGGACGCGGCGTAGCGTCGCTGCCACCGCTCCCGGGCCGTCGTCGCGGCCGCTGTCGCATCCGTCTCGTCGTGGTCCACACCAAAATAGTAGGACGTCCAACTATCGCGGCCAACCTGAGCGTCCTCACCTGCCGCGATTGCGGGACGGCGGCTGTCTCGGGACCCGTCCCGACCGCCGCGATCCCGCAATGGGGCGGGTCAGCGGAAGTCGCCGGCGGCCCGACGTACCGGGCGCAGCAGGTCGGTGACGGCGGCGAGCTGCGACTCGTCGAGGGCGGCGAGACCGAAGTCGGCGGTGACCAGGTCCCGGGTCGCCGCCTGCACGACGTCGCGACCGGAGTCCGTGAGATGGGCGAGTACGGCTCGACCGTCCTCGGGATGCGGCTCCCGCCGGACGTACCCCGAGGCCTCCAGGCGCCGCATGATGGACGTGATCGACGTCGGATGCACCTGCAGCCGCTCGCCCATCTTGCCCAGCGGCAGCGCCCCGCGCCGGCTGAAGTGCAGCAATACGAGTGCCTCGTAGCGGGCGAAGGTCAGCTCGTGCGGCTCCAGGATCCGGTCCAGCTCGGCGATCACGAGCTGCTGGACGCGCATCAGCGACGTCACCGCCCGCATCTGGGGCACGCCGTCCCAGTGCTTCGCCCACTGGCGGGCGGCTTCCTCGATGGGGTCGAACGGCAGTGGCAAGCCTTTCGCCATGGCGACCCAGGCTATCGAGCACCCTCCCGGAGCTCGGCGGCTCGGGCCCGCCGGGTCGATGCCCACGCCACAGCCATCGCGACGGCGAACAGCACCGCGGCGGTCGCGGCGGCATAGCCGACCAGCGTCGGCAGGTCGATGGTGGCCGGAAGGTCCGGGCTCTGGCTGTCCGCGCTCCCCAACCGGATCTGGCCGAGAACGACGCGCTGCGCGACGACGCCGGCGACCAGACCGGCAACGGCCGCCACTCCCAGCGTCACGCTCAGCTCGACCAGGCCGGCCCGCAGCGTCGTCCACCTCGACACGCCGACCACCCGGAGCGCGGCCGCGTCCCGTCGCCGACCCGGCATGCCGACCACGAGGTGCGCCACCACGCCGGCCAGGGCGAGGAACAGCAACGCGGCCGCGACGACGACGTACAGCCGCAGCGACAACGCATAGGCGTCGTTGCCGAGCAGCTCCTCCTCCGCCGCCAGGCGCCGCGGCTGGTCGACGTCGACACCGGCGTCCGCCAGGCCGTCGAGCACGTCGGACGGCAGACCCTCACGCGCGAGGATGTACGTCTCCGCCACGATGCCGAAGTCGAAGCCTTCTCTCGTGAACGCCTGGAGGTCCAGCATGACGCCCGACCGACCGAGGAGTGGGATCGCCTCCGAGACACCGGCGACCCGGACCGGCAGACCACCCTCGGTCTCCCCGAGGGCGGTCACGGCGTCGGGCAGCATCAGCAGTTCGCCGCCGGGGACGGATACCAGCGGCAGCCGCACGTCCGCGGTGACCACGATCGGCCGAACGTCGGGGACGTCGGTCGGCGTGAAGTCCGCCGTCCCGTAGCTGCCCGCTGTGTCGACCTCGAGGCGCAGCCCGGAGGAGCTCGACTCGGCCGCCATGTTCGCGGCATCGGACGAGTCGTACGGCCGCTGCCGCCGCCAGGCGTCGTCCTCGCCGAAGCCGGCGTCGACCGGCTCGCCGTCCACGGTCAGCTCGTGCAGGGTGAGCTCACCGATCATGCTGTCCGGGGTGGCGGCGGTCCCGCCGAGGACCAGGCCGACCAGATCGCATCCGCCGACGCAGAAGGGCGCCTCGCCGCTCACCGTGGCGTCGCCGCGCGGAATGTCCGGCAGCATCAGGTCCCGCACCCGGCCGGCCGCATCTCGCAGCTCGAGGGCGACGGTGAGACCATCGGCGATCTCGACCTCGTTGGTGACGTCCAGAACGACCCGTCGACCGTCGA
>Ga0081538_10000250_pt1 | contig 60946 bp, 66 predicted proteins | sample TabmetS5T2R1_FD_71022 | JGI IMG/M metagenome (GOLD analysis project Ga0081538, IMG submission 71022) | Tabebuia heterophylla rhizosphere microbial communities from the University of Puerto Rico - S5T2R1 | ecosystem: Host-associated > Plants > Roots > Rhizosphere ...
TTGAGAAAAGCCAAGAAGTAGACCTAAAGATTGTTCAGGCCCTTGTAGTTGTTGACCGACAAGAAGACAATGGTCGGCAGAATATTGAGAGCCACGGCATTACCTTCGATGCGCTCTTCACATTGCCTGAACTCAGTCAGTACTATCATAAGATGCATGCCCACCGATGAGAGATCGTCTCCGTGCTCTGATTTAGCAAGGGCTTTTTGCCGAGAACCTGAGACTATTGCTGAGTATGCGGATCAACTGGTACCAGCGATGCCAGCTACCTTTTTGCCCTTGGGATGGATAGCGCGGTCTCTGGTCGATGAATATAGCCGTCAAGCTACGACGGGTGCTCGCTATAATGCAGTCAAGCGGGAGCTAACCCAACCACTCCTGGACCTTCTCGATGCCGAAGAGGCTCCAGCCGATAAACTCCTTGGTAAACTTAATGAGACACTCCGAGTCTATCATCGTCTTATGCTTGATGGCACCACCTGATCTCTCTATATGGAGACTAGCTTCGCCTAGCGCTCCTCAAAACTTACCGGCAATTGACGTCCTCTACGGCCACATTCCATGGGATCCTATACCCTCAGTTGGGTTAGCGCCAATTTAGCTTAAATGCTTTATTTCCCCGTAGATATTAGCCATCTGCTTCGCCAACTTCAAGTTGGTAGATTTTTAGGTCATTTTCCGCCACTTTGTGAGAGCAATCAGTTTCAGATTTTATCGACACAAAAAGGCGCTGCCAATTGGCAACCCCTTTGGATCCGTTTTCTTTCGTTAGCTATTACGCGAATTAGATTCTCTAAGTTATTAAAAATCCTTGAAAATATTCCTTGAAGTGCCGAAGAGAGGACTCGAACCTCCACCCGGTTGCCCGGACCAGACCCTGAATCTGGCGCGTCTACCAATTCCGCCACTTCGGCACACCGAGTCTCGTGCGGCAAATATATGCGGGCTTATGGGAAAAGTCAAGCGAACCCCCACCAGGCAATCCCGTTGACAAACTTCGAAAGCCAGTGTTACATTGCGGCGCAAGAGATCATTTCCACGTTACCTGGGGCGCAAAGGAGGGATGCGACGTATGGCAGACAGGGAGCGACCCATTCGAGTCCTGGTTGCGAAACCGGGCCTCGACGGCCACGATCGCGGTGCCAAGGTCCTGGCACTAGCGCTGCGCGACGCCGGCATGGAGGTCATCTATACTGGCTTACGTCAGACCCCGGAAAAGATCGCCCAGGCCGCCATCCAGGAGGATGTGGACGTGGTCGGGATGAGCTGCCTGTCGGGCGCACATATGCATCTCTTCCCGCGTGTCGTGGAGCTGCTCCGGGCGCAGGGAGCGGATGATATCCTGGTCCTCGGGGGCGGCATCATTCCCAAGGAAGATATCCCCAAACTGAAGGAGCTGGGCATCGCCGAGGTCTTTGGACCTGGGACTTCGACCCAAGACATCATTCGCTATATCCACCAAGCCCTTGGGCGGCCGGTCACCTCAATCAATGCGGAAAACCGCTAAGAACGCGACCCCTTCCAGGCACAGGAGGTGGGCATGCTGCTGCAGATCGACCACATTGGGATCGCCGTCAAAGACCTCGACGAGACGGTGGCGTTTTATCGCCACGTCATGGGTCTTGAGGTGAGCGCAACCGAGGTCTTCAATGGCATGAAGATCGCCTTCCTGCGCGTCGGCGACAGCGATCTGGAACTCCTCGAAGACCTGACCCCCGACGGCGCCATTGCCCGCCACGTCGCCAAACGGGGGGAGGGTGTGCAGCACGTGGCCTATCGCGTCGACAACATCGACCGGGCGCTGCAGGATATGTGTGCCAAGGGCATCGCACTGATCGACGAACGGCCGCGCCTCGGGGCTCGCCATGCGCGGGTCGCCTTCCTGCATCCGAAGAGCACCAAGGGTGTGCTCATCGAGTTCGTCGAGCCGCAGCGCACGCCCCTGCCCTAACATCGGGTGCGCAGCACTTTGGACCGCTCCATGCCACGCTCATCATGCCGTCAGAGCCGCTGCCAACCCCCGCCTACAGGCGTTGCTGTGGTGCGCGTGCGGGTCGGACGCACCACAGCGTTATGCCGCAGATCTGACAAGACGTCTCGATATCGCATCCGGCAGGTGGGTTTAACAAAGGGCAGACGGTCATGACGCACGAGCCCTCCACGGCTATGCTTGTGGAGCAAATGCGCACCGGCGCCCAGCGTCCTCTGGCGCGACTGATCTCCATGGTCGAGCGTGAAGAACCGGCGGTGCCGGCGATCATGCAGCAGCTCTATCCCCACCTCGGCAAGGCCTATTCCATTGGGATCACGGGTCCTCCGGGTGGCGGCAAAAGCACCCTCGTCGACCGACTGACGGCTATCCTGCGTCAGAAGGGATTCACCGTCGGGATCATCGCCGCCGATCCGACCAGCCCTTTCTCGGGCGGTGCCATCTTGGGCGATCGCATCCGCATGCAGCAGCATTACCTTGATCCCGGCGTGTTCATTCGCAGCATGTCGACGAAAGACCGCCATGGCGGGTTGCCGCCCACGGCTAAAGATGTGATCAAGCTGATGGATGCGGCGGGCAAGGAGATCATCCTGGTTGAAACCGTTGGCGTCGGCCAGACGGAACTCGAGATCGTCGAAACCACCGACACTACCGTGGTCTTGCTCGTGCCCGAGGCCGGGGATGCCATTCAGACACTCAAGGCCGGTCTCATGGAGATCGCCGATATCTTTGTGATCAATAAAGCGGATCGTGAGGGCGCGGACCGGCTGATGGCGGAGCTGCGGATGATGCAGGAGATCCAACAGCCGCCGGACGGGTGGGACGTCCCTATCGTTACCACCGAGGCGCATCGGGGTGTCGGTGTCGACGCGTTGTACGACACGATCCAAGCCCACCGACGCTTCTTGGCAGAGTCTGGAACGTTGCAACGGCGGCGAGCGCAGCATCGCCGCACTGAATTATGGGGTCTTGTCGAGCATCGGGTGAGGCAGCGCTTGACCCAGCGTGTGCGAGAAGACCCCAAATTAGCGGCGCTCGTCGAGCAGGTCGCGCGGGCAGAGGTAGATCCACACACGGCTACGGCTCGGATCTTGGATGATGAGGAGACGCTGCGGCGTTGGCTGCTACCAAGGCCTGCCGGGGCTGAAAGCGCTGGACCGGGCGCATAGGAGGGTATGATGGGCGTCACGAGGCAACTGGCTACCTTCGTTGTCGATACCAGCTTCGCAGACATCCCAGCGCCGGCCAACGCCCGAGCCAAGGAGGCGATCTTGGATGGGCTTGGCTGCGCCCTTGTAGGTTCTCCCACACCTATTGGCAAGCTGGTGACGCGCTATGTCCGCGAGCGCTGCGAAACCCCACGAGCCGCCGTCATCGGCAGCGGCTACAAGACTTCGGCGGCATTGGCAGCTCTGGCGAACGGCACCATGGCTCACGCCCTCGATTTCGACGACGTCAATTGGAGTATGAGCGGCCATCCCACCGTGCCACTGCTCCCGGCGGTGCTCGCGTTGGGGCAGGAGATTCGTGCTTCCGGGGCAGACGTACTGCTGGCCTACACCCTCGGTTTTGAGGTGGAAACTAAGATCGGACTGGGCGTCAACCCCCGGCATTACAACCTCGGCTGGCATGCCACCTCGACGCTTGGCACGCTGGGTGCGGCGGCAGCGTGTGCCAAACTGCTGGGTCTGGATGTCGAGAACACCTGCATGGCCCTCGGGATCGCGGCTTCGACGGCGGCCGGGCTGCGGCAGAATTTCGGCACCATGACCAAACCGCTACACCCCGGTCAAGCGGCGATGAACGGCGTGACCGCGGCTCAACTGGCCCAGCTCGGATGGACGGCCGATGCAAATATACTGGAGGCCCCTTACGGCTTCTGCCAGTTATACGCAGGTGCAAACCAGTACAACCTCGATGACATCGTCAAGCGTCTCGGCAATCCCTTTGAACTCCTCGCCACCGGCGTAGCGATCAAGCAGTATCCCTGTTGTGCCTTTACCCACCGGGCGCTGGATGGCATGCTGTCGCTGGTACAGCAGCACCAGCTGAGCGCCGCCGACGTCGTCGGCGTTGAATGTCGGGTCGGGCGGCCGACTATGGAGGTGCTCATCCACACGCGCCCGCAAACCGGGCTTGAGGGCAAGTTCAGTATGCAATATTGTATGGCTGCGGCTCTCCTTGATAAGCGTATTGGGTTGCTGTCGTTTTCGGATGAGAAAGTCCGCCGCCCGGCGGCGCAGCAGCTCTTCGAACGGGTGACCATGACGCTCCATCCAGAGGCGCAGCGCGACGGCACCAGCGGCGAGGGGTTGCCGGTGACGGTGATGGTCATGCTCCGGGACGGCCGCACGCTCAGCGAGCACATCCAGCATCCGAAGGGCCATCCGGCCAACCCGCTCACGGCCGTCGCCTTGCAGGACAAGTTCGAGGATTGCGCCTATGGCGTGCTGGAACGTCAGGACCTTCGCCAGGTGATCGAACTGGTGCAGGCCTTGGAACAACTGGACGACATCGGCTTGCTCATGGATGTGCTGATGGCCTGAGGTGGCGTTGTCAGCTTGTTGAGCGGCCTGTCCAGCTCCCGATGGGTGTGCGATACTCGTCCACGGATTGCACCCCGCATGGGACCCTGCTATACTCACGCCTCTCCCCCAGTCATGTCTCGCCCCCTTGCCCCGGTCTCGCCACTGAGGAGGACTCTCGATGGATAGCCTGCTCCTACGCCTTGAAGCTCTGGAAAACGAGGTCCGCCGCCTTGAAGCCCTGGAAAACGAGGTCCGCACCGTGCGGCGGCGGCTACGACTGTGGCGGCAGCTCACAGGGAGTGTGCTGGTGCTCGCGCTGGTGAGCCTCCTGCAACCCTGGGACCTCGCCGCGCAGGCGCCGGGCGAAGCCCAGGAGCGCACCATCTGGCAGCTCATTAACCTGTGGGGCCGTGTGGACGCCATCGAGCGCACGCTCGCGCATGTCACGAGTGAGACCGGGGCCGGAGGCCTGCCCGAAGTGAGGATCACGGGGGCGAACCTGCGCCTGGTGAATGGCCTGCGGTCTACGGCGACCACCAACGGGCTGGGCAACCTGCTGGTGGGCTACAACGAGCCGCGCCAGGGGGGGAATGTGGAGACCGGCTCGCACAACGTGGTGGTGGGGCAGGGGCACAATTTCTCCAGCTTCGGGGGGCTCGTGGTGGGCCGACAGAACGAGATTAGCGGGGCGTTTGCCGCGGTCGGTGGTGGGTTCGACAACACGGCCAGCGGCGCGAGCGCTGCGGTCAGCGGCGGGATCTTTAACAGAGCCAGTGGCGAGAGCGCTGCGGTCAGCGGCGGGTTCGACAATACGGCCAGCGCCAGCGCCACCTCGGTCAGCGGTGGGCGTGGGAACACGGCCAGCGGCGAGGGTGCCACGGTCTGCGGCGGGCATGGGAACACGGCCAGCGGCCATACCGCGGCGATAAGTGGGGGAGAAGCGAACACCGCCAGCGGCTTCACCTCCTCCGTCAGTGGCGGGCGTAACCACACGATTCGCGGGGACTTCGACTGGGTCGCCGGCTCCCTCTTCGCCGACGAGTAGGCGCCTAGCGACTGTTGCCCTGCGGGCTGTTGGGCCAGTTGGGTGAGTTGGTGTCACGCCGCATTAACGTAAAGGCCATTGTCACCTAGGTCCGACGACGAGCATCAAGGATCCTTGTGGCATGCTTTCCAGGGCGCTGCTTTGTGCCGCGATGCCCAGCGCGTGGAGACTGTCCTGTAAGCGCGCGGCTCGGGCGGACACCGTGGCATCGCCGCTGTTGGTCACGAAGGTGAGTCCAGGGGGCACACCGCCTACGGTTTGTTGGCTGACCCCCCGGGTGGGCCACCCGGCGATGTCGAATAGCATATTAAGTCTTTGTGCAAAAGCATACGATTCGTTATCTCCGGGGATGGACACGACGGTGAGGGGCACCTTCGGGTCTTCCCGCAGCGTCCGTAACAGCTGGGCGCGTTGGTCTTCGGTCAACCTACGCGGCTCCCGGCGTGGTCGGGCTTCAGCCGGCATTTCCACGGTCAACTCGTCGGGAGGTATTGTCCCTCCAGCTCGAGGTGTTGCCCTCCCGGTGATCGTTAAATCGAGGCTGGCCTCGGCCGGCAGGTCTCCGGGGATCTGGCCTAGGGAGGGGAGCGGAAAGGTAAAGCCTGTGCCAGCTGGAGGCTGGTAGGACGCCATGCCTTGCTGCTGCCGCTGCTCCATGTGTGTGAGGATGCGGTCCACCTTGGGGTCAAGGCGCTCGATCTGCTCTTCGACCACTGCCACCCGGTCGCGCACCGCCGCCACCTGCACCTGCACCGGCGCGAGCTGCTCTTGCACCCAGCTGCGGTCGGCGGGTAGACACCCCGATAGCCCGAGCAGGGCCACCACCGCCAGGCCCCAGGGGGACCATTGCACGATTCCGCCCACGTTCATAGAGCCTCCCGAGCCCGTTGGCTCATCGCCTCATGAGTATGCTTGGCCGCGCCTTGCAGAGCCAGGTGGCTTCTTCCTCTTAGGTATGGCACAGTCACCTCAGAGGGGCCTAGCTCGCATCCCTTGGCCAGCTTAGCAAGCGCACGCGCATGAGAAGCATTCGACTCCTCAACCCTGCGCGGGTGTTCCTCTGATGCCCACTGCTACGACCTGCGGGCTTGGACGAGGCGGAGCAGGAGGCATTCGAGATTGCGGCAGGGTCTGGGGCGGGGATGCCCCTGGCTCCCCTGTTCCCGCGTGGAACACCGAACCTTTATGGCAGCTTAGGTCCGACGACGAGCATCAATGACCCTTGTGGCATGCTTTCCAGGGCGCTGCTTTGTGCCGCGATGCCCATGGCGTGGAGACTGTCCTGTAAGCGAGCGGCTCGGGCGGACACAGTGGCATCGCCGCTGTTGGTCACGAAGGTGAGTCCAGGGGGAACACGGCTGACCGTTTGTTGGCTGACCCCCCGGGTGGGCCACCCGGCGATGTCGAATAGCGCATCAAGTTCTTCCGCAAAAGCATACGACTCGTTATCTCCCGAGATGGACACGACGGTGAGGGGAACCTTCGGGTCTTCCCGCAGCGTCCGTAAAAGCTGTGCTCGTTGGTCTTCGGTCAACCTGCGCGGCTCCCGGCGTTGCCGTGCTTCAGGTTGTCGTGCTTCAGCAGGCAGCTGCGCCTGATCGCGGTATACCAGGATTTCCACCCGCCGGTTCCGCTGGCGCCCTTCGGCCGTGGCGTTGTCCGCCACCGGCCGGGTGTCGCCCGCCGAGGCCACTCGGACCCGCACTGGGTCGAACCCGTGCTCGTCCAGGAGGTAGTGCGCCACCGCCGCCGCCCGCTGCTGGCCAAGCCGATAGTTGGCCTCCTCCGAGCCGGTGCGGTCCGTGTGGCCCACCACCACCACCTGCCGCTCCTGCGCCCTTGGCACCTGCCGAATGAAGGCGTCGATGGACTGCCGGGCTGCAGGGGTGAGGGCCGTCGTACCCGCCGCGAAGATTGCGTCCACCTCGAGCCTGACCTCAGTGGGGGGCTCCGGCGGGTCCACCTGGCGGGAGGCGAGCTGCTCCGTTTGGGCCAGGATGCGGTCCAGCTTGGGGTCAAGGCGCTCGAAGTGCTGTTCGACCAGCGCCACTCGGTCCCGCACCGTCGCCATCTGTATCTGCATCGCCGCGAGCTGCTCCTGCACCCACCCGCGCTCAGCCGGCAGACACCCCGATAGCCCGAGCAGGGCCACCACCGCCAGGCCCCAGGGGGACCATTGTATGATTCCGCCCACGTCCAATGGAAGTGTTGATGAGGAGGAGAGGTGTAGTGGGTTCATGTGCGGGCTCCTTATCCGTTTCGGTATCGACAGGGAGAGCAGCGGTCACAACAGGATAAGCAGCAAAGAACGATACTATTGTCTTATTTTATACCACTCTACGCATGATTTTCGGCCCTGTCAAGCTGACGCATCTGCAGTGCTTACCCGGCAGCGAAGTAGAGGGGGACCCCCTCACTTGTGCCTTATACGGCCATGGGTGTGCTGGTGATCTCCCGCCAGGTTTGGAAGCGCCGCGTCAGAGCTCGCGAGTTTCTCCGTCATGATCACCCGCGGCACGTAGGCCAAGCCTTCAACTGCACCGCACCCCTTGACTGAGACGAGGGGTTAAGCTTCCTCGAAGTATGAAAGGGGGCGATGACCTTGGCTCTCAACCGACGCCGCGTTAGCGGAGCGCCTTATCCGGACCCTAAAATCTGAGGAGGTCTACCTCTTCGAGTACCAAGACTTCTCCGAGCCTTGTGCCCACATCGGCTGTGTTCTCGAGGCGGTCTAACCACGAGCGTCTGCACTCCGCGTTGGGTATCTACCGCCGGTAGAAGTAGAATTTGACCAGGTATACGGTCCTCAAGCAGAAGCTTCGCTACCTGTCTCATGGCAGGAGTTCACTACATGCTCACCGTATCCTCCGGTCTAATACTGAATCCAACCATCCATCGTCTCACCTCATTTGGTCGATGTTTTCTCCACGAGTTTGTCGTTGACAAACCGCAGGGCCCTTGTTACGGTGGGAGGATTTTCCAGAAGTGCGAGGGACGTGCGTTCAAAGTGCGACGCGTGTAAAGGGGGAGACGGAGCGCTGTGGAGACCAAAGCCTGGGGGGGGCGTTTCAGCCAGCCCACGCATGACCTCGTCGAACACTTCACGGCCTCGATTCTGTTCGATCGACGCCTCTATACCTATGATATTATGGGCAGTATGGCGCACTGCCGGATGCTGGCCAAGTGCGGCATCATCACTGATGAGGAGGCCGAAGCCATTATTCATGGCTTGCAGGAGATCGAGGCGGAAATCGAGCGTGACGCGTTCGCGTTTGATGTGCGCTGGGAAGACATTCACATGCACATCGAACGGCGCCTCATCGAGAAGATTGGCCCCGTCGGGGGCAAGCTCCACACCGCCCGCAGCCGCAACGATCAAATCGCACTGGATGTGCGGCTCTACATGCGTGACGAAATACGTGCCATCCTCGATGACATCCAGCAACTCCAGCGTATCTTGGTCGACCTGGCGGAGCACCATCTGGACGTGATCATGCCTGGCTACACGCATCTACAGCGTGCGCAGCCCATTCGCCTGTCGCATCATTTGCTGGCCTACGATGAAATGTTCGAGCGTGACCGCCAGCGGTTTGCTGAATGTCTGACGCGCGTCAACGTCCTCCCCTTAGGAGCCGGTGCTCTCGCCACCACCACTTACCCGATCGACCGCGCCTATGTGGCGCAGCTACTCGATTTCCCGGCGATTGCGGAGAATAGCCTGGATGCCGTCAGCGACCGCGACTTCGTCATCGAATGCTGCGCCGATGCAGCGTTGCTGATGATGCATCTCAGTCGTTTCAGTCAGGAGATCACGCTCTGGTGCAGCGCCGAATTCGGCTTCATCGAGCTCTCGGACGCCTTCTCCACCGGCAGTAGCATCATGCCGCAAAAGAAAAACCCCGACGTCGCGGAGCTGACACGCGGCAAAACCGGACGCGTGTATGGCCACCTGCAGGGGGTGCTGACGATGATGAAAGGGCTGCCGCTGGCCTATAACAGCGATATGCAGGAGGATAAGGAGGCGCTCTTCGACGTGATCGACACTGTGAAAGCCTGCCTGCGCGTCTTCGCTCCCATGCTGGCAACCCTGGCGGTGCGCCCTGAACGGATGCGCCGTGCGGCCTCAGAGGGCTTTGGTACGGCGACCGATATGGCCGATTATCTGGCGGCGAAGGGCTTACCCTTCCGTGAGGCGCATGAGATCGTCGGGCGGATCGTGCGCCACTGCCTCGACCAGCAGCGGAGCCTGGACGACCTGAGCCTGGACGAGCTCCAGACGTTCTCACCGCTCTTCGATCGCGACGTCTATGCGGCTATTGCGCTGGATGCGTCGGTCGATCGCCGCCAAGTACGCGGTGGCCCGGCCCGCGTGCTTGTCGCGGAACGTCTCAAGGCCATCCGCGCCGCTAGGGGCTGGTAAGGCGATGGGGCGCATGGTGGTGGCTTTGGTGATCACTATCCCGCTCGTCCTGGGGGCCTCCGGGTGCGGCAAGAAGGCCCCTCCGCAACCGCCGTCGAATCGGGCGCAAGCGACTGCCGGGGTTTCCGATTGACACGTCGTTTATGACTATGGTACACCTGACGGAAAGTCTTGGCGCTTAGGAAAAACAAGAAGATCCGTCGATGTCGTTGTGATCCGTCCGTTTGTTGCCGAGCCGACCGCTGAGAGCTGACCGTGTATGGCCGGGGGCGTGTAGATGACGGCGTTTGCCTATCAGGGTAGCGAGTTTTGCTGCGAAGAGGTGCCGCTCACCAAGATCGCGCGGGACGTGGGCACCCCCTGCTATATCTACAGCCGCCGTATGCTCGTCGAGGGCTATCGCGCACTTGACCAGGCCTTCGCCGGGCAGCCTCATCTCATTTGCTATGCCATGAAGGCCAACGCGAACCTGGCGATCCTGCGGGTGTTCATCGATGAGGGAGGCGGGCTGGATATCGTCTCAGGTGGTGAGCTGTTCCGCGCCTTGCGCGCCGGGGCAGATGCGCGCCGCATCGTGTTCGCCGGGGTAGGTAAGAGCGCAGAGGAGATCGAAGCCGCGCTACGAGCCGACATCCTGCTCTTCAACGTGGAATCCCCACAGGAGCTCGAGGCTATCGACGCGGCGGCCGCCAAACTCGGCACGCGCGCCCGCGTGGCGCTTCGGGTCAATCCCGATGTTGATCCCAAAACCCACCCTTACATCTCGACCGGCTTGCGGCAGAGCAAGTTCGGTATCCCAATTCAGGCAGCTCTGGGCCTCTATCACAGCATGCGGGCGCTGCCGCACATCGATCCTATCGGCGTGCATGCCCACATCGGATCGCAGATCACCCAAGTCGCACCATTCCAGGAGTCACTGGCGAAGCTCGTGCCCCTGGTACACGGGCTGCGCCAGGATGGCTTCGACATCCAGTACCTCGACGTCGGCGGTGGGATCGGCATTCGCTATAAGGACGAGGGCCCACCGGCTCCCTCGGAATATGCTAACGCGCTGCGGCCTTTGCTCGGTGAGCTCGCGTGTACGGTGCTGATGGAACCCGGCCGTTCCTTGGTCGGCAACGCTGGGAGCCTGATCACCAGGGTGTTGTATGCGAAGGTCAATCAGGACAAGAGATTCCTCGTCGTGGATGGCGCTATGAACGACCTGATCCGCCCCAGCCTCTACAATGCCTACCATGCTATTGTGCCGGTTGTGCAGCGTGCCAACGGCCATCCCGAGGTTACCCTCGATGTGGTAGGCCCGATCTGCGAGAGCGGCGACTTTCTCGCCAAAGACCGGGCTTTACCGGCCTGCCAGCCGGGCGACCTTCTCGCCGTGCTGAGTGCAGGCGCCTATGGCTTTGCTATGGCATCGAATTATAATGCGCGTCCTCGCGTGCCAGAGGTCATGGTTAACGGGGATCGGTTTGCAGTGGTTCGAGCACGCGAGACTTATGAAGACCTGATCCGCGGGGAAATCATTCCGACCTGGTCCTAATCCTACACGCAGGAGGGAGGTGGGGTATATGGCGGCCGCGCAAGGCCTACAGATTCAGGACCGATGTCATCGCGACGTAGTATGGCATTCATTCCTGTGCAGGCCTGATCGCGAGGCCGGCGCCAAGACGTGTGGCTCGGCGGTAAAGCTTACCGGTCAAGAGCCAGCCTAGTGAAGCAGCGATGCTCGACCATCTAAAGGGGTGCTGGGCACGGGCCTCCGCGTTGGAAGGGCCGCATCAGCCCCCTTGAGCCAGGAGGGATGAGGCATGTTCAAAGGATCCTTCGTCGCTATCGTCACCCCCTTTCGCGAGGGCAAACTCGATGAAGCCGCGCTCCGCGGCTTGCTCGAATTTCACCTGAGCAACGGCACCAATGGCATCGTCCCTTGCGGCACGACGGGCGAATCACCGACTTTGTCACACGACGAATACGAACGCGTCATCGAGATCACCGTCGAGATGGTGCATGGACGCCTGCCGGTGATCGCCGGGACGGGCTTCAACGCCACGGATAAGACCATCGAGGCCACGCGATTCGCCAAAAAGGTCGGAGCCGATGGCGCGCTCATCGTCACGCCGTACTATAACCGACCCACCCCCGAGGGCATCTATCAGCACTTCGCCGCCGTGGCCAAGGCGGTGGATATCCCGATTATCGTTTACAATATTCCAGGTCGCACGGGCACGAATATTCTGCCCGACACGATGGCACGGCTGGCCAGCATCGAGACCATCGTGGGGGTCAAAGAAAGCACGGGCTCGCTGCAGCAAGTGCAAGAAATGATCAAGCTCTGCGGTGAGAAGTTCGTAGTGCTGTCGGGCGATGATTGGGCGACGCTGCCGTTGCTGTCGGTCGGGGGAAAGGGCGTGATTTCAGTCACAGCCAATATCGCACCGCGCCAGGTCGCCACGGTCATCGCCGAGTGGGAGAAGGGTAATGTGGCGGCGGCCCGCGATCTCCATTACCAACTTTGGCCATTGCACAGCACACTGTTCATCGAGACCAGTCCGACGCCGGTGAAGACGGCCCTGAGCATGATGGGCAAAATCAGCCCGGATGTCCGCCTGCCGCTGGCGCCGATGCTGCCGAACAATCGCTCCAAGCTGGAGATGGCCCTGAAGGATTTTGGGCTGCTGTAAGGGGGAGGGAGAGCACACATCAGCAGGTGAAGGGGCAAGCGGTGGCGCGTAACTATGCGGTCAACTAGGTCCAAGCCTAGTTGACGAGGAGGACAGATGTGCGTGTCGCAGTCGCAGGCGCATCCGGGAAGATGGGTGGGCGACTTGTCCACCTGGTGAAGGAAACTGGTGACCTGGAGCTTGCGGGAGGGCTTGAGCGCCCTGGGCACCCGGCGATCGGCAAGGATCTGGGAGAAGTGGTGGGCCTCGGCACGCTCGGCGTGCCGCTGGTCGATGATCTGCCTGCCCTCGTACCCAACATTGACTTGCTGTTCGAGTTCACCGTCCCCGAAGCTTCGCTCGAACATGTGCGGGTGATGGCCACCCATGGCAAGCCGATGGTCCTAGGGACCACCGGCTTCGCCGCAGCGCAGTTGGCGGAGATTCGCGGTTTGGCCCAGCACATGCCGTTGTTTATGGCTCCCAATATGAGCCCAGCGATTAATGTCATGTACAAATTGATCGCCGATGCGGCTCGGTTGTTGGGGTCGGATTTTGACATCGAAATCCTTGAGGCACATCATCGGTATAAGGTGGATGCGCCCAGTGGTACGGCCGTGCGCATGGCCGAGATCCTGGCCCAAACCCTCAATCGAGACCTGGAGAAAGTGGGGATTTACGGGCGTAAGGGCATCGTGGGGCAGCGGAAAGACGAGGAGATCGCCGTCCTGAGCATCCGCGCTGGTGATCTGACCGGCGATCACACAGTCACGTTCGGCGGCATCGGCGAACGTCTGGAAATCATTCATCGCACCCAAAGCCGTGATGCTTTTGGCCGTGGTGCCCTGCGCGCCGCACGGTGGATCGTCCAGCAGACGCCTGGACTCTATGATATGCAGGATCTGTTGGGATTGAAATGAGGAGGATACTTTGATTACCACTGAATTGGCCCAGCGCCTGAGAGGCCTGCCGCCCTATCTCTTTGCAGAAATCGATAAGGTCAAGGATGAGATGCGGCTGCAGGGGGTCGACCTCATCAGCCTGGGCATCGGTGATCCTGACATCCCAACACCGCCGCATATCGTGAAGGCTCTGCAAGCTGCAGCCGAAAAAGCCTCTAACCATCAGTATGCCCCCTATGAAGGGACGCTGGCGTTTCGCGAGGCGGTGGCCCAATGGTATCACCGGCGCTTCGGGGTGACGCTGGACCCAGCCACAGAGGTCATGTCGCTGATCGGCTCTAAGGAGGGCATAGGCCACCTGCCACTGGCCTTTATTAATCCTGGTGATGTCGTCCTGGTGCCGGACCCCGGTTATCCGGTCTATCACGCGGGCACAGTGTTCGCCGGGGGCGAGTCGGTGGTGATGCCGCTCCATGCCGTCAATGGCTTTCTCCCGGATTTGAAACACATCACGCCCGAGCAGGCACGACGAGCGAAGGTCATGTACCTCAACTACCCCAATAACCCCACTGCTGCCGTGGCACCGAGGGCCTTCTTTGAGGAAGTCGTCGAGTTTGCCCACCAACACGACATCATCGTCTGCCACGATGCGGCATACTCAGAGGTGGCGTTCGACGGATACCGCCCCTTGAGTTTCATGGAGGTGGACGGGGCGCGTGAGGTCGGCATCGAAATGCATTCCTTGTCGAAAACCTACAACATGACGGGATGGCGCATTGGCTTTGCCGTCGGCAATGCCCAGGTCCTTGCCGGCTTGGCGACGATCAAGACAAACCTCGATTCGGGCGTGTTCATGGCTGTGCAGGATGCGGCCATTGCGGCGCTGAGCGGACCCGATGATTGCGTCGAGGAGATGCGGTCTATCTACCAACAACGCCAGGAAATTACCGTGGCCGGACTGCAGGAGATCGGATTGCACGCCGAGCGGCCACGCGCCACTTTCTATCTTTGGGTCCCTGTGCCTCCAAAGTACACGTCCTCCGAGTTGACCACGCGCATGATCCGTCAGGCTGGGGTGGTGCCAACGCCTGGCATTGGGTTTGGAACATACGGAGAAGGGTTCATTCGGCTATCGCTTACTGTGGATGAGCAGCGTATCCGGGAGGCCATTGAGCGCCTGAAGAAAGTGGGGTTGTAGACGGCCCTCTACGTTGCCGCAGTCCGAAGACCGTCTCAGGTCCTGTGCATACCTAGCCCTGGTTTCCCGATGGCGGCCGTTGACACACCGATAACCCCCACGCTATCCTACACAGCATGCCAATGCAGCTACTGCCTCGCGTGTACGTCGAAGGCTGCCTTTCGGCGTACACGCCGTCGAACCGCTCATGCGGTCGGGAACAGCTCTAGTGAGGAAGGTACTAGCCACAAACAGGCCCATCTCGCTTAGCGGTGCCCTTTGCCTCGGGTTCTGTCTGCTTCTGGGGGATCTGTCTTCGCAGACATGGGGGCAGATGCCCGATGAAGCGTCTCTGTATTCGATCGCTGTCCAGGCTTATCACGACGGCCTGCTGGACCTCGCCCGGGATCAACTCCAGACGTATCTAGCGACGTACCCCCGGGGCAAGTATGTCGCCGAAGTGCATTACCTGCTCGGGGATTATTTCTTCCGCAAAGGAAATTTTCCGCAAGCCGCGCACTATTTGCGGGACTCCCTGCAGCGCCAACTCCCCGCGGTGTTGCATGACGATGCCCACTATCTGCTGGGTCGAAGCTCTATCGAAACGGGGCAATATGCCGAGGCTTTGGAGGCATTTCAGCCGCTCATCGAGCCAGGTCATAGCGAACGCTGGCACGAAGCGGCGCTCTACTGGAGCGGAGAGGCACTGCTCAGCATGGGTGATTTTACTAGGGCCGCCGGGCGACTGCAGCAATTGGTTGAGAGCTATCCTAACACTGAATACCTTGAATCCGCCTTGTATGCCCTCGGCTACGCCTGGCAGAAGGTCGAGGCCCATGAACAGGGACTCGACGCTTTCCAACAGTTGCTGCAACGTTTTCCCCAGAGCCAGCTGCACCGCGCCGCTGAGTACGGCGTCGCTCGCGCGCTTGTGGCGCTGCAGCGCTTTGCAGAAGCTGCTCCGCGGTGGGCGCGTATACGCGAGGCCGCGCCGTCCACTGAGCAGGCGGAGGAGGCGACTTTCTGGTGGGCGGAGAGTTGGGCCCGCGCCGACCGCTGCGATCAAGCCAGGCCCGCCTTTCAAGAATACCTCGGGCGCTTCCCGCAAGGACGCTATCGTCCCGATGCGCTCGCGACGATAGCCATGTGCGCCCATGCCGTTGGCGATTTCACAGCCGAGATCGCCGCGCGCGAAGCCTTCTTACACCAGTTTCCCGCAGATCCGCGGCGTGACCTCATGCTCTTGCATCTGGCGGAGGCCTATGAGCACACCGGTCAGCCTGTGCAGGCACGTGAGGTCTATTCACAGTGGCTCGTGATGTTTCCCGACCACTCTTATCGCACCGAGGTCCTGATTCGCCGGGGCTTGATCAGTCGTGCGCAAGGGGACGAAGCCCAGGCCACTCAGGACTTCGTGGACGTGTTGCGTCAGGCCAGCGACCCCCGCCAGCAAGCTCTCGCCCATGCGGTGTTAGCCGAAAGCTATGTCAGGCTTGACGAATGCGCCGCAGCGCTGCCGCACCTCTCCGCCGTCATCGAGCAGGGCGACCAACCGGCTCAACAGCAAGCCCGTTGGCAGCGGGGCATGTGTGCCTATCGGAACAAAGCGTTTGCCACCGCTGTCGAAGACTTTGGTCGGCTCGTCGACGATGCCAGCTTCGGCGGTGATCGTCAGAGCCTGTTGCTGCTGTTGGGACAGAGTCTAGCAGCCCTCAATCGAGAGCCCGAAGCCGTCGCCCGTTTTCGGGAATTCCTGGCCGTCGCACCGACGGACAAGCCGGCGGCACAAGCGCTGGCTGGCCTCGGAGCCAGCTTGATGAAAATCGGGCAGGTCGATGAAGCGCTGCCAGTCTATGAGCAACTCCTGATAGTTGCTGCTGAGCTGCCGGCTAAGGAGCAGCTCCACTTGCAACTCGGCCTACTCTATCTCGAGCGCCAGGCAGCAGACCGCGCCAAACAGCACCTCGAAGCGGCGGCAAACGGGCCTGATGAATCCGTCGCGGCCGAAGCGACGTATCGGCTGGCGGATGTCTTGCTCGCGGAGGGGATGACGGCGGAGGCCACAGTCCTGTTGCATAAGCTCACCACGCAGTTTGCCTCGCACCCCGGCTGGGTGGGTATTGCCTCCTATCGACTGGCGCTGCTCTATGAGGCGGCGGAGCGATGGCCGGAGGCGTGGCAGGCCTACATCGCTGCCGCCAAAAGTGCCACCGACCCACAGCTCGTAGAGGCGGCCCGTGAGCGTGCCCAACATCTCGAGGAGACGGTCGATGTCCATGCCCGTCGAGAGCCTGCTTCGTCTCAAGCGGAGCGCAATTTGTGATGCCTCACCGCACCAGCGACGACCCCCCAGCGGCCTACCCTACTCGCGCGCTCGCCTCAGGCTGAGGGCGCAATGCGCCAGATATATGGGGCTGGCGGTCTGGTGCTTGGTAATCGGGGTGGCATATCCCTCTGCAATCTGGGGGGGAGTGGAGGATAAGCAACCCTTGAAGCTCCCGGAGGTGGTGATCCTCGGGCAAGACATCTCTGTCTTGAAAGAGACGAAGGAGCGCCTGGTGCCGCAGGAATTGACCCAAACGGTCAAGGAAATTCCCGCTGAAGCGCGCGAGAAGATCGATTTGGCCGCGTTGGGACAAGCGGGTAAAACAGCCCCCCAAGTATCCAGTCCAGGATGTCTGTTCGGGAACCCGATGACGGGTTCGATTGCGCGCGCCTTCCTTGGCGATGAAGCGCAGTATAAAGTCGGGCTCTATAGGTATCAGAGTGGCGATTACCAGGGGGCTGTCGAGGCTCTCTCGCGTGTACATCAAGACTATCCGCAGAGTACCTTCCGGGGTTCGGCCTATTATTGGGAGGGGGAGAGCTACTACCGGTTGGGGCAGTATGACAAAGCGCTTGCGGCCTATCAACAGGTCGTCCAGCGCTTTCCCGGCGAGCGCCTGCGCGATTATGCCCTGCTGTCCGCTGCTGATGTCTATCTCCGGACACAGCGCCCGGCAGATGCCATCCCGCTGCTGCGTGAGCTGATGACCACATATCCAAGCGGCGCGGCGCATGCTCTGGCACGGCGCTACCTCGCCGAGGCCCTGTTCGGTGCCGGGCGATATGCCGAGGCCGCTGACATGTACAGCCAGCTTCTGCAAACGGGTCCGAGTAATGGCGATAAACCAAATGCCATGTTCTGGCGGGCCGAGAGTTTCTTTCAGTTAGGAGAGTTCGAGCGAGCTGAACAGGGCTACCGCGAGCTGCTGCAGGCATATCCCCGCCATCCGCGTCAGGAAGAGGCGCTCTACGGCCTGGGCTGGGCACAGCTGAATGGGCAAAAGTATCGCTCCGCCCTCGACACTTTTCAACAGCTCGAGCGTGGCTTCCCGCGCACGCGCTTCCAGGAATCACTCTACTATGCGCGCGTCAAGGGCTATCTGGGGCTTCGGCAGACGCAGGCGGCGCAGGACGCCTACCGCCAGCTCACGCGGCAGTTCCCGCAGGGGAGATGGCTCGGCGCTGCTACCCTCGAATTCGCGCGCACTGCCTATGAGGCTGGCGATTATGCCACGGCAACGTCACTCACCAGGCAGGTCGCCGACTCCCCCAGGTCAAACCCGCTGGCGCCTGCCGCCCTGGTGCTGCAGGGCGATCTGCTCTATCGCGAGGGGAAATTCACCGAGGCCGTCGAGGCTTATCGCCGCGCTGAGCGCGCCGGGCTCCCTGACAATCTTCTGGAAACCACCCTGCTGAAACGCGCCCTCGCTTCCTATCAGCGGCGCGATTTCGCCAATGCCGCCGCCGATCTCGAGCGAGTGCTCCGTCAATTCCCGACCTCGGCCAATGCTGCCGAAGCGGCCTTCTGGCTGGGAGAGGCGCGATTTTACAGTCGCCAATATCGCCCTGCGCTGCTCGCCTATCAGCAAGTCCCATCGGGGAGTCCGCGTTATCCCGACGCGCTGTACGGCCGGGGCTGGGTCTACTATCAGGGGAGTGATTGGATGAAGGCTGCGCTGGAATTCGAGCAGGTGGTGCAGCGGTTTCCGGAAGCTACCATCCGGCCGGAAGCGCTGTTCCGTCTGGGAGAAGTCCAGTTCAATCTGAAGAACTTCAATAAGGCGATCGCCACTTATCAGCAACTGCTGCGTGAGTATCCGCAGGAGAAGTTGGCGCCCAATGCCCGCTTGCGCATCGCGTGGGTGCAATACAAAACCGGCAATAGCGGCCAGGCCATCCGCGAGTTGTCCGACTTGGTCCGGGATCAGCCCAATCATCTGATTGCTCCTGAAGCCCACTATTGGCTTGGCATGGCCTACCTGGGCGCGAAACAGTTTGACGAAGCCCGCGCCCAGTTCGAGCGTATCCTGGCCCACTGGCCATCGTTGGAGGTGGCGAGTCAGGCCAGCCTTCGGCTGGGTGATACCTTCTACAATCAGGGCAAATTCACGCAGGCCATCGATACCTATGCACGGCTGACGGCGTCTGGGACGACGGACGGCCACACACCCGATGCAGAGTATGGTATTATCCTGTCGCTCTATCAGCTCCGGCGCTTGAACGAGTATGCCACGCGGGCGAAGGCATTTATCGCACGCTATCCCACCAATCCCCTGAGCGTGACGGTGCTGTATCAACTAGCCGAACTCTACGAGGCGGAAAACCGGTCACAACTAGCCCTCGATACCCTACAGGAGGTCATCACTCGGTTCGGTCAGAGCGAGCTGGTCGAGTCAGCACATCTACGGCGGGCTGAAATCTTTGCCAGGCAGGGCAACTGGCAGGCGTCGGTGACCGAGGCCCAGCAGGCGCTAGGTGTGGCGAAAAGCGACGTGGTCAAGAGCGATGCCCTGTATACGATGGCGCACGCGCAACAGGAGCTGAAGCTCTATCCTGCTGCGGCGGAGAGTTACCGCCGCCTGGTGCAAGAGTACCCGAAAAGCCGTTTTGTCGCCGCCAGCCTGCGGGGATTGGCGCAGAGCCTGACGCAGTCGGGACGCAAAGCCGAAGCCAAGCAGGTGTGGCAGGACATGCTCCAGCGCCCCTCGAAGGACGCCTCGGTGGCTGACGTTTCCGTCGAGTTGGGTTTGCTGCTGCAGAGCGAAGGCGAGCATCGGAAGGCGCTCGAGCAGTTCGGCAAGGCCGTCAGCCAAGGTACCCCGGAGGTCGCGGCGCACGCACAGTATGAAATTGGCCGGACGTACACCCTGCTCAAGGACTACCAGCAGGGCACGGTCGAGCTCATGAAAGTGGCCTACCTCTATCCGCAGCAACAGCACTGGGTGCAACGGGCGCTCTTTCAGGCTGCGGTGAATTACGAGCAGGAGCAGAAGTGGCAGGAAGCCCTGGCCGTTTACCAGAAAATCGTCAAGGAGGTGGCACAGGCGGAATCACGTGAGCAGGCAGCTCAGAAGATCGAGCAGCTCAAGAAGAAGATCGGCTCCGGCGCATGATGGCTACCAGGGGATGAGGCAGGAGAGAACGGATGTTCGAGTTCGTCATCAAAGGCGGGCTGGTGATGGTCCCGCTGCTGCTCTGCTCGGTGATCTCACTGAGTATTATTGTCGAGCGTGGTTTGAGTCTGCGGCGCAACCGCATTCTCAAATATGACGTCCTGCAGCGGATCGAAGAACTCCTGCGCGACCGCAAGATCCCCGAGGCCAGTACGCTGTGTAAGCGTTATCCTTCATCAATGACCCGGATCCTCTTGGCCGCAATCCTCAACCATGACAAAAGTCGGCAGGAGATTAAGGAGATCATTGAGGACGCGGGCCGCCAAGAGGTACCGGTGCTGGAGCGCTATCTGACGATCCTGGGCACGATCGCCAGCATCTCGGTCCTGCTTGGTCTGCTGGGAACGGTGACGGGCATGATCCGCACCTTCAACGCCATTGCTGCGCTTGGCTACGGCCATCCGGAGGCCCTAGCCGGTGGCATATCGGAGGCTCTAGTGGCTACGGCCACCGGGCTTGCCATCGCCATCCCGACGCTGGTTATGTATAATTTCTTCACGAGCAAGGTGGACTCTCTCGTCATCGAGATGGAGAAGAACGCGCTCCGGATGCTCAGTATTTTGAAACGGGATTAAGCCATGCAATTTCGATCTCCCCACCGCGGCCGCGCGGGGCTCGACTTCACTCCGATCAGAGCTGTGAGCATGAGCGTCACCCCTCTGGTGGATACCCTATTGGTCCTCCTCATTTTCGTCTTGCTATTAGGCGCCTTCGCCATCCAACCGGGTATTCGCGTACGCCTTCCCGAGGCCGCCTTGAGAGAGGAGGAGCCCAAGCAAGACCTGGTGTTAATTCTGACCCGCGAGAATGGTCTCTATCTCAATGAGGATCCCCTGCAGCTGGGCGAGTTAAGGGGGCGCTTGCAGGAACGCTTGCGTGATCGCCACGACGGGGTCGTGATCATTAAGGCCGATAAAGAGGTGCTGCACGGACGGGTCGTCGAGGTGATGGACATTGCCAAAGGTGCGGGCGCCGTACGCCTGGCCATCGCCACGGAACCGAAGGCGGCTAATTCCTTGGGAGGCTCGCCGTGATTCGCGAGCGCACGTATGCCAATCTGCTCATCGGCCTTGCCCTTTCCTTGCTGGTCCACACGTCTCTCGTGATGTGGGGGCCCCCCTTGTCCTTACCCACGTCGGGTCTGCGGCCTCCACCCGAGGTCGAGGTGCAACTGCGCGAGTGGCCCGCAGCACTGCCTGCCGCCCCGCTGCCGGACGTGGTGAAGGTTGAGGAGCTACCGCCGGCGCTGCCGACACCTATGCCGGCAGCGAAACCCGCGTTTCCCCCCAACACGCAGGCCCTTCAAGACGCTGTGCGAACGGCTCTGACGCCCGTACGCCCTGATCGTGTGGAGGTGCAGCTCCCTGAACGGTTGCCGGCACTCACCCCCCCGGATTCCCAGCACGACCCCATCCGGCTGGCGGAAGGGCTACGGGATTCCTTGCAGTATGAGCCACGCCCATCCGACGGCGCGGTGCTCCCCGATCTGCCGCCACCGGAACGGCAGCGCGCTGACGCCAAGGCCTTGCCCCCGCTGCCGACGCTTGCGCCTCCCGCCCGGCGAGAGGTGGCTCCCACCCGGCCGGCGACCATAGCTTTGCCCTCAGGTCAGGGCACCTCTCTGATTAAGGGGCCGGCATCTGAGCGGCACGTGATCTTTCAGCCGCCACCTCCCAGTGTGATCGTCGAAAGTGAAAGCGAAATCGAGCTGCGTTTTTGGATCTTACCGAACGGTGCCGTCGGTCGTGTGGTACCCGTGAAAAAATCGGATCCGCGGCTCGAAGCCCTCGCCATTAATTATTTACGCCATTGGCGGTTCACCCCGTTGTCATCCGACACCCCCCAGGATGAGCAATGGGGCATTATACCGTTTAAATTCCGCATCCGTTAATGAGGGTCATCGACGCAGGCATCCCGTGGGGCCTCGGACATTGACGCTTATGCCCGATGCCAGACGCTACACCATAGGGGGTAACGACGATCCGCCTCAGGGAGTCGAGGGTCCGATGCAGAGGATAGAATGCTGAGGATAGAATGCTGATGTCGATTCAAGTGCTCTGGTGGATCATCTTCAACCTTTTTGTGGTGGTGATGTTGGCGTTGGACCTGGGAGTCTTCCATCGTACGGCGCATGTGATTCATGTCAGGGAAGCACTTGCATGGTGTGCGCTCTGGGTCACACTGGCTTTGCTGTTCGATGTGGGGATTTTTTTGCGGCTCGGTTCAGAGCCGGCGCTTGAGTTCCTGACCGGTTATTTGCTCGAGTACTCCCTGAGCGTCGACAACATCTTCGTATTTTTGATGATTTTCACATATTTTCGTGTGCCGTACCTGCACCAACACAAGGTGCTATTTTGGGGAATCCTCGGCGCCCTGTGCATGCGAGCCTTGTTCATCCTCACCGGGATCACGCTGATTCAGAAATTTCACTGGGTTATCTACATCATGGGCGGATTTCTGGTCCTGACTGGCATCAAAATGGCCCTGCAAAAAGGGGAGGAGATCAACCCTGAGCGCAACCCCGTTCTGAAACTCTTTCGCCGTGTGATGCCGGTAACGGAGAACTACGAGGGCGGGCGCTTCTTCGTCAGGCGCAGCGGGCGGCTTTTTGCGACGCCATTATTCATCGTCGTGCTGGTGGTGGAGACGACCGACGTGATTTTCGCGGTCGATTCTATCCCCGCCATCCTCGCCATCACGCTGGACCCATTCATCGTATATACGTCGAACGTCTTTGCGATCATGGGGCTCCGGGCGCTGTATTTCGCCCTGGCCGGGATTATGCAGCTCTTCCATTACCTGCCCTATGGGCTGTCGTTTATCCTGGTGTTCGTAGGGATCAAGATGTTGCTGGTAGATCTCTACAAAATTCCAATCGGCATGGCGTTGGGGATGGTTGCCGCTGTGCTGGTGATCTCGGTGATCGCCTCGATCTTGTTCCCGCCGAAGCCGGAGAGCACTCCTTCAGTTGCCGATCCGCCGGGCAGCCGCACGAAACCAAACCCTCATCCGGCCAGTGACCGTTGAATCCCCGCCGACGGTTCCCATGCAAGTGTAGGGGGGGAGAAGGCACGCACACCAGGTTATGGGGGCCAAGCGGGATCAGCGCGGGGCCACCGGTTCCCTTCCCCTTCGGGCGAGAGTGAGACGAGCGGCCTTGGCAGACGGGAGAGCAGCATGGATATCAGTGGGCTCGGTGAATTCGCGCTGATCGCCAGCATCCGCCGGCGGATGGAGGGAAAATATCCCCGTGAGGTGGCGTTGGGGATCGGCGATGATTGCGCCGTGCTCCAGCCCCAGGCTGACATGGACTGGGTGATCACCACCGACACCCAGGTGGAAGACGTGCACTTCCGCCGGGCATGGCTGACCCCATATCAGATCGGCTGGCGCGCCATGGCGGTCAACCTCAGTGATATCGCGGCGATGGGCGCGCAACCGTTCGGTGCCTTGGCGGCGCTTGCCTTGCCTGCCGCCACTGCGGCGGCGTTTTTCGACCAACTTCTCGATGGCTTGTGCGACCTCGGGCTGAGCTGCCGGTGTCCGCTCATCGGCGGTAATCTGGCACGCGACCCGGCCCATCTCTCCTTGACGCTCACCATCCTCGGCCATGTCCCCCGCGGTCACTCGGTGCTACGACGGGGGGCCAGACCCGGCGACGAAATCTGGGTGAGCGGCCAATTGGGCGGGTCCTCAGCCGGATTGCGCACCTTTCTGCAGACCATCCCCCTTCCTGAGCCCGTCTGCACCGCATTACGGCAGCGCTATACGCAGCCACAGCCGCGAGTTGATGAGGCTATCTTCTTGCGCGCCTCCGGATGCCTCACCAGCATGATCGACCTCAGCGATGGCCTGGCGGGCGATCTTGGCCATCTGTGTGAAGAGAGCGGCACCGGGGCGCAGATCACAGCCAGCGTATTGCCGCTGCAAGCTGGCGTACGCGAGGTCGCGGAAGCGTTCGATGAGGCTCCCTTGGAGTTGGCGCTGCGCGGGGGAGAGGATTTCGAGCTCTGCTGCACAGCTCGCCCTGGAACACTCAGCCCCTTGCTAGACGAATTTCGGGCCCGCTTTGGCATCGGGCTCACTCACGTCGGCACTGTGACGTCGGCGCGTGCATTACAGCTCGTGCACGCCGATGGCTCGCAGACCCTGCTGTCCCCCCAAGCCTTCGATCATTTCCACCGGTAAGCGACGTGGCGTCGCGAGATTGAGACATTGTCGCAAAGCCCCTTGCCAAACCTGAATGCAGAGTTTAATATGTCTCTGGCGAGCAGCTATTTTGCTGAGAGAAGTCAGCCATCGTGCCAGTCCTGTCCCCTTAACATCGAGCCAAGAGAAGTGGTTGAATATGGATGATATGCCGGTGTTTGTCGACCACTACGATGAGCGATTTTCGCTGCCGTTTACCTATGGAGGGTTGTTGCCTGAGGAGAGTGCCTTTGCGTCGGCGCAGGCGGTCATTTTACCCATCCCGTACGAGCAAACCACGACCTATGGTATAGGGACCAAGGAGGGACCACAGGCGCTTATCGCTGCCTCACGGCACATGGAGCTGTATGACGAAGAACTCGACTATGAAGTATATAAGGTCGGCATTCACACCTTGCGTGAGTTAGAGCCTATCGTCAGCGGCCCAAACGCGATGCTGGACCGGATCGCCGAGGTGACCGGCGAGTTACTGGACCGTGGCAAGTTTGTCGTGGGGCTGGGGGGCGAGCATACGATCTCGTTCGGGATCGTACGCGCCTTCGCCGAGCGCTTTCCTGGGCTGTCGGTGTTACAATTTGACGCCCATGCCGATCTCCGCGACACGTACCAGGGGACACCGTATAATCACGCCAGCGTGCTGCGCCGCATCTCCGAAATAGTTCCCGCTGTGCAGGTAGGGATCCGCAGCCTGAGTCGTGAAGAAGCCGTATGGGTGAAGGAGCGCGGGACGCGACTGTTTTATGCGTCGGAAGTCGTGGGATCGCCTAGTATCGCCACGACGATCAGCGAAGCGCTCACCGAGCAGGTCTATATCACTATCTGCCTTGATGGCCTCGATCCGTCGATCATGCCGGCCGTCGGCACTCCAGAGCCTGGCGGTCTCGGTTGGTATGATGTTCTGCGCATCGTGCGGCAAGTGGCGGAAACACGCCACATCGTCGGCTTCGATGTGGTTGAATTGTTCCCCATCCCAGGGAATATTGCGCCGGATTTCCTGGCGGCCAAGCTCGTCTACAAAGTGTTGGGCTATCGTTTTAAACTGGGAAAACCGCGTCCGGGCTAGAGACCCTCGTGACCTTGCTGACGTCTCTCCCCCCGTCGTCACCGTCAATCACCAGGTGAGGGGTAAAGCGTTATGGTCTTCGGCGGATTATGGGGCATGTTCTCGAGTGACCTCGGGATCGATCTGGGAACCGCTAACACGTTAGTCTACGTCAAGGGGCGCGGTATTGTCCTACGCGAACCATCTGTAGTAGCGGTTCACCGCGACTTCAAGCAAATCCTGGCAGTGGGTGTTGAGGCCAAAAAGATGCTCGGGCGCACGCCCGGCAACATCCTGGCCATCAGGCCACTCAAAGATGGCGTCATCGCCGATTTCGATGCCGCCGAAGCGATGCTGCGCTACTTCATCCAGAAAGTGCATAATCGGAAGAAGTTTATTCGTCCCCGCATTGTTATCGGCGTGCCTTCCGGCATCACCCAGGTCGAAAAGCGTGCCGTGCGGGAGTCCGCGGAGTCCGCTGGCGTGCGCGAAGTGTACTTGATCGAAGAGCCCATGGCGGCGGCGATCGGTGCCGGGCTGCCCATTGAGGAAGCCTCGGGAAATATGATTGTCGACATCGGTGGCGGCACTACCGAGGTCGCCGTCATCTCGCTGTCGGGGATCGTATACAGTCGTTCCGTGCGCATCGCTGGCGACACCATGGACATGGCGATCCTCAACTACATCAAACGCAAGTACAACTTGTTGATCGGGGAACGGACGGGAGAGGATATCAAGATTCAACTCGGGTCGGCTTATCCGATGGAAGACAAGATGACCATCGAGATCAAGGGGCGCGATCTCGTCACTGGCATCCCCAAAACCATGATCATCACCGACGAAGAAGTCCGAGACGCGATCTGGGAGCCGATCAGCACCATTGTTGAAACCGTCAAGATCGCCCTCGAACGGACGCCACCTGAGCTGGCCGCCGATATCGTCGATCGGGGGATCGTGCTCGCCGGTGGGGGAGCGCTCTTGCGCGGCCTCGACATGCTCTTGCGTGAAGAGACGGGGTTGCCGGTCTCCATTGCGGAGGACCCGTTGTCGGCGGTCGTCCTTGGCACTGGGAGAGTGCTCGACCACATCGACTTGTTGAGAAAGGTGTCCATATAGTTGACCTGCCCATGATAAGCCATGTCGATCCGCTTAGGAGTGGCTGTCTGGCTGCTCGTTAGGGAAGAATGCATTGGGGTCAATTGCAGCTGAGGTATCGTCGAAGTGCCACTCAGAGAACGGATGCAGAGCCAGTACAATCAACGTTTTGGGGTGGTGCTTACCGCCTTGCAGAAGATGGTCCGGCGGGGTGGCAAAAACCATATCAGCAAGATCGTCTCGAAGCTGCATCCCGCCGACGTGGCCAAGCTGCTGCGGCATTTCGACCCAGAGGATCAGTGGCTGATTTTCGGCGTCATCGATGATCCCGAGTTCGCGGCGGAGATCCTCAGCGAAGCCGACGTGGACACCAGCGAGCACCTCGTTCGACAAGCCCCGCCCCATTTCATTCTGCCCGTCCTGCGGAGCATGTCCCCGGATGACCTCACTGACCTATTGGATCAGTTGCCAGATGACCTACGCGAGTCGATTCTCCATTCCCTAAAAGAAGACCTTGACGACGTCCGCACCTTGATGCAGTACGGCAAGGACACCGCCGGCGGCATCATGACCACCGACTTTGTGGCCCTCAATGAGCACGTGCGCGTAGAGGAGGCCATCAAAGAGGTCCGCGCTGCCGGCGATAAGGTCATGGTGTCGTATGTCTACGTGACGGATGATAACGGCCACTTGCGCGGCGTGGTCTCGTTGCGGCAACTGATTCTGGCCGAGCCCGCGGAACCCTTGCGGGAGATCATGACCAAAGATGTCTGGAAGGTGTATGTGGAGACGGACCAGGAGGAGGTCGCCCGCCTCGTGGGCCATTACAATATCCTGGCCATCCCAGTCGTGGACGAGCAGAATGTCCTGGTTGGTGTGGTGACGGTGGATGACATCATCGACGTCATCCATGAGGAGGCTTCGGAGGATTTAGCATATCTATCAGGTAGTTCGCAGCCACTGCACACGCTAATCACGGCGTCGCCGCTAGTGGTCTCGCGAGCGCGGTTGCCGTGGTTAGGCACCGCACTTTTGGGAGGCTTGTTCACGGGGAGCATCCTGAATTTCTTCACCGGGACCCTCACGGAATTCATCTCGCTGAGCGTCTTCATTCCTGTCATTATGGCCATGGGCGGCCACCATGGCATTCAAACCTCGACGATGTTCATCCGTGGGTTAGCCACCGGGGAAATCCGTAATATCCTGGAACCGCTATGGAAAGAGTTTGTGGTTGGTTGCATCATGGGGGCGGTATGTGGCCTTGGCCTCGGCGTGGTGGCCTCAGTATGGCTCGGAAGTTGGATGCTGGGCGTGGTGGCAGGGCTGGCGATGTTTTTCGCGCTGAACACCTCGGCGATGATGGGGGTGCTCTTGCCGACGTTTTTTCACCGTCTCGGTATTGATCCCGCCATCACGGCTGGCCCATTCATCACGGCTATCCAGGATGCGACTGGTATCATCATCTACCTAGGCCTCGCAACGCTGCTACTCCCATGGATTTCGAGATGAGCCATGCCGCAAGCAGGTACGGGAGGCACCGAGGCATCCGGCGCCGAGGCAGGAAAGGCTGAAGCTGAGCAGCTTGTTAATGCCCTGATGCGGCGATGCGGTGCTGCCTTTATACTGCAAGAGTTGAACGCATGGATGACCTGCCAACGCTGACGTATGTCCTGCTGATCCCCCTCGGGCTCGTCATAGGGACGTACGGGACTCTCTCATCGGTGCCGGCAGCGGCTTCTTCATCGTTCGCACGCTGCTATTGCTCTACCCCACACGCATCGGCCAATGCCGTCGCAGGCATCTCGTCGGCGGTGATCGTTTTAAATGCGGTCTCGGGGCGGGCTTCCAGTTTGCGGGCATCGCTGCGCTGTACCTGCGAGGTCCTTTGAGGCACAATCTAATTTTCTCTCGCGTCGTATCTTCGAGCTCACCTTTCGTGGATTGATCCTGTGGTTGGCCGCATTTGTCTCGGTGCGTCCGACGTCAAAGCAGCATGGCTGCCGGGCGACGAATTGCGAAACTATCCATCGACCACTTCCGGACGCTCTTTGGGGGTGTAGGGGCGCTGATTGGTGCCCAGCAGCGCACGCTAGCCGGACCATGGAGGGTGAGCTCCTAGTAATCGGCATCCGGCTGGTCATCCACGCCTTTGAAATCTGACAGGCGGTCCAGAACGCCTCGGCTTTGATCGCCTCGACCGCCAGAATATTCGGGAGGGCAGCTATGTTCCGCAAAGTGTTGCTAGCCGCCGCCTTGCAGAACTGGGAGACTCCAAATCCGTATGCCCGTGCCGCCCGCGAGATCGCCATCCAATTAGCCAAGGGCTCGTCGAATCCGTTGTATGTGCTGACACTCTATCACTACCAGGCGCCGGCTATCGAAAAAAATCCCTTTATCGGGTCACAGGTGCTGCAGGAGACTGAGCAGCTCATGCAGGCCGAGGAAGACGCAGTCCGCACCGCAGTCGAAGGCAAACTACGGCACTATGTACAGGACATCGAGGATGCGGGCGTAGCGGTTGTGCGTCTCGTCCGCCCCGGCGATCCGCGCGAAGAGGTAATTCGCGTCGCCGAGGAGGTCCGCGCCGATCTCATCGTCATCGGCTCGCACAGTAAACGGCGGCTGTTCGACATTGGAAGCACTGCCCAAACGATCTGCAAACGCTCCCCGGTAGCTGTCGTCTTGGCAGCACCGGCCCAATAAAGCTGTGCCTTGTGCGGTGTGGCACCCTATCCCGACCCTGGCGCGGTGAGCTGCCGCGCGGCCATGGCTTCTGACGGATCGCCCGAAGCTCGTGAATGGCGTCAGGGGCTACGAAGATGACGGGACTGGGATCCATGACGCTCGGGCCTTGAACCTCGGACGAACACGCGTGAGGTGACCTCACGATGTCTGTGGAGACGTTCAGCTATATACGAAGCACGGGGCTGCTGGTACGAAAGAGGGAAACCATGGTCGGACTTTCTGGCGTTCGCAACTGCCTTATGATTCGCCAGTCTGGGTATCTACCAACTCAATGACTGCCATCGCAGCAGCATCGCCAGGACGATATCCGAGGCGCAAGAGCCGTGTGTAACCGCCCTGTCGTCCAGCAAACCGTGGAGCGATTTCATTGAACAGCTTCTGCACGACAGCATTGCTGTGCACCACTCGGAGAGCCTGCCGGCGTGCGTGGAGGTTCCCACGCTTGCCTAAGGTAACCAACTTGTCAGCGATCCTCCGCAACTCTTTGGCTTTTGGTTCAGTGGTGATGATCCGCTCATGTTCAAGCAGGGCAGTCGCGAGGTTCCGCAATAGTGCCTTGCGATGGGCTGTCGTGCGTCCTAATTTTCGTCCCTGTTTTAGGTGCCGCATGGTCCACCTATGCCTTCCGTGGGGATCGCCCGTTATTCCTCAGGTTCGCTCGCGATCACTTCGGATTTGGCAAGCTCTGCGAGAAGCTCCTCGTCGAGCTTCATCCCCAAGCTGAGGCCCAAAGTCTCGAGGATCTCCTTGATCTCATTGAGAGATTTGCGTCCAAAGTTCCGCGTCTTGAGCATTTCAGCTTCGGTCTTTTGGACAAGTTCACCGATGTTACGAATATTGGCGTTCTTGAGGCAGTTATACGAGCGCACCGAAAGTTCCAATTCATCGACACTGCGTTTGAGGTTTTCGAGGAGGTGTACACGATCGACATCAACAGCGGGCATCTCGGGACGCGTTTCCTCTTTGAAATTCACAAAGATCTCTAGGTGATCTCGTAAAATCTGCGCTGCTTGCGAGACTGCTTCTTCGGGTGTGAGGCTGCCGTTGGTGGTCACCTCAAGAGCCAGCTTATCATAGTCCGTACGACGTCCGACACGTGCATTCTCAACAATGAAGTTGACTTTTTGCACCGGCGAGAAGATTGCGTCGATCGGAATCGCCTGAGCTGGCATCTCTTCCTCGACATTCATTTCGGCCGGGACATAGCCACGCCCTTTTCTCACCGTCATGAGAATGTTTAGTTTACCATCGTGGTTGAGGGTAGCGATGTGCGCTTCCGGGTTAAGCACCTCGATATCGGAGTCCGTAAGGATCTGCGCTCCTGTTACCTCCCCCTCCCCCTCGGCTTGGATGCTGATCACCTTCGGGCCGTAGCCATGCATCTTCACCAGGAGCTCTTTGATATTGAGGATGATATCCGTGACGTCCTCTCGCACTCCTGGAATGGCCGAAAATTCGTGGTATACCCCTTCAATTTGCACGGAAGTCACGGCAGCTCCTTCAAGCGAGGACAGGAGGACACGCCGCAGAGCATTCCCCACCGTCGTGCCAAATCCTCTCTCAAATGGTTCTGCCGTGAAGCGTCCAAAGTAGTTCGTTCGGGTTGCCCGATCGACTTCAATGCGCTTCGGCATCTGGAACTCGGGTAACATCGTTGCGTCTAACCCCCTATTGACTAACCAGATAGAGACGCGTTTGCCTCGCTGCCGCGAATTACCAACAATGCGCTTTTTGAGGGCGCTGGCTATTTCGAATACAGTTCCACGATGAGCTGCTCCTGGATGGGAATGGTCAGCTGATCGCGGGAGGGGGATTGGTGGACAATCCCTTTAAATTCCCCCTTATCAAGTTCAAGCCAGGTCGGTATGCCACGCTGTTCCACGGTTTCGAGGGACATTTGAATAGGCTCGATCGTGCGACTTCGTTCGCGGACTTGGATCACATCACCGCTCTTGACCAGATACGAAGGAATATCGACCTTCCGGCTATTAACCATGAAATGCCCATGGCTGACAAGCTGGCGCGCTTGGGCGCGGGAGCTTGCGAATCCCAAGCGATATACGACGGAATCGAGGCGTTGCTCGAGTAGCAGCAGAAGATTTTCTCCGGTGACCCCCTTACGCCGGTCTGCTCTAGTGAAGTAGCTGCGGAACTGGCGCTCGAAAACACCATAGATGCGTTTAACTTTCTGCTTCTCGCGTAGTTGCAAGCCATACTCGGAGGGTTTCGGTCGACGCTGTCCATGTTGCCCAGGGGCGTAATTTCGGCGTGTAATGGCACATTTCTCACTGTAACAGCGTTCGCCCTTCAAGAAGAGCTTCATGCCTTCTCGGCGGCAGAGACGACAGACAGAATCCGTGTGGCGTGCCAACGATGTTCTCCTCTGTATGCACTCTAGCCCGTGGCTATACCCGACGGCGTTTCGGGGGTCGGCAGCCATTATGGGGGATAGGAGTCACATCACGAATCAGGTTGATTTCTAGACCGACGGCTTGGAGAGAACGAATAGCCGCTTCTCGTCCAGCACCTGGGCCCTTCACACAGACTTCGATCTTCCGCATCCCCTGATCCATGGCCTTCTTGGCCGCGGCTTCCGCTGCGACCTGTGCAGCAAAGGGTGTGCTCTTCCGGGACCCCTTGAACCCATGAGAGCCAGAGCTACCCCAACAAATCACATTCCCTACGGTGTCGGTGATCGTGATGATCGTATTGTTGAACGTGGCTTGAATGTGTGCCACACCCTCGGTCACATTTTTCCGTTCACGCCGCCGCTGTCTTCCTCCCTCTCTCCGGCCCCGTGCCATCTCGTCCCCCTACTTTTTTGCCTTCTTCTTGGCCCCGACCGTACGCCTCGGTCCCTTACGGGTGCGAGAATTAGTTCGGGTCCGCTGGCCTCGTACTGGCAATCCCCGCCGATGGCGTAGACCACGATAGGTCCCGATGTCCATTAGGCGTTTGATATTCATCGACAGCTCGCGGCGCAAGTCACCCTCGACAACATAATTGCCTTCGAGCACCTCGCGAATACGGCTGATTTCCTGTTCTGTCAAGTCTTTGACACGGGTATCAGGGTTAATTTCAGCGCGCTTGAGGATCCTAGTGGCTGTTGATCGACCGACTCCATAAATATACGTCAGCGACACCTCCACCCGCTTATCGCGTGGAATATCCACGCCCGCAATACGAGCCATGGCCCCCTCCTAGCCCTTTCTCATGCCACCACCGCCGTGACGTGCCAACCCTGCATTGCATCATCCCTGGCGCTGCTTATGGCGCGGGTTGCTGCATATCACTCGCACGACGCCCTGGCGGCGAATCACTTTGCATTTTTCGCAGCGACGTTTTACCGAAGCTTTGACTTTCATAGCAGGGTTACACTCACTTGTACCGGTAAGTAATTCGTCCTCGCGACAGATCATAAGGCGACAGCTCGATCTTCACCTTATCTCCCGGCAAGATGCGAATGAAATTCATCCGGATTTTGCCGGAGACATGCGCCAAGACCTTGTGTCCATTTTCGAGTTCTACACGAAACATGGCGTTTGGCAGAGGTTCGACTACGGTCCCCTCCACCTCAATGGCTTCTTCCTTTTCCATAGCTCGATGCCTCATCTCTCTTAGCGATTAAGATCCTAATGTCCTGAAGCCAACGGGCACATCAGAGCGCCGTCAGAATCTGAGGTCCTTCATCGGTGATCGCCACGGTGTGTTCGAAATGAGCTGAGAGCTGTCCATCGGCGGTGACGACTGTCCAGCCATCATCCAGGATCTCAACATCCGCATCGCCGATGTTCACCATAGGCTCGATAGCCAGAACCATACCGGCTTTCAAACGGGGTCCGCGGCCGGGAGGCCCAAAATTCGGCACCTGCGGTTCTTCGTGGAGTGCAGTGCCGATACCGTGCCCTACGAAGGCCCGCACCACGCTGTATCCACGTGTTTCTGCGTGGCGCTGGATTGCATGCGAGATGTCTGAAAGGTGTTTTCCAGGGCTCACTTCTTTGATGCCTATGTACAATGCCTCTCGGGCTGTCGTGAGTAGATATTCCGTTTCTGAGGGGATGTGGCCTACTGGGACGGTGATCGCGGCATCTCCGTAGTACCCTTCCCATTTGGCGCCGAGGTCGAGACCGATAATATCCCCAGTTCGTAGGCGCCGCTTCGACGGAATCCCATGCACAACTTGCTCATTGAGCGACACGCACAGCGTATTAGGGAACCCCCGATAGCCCTTGAAGGCTGGCACACCACCGCGCATGCGGATGCTGCGTTCGGCGAGGGCATCAAGCTCCAATGTGGTAAGACCCGGACGCACTGCACGCACCAACACCTCCAACACCTCAGCGACGATGCGACAGGCGATAGCCATCTTTTGTATCTCATCCTGCGATTTCAGAATGATCATGGGGATCAGTTACCCACCCACCGCCTCACCGATGCGCTTGGCGATGGCATCGATGGTCCCAGTGCCATCAATCGTTGTGAGCAGCCCTCGTGCCGAATAATATTCGATGAGCGGTTGCGTACTTTGACGGTAGACTTCTAATCGTTCATGTACGGTGTCGATGCGATCATCTACGCGTTGAATTAACAGTCCACCACAACAGTCACAGCGTCCAGACGTCTTCGGTGGGTCAAGCATCAAATTGAACATACGACCACAATTCTGGCACGTTAAGCGACCCTTCAGGCGGCGCACAATCTCCTCGACCGGCACCGCCATGTTCACCACATAATTGAGTGGTGTATTCATCGACTTCAAGAGCTTAGCCAGCGCCTCCGCCTGCTGGATGGTACGGGGAAAGCCATCGAGAATAAACCCCCCAGCGCAGTCATGTTTACGTAAGCGTTCTGTGATGATGCCAATCATGACATCATCGGGGACGAGCGCACCATGATCCATGTACCGCTTGGCTTCTCCCCCGAGGTAGGTCCCCTCATTAATGGCCGCCCGGAGGATATCACCGGTTGAGATATGTGGTATATCATATTCCTGAGCAAGTCGTCTGGCCTGCGTCCCCTTTCCCGCGGCCGGGGGCCCCAAAAAGATGAGCCGCACCTACATTCCTCCTCAACTCGCATCTCCGCCACCATCGCCCCTACCGACGTCCGCGCAAGCGACCCTTCTTCAGGAAGCTTTCGTAATGTCGCATGACGAGGTGCGACTCGATCTGCTGCATCGTGTCCATGGCCACGCCGACGACGATCAATAAGCCAGTGCCCCCAAAATAGAACGGTACGTTCAGATAGCGAATCATATAATCCGGTAGGATGACCACGAACGAAAGATAAATCGCCCCCACGAACGTGAGGCGTGTCAATGTACGATCGATATACTCGGCCGTCCGCTTCCCTGGCCGCATCCCTGGAATAAAGCCGCCGTATTTCTTCATATTTTCTGCTACATCCATCGGATTGAAGATGATAGCCGTATAAAAGTAGCAGAAAAAGAAGATCATTACCACGTTCGCTAGCGTATAAAGTGGGGTCGCTGGAGCCAACGCATTGGACACCCACTCCAGCCAGGGATGGTGTGTGAAAGTCGCAATCGTCAGGGGAAAGCTAATAATGGAGGAGGCGAAAATCGGTGGAATCACCCCCGATGTATTGAGCTTCAGCGGTAAATGCGTCGTCTGCCCCCCATACATGCGACGTCCTACCACACGTTTGGCATACTGGATGGGAATCTTGCGATGGCCTGCCTCCATGAACACGATCGCCGCCACGACGGCCAACATAAGGCCTAACAAAAAGATCATCAGCAGGAGATTCAGCTCCCCAGTCTCCATTAACCGAAAGGTATTGACGATCGCCGATGGTAGCCTCGCCACGATTCCGGCGAAGATGATCAATGAGATCCCATTGCCGATGCCGCGTTCGGTGATCTGCTCCCCCAGCCACATGATAAAGGCAGTGCCAGCGGTCAGCGTGAGTACCGTCATCAGGCGGAAGGACCATCCAGGGTCTGGCACGACCAGCGCCCCGGTCGGACTTTGCATACTCTCGAGCCCGAGGCTGATCCCCAGACCCTGCACCGCACTGAGGACAATGGTGCCATAGCGGGCATATTGGGTGATTTTTTTGCGCCCTTGCTCCCCTTCCTTCTTCAACTTTTCCAGATAGGGGACAACGACCGTCAGCAACTCCAAAATGATGGAGGCGCTGATGTAAGGCATAATGCCCAGGGCAAAGATCGTCAAACGGCTCAGGGCCCCTCCTGAGAACATATCAAAGAACCCCAGCAGCGTTCCCTGGGTCTGCTGGAAAAAAGCCGCTAGCGCTTGGCTATCGATCCCAGGCGTAGGGATATGGGCGCCGATGCGATAGACGGCCAAAAGTGCCAGGGTGAAGAGAATGCGCTTCTTAAGCTCCGGGATTCTGAACGCGTTCTGAAAGCCTTCAATCACGCTCGATCACCTGCACCTTTCCACCCACCGCTTCGATTTTAGCGGCCGCCGACCGGCTGAATTTGTGGGCATGTACCGTCAGGGCCTTGGTCAAGGCGCCGGTTCCAAGCACCTTGACACCGTCGTTTCGCGAACGGATCAGCCCCTTAGAGACCAGTAATGCTGGAGTGATTTCTTGCCCAGATTCAAAGCGCTCAAGGGTCTTCACGTTAATAAGCGCGTAGCCCTTTTTAAAAATATTCGTGAACCCGCGCTTTGGCAAACGGCGAATCAGAGGCATTTGGCCACCCTCAAACCAGGACGGAATGCTCGATCCTGTCCGTGCCGTTTGTCCTTTACCCCCGCGACCTGCCGTCGTTCCATGCCCTGATCCGCGCCCCCGACCAACAACTTTACGACGCTTCGTCGATCCCGGTGCCGGCTTGATCTCATGCAGTTTCATAGCCTAACGTCCTTCAGCAACCTCGTCCACCCGAATGAGGTGTTGCACTTTGCGGATCATTCCACGAATCTCGGGGCGGTCTTCCCGGATCACCGTCTTGTGGAGCTTCGTCAATCCTAGCCCTGTCAGCGCCGCTTTAAGCTTCTGAGGGCTTCCGATGCCGCTTCGAATAAGTGTGATCTTAAGCTGCGCCACGATTTTACCTCTCAGCGGATGCGTGCGCTGGCTGCATAATGGAAAGCTCCTGCCCCCGCAAGCGGGCAACCTCTTGTGGCTCCCGGATGTGCTCAAGGCCCGCCAGGGCTGCCTTGACGACGTTATGAGGATTGTTCGACCCGAGGGACTTCGTTAAGATGTCAGCGATGCCCACGGCTTCCATGATCGCACGCACGGGTCCCCCCGCGATGATCCCAGTACCTTTGGAGGCTGGTTTCATCAGGACACGACCGGCTCCGAACTCGCCAAGCACCTGATGGGGAATCGTCGTACCTGCCAATGACACGCGTATGAAGCGCTTCTTGGCGCGCTCGATCCCTTTCCGAATGGCTTCCGGCACCTCGTTGGCCTTTCCCATCCCCACCCCAACACGACCGTTACGGTCGCCAACGACTACTAAGGCGCTAAAGCTGAAACGTCGACCTCCTTTGACGACCTTTGCCACACGATTAATGTAGATGATTTTATCGATCAGTTCGCCGGATGTTTCCCGTTCCGTCATAGACTCCTGCACAGGGAGGCTCCTCTAATCCGTTTAAAACTCTAGGCCGCTTTCACGAGCCCCTTCAGCGAGCGCCTTGACTCGACCATGGTACAAGAAGCCATTGCGGTCGAAGACGATCTGCGTGATACCCTTCGCACGGGCCTGCTCCGCTATGAGTTCGCCCACGATTTTGGCCCCCCTGACATTCCCTCCCGAGGCTTGCTCAATACTTTGGACTCGCTCACGAAACGAAGGGCTCAAGCTCGAGGCAGCTGCAAGAGTGTGGCCCCGTATATCGTCGATGAGTTGGCCGTAAATGTGCTTGGTGCTCTTGAAAACTGACAAGCGTGGACGTGTCGTAGTACCCTGGACCTTCTTGCGCACGCGCTCCTGACGTCGTCTTCGCGCCCGTTCCCGGAGCCCTACTTGATCAGCCACGACTGCTCTCCCTTAGACTCCTGCCTTGCCAACCTTCCGTCGTATGGTCTCATTCGCGTAGGCGATGCCTGCTCCCTTATACGGTTCAGGGGGCCTCAAGCGGCGAATCTCCGCCGCGACTTGACCAACCTGCTCCTTATTGGCGCCACGCACGGTGATCAAGTTCCGCTGGCCGACCTCGAATTCAATCCCCTCCGGTGGGGTCACAATCACCGGTTGCGAATATCCAATAGCCAGCTGTAGGTTTTTCCCTTGTATCTGAACGCGATAGCCCAATCCAGATACGACCAGCTGTTTTTGGAACCCCTCGGCAACGCCCTTGACCATGTTAAAGATGAGCGTTCGCATGAGGCCGTGCAGCGCCCGAGCTTGCTTGGACTCGACCTTCTTCCCAACAAGGAGCTTGTGGTCTTCGATCTGCACCTCCAGGAGGTCCGGCATGGGACGCGCGAGCCGTCCCCGTGGGCCTGTGACCTGAAGTTGATCATCCGCTAAGGTGACTTCAACATCTGCGGGAAGGTCGATGGGCTGTTTACCGATGCGGGACATCACCACTCTCCCTACCAGACCTGGCACATGACCTCACCACCCACATGTAACCGGTGGCATTCACGGTCGGACATTATTCCACGAGAAGTCGAAATAACAGCCACCCCCAAGCCATTGAGGACCCGAGGCAGCTGATCAGCTGTGACATACATGCGGCGTCCCGGTTTGCTGATGCGTTTCAGGGATTGAATCACACTGACCTCACCGGGGCCGTACTTAAGGCCAATGCGAATCACTTGATGGCGCCCCTCCCCTACCAGGGATGCGTCCACAATATAACCCTCCGCCTTGAGAATTTCCGCCAGGCGCCACTTCAGTTTTGAGGCCGGAATGTCCGTGGTCTCGTGCTTAGCCATAAGCGCATTGCGGATCCGAGTCAAAAAATCAGCAATCGGATCAGTCATTGTCATGAGTCGAGATCCTCACCCATCCTTTTGCAACTGGAAGGTTACCAGCTGGCCTTGATCACCCCAGGAATTTCGCCACGTAAGGCGCGGAGACGAAAGCAGATACGACACATTTGGAATTTCCGCAAGTATCCCCGTGGTCGCCCGCAAATCTGACAGCGATGATAAGCCCGCACACGGAATTTCGGGGCCCGTTTCGCTTTCACGATCAATGATTTCTTCGCCAACGCTACTTCCCCCTATGCCTCGCGGAATGGCATACCCAGCAGAGTCAACAAGCTTCGTGCTTCCTCGTCTGTACGCGCTGTGGTGACGATGATGACGCCAAGCCCCTTGACGCGTTCCACCGCCTCGTAGCTGACTTCCGGGAAAATGATCTGTTCGCGAATCCCCAGCGCGTAATTACCGCGTCCATCGAACGCATCGGGCGGAACCCCTTTGAAGTCACGCACCCGTGGGAGTGCCACATTGATGAGTCGGTCCAGGAACTCGTACATGCGCTCTTGGCGGAGCGTAACTTTACACCCAATCGACATGCCAGCGCGAAGTTTGAAGTTGGCGATCGATTTCTTCGACTTGGTGACCAAGGGTTTTTGGCCTGTAATCAAGGCCAACTCGTTGACCGCCGAATCAAGGATCTTCGGGTTCTGGATGGCCTCTCCTACCCCCATGTTAACGACGATTTTCGTCAGCTGCGGCACCTCGTGGGGGTTCTGATAGGCATATCTTTGGTGTAGTTGCGGCACTACCTCACGTTGATAACGCTCTTTCAGCCGAGCCGCCATGGCTTCTCCGGTCTCCTCATCGGCCCTTCGCCCATCTGTATCAGCCAGCCTGGCCTACCACGTCGCCACACCGACGACACACGCGAACCTTCTTTCCATTGTCGAGGCGCTTCTTCCCCACCCGTACCGGCAGGTCACATCGCGTACACACGAGCATGACATTCGAGACGTGTATCTTGCCCTCACGCTCAATGATGCCTCCCTGCTGCGTGAGCCGGCTCGGCCGCATGTGACGCTTGATCATGTGGATCTTCTCGACGATGATCCGCCCTTCATCGGTGTGCACACGGAGGACCTTGCCACGCTTACCTTTATCTTTGCCAGTAATGACCTCGACGAAATCATCCTTGCGGACATGCCACGTGCGTAGAGTCCTCTTCTCCATGGCTACAATACCTCAGGAGCGAGCGAGACGATCTTCATGTATCTCCTGGCTCGAAGCTCACGGGCAACAGGGCCAAAAATGCGCGTACCCATGGGATCTCCGGCGTCGTTAATCAGCACTGCGGCATTGCCATCGAAGCGGATGTAGGAACCGTCAGGCCGCCGTACCTCTTTGGCGGTACGCACCACAACCGCACGACGGACCTCGCCTTTCTTGACGGATCCGTTCGGGGCCGCCTCCTTCACGCTGATAACGATGATGTCGCCCACAGTGGCGTATTTGCGGTTGGAGCCCCCCAGAGAGCGAATGCACATGACTTTTTTCGCGCCTGTGTTATCGGCCACATCGAGAATCGTGCGGGGCTGAATCATGGATTCCTCCGGGTTTCCTGACTCTCAACGCGTTTCAGGATGGCCATGACGCGCCAGCGTTTATGCCGACTTAGTGGCCGGCTTTCGATGATCTTCACCCGGTCGCCTGGTTGACAGGTACTGTTCTCATCATGGGCCATGAAGGTGCGCGAACGTCGAACGTAGCGCTTAAACTGGGGATGCTTCATCAACCGGTCGACACGTACCGAGACGGTCTTCACCATCTTGTTGCTCACAACCTCACCTATCAAGGTCTTTCGTCGGCCTTGAGCCTTCATGATGTCCTCTCGTCTGGGTAAGGGGCGGCTATGCTAGGCCAGCGCTCTTTGCTGTTGGACGGTCTTCAGGCGCGCGATGTCTCGCCGCACCGTACGGATACGTCCGACATTCTCGATCTGTCCCGTAGCCAGTTGAAAGCGGAGATTAAACAGTTCCTCTTGCAGCTCCCGTAACTTGCCGCGTAGCTCCTCATCCGACAGATCACGTAACTCAGCGGCCTTCATGGCGCCCCCTCCACCATCTTGCGCTCGCAGGCATCTTAATCCTTTATGACAAAGCGCGTTTTCAACGGCAGCTTATGCGCGGCCAAACGCATGGCCTCGCGGGCAACCGTCTCATCGACCCCCTCCATCTCGTAGAGGATGCGGCCCGACCGCACTACGGCAACCCAGAACTCTGGGGCGCCCTTCCCCTTCCCCATACGCGTTTCTTGGGGCTTTTTCGAGACGGGCTTGTCTGGGAAGACGCGAATCCAGATCTTACCACCACGCCTCACATGGCGCGTCATCGCGATGCGCCCGGCTTCGATCTGTCGGTTCGTCAGCCAGCCGGGCTCGAGCGCTTTGAGTCCGAAGCTCCCATAATTCAAGCTCGACCCGCGATACGCGATGCCGGTACGGCGCCCACGATGTTGTTTGCGGTACTTGACTTTCTTCGGCATTAACATGGCCAAGAGCCTCCGCTAGGGTCACTCAACATCTCATGGGGTCGCTGCCGATGTCGGCGCAGGGGTCTGCAACTGCGGCATAATCTCTCCTTTAAACAGCCACACCTTTACCCCGATCGCCCCATACGTGGTTCGTGACGTGGCCGCGCCGTAGTCGATATCTGCTCGCAGCGTATGCAAGGGAACCCGTCCTTCGCGATACCACTCAGTGCGCGCCATTTCAGCCCCGCCCAGGCGTCCGGAGCAGGTGATCCGAATCCCCTTCGCTCCCAGCCGCAGAGCAGAGGTGACCGCCTTTTTCATGGCGCGCCGAAAGGCGATGCGGCGTTCAAGCTGCAGGGCAACGTTTTCGGCCACGAGCTGTGCATCAAGCTCGGCGCGCCGAATCTCGATGATGTTCACGAAGACCTGCTTCTTGGTCATTGCCTCCAGCTCAGCTTTCAGCTTGTCGACTTCCGTCCCTTTACGGCCGATGATGATCCCGGGTCGAGCGGTATGAATGTTGATCTTGACTCGCTTGGCCGCGCGTTCGATCTCGATGCGAGCGATCCCAGCGTGGAAGAGCTTCTCTTTGATGAACTCACGAATGCGAATATCCTCATGCAACTGTTCACCATACCCACGTCGCGCAAACCAATTGGACTCCCAAGTCTTAGTGATCCCAAGTCGGAAGCCGACGGGATGGACTTTCTGCCCCACCCTATCCCCCTTTTCTATGAACGCCTCGGCACTGAACCTTGCCGTGTGTCTCTCAGGATGATCCTGATATGGCTCGTGCGCTTTCGAATCGGTGTGGCACGCCCCCGGGCTCTGGGGAGCCAGCGCTTCAGTGTGGGCCCTGGTCCCACCTGGATTTCACTCACGGCGAGAGCATCGAGTTGATCTCGCCCCCCTTTTTCGCGCGCGTTCGCGACCGCCGCTTTGAGTATTTTCTCGATCAAACGCGCAGCTTTACGAGGAGTGAGCGCTAGGACGTTCAGAGCATCGCCCGCAGGTCGCCCGCGGATAACATCGGCTACCTGCCGTGCCTTGCGCGGTGACGTCCGGAGATATCTTCCAACCGCTTTCGCTTCCATGATTCTCCCTGTACTCTTGTCAATGCGCCATCTGCTGACACTTGCGACAACTCAGGTAGCCGCCTCTAGGAGCTAGCCTCTCCACGGTTGGAGTCTGTCATGTAGCCCAACAACCAGCCCATGGCCTTCCCGCGTTCTTGCTGCAATTCTCGGAGGCTCCCATGGCCAACTTCGCCTACTTCAACGATAAAACACGCTTGGTGTGCCCGCTATGGCCTCGAAAGGTTCGTGTCGGGGCGAACTCGCCCAATTTATGGCCAACCATATTCTCGGTGATGTACACCGGGATAAAACGCTTTCCATTGTGGACGGCAATTGTGTGGCCGACCAATTCAGGAAAGATGACGGAACGACGGGACCATGTTCGGATGATCCGCTTCTCCGTCCCACGGTTCATGGTGGCGACTCTTTCTAACAATTTACCATCGATAAATGGGCCCTTTTTTAGTGAGCGAGCCACCCTGTCCTCCTCAAATCACACTCGCCAGGTTACTTTCGGCGCTTCAAGATGTATTTATCGGATGGACGCTTGCCGCGTGTCTTGGCCCCCTTGGTAGGCCAACCCCAGGGGCTGACGGGATGAGGATTACCCTGCCCCGCTTTGCCCTCGCCGCCGCCGTGGGGATGATCGACTGGGTTCATCGCCACCCCGCGGACATGTGGACGTCTGCCCATCCACCGCTTGCGTCCAGCCTTCCCGATAGAGATGTTCTCGTGATCGGTGTTTCCCACCTGGCCTATGGTTGCCATGCAGGCCAGACCCACCATTCGGACTTCCCCTGATTTCAGCTTCAGTTGCGCGTAGTCGCCTTCTTTCGCCATCAGTTGCGCAGAGGTGCCTGCGGCGCGGGCCAGTTGGCCCCCACGACCTCTAGTAAGCTCGACGTTGTGGACGAGCGTACCCAAGGGAATATTGCGCAACGCCAGAGCGTTCCCGATACGGATCTCGGCTTCCGGCCCTGACATCACCCTATCCCCGACGCGCAAGCCCTGAGGGGCTAAGATATATCGCTTCTCGCCGTCGATGTAATGCAGTAAAGCGATACGCGCCGAGCGGTTTGGATCGTACTCAACGGCCGCGACCTGTGCCGGCACTCCGACTTTATCCCGTTTGAAGTCAATCAGACGATAACGCCGTTTATGCCCACCACCACGAAAACGGACTGTGACCCGACCGTAGTTATTGCGTCCCCCTGTTTTGTTCGCTGGCCGCAGGAGACGCTTCTCCGGGACCGCCTTGGTCACTTCCTCGAAGGTCGAAGCGGTCATCTGCCTGAGACCTGGGGATGTCGGTTTAAACGTGCGAATAGCCATGGGGTATCCCTCTCGCTATAACCCCTCAAAAAATTCGATTTTATCCCCCTCACGCAGCGTCACGATGGCTTTCTTCTGATCCGGTCGCTTGCCTTCCCGCATGCGCGTGCGTTTACGCTTACCTTTGAGGTAAACGGTGTTGACCTCGATGACCTTGACAGCGAAAATACCTTCAACCGCTGCGCGGATTTCCTGTTTATTGGCGTCGGGGTCTACAAGGAAGCTCACCTTGTTGCGTTCGGTATTCTGGGCCAGGCTTTTCTCTGTGACCAGAGGCCGCCGGATGATAGCATACGGGTCGATCATGACGCCACCTTCTCTTGCAGCTTTATCAACGCCTCCCGGGTGCAGAGCAGATAGTCATGCGCTAGCAAATCATAGATATTCGTCCCCTCGACCCGGAGCACCTTCACCCCGGGCAGGTTACGCGCCGCCAGCTGCACGTTGAGATTGTCGTCTGCGAGCAGGATCACCACCGCCTTCTCAACCCCCAAATCTCTCAGGAAACTGACCATCTGCCTGGTCTTAGGGGCAGGGAGGTCGAGGCGGTCGATCACCTTCAACAGGCCTTCTTGGGTTTTCATCGACAGGGCAGAGCGAAGAGCGGCACGACGGACCTTTTTGGGGAGTTTATAGGCATAATCCCGTGGCTTCGGACCCAAGGCGACCCCACCGCCACGCCACAAGGGAGAACGAGTGCTTCCCTGCCGTGCCCGACCGGTCCCTTTTTGTCGCCAGGGTTTCCTGCCCCCCCCACTCACCTCTCCCCTGGTCTTGGTCGAGGCCGTACCCCGTCGCCGCTTAGCGAGCTGCATTCTGACCACTTGATGAAAGAGATGCGTCTTCACCTCGGCGGCGAATGTACCGTCAGCCACGGCGATTTTCTCGACGGGCGTCCCCTGACGATCGATCACATCCAGTTCCATACACTTCCTCTCTCGCAGGCGCGGGTGCGACGCTGACTGCCATCGTTCAGATTTGATGGGCCGGCGTTCCGGTACCCTAGCGTGGATGTCCCTCGCAGCCTTACTTGCATTTTCGCACCTCAACCAGACCCCCACGACTGCCGGGAATTGCCCCTCTCACGAGCAGAAGGTTACGCTCTTTATCCACGCGGACTACTCTCAGATTACGAATTGTCTTGCGGTCGACACCGTAGTGTCCTGCCAGGCGTTTCCCTTTCGGCGTATGCGAGGGATGGGCAGCAGAGCCTACAGAGCCGGGGCCGCGAAACGTCTCGTGAGTGCCGTGCGCACCAGGATTTCCTGCAAACCCGTAACGTTTGACAACCCCTGCGAAGCCGCGCCCTTTTGTGGTTCCAGCGACATCGACGCGCTCGCCCTCGTTGAACACCTCCAGCGTCAATATCTCGCCCACCGAGATCGCCCTTTCTCCGGTCGCTTTAAATTCCCGCAGGTGCCTTAAGGGCTGAGTGTTGTGTTTGGTGAAATGTCCGCGAAGCGGTTTATTCGTGCCTCTACTTTTGGGCAGGAAACCGACCTGCACCGCGTCATAGCCGTCGCGTTCCTGTGTCTTGACCTGGATAACGGGGCATGGGCCTACTTCGATCGCCGTGCAGGGGATCAATGATCCATCCGGCATAAAAACCTGCGTCATTCCTAATTTTCTACCCAGCAAGCCGCTAATCATGGTGGATCCCTATCGTGTCAGGCCTACAGCTTGATTTCTACATCAACCCCCGCAGACAGATCCAACTTCATGAGCGCATCGACGGTCTGCGGGGTTGGTTCGAGGATGTCCAGCAACCGTTTATGCGTACGCAGCTCGAATTGTTCGCGGGACTTCTTATCGACATGCGGCGAGCGTAGGACCGTGAAGCGGTTTTTCACCGTCGGTAGCGGAATCGGGCCTAAGACCCTTGCTCCAGTGCGCTTAGCAGTGTCGACGATCTCCGTCACCGATTGGTCGAGAATTCGATGATCATACGCCTTTAGGCGAATTCTGATTTTTTGCGTGGCCGTTGCCATGGCTTCCCCACAATTCTTCCGTAAGAAGAACAGAGCCTGGCCCGCAGAAGGGAGCGAGCCAGGCCATGCCCATGCGAGTCCTGCGACAGGGGAAAACGAGGCGCTCAGGCCGTGAGCGCTACTGGATGACCTCCGTCACCACCCCTGCCCCCACGGTCCGTCCACCTTCCCGAATCGCGAAGCGCAGTCCAGTTTCCAACGCAATCGGCGTGATCAGCGTCACATCCATGGTGACGTTATCGCCGGGCATGATCATTTCCACGCCCTCCGGAAGGACGACGGCCCCCGTCACGTCGGTGGTGCGGAAATAGAACTGCGGACGGTAGCCCTTAAAAAATGGCGTGTGCCGTCCTCCTTCTTCCTTGGTCAAGATATACGTCTCAGCTTTAAACCGGGTGTGTGGCGTGATGCTCGTGGGCTTCGCCAGCACTTGTCCGCGCTCAACATCTTCGCGCTTGATACCGCGGACGAGAATCCCAACGTTGTCGCCGGCCTGGCCTTCATCCAAGATCTTGCGGAACATTTCCACGCCCGTTGCCACCGTCTTGACGGTGGGCCGGAACCCGACGATTTCCACGTCTTCACCGACCTTAATGCGACCGCGCTCGACACGCCCGGTCACCACAGTCCCACGCCCTGAAATGGTGAACACGTCCTCAACCGGCATCAGAAAGGGCCTATCGATCTCGCGCGTCGGCAGCGGCACATAGCTATCGACCGCTTCCATGAGTTCATCGATCGATGGCGTCCAGTTCGGATCGCCCTCCAGGGCTTTCAGGGCACTCCCCCGAATGATCGGGGTCTCGTCCCCTGGGAACTCGTACTTGGAGAGAAGTTCCCGTACCTCAAGCTCCACGAGCTCGAGCAACTCGGGATCATCAACTGCATCGCACTTATTCATGTAGACGACGATGGCCGGTACCCCGACTTGGCGCGCCAACAGGATGTGTTCGCGTGTTTGCGGCATCGGGCCATCAGTCGCGGCTACAACCAGAATCGCCCCATCCATCTGGGCGGCGCCGGTGATCATGTTCTTGATGTAATCGGCATGACCCGGGCAGTCGACGTGAGCGTAGTGACGCTTTTCCGTTTCGTACTCGACGTGGGCGATGGCGATGGTAATGCCGCGCTCTCGCTCTTCAGGGGCCTTATCGATTTGACCAAATTCGATGTATTTCGCCAGCTTGCGTTCTGCCAATACCTTGGTAATCGCGCTTGTCAACGTCGTCTTGCCGTGGTCGATATGCCCGATGGTGCCGACGTTGACATGCGGCTTCGTCCGGACAAACCGCTCCTTCGCCATACCACCCTCCTCTTACGGTAGCATTGTAGGCCTGATTACATCCCAATCACTCAGGCAGCCAGTAAGTTGCCCGTGTGGGTCAGCTTACACAGCCAGTTCTTTCTCTGCTCGCCCCTTCTTCCCCTTGAAGAGGAGTTCCTCCGCCAGGTTAAAGGGAACTTCATGGTACGAACTGAAATGCATCGTATACGTGGCGCGTCCCTGTGACAGGGAACGCAGATCAGTTGCATATCCAAACATCTCGGCGAGAGGCACGCGGGCTGAGATCACCCGAGCTCCTGCACGAGTCGTCACTGCCTTAATATTGCCACGGCGGGAATTCAGGTTCCCAATGACATCCCCCATAAATTCCTCGGGGGTCACCACTTCGACGTCCATGATCGGCTCGAGCAACACTCCACCAGCTTTCTTCGCTCCCTCTTTAAGGGCCATCGAGCCCGCGATCTTAAAGGCCAATTCTGAAGAGTCGACATCATGATACGACCCATCACATACTTTCACTCGCAGATCAATGACTGGATAACCAGCGAATATTCCGGCCTCCATCGCCTCTTGTACACCCTGCCTGATGGCCGGAATATACTCACGCGGGATTGTCCCACCTACCACCGCGTCGATGAACTCAAACCCAGCACCACGTTCCAAGGGCTCGATTTCCAGCCATACGTGACCATATTGGCCACGACCCCCTGACTGCCGTACAAATTTCCCCTCGGCTTTGACGGCACGCTTAATCGTCTCCTTGTAAGCGACCTGCGGTTTGGAAACATTGGCTCCAATACTGAACTCCCGAAAGAGCCGATCGACGAGAATCTCTAGGTGCAGCTCCCCCATGCCGGCAATGAGTGTCTGGCCGGTTTCACGATCGGTGGCGATCTTGAAGGTCGGATCCTCTTGAGCCAATTTGTGCAGCGCTACACCCAACTTCTCTTGGTCAGCTTTGGTCTTGGGTTCAATGGCCACAGAGATGACTGGTTCTGGAAAGGCCATCGACTCTAGAATGATCGGCGCCCCCTCGGCGGCGAGCGTATCACCGGTCAGCGTGCGCTTCAGGCCAACGGTCGCAGCGATATCCCCAGCATGAACCAGCTCCACGTCCTCGCGCTTGTTCGCATGCATACGCAGAAGGCGCCCGACACGCTCCCGTACCCCCTTCGTAGTGTTCAGGACATGATCTCCGACACGCAGCACTCCTGAATAGACGCGCAAAAAGGTCAACTGCCCCACGAACGGGTCGGTCATGATCTTAAAGACCAAGGCCGCTGCCGGCGCATGCTCATCGACCTCACGGATTTCCTCCTTGCCGTCCGGGTTCAATCCGTGGACCGCAGGGATATCCAAGGGCGACGGCAGGTACTTGATGATCGCATCCAGCAATTGTTGGACGCCCTTGTTCTTAAAGGCTGCCCCACACACCACCGGCACCAACCGATTAGCCAGGGTTTCCTGGCGAACGAACGCTTCAATCTCCTCAGGAGTGATGGTCTCGCCTTCCAGATACTTCATCATAAAGGCGTCATCGTTCTCGGAGAGGGTTTCGAGCAGTTGCACGCGGGCGGCCTCCGCCTCCGCCACAAAAGTATCGGGGATCGGTTCAACACGGTACGTCGATCCGAGCGTCTCTTCATCGTAAACGATGGCCTGCATACGAATCAGATCGATCACGCCCTGAAAACTTTGCTCGATCCCTAGGGGAAGCTGGAGCACCAATGGGTGCGCTCCTAATTTCTCCCGAATCTCCTGGACACAGCGTTGAAAATCCGCCCCAATGCGATCCAGTTTATTGACGAAGGCAATCCGCGGCACACCATATTTTTCCGCCTGGCGCCACACGGTCTCCGACTGTGGTTCGACTCCTCCGACAGCGCAGAACACGCCGACCGCTCCGTCGAGCACGCGGAGCGAACGTTCCACCTCGGCGGTAAAATCTACATGCCCAGGCGTATCGATGATGTTAATTTGGTGCCCCAACCAAAAACATGTGGTGGCCGCAGAGGTAATCGTGATGCCACGCTCCTGTTCCTGTGGCATCCAGTCCATGGTGGCGGAGCCCTCATGCACTTCCCCCATCTTGTGCGCTCGGCCGGTATAGTAGAGGATGCGCTCAGTCGTGGTAGTCTTGCCGGCATCGATATGGGCGATGATACCGATATTGCGTATTTTTGTGAGCTGTTGTTCTTGGGCCAAGACCCTATACCTCGGTTTTACCAACGATAATGGGCAAAAGCCTTATTGGCTTCGGCCATTTTGTGGGTATCTTCCTTCTTCTTGATCGAGACACCAGTGTTGTTGGAGGCATCCAACAACTCGCCAGCGAGACGCTGCCGCATGGTGCGTTCGCTACGGGACTTCGCCGACTGGACGATCCAACGCGCACTTAGCGCCTGCCGCCGGTCAGGCCGTACTTCAACAGGCACCTGATACGTCGACCCGCCAACTCGCCGGGATTTCACCTCCAGCACCGGTTTCACATTGTCCATGGCGCGTTTAAATACAGCCAAAGGGTCCTGCTTGCTGCGCTCGGCCACGAGATCGAGAGCGCCGTAGAAAATATGCTCGGCGGTACTCTTTTTGCCGCACAACATTAGGACGTTGATAAACTTCGTGACCAAGGTATCATGAAACTTGGGATCTGGCAGTATCTCGCGCTTTTCGGCCACACGCCGTCGGGCCATGGCTGGATTCCCCTCTACTTTGGACGTTTTGCCCCGTATTTGGACCGTCCTTGGCGTCGATTCTGCACGCCAGCCGTGTCTAAGGAGCCGCGGATCACATGATAGCGCACTCCCGGGAGGTCCTTGACACGGCCACCGCGGATCAGGACGATGGCGTGTTCCTGGAGGTTGTGGCCGATGCCAGGGATATATGTGCTCACCTCGATGCCATTGGTCAGGCGCACACGGGCCACTTTGCGGAGCGCCGAATTGGGTTTCTTGGGCGTCGTGGTGTATACCCGTACGCACACTCCTCGCTTCTGGGGATTTCGTTGCAATGCCGGGCTACTGGTGCGTGTACGGATTTTCTCTCGTCCCCTCCGAACCAACTGGTTGATCGTCGGCATCCCGGTCTATTCCTCCTCCCCATCTATCTCATCTTCATCAGCATACGCCACCGTCATGTGCAGTTCGTGTCCGTTCGACTCGCCGTTGGCTGCGTCATCATTGGCGATCCGCACGCTCCGATAATGCTTCGCCCCTGTACCCGCGGGGATCAATTTCCCCATGATGACGTTCTCTTTCAACCCTTTGAGCCGATCGACCAGACCTCCCACGGCGGCCTGGGTCAACACACGAGTCGTCTCCTGGAAGGATGCAGCGGAAATGAAGCTATCCGTGCTCAACGAGGCTTTGGTGATACCCAAGAGGATCGCTTTAGCACGCGCCTCTTGACCACCATTGCGCCTGACCTCTTCGTTTTTCTCCGCCAGGAGCTCGCGGGCCACCTGCTCTCCGACTAGCAAATCGGTATCACCCGGGTCTTCGATCACCAAGCGCCGCATCATCTGGCGCACAATCACTTCAATGTGCTTATCGTTGATCGTAACCCCCTGAAGACGGTAAACTTCCTGCACCTCATTGACCAGATAGCGTTGCACCGACTTAGGCCCTAAGACGTCGAGGATATCATGCGGGTTGACCGCTCCGTCCATCAAGGGTTCTCCAGCCCGAACCCGATCTCCTTCATGAACATAAACGTGTTTGCCACGCGGAATGAGATATTCACGCTCCTCGCCGTCATCGGCCACCACCAGCACCTTGCGAGCGCCCTTTTGGAAGCCTCCAAATTTCACCACGCCGTCGATCTCCGAGATGACCGCCTGCTCTTTCGGCTTGCGCGCCTCGAACAGCTCGGCAACGCGCGGCAGACCGCCCGTGATGTCCTTGGTCTTGGTTGTTTCGCGTGGGATCTTGGCGATGACATCGCCGGCGGCCACATGGTCCCCATCGTTCACTGACAAATGAGCCCCCGCGGGCAGAATATAGCGACCGATAACTTTGCCCTCGTCATCGCGGATCGACACATTCGGCTGGCGGCTCTCGTCGTGGTGTTCGACGATCACTTTGCGAGCCAAACCGGTTACCTCATCGACCTCTTCCTTCATGGTAAAGCCTTCGACGATATCCGCTAACGCAGCCTTGCCGCTGACTTCGGTAAGAATGGAGATCGTATACGGGTCCCACTCCACGATGGTCTCGCCAGCGGCCACCTGCTGGCCATCCTTGACCTTGATGCGGGCGCCGTATACCACTGGATAGCGCTCACGCTCACGACCCTGGTCATCAAGGATGACCACGCTGCCATTGCGATTCATGACGACAATGTCGCCATCCTTGTTGATGACGGTGCGTAGATTAGAAAACCGCACAATCCCGGATTTCTTGGCCACTTGTGTCGTTTGCTCGACGACCCGGCTGGCGGTGCCGCCGATGTGGAACGTGCGCATGGTGAGCTGTGTGCCGGGTTCTCCGATCGACTGAGCGGCGATGATGCCGATGGCCTCACCCACCTCTACTAGCTGGCCGGTGGCCAAATTGCGCCCATAGCACATGGCACACACACCGTCACGACTTTCGCAGGTCAGTACCGAGCGCACTTTTACACGTTCAATCCCGCGGTCTTCGATCCGTTGGGCGGTATCTTCATCGATTTCTGTGTTTGCAGGCACCAGCACCTCACCAGTAAATGGATCGGAGACATCCTCTGCCGCGAAGCGGCCGACGATGCGGTCAACCAGTGGCTCGATGATCTCACCGCCTTCGATCAGGGCACTCACCTCAATAGAGTCGACCGTTCCGCAATCGAGCTCTACCGCGATCATGTCCTGAGCGACATCCACCAGGCGGCGGGTCAGATACCCCGAGTTCGCCGTTTTGAGCGCAGTGTCTGCTAACCCTTTGCGGGCACCGTGAGTCGAAATAAAATACTGCAACACAGTGAGGCCCTCACGGAAGTTCGAGGTTACTGGCGTCTCGATGATTTCCCCCGAGGGTTTTGCCATCAACCCACGCATGCCCGCCAGCTGGCGGATCTGCTGAATGCCGCCGCGCGCCCCCGAATCCGCCATAATGAAGATAGGATTGAATTGCGAGCCATTGCCGGCTTCGCCGCGCATGAGGCGTTCATCTTCCGCCTCCATCTCGCGGAACATCTCGTCCGAGATTTGCTCGGTGACATGGGCCCAAATGTCGATGATCTTGTTGTAACGTTCCCCCTTGGTGATGAGACCATCGCGGTATTGCTTTTCGACTTCGATCACCTCATTACGGGCCCTTTCCACCAGCTCCTCTTTCAGTTGCGGCACGCGCATGTCTTCGATGGAGATCGACATCCCCGATTGTGTCGCATACTGAAACCCAATCTGCTTGAGGTTTTCCAGAAATTCAACGGCGCCGTCTTGACCACAACGTAGGTAACACTCACCGACCAGCTCAGACAAGGCGCGTTTATCCATCTGACGGTTTACGCTCGAAAAGGCTATTGCCTTCGGCACGCTCTCATAGAACAGCACGCGGCCTACAGTTGTGTCGACCAATTCACCGCTCAACCGCACTTTAATCCGGGCTTGGAGGGCGACCACCCCTTGATCGTAGGCAATGCGGACTTCTGCGAAATTCGCGAAAATGCGTCCCTCGCCCTTCGCACCGCCGCGCACCTTAGTCAGGTAGTAGCAACCCAACACCATATCCTGGCTGGGAATGGTCAGAGGCTTGCCATGGGCCGGCGACAGAATATTGTTCGTCGACAGCATCAAGGCACGCGCTTCGGTCTGTGCCTCAATCGATAGCGGGATATGCACGGCCATTTGGTCGCCGTCAAAGTCAGCATTGAAAGCGGCGCACACCAACGGATGGATCTTAATGGCCTTGCCTTCCACCAATACCGGTTCGAAAGCCTGAATGCCCAAGCGGTGCAAGGTCGGCGCACGATTCAGCAGCACTGGATATTCGCGGATAATCTCATCGAGCACGTCCCAAACCTCAGGGCGCTCTTTCTCGACCATCCGTTTGGCACTTTTCAGCGTCGCGACATAGCCTTTCTCTTCCAGCTTGTGGTAGATGAATGGCTTAAACAACTCGATCGCCATCTTCTTCGGCAGGCCACACTGATGCATCTTCAGCTCAGGACCGACCACAATCACCGAGCGGCCTGAATAGTCAACGCGTTTTCCTAGCAGGTTTTGGCGGAACCGTCCCTGCTTGCCCTTCAGCATGTCACTGAGAGACTTGAGCGGCCGTTTGTTCGGCCCGCGCAGTGGGCGTCCCCGTCGGCCATTGTCGAAGAGCGCATCGACGGCTTCCTGTAGCATACGCTTCTCATTGCGGATGATGATCTCCGGGGCCTTGAGCTCCTGCAGTCGCACAAGCCGGTTATTGCGATTGATCACCCGGCGGTAGAGGTCGTTGAGGTCTGAGGTGGCGAAGCGACCACCATCCAACGGCACCAGGGGACGCAACTCCGGGGGAATGACCGGCACAACTTCGAGAATCATCCACTCGGGCCGGTTCCCCGACTTGCGAAAGGCCTCCACCAGTCGCAACCGCTTGGCGAGCTTCTTCTTGCGCTGCGTCGACGTGGCATCGGCGACTTCGACCTTAAGCTGGGCTGCAAGCTGCTCGATATCGAGACTCTGCAGCATCTCCCGAATGGCTTCCGCCCCCATGCCCGCCTTGAACCGATCGCCATATTCTTGCTTATATTCCCGATACTTTTCCTCGCTCAGCAACTCCTTCTCAGGGATGGGCGTATCACCTGGATCGATGACCACATACTTCTCGAAATAGAGGATCTGCTCCAACTCCCGCAGCGACATATCAAGGAGGTTCCCAATGCGACTGGGCAACCCCTTAAAGAACCACACGTGGGACACTGGGCACGCCAGCTCAATATGCCCGAGGCGTTCGCGGCGCACTTTCGACTGAATGACCTCAACCCCACATTTCTCACAGACGATGCCGCGATGCTTCATGCGCTTGTATTTACCGCAATTGCACTCCCAATCTTTTGTTGGGCCGAAAATCTTGGCGCAGAAAAGCCCGTCGCGTTCGGGTTTGAAGGTTCGATAATTGATGGTCTCGGGTTTCCTCACCTCACCATGCGACCATTCGCGGATTTTCCCTGGCGACGCAATCCGAATGCGGATGCCATCAAAATCGATCGGCTCCTTGGGCTTTTCGAAGAGTTCCAGAATGCTATCCAACCCCGTTCCTCCTTTGTGAAGCGCTCCGATCACCAACCTGACCACGCCGATGAACCGCTCAATGGGCGTGTCCATCGTTCTTGATCAATTCAACGTCAAGGCAGAGGCTCTGCAATTCCTTGACCAAGACATTGAACGACTCTGGCAGGCTGGCATCGAGGATATTGTCACCTTTCACGATCGCTTCATACATACGGGTGCGCCCAGCCACATCGTCGGATTTGACAGTCAACATCTCTTGCAGGGTGTATGCGGCCCCATAGGCCTCCAAGGCCCAAACTTCCATCTCACCGAGACGTTGTCCGCCGAATTGCGCCTTGCCTCCCAGTGGCTGCTGAGTGACCAGGGAGTAGGGGCCCGTCGAACGAGCGTGAATCTTGTCATCGACAAGGTGGTGCAGCTTCATCATGTAAATATAGCCCACCGTGACTTTCTGATTGAATGGCTCACCGGTCTTGCCGTCGTACAGGATCGTGTTGCCTGTCTGCGGCAACCCCGCTTCCGCGAGCAGTTGCTTGATATCCTCCTCGCGCGCCCCATCGAAAACAGGTGAGGCGATGTAGAGCCCCAGATGCTTGGCAGCCCATCCCAGATGGGATTCCAGGATCTGTCCGACATTCATCCGCGAAGGCACCCCCAGAGGATTGAGAATCAGGTCGACCGGGGTACCGTCGGCCATGCAGGGCATATCTTCTTCGGGGACGATCACCGAGACCACGCCCTTATTGCCATGGCGGCCAGCCATCTTATCGCCGACGGAGAGCTTCCGCTTCATGGAAATATATACCTTCACAAGTTTCAGCACACCAGGTGGGAGTTCATCTCCCTTGCGAACCTTGGAGGTTTTCTCCTCACAGAGATCTTGCAAGCGCTGGACCTGATCCCGCACACGTTCCCACAACGTTTCGACTGCGCTGACGGCGCCATCACGCTCGGCGAGGGGCAAATCCAGCAGCGCCCAACCCTCGAAACGTGCCAAGACGTCGGCTGTCAAACTCGTCCCCCTCTTCAGAAGAACCGCCCCGGTTTCGGGATCGTGCACCTCTTGACTGACCTTTTGCCCCACCAGTAGTTCTCGAATGCGCTTGTCACGCTCACTTTCGAGAATCTGCCGCTCCTCTGCAAAATCTTTCTCGATATGTCGCACTTCGTCGTCTTCGATGGCGCGTGCCCGCAGATCTTTATCGAGTCCTTTGCGGGAAAACACTCGCACGCCCACCACGGTCCCCTCCACGCCAGGAGGGACCGTTAAGGAGGTATCTCGGACATCACCTGCTTTCTCGCCGAAAATCGCCTTCAGGAGCTTTTCCTCAGGACTGAGCTGGGTCTCCCCCTTCGGCGTGACCTTGCCGACTAAGTAGTCGCCCGGCTTGACCTTCGCCCCGATGCGGATGATGCCGCTTTCGTCGAGATCTTTAAGCGCCTCCTCCCCCACGTTTGGGATATCGCGGGTGATCTCTTCCTTGCCTTGCTTCGTATCGCGGGCTTCGACCTCGAATTCCTCGATGTGGATGGAGGTAAAGCGGTCACACTTCACCAATCGCTCGCTGACGACGATGGCGTCTTCGAAGTTATAGCCGCCCCAGGGCATGAAGGCCACCAGCACGTTTTGCCCCAAGGCTAATTCGCCAGCATCGGTGGCGGGTCCATCAGCGATGGCCTCACCACGCTCCACCCGGTCACCTACGTGCACCACCGGCTTTTGGTTGATGCACGTATTCTGGTTCGAGCGCTGAAATTTGGTCAGGTTGTAGATATCGACCTTAGCTTCCAGGCGTTCCGTGTCGCCAGGTGGGTCGGCCCGCACGACGACGCGCGTGGCATCAACGCTGACCACTGTACCAGGATGCTTCGCCACCAGTACAGCCCCTGAATCGCGCGCCGCAATGTATTCCATCCCAGTGCCAATTAACGGCGCTTCCGTGCACAGCAAGGGGACCGCCTGCCGCTGCATGTTGGAACCCATCAAGGCACGATTCGCATCATCGTTCTCAAGGAAGGGGATGAGCGACGCGGCGACGCTGACGAGCTGCTTTGGTGACACATCCATGTAGTCGATTTCTTCCACCGGTACTAATAAGAACTCGCTGCCCTTGCGGGCTGCAACGATATCGCGCGCAAACCGCCCCTCAGGGTCGAGTTCAGCGCTGGCCTGGGCGATGACATAGCGATCTTCTTCGACCGCCGACAAGAAATCGACTTCGTCGGTAACTCGTCCATTGCGGACTTTGCGGTATGGCGATTCGATGAACCCCAGTTTATTGACGCGGGCGTACGTGCTGAGCGACGCAATGAGGCCGATATTCGGCCCTTCGGGGGTCTCGATCGGACAGATCCGGCCGTAGTGAGTGGGATGTACGTCACGCACCTCGAACCCGGCTCGATCACGCGTCAGGCCTCCTGGTCCCAGGGCGCTGAGGCGTCGTTTGTGGGTCAGCTCCGAGAGCGGGTTGGTCTGATCCATAAACTGCGACAGTTGGCTGCTGCCGAAAAATTCTTTAATTGCCGCCGACACCGGCTTGAAACTGATGAGGTCATGCGGCATCACTTGATCGAGGTCATGGATGCTCATGCGCTCCCGGATGGCACGCTCCATGCGGATCAAGCCGATGCGAAACTGATTCTCCAGGAGTTCCCCAACCGATCGCACACGCCGGTTCCCCAGATGGTCGATATCGTCGACCGTCCCACGCCCTTTGCGAAGGTCGAGCAGATAACCGATCACCGCCACAATATCGGCCTCAGTCAATGTGCGATGCTCTGCTGGGGGGGAGGTCAGCTCAAGCTTGTCGAACATCTCCTGCAACTTGTGGTTCAGCTTCCAGCGACCGATTTCGGAAAGATCGTAACGCTTGGCATTGAAAAAAAGGTTTTCGAAGAGCGCTTTCGCCGTCTCTTTCGTCGGAGGGTCACCCGGCCGCAATCGGCGGTAGATCTCCAGCAACGCTTCCTCTTGTGTCCGCGATTTATCGCTGGCCACCGTGTCCCGCATACAGGTATCTAACCGAGGGTTTTCCATATACAGGATGGAAAACTCTCGAATACCTCGGAGGCGGACTTTATCAAGAACGTCGGGGGTGACCTCCTCATTGATCCCAACCACCACCTCGCCCGTCGCCTCGTCGATCACATCGTGGGCTACATACCTGCCTAACAGTTCATCTGCGCCGATCGGCACCGTCTCGAGTCCCGCTGACGTCAAGCGCTTCGCCACCGCTCTAGAGATCTTACGATCAGCCTTGGCGATCGTCTCGCCGCTCTTCGGATCGACAATATCTTCCGTCGGAGCCTGCCCGGCTAACAGCTCTGAGACACGCTTTTCATACACTCCGCGGGTGGGCTCGTACACCACGTGCTCGATCGGGTAGAAGGCCCGTAGGACCTGCTCATTGCTATAGCCCAAGGCTTGCAACAGGATCGTCACCGGGAGCTTCCGGCGACGATCGATGCGGGCGAACAACGTCCCCTTACTATCGAACTCGAAATCAAGCCACGAGCCCCGATACGGAATGATACGCGCGGAATACATCACATTACCGCTCACCCCACGCACTTTCTCGGCGTTGAAGAACACACCAGGAGAGCGGTGGAGTTGGCTGACGATGACGCGCTCAGTGCCGTTGATGATGAACGTGCCTTTGTCCGTCATCAGGGGGATTTCCCCCAAGTACACCTTCTGCTCTTTGACGTCGCGGATACGAATCTCACCGGTTTCCTCGTCTCGTTCCGAGACCACCAGTTGGACCATGATGCGCAACGGGTCAGCATACGTCATGCCGCGCTGGCGGCACTCTTCCACATCATATTTTTCTTTATAGATGAGGTTCTTCCCGCACTTTTCGCATTCTACACCTTCACCACCCAGGCTTTTGTATTCCCCGCAGTCGCATTCCCACGTCCCAATTTCATAGCCAACATATTCGAGGAACGCCACTTCGTTGAAGTCGCTGATCGGGAAGATACTGCGGAAGACCGATTCTAAGCCACGGTCCTCCCGTTGCTTCGGGTGGCGATCTTTTTGCAGGAACCGGGCATACGAGTCTTTCTGCACCTCGATTAAGTTGGGAATGTTGATGACGGTGGAGATCCTGGCATAGTCCCTGCGCTGCCGATGTTTATTAAGATCCAGCGAAACATCCACCTTCGCCATGCTGGTCACCTCTCACTTGATCTCGACTGCGGCACCAACCTCTTCAAGCTGTTTTTTCAGTTCGTCGGCTTCGTCTTTGCTGATCTTTTCTTTGACGGGTTTTGGGGCGCCGTCGACGAGGTCCTTCGCCTCCTTTAATCCCAAGCCCGTAATAGCTCGCACGACTTTGATGACCTGAATCTTCTTATCGCCAGCGGCGCTAAGAATGATGTCGAATTCGGTTTTTTCCTCCTGAGGTGCTTCGGCTGTGGCCCCTCCCCCAGCCTGTGGCATAGCCATTGGTATCGCGGCTGAGACCCCGAATCGCTCCTGCAGATCTTTGACAAACTGTGCCAGCTCCAAGACAGTCATGTTTTCGATGAAGGTGACCACATCCTCCCGTGTGATGTCGGGCATGATTTCCTCCTCAACCTTGAGCTTTCTTGTCATGAATGGCTTGCAGGGTCCCGATAAAAGTGCTTAAAATGCCCTGTAATATCCCCACCAGGCCAGCCAGCGGTCCTTGCATAGCGGCCAATGCCTGGGCAAGTATGATGTCGCGTGACGGTAGGTCAGCGATCTCCGCGATCTTTTCGGCAGGGACAAGCGCCCCTTCGAACAATCCGGCGCGCACCGCCAACTTCGGCTGCTTCTTGACATACGCATTGAGGACCTTGGCGGGTGCCACCACATTTCGATAGCTAAACGTAATCGACGTCGGCCCCTTCAGGTACGGCGACAATCCCTCGAAGGGCGTGTCCTGGACGGCGAGACGTGCCAGCGTATTTTTCACTACCGCCAACTCGAGTGAAGCTTCGCGCAATTGCTGCCGCAGGTCTGTGAGCTCTTGGACCGTGAGACCGCGAAAATCAGCCAACACCGCTGAAACCGCGCGGGCAAATTTCTCATGCAATTCGGTAACGGATTCTACCTTCTCTGGTTTGACGCGTGTTCCCTCTCCTACCATCCTCTACCTCCGGACTCCCCTATCGCGGTGTGGCGGCGGCTTGTGTTGGGTCTATCTTGACACCGGGTCCCATCGTCGATGACACGGCGATGCCTTTAATATATTGTCCCTTACTCGATGCCGGCTTCATCCGGATCAGCGCCTCGATAATGGCACGGGCATTCTCCACCAGGGCTTCGTCAGCGAAACTTACCTTCCCAACCGGCGCATGAATAATGCCCGCCTTATCAACCCGGAACTCAACCTTTCCGGCTTTGATCTCACGCACCACACGCCCCACCTCAAACGTCACGGTGCCGGATTTCGGGTTTGGCATAAGCCCCCGCGGCCCTAGGAGCCTCCCCAGACGGCCGACCAGGCTCATCATATCCGGCGTAGCCACGGCGCGGTCGAACTCCAGCCAGCCCTCTTGCTGGATCTTGGCAACCAAATCCTCAGCTCCCACGAAATCCGCACCGGCTTCCAGCGCCTCTTTCTCTTTTTCGCCCTTGGCAAATACCAGCACACGGGCCACTTTGCCGATGCCATGCGGCATCACCACGCTACCGCGCACCATCTGATCGGCATGGCGCGGGTCAACGCCCAGACGTACCGCCACCTCAACCGTCTCATCGAATTTCGCCGGGTGGATTTTCTTCACCAGCGCTAAGGCCTCGGCGAGGTCGTAACGTTTGGTTCGGTCGACAAGGTTTCTCGCGGCCAGGTATTTCTTGCCAGAGTCCGGCATAGCTGCCTCCCTCATAATCTGCCTTAGGGGACGACCTCGATCCCCATACTGCGGGCGGTTCCCTCTATCGTCTTCATCGCAGCTTCAAGATCATAACTATTGAGGTCCTTCACCTTCAATTGGGCGATTTCACGGATTTGCTCCCGACTCACCTGCCCCACCCGACTACGGTTGGGTTCCGCTGAACCCTTGGCAATGCCAGCGGCCTTCTTCAGGAGAACGGGCGCGGGGGGCGATTTCGTAATGAAGGTGAAGGAGCGGTCCGTAAAGATAGTCACCACTACGGGCACAATGGTGCCCTCCTGGCCTTTCGTTTGGGCATTAAACGCCTTGCAGAATTCCATGATGTTCACGCCGTGCTGACCTAGCGCAGGTCCCACAGGGGGTGAGGGATTCGCTTGACCGGCGGAGATTTGGAGCTTGACCGATGCCATGACTTCTTTCGCCATGGAGCCTCCCTAGATCTTCTCGACCTGCAGGAAATCCAATTCGACAGGGGTGGCCCGGCCGAAAATGCTCACCATCACACGCAATTTGCCACGTTCGAGGTTGACCTCATCGATCACGCCAGTAAAATTGGTAAAAGGTCCCTCGACGACACGGACATTCTCTCCAGCCTCAAAGAGCACCTTGGGCTTCGGGGTCGTGGGCTCGCCCTTTTCGGTCTTCAAAATCTCTTCCACCTCCGCCTCCGTCAAGGGAGTCGGAGTATTACCGCCGAGGAAGCCTGTCACTTTGGGCGTGCTCTTGATCAAATACCACGTCTCATCATTCATCTCCATCTGGATCAAAAGGTAGCCCGGAAAGAATTTTCGCTTCGACACCCGCTTCTTACCGGCCTTCACCTCGACAACGTCCTCTGTAGGAATGCGTAATTCTCCGACCGCAGATGACAACCCCTTCGCCTTAAACTGCTCCTCGATGCTGGCTTTTACCTTATCTTCATAACCTGAGTAGGTATGAATTACATACCAATGCAGAGCCATACGCACATGACCCACTGTAAAGCCGAGAAGGCTATGCCCCGCCACCGATTCTCATGTGGCCATACCATCACGAGAAGAAATCACTTAATGAGTGCGCCGATGAGCAACGATAGGGCGAAATCGATAATTCCGAGGAAACCAGCAATGATAAATACGGCCACAATAACTACCAGCGTAGAGCCCGCGACGTCTCTACGGCTTGGCCATGTAACTTTCTTCGTTTCCGCCTGGACGTCCTGCAGGAAAGTGGTCACCCGCGCAACATATTCACGCATAGCACATCACTCACCAGTGAAATTACATAGGGCCGCTGTGTCATGGGCACGTTGATAGAGCAGGCCAGGAGGGATTTGAACCCCCAACCCCCGGATTTGGAGTCCGGTGCTCTAGCCGTTCGAGCTACTGGCCCACATCATAGCCCTCAGACAGCCACTCTCATCGTCTATTCCACCAGGGGATACGCACTCTCAGCCTTAACGTGTTTCACGGTGAATCGTATGCTTTCGACAAAAGCGGCAGT